>Ga0302322_100007038_pt1 | contig 10018 bp, 12 predicted proteins | sample Fen_T0_2_FD_203757 | JGI IMG/M metagenome (GOLD analysis project Ga0302322, IMG submission 203757) | Peat permafrost microbial communities from Stordalen Mire near Abisko, Sweden - Fen_T0_2 | ecosystem: Environmental > Terrestrial > Soil > Wetlands > Permafrost | place: Sweden: Abisko... | reverse complement strand
AGACCGCTTCACCAAGGCTTTGGAGAACCGTCTGGTGGCTGCCAGCCCCTGGCGTCTGGTGGCCCAGGGCGAGCCTTCGCGTTGGGTCTTGCAAGGCACGCTTGAAGATTTCAAGTCGCGTCCCATTGGGCTCACCCTGGGCAACGACAAAAACAAGGCCAGCGCCGGTTCGGCCTCCCGCGTGGAAGTGGCTGTGGTGGCCAGCGTGGAATTGCTGGACGGGCAGACGGGTGCGGTGGTGCTTTCCCGCCGGGGCCTGACTTTTTCGAACCAGTACCGGGTGGATCAGAATTTTGCGAGCTTTGACAGCCGCGAGTTGCAGATCATCGAAAGCCTGGCCGACGACTTCGCTGAGAGCTTCCTCACACAGCTCCTGGAAGGCTCGGACTGATGGCCGCCCCCGCTGCATGGTTGGCGCAGTCCTTCGCCCTTCTGCATGGCGAGGACAGCGATGGGCGCCGGGGCGCCGTGGAGGGCTGGAAGCAGAAGCATGTTGATCCCGAGTGGGCCGATTTCTCGCTCACCATCTGTTCAGAAGGTTGCCCCTGGGCCGAAGTGGTGGCTGCGCTCCAGGAGGCGGCACCGCTAGGGGCGGAGATTCGCACCGTGATCGTACCGGCCGCCGACAACCTGTTCACCCGTGCCAAGGAACTGCCAGCGGTGGTGAAGGGGATCCTGGAGAAGCCGCCGTCGGGCGTGAACCTGTTGCTGGTGGCCTGGACCACCCTGCCCGCCGCGCCCGGGAAGGCGCTGGGCGCCAAGCCGTGGACGGATTGGACCAAAGCCGGAAGGATCCTGAAGGTGGGGGCCCTGGATGCGCTGGAGATCCCGGGATTCATCGAGACCGAGGCCGAACGGATGGGCCTGATCCTTCTAGGGGCTTCAGCTGGCCTGCTGGCTCAGCGACAGGGCGGCAACCCGGGCATGCTCAAGCGGGCTTTGGAGGTGCTGGATTTGCTGGCCGAGGATCGCCGCGTGACGGAGGCCATGGTCGATCAGGTCACCTTCCGGCTGGCGGATCAGAAGGCCTTTGCCTGGTCTGGGGCCTGGCAGAAGGGTGATACCGCCGGGGCCCTCAAGGCCCTGCGCACGGCGCTGGAGGATGGGGATGAACCCCTGATGATGCTGGGCCAGGTCCGACGCGAGGTGGATCGCCTGCTGAAGCTGGCGGAAGCCGAAGCCTCGGGGTTGAAAGGGGCTGATGTGCTCAGTGCCCTCGGCCTATCTCCCAAGCAGGCCTTCCTGCTGGATGGGTACCGGGGTGCCTTGGCCAAGCTCAAACACCGGGGCGCCAAACGGCTCCTCACTCGGGTCAATCAGTGTGAGCGGGATCTGAAGGGCCTGGCGCTCTCCCGAAGCGAAGCAACCCTCCTGGATTTGACCTTGGCGCTCTGCAGGGCCTGGGGACGCTGACCTCCCTGGGGCGAACCGGACATTGATCACTTGAGCGTGAGCTTCACCGGGCGGATCATGGGGTCTGAATCCCGGAGGGCCCATGTCTGAATGCGTCGTTCCCACCCTGACCTCTCTTGAGGTGGTGGCATCCAAGTCTGTGCTGCCGGAAGGTTGGAAGGCTGACCTGACGAATTTGAAGGGCCTCGACCTCGAACTTCCGGTGACGGAACTGCTGCGCCGCACCACCAGCCGTCTCCCCCAGGACGTCATCGATGCCATCGTGAAGGGCCGCGACGCGGAAGAGGAAGGCAGCCGCGCCTTCAACACCCTGAACGACATGGTGCGGAACATCAACCTTTCGGATGGCCAGGTGACGCCCCTCTGCCAGGACACCGGCTCCATCATCTTCTGGGTGCGGCACCCCTTCGGTCTGAGCCAGCTCGCCGCCAGGAAGCAGATCCGTGCGGCCGTGGCGCAGGCCACCAAGAACGTCTGGCTGCGGCCCAACTGCGTGGAGTCCCTCAGCGGCAAGAACTCCGGCAACAACATGGATCCCTTCCATGAGCATCATCCGGCCATCCACTTCGAGGAGTGGGACAAGCCGGAAATCGAGATTTCCGTCATGCAGAAGGGGGGCGGCTGTGAGAATGTGGGCGCCCAGTACCGTCTGCCCGATGTCACCATCGGCGCGGGCCGCGACATCAAGGGCGTGCGCAAGTGCATCATCGACGCCGTGGTGAAGGCCCAGGGCCAGGGCTGCAGCCCCGGGATCCTTGGCGTGGCCATCGGCGGCGACCGCGTCACGGGCTACGAGAAGAGCAAGGAACTCATCCTCCGCAAGCTCGGCACGGCCAACGCCGATCCCAAGATGGACGCCTTCGAGAAGGACCTCACGAACGACCTGAACACGCTGGGCATCGGCCCCATGGGCTACGGTGGCGTCACCACTGTGCTGGGCATCATGGTGGAAGAGATGTACCGCCACCCCGCCAGCTTCTACGTGAGCATCAGCTACATGTGCTGGAGCAGCCGGCGCGGGACGCTGGCGATCAAGACCAACGGCGAAGTGTCCTTCGACTGATCCGAGAAGACGAGGCTCCCATGATCCGACTCACCACCCCCATCACCGAAGACCAGATCCGCCAGCTCAAGGTGGGCGACGAAGTGCTGCTCAACGGCCGCGTCGTCCTCAGCCGGGACATCGGCCACAAGTTCATGAAGGAACAGAAGCCCGAGTGGCTGAAGCCCATCCTCGAGAACATGGTCATTTACCACTGCGGCCCGGTGGTGCGGAAGAACGAGGACGGCACGTGGTCCTTCGTGGCCGCGGGCCCCACCACCAGCATCCGTGAAGAGCCCTACCAGGCTGACGTCATCGAGACCTACAAAGTCCGCGGTGTCATCGGCAAGGGCGGCATGGGCAAAAAGACCAGCGAAGGCCTGCAGAAGACCGGTGCCGTCTACCTCCACGCCACCGGCGGCGCAGGCAGCCTGCTGGCCGAACGCGTGAAGCGCGTCGTCGACGTGAAAATGCTGGAAGAGTTCGGCAGCCCAGAGGCCTTCTGGATCATCGAAGTGGAGGACTTCCCCCTGGTGGTCACCATGGACAGCCATGGCGGCAGCCTTCATGAGATCGTGGCCCAGCAGAGCCAGGATCGCGCCAAGGTGCTGATGGCTTAGACGAGACATTCAGGTTCCATCCCTCCCGCGCTAGGCTGGAGGGATGGCCCAGACCTACCATCAACTCCGCCTCGACCTGGCTGCAGCCTTGGCTGTTTTCCTGGACCCGGAGGAGGCCCATGCGGAGTGTGTCCGCTGGTTCGAGGAAGGCCTGGACCTTTCCCGATCCTGGATGGTCGCGCATGGCGCCGAGCAGGTGCCCGCTGAGGTCCGCCGGCGTGTCAGCGGGTGGGTGCGTCGCCGCAAGAAGGGTGAACCTTGGGCCTATATCCTGGGCTGGAGCTATTTCCGAGAGCGCCGTTTCAAGGTCACACCCGACACCCTCATCCCCCGCCCGGAAACCGAACTGCTGGTGGAGGCGGCCCTGGATGTGGGCAGGCGGCTGAAGGTGGACCGCTGCGTCGATGTGGGAACGGGCAGCGGGATCATTGCCGTGAGCTTGGCTCTGGAAACCGATTGGCAAGTATCGGCTTCGGATCTGAGCCAAGGGGCCCTGGCCGTGGCCAGGGAGAATGCCGAGACCCTGGGCGCGATCATTGAGTTCCGGAGCGGGAACTTGCTGGATCCTGTGTCGGATCCCCTCGGTCTGGTGGTGGCGAACCTCCCCTACGTCGATCCGGCCGACCAGCCGACCCTGCAGCGGGAATTGGCCTTTGAACCGGCGTCTGCACTCTTCGCTCCGGATCGAGGACTGGCCCTAACCGAAGCCCTTCTGACTCAGGCGCATGCCCGGAAGTCCCCGGCATGCTTATTGGAAATCGGAGCCGGGCAGGGGGGCGAGTTGTGCCGGAGGGCCATTGGCCTCGGTTGGAGCAAAGCCCTGGTTCATCAAGATTTTGCGGGCCATGACCGGCTCCTGGTGGCGCTGGCCTGAGGGATTGGCATCGTCCTCGCCCCTTAAAGGCCTGGAGGTGCGTCATGAGGAAAATGCTGCCTATTGTCCTGCTGTTTGTGGGATTCGGCTGCTCCATTCCCAAGCGCCACGATGCCAATCTGGCCAAGAAACCGGCCATTCCCTATGTGGAAGAGGCCCCAGCCATGCCCCCCTTGAGCGAGGGCAGCCTTTGGCGGGATCGCCCCATGGTGGCCGACCTGCGGGCCTTCCGGGTCAACGACCTGGTGACCCTGAGGATCAGCGAGAGCACCAATGCCATCAGCAAGGCCGATGTCACCACCAATCGCGCTGGCAGCAACAAGCTGAGCAGCCCCAACCTGTTTGGAGCCTTGGCGGGCTTCGGCATTGGCAGCAGCACGTCGGACAAGACCACCGGCACGACCAACAAATTCGCAGGGACTGGCACCACGGGTCGGAGCGCCACCTTCACCACCACCATCACCGCGCGGGTCGTGAAGGTCGTGGGAAATGGCAACCTCATTTTTGAGGGATTCCGGGACATCCAGCTGAACAATGAAACCCAGCGGCTGTATGTGGCGGGCATGCTCGACCCCCAGCGGCTGGACAGCGCCAACACCATCACCTCTTCCCAGGTGGCTGAGCTTCGGATCGGCTACGGCGGGCAGGGCGTGGTGGACGAGACCCTGAAGCCGGGCTACATCAGCCGCCTTCTCGCCTATATCTGGCCGTTCTAGGAGGGATCCATGCGCGTCGCAGTCCTATTTCTCGCGGCCTTGGCCCTCTGCGGAGCAGACATCGCCAAGGTGGAAAAGAAGATCGATTCAAAGCTCCGGGATGTGGCCAGGCTCCAGGGCGTTCGCAGCAACCAGCTGCTTGGGTACGGGTTGGTGGTGGGCCTCGACGGAACCGGGGACAAGGATCAGACCAAGTTCACGGTGCAATCCATCACCAACCTCATGTCCCGTCAGGGGCTGACGGTGAATCCGACCACGGTGAAAGTGAAAAACGTGGCTGGGGTCATGGTGACGGCCGAGCTGCCTCCCTTCGCCCGCTCCGGCTCCCGGCTGGACGTGACTGTTTCCAGCACCGGCGATGCGAAGTCACTGGCAGGAGGCATCCTGCTGATGACGGCCATGCAGGGACCCGATGGACAGACGTACGCCGTGGCCCAGGGACCCCTGCTGGTGGGCGGCTTCAGCGCCTCTGCCGGCGGTGCCTCTGTCACGAAGAACCACCCCACGGTGGGACGCGTTCCCGATGGGGGAATCATTGAGCGCGAGGTGGGGGGAGACTTCAATGGCCGTGGAACCCTGCGCTACAGCCTGATGGAAGAGGACTTCACCACGGCCATCCGGGTGGTTCATGCCATCAACGAAGAACTCGGCGAGAAGGTGGCCCAGCCGCTGGATGCCCGCACCGTGGAGTTGAAAATCCCCAAGGAATTCCAGGGTCGCGCCGTTGAATTGGTGGCCCGGTTGGAGAATTTGACGGTTCAACTGCAGCCCAAGGCACGCGTGGTGGTGAATGAGCGTACGGGTACCGTGATCCTTGGATCGGATGTCCGCATCGGGGCCGTCAGCATCGTGCAGGGGGGCCTGAGCATCGTGGTCAGCTCCACGCCTCTCGTGAGCCAACCTGCCCCCTTCAGCCAGGGCAAAACCGTCACAGCGACGAAAAAGGATGTGACCGCGGTTGAGGAGAAGCCCAAGACTGTGACCGTCGAACCGGGCGTCAGCGTGGGCAAGCTTGCTGAGATGTTGAACGGCATGGGGGTCAGCCCCCGCGACATGGTGGCCATCCTGCAGGCCATCAAGGAAGCGGGCGCGCTCCAGGCTGAGCTGAGGGTCCTGTGATCGCCCAGGGCCTTCCAGCCGTTGACCCGCTGGCTCAGGCCCAGGGCGCCAAGGCTCTGCCCGATCAAGCGGAGAAGACCGACAAGGCTGCCCGTCAATTCGAAGGCCTGCTGATGGGACTGCTCTTCCAGACCATGCGCAAGACCGTACAACCCTCTGGATTGTTTGGGGATTCAGGGCAGTCCCGGTCCACCTATGAGTATTTGATGGACCAGGCGGTGGTGGACCAGGCTGTATCCACCGGCCATGGATGGGGTTTGGCTGAGCGCCTGAAGGCATCTTGGAGCCAGACAGAAAAAAACGGCCCCAAAAAAGAAATACCAGGGAGTTGAAGGTTCTTGGCAAACTGCCGATAGAACCTTGACGAGGTAAACATGCGGATCAGTGGCAAATCGAGTGGTGTCGGCAGTACTCAGAGTGTGACTGGGCCTAAAGCGCCCACTACGTCTGCGTCGACTCCGGTCGCCTCGGCTTCCGCGCTGGATGCCGTTCAGGTTTCCTCCGCGGCCCGGCTGGTGGCCGTAGCTCAGGAGACGCTGGCCGTGGTCCCCGATATCCGGATGGAGAAAGTGGAAGCCATCAAGAGCCGCATCGATGCGGATTCCTACAACCCCGATGGAGAGGCCGTGGCCGAAGGGCTTATCAAGGAACACCTGGCGCAAGGACGCCATTCCTAGCCCCAAGGCCCTCATGGTGAGGGCATGATCAGTCCCCTTGGACAACGCCAGATTCTTCAGACCGCTGCCGTCGAGACGGTGAAGCTGGCGTTGGAGGGCGGACTCCAGGCGCAGCGGGAACAGGCCCGCAGACAGGCCTTCGATGCCAAGCTGGCAGAGGCCATGCACGATGTGTCGGATGTGACCGAAACGGATGGTCTGAAGCTGACTGAGCATGGTGCCCAGGAACAGCCGGACCGGCAGGAACATGGTACGGGGGCTTCCGATGAGCTTCCTCCAGAGGAGGTCGAAGCGACCTCGGCAGAGGGTGCCCGGCTGCACCTGGACCTCTTGGCCTGAGGTTTGCCCAGAGACCTCAGAGGAGGTCTTCCATGCTGCATGCCGTGCCCGAACTTCTGGATGCCCTTGAGACCAAGCTAATCGACGGTGAAGATCCTTCGGCCCTCCTGTCCAACATCCGCTGGTCCGAACTGGTTTGGTGGCCGGAGGACCTGAAGAGTGCCAGGGTCCTCAAGCAGCGCATCGCCTCCATCCAGACCCTGCTCATGGGGCTGCAATCTCCTCTGCGTGCGACGCTCACGGGTCTGTCCGGTTCTCCCTCCTACGGGCGGGGTGGCCTTCCAGCTGACGCTCCCGCCCTTGCGCCCCGTCTGTACGAAAAGGTGTAGCCATGCCAGGACTGAATGCCAGTCTTTACATTGGGCTTTCCGGCCTTCAGGCCCAGCAGTCCGCCCTTGGGGTGGTGGGTCACAACATCGCGAATGTGAATACGCCGGGGTACACGCGGCAACGGGCTGATCTGACCTCCAACCAATCCTTGGTTGAAGGTCAGGTGTTTTTCGGCACCGGTGTGTCCTTGAATACAGTCCAAGGCATCCGGGACAGATTCCTGGACCTACAGATCTACCGCGAAACCGCCAAGCAATCCGGCGCCACGGAGCGCTATTCCGGTGTCGATGCGGTCTCCACGAGCCTGGGCGACACCAGTAGCACGGGCATCTCGGCCCAGATCCAGGCCTTCTTCCAGGGGTTCCAGGATCTCGCCGCCCGACCCGAGGATTCAGCCCTTCGGACGAACCTCGTGGGCAAGGCCCAGACCATGATCACGGGGCTCCAGTCGAGGTACACCTTGCTGGACGACCAGCGGAACAGTGCGGACCAGGCCGTGGGTAGTCTGGTGACGGAAGTCAACACGCTTACGACTCAAATTGCCCAGCTGAATCAGCAGATCTCATCCGAAACCACCCCGGGATCCAACAATGACGCCCGCGATCAGCGGAAATCCTTGACGGATAAGCTGGCTGGGCTGGTGGGCATTCATGTGTTCGAGGAATCGAATGGGGGGTACCAGATCACCCTGGATTCAGGTGCGGCGACCCTCGTGAGTGGGAGCAGCTCCTTCAACCTTCAGACCTCATCTGGTGGTGTCGCTTTGGACAACCATCTCCGTGTGGAAGCGGTCATGGGTGGGTCGGTGGTGGATGTCACCAACGGCATCAAGGACGGTCAGCTTGGGGCGAAACTCGACCTTCGGGACAATATCCTGGTGGGTTTCCAGAGGCAGCTGGACCAGCTCGCGGCGGGCGTGGCCGGCCAGGTGAACCTGCTCCACCGGACAGGATTCGCGGCAGACGGCGTGACGACCGGCAACGACTTCTTCCAGAGTGGCGTGGCCAACGGCGCCTCCGGGATTCCAACAACCGTTTCTGCCGTCACCTTCTACAAGGGGATGGTGAATGCGCTGTCGGTCAATGCGGCCATCGCTACGAATCCGACTCTCATCGCCGCCGCGGGAGTGGCTGGAGCCAAAGGCGACAATGCCAAGGCCAATGCCATCGGAAGCCTGCAATCGACGACGGGAACGGTGGATACCAATGGGGATGGCGTCGGCGATTCCGGGCCCTTCAGCAGCACAGTGGGCAGCCTGGTCAGTGATGTGGGCACCCAGTCGCAGACCTATAAGGCGCAGAGCGACACACAGCAGAATTTACTTTCGGCCCTTCAGACCCAACGCGACAGCATCTCTGGTGTGGATCTGAACGAGGAGGCCGCGAGCATGATGAACCTTCAACGGGGCTATCAGGCTTCCGCACGGTTTCTTAGTGTGATCAACCAGCTCACCGATCAATTGGTGAATCAGTTTGGCAAATGAATCTGAAAGCGGGTAAACCATGTCCATTCGAACCCCTAGCACCACCCAGAGCCGTCAGGCCCTCCTGGATCTTGAACGGACCAAGGAACGGCTGTCGCTGAACCAAACCCGGATATCTTCCGGCAACCGGATCACGCGGCCCGGGGATGACCCCACTGCCGCGGCGGCGATTCTCAATTTCGGGGATTCCATCCAGGCGAATACCCAGTTCGTCCGGCAGGCGGATGCCGCGATCGGCTTCCTGACCTCCTCCGAGGATGTGGTCGCATCAGCCATCAGCAGTGTCGAGCGGCTTCAGGAACTGACTCAGACGGGTAGTTCCTCTTCAGCGGCGGAAGTGGATTCGATTCGAACCAGCTTGTTGAGCCTGGCAAACACCCAGTCTCAAGGGAAATACCTCTTTGCGGGCACTCAGACTCAGGGTACGGCCGCCCACCCGCTCCCCTTCGAGGATGCGGCCGCGCCTGCCGGACCGATCAACTACTGGGGCAATTCAGGCTCCATCACTCTCTCCGTGACTGGCACCACCACGGTCTCCACCAATATTCCAGGAGACACCACTTTCTTCGGCGCGGGCGGCCAGGGGTCGAACACGGATTTGTTCAAGGCTGTCACAGACCTCCGGGATGGTTTGGCCACGAATAACACCGCCCTCATCACCACCGCCTCGGCGAACCTTAAGAACAGCCTGGACAATCTGATCAAGGTGCGGACTGATCTGGGCGGCCGACAGTCCGGTCTCCTCGACCTCAAGGACACCCTCTCCGGCTTCAACGTGACCCTTGAAGGGCTGCAGAACACCCAGCAGGACACGGACTATGCAAAGGCTGCCACGGAGTACTCGAGCGACCAGACGATCCAGTCGGCGAGCCTCAGCGTCATGGCAAGAACCAACAAGACCAATCTTTTCGACTACCTGGCCTAGTTCGCCGACTGAAGGTGCACTTCGAGCGCTGCGAGAGACCGCTTGCGATGGGCTTCGCCCTTGGCAACCTTGACGGCGCGAATGCCTCCCGATCGTTTCAGCCCACGCGTGTCCACCTCTCCTTCTGGCAACGGGGGGAGCAGACCCAGCATGGCGTTGGTCGGGCCGAAATCCTTGGCGGATGCATGTGCCAGGTAATGGAGAAGGCTTCCGAGCACCGTCTCGATCGGGAATGGGAGAGGGGCACAACCCCTTGCCGCACGGTCCACTGAAAAGGCAGCGGCCAGGCCACCGGCTGCGGATTCGAGATAACCCTCAACTCCTGAGAGCTGGCCGGCAATCCATAAATTGGGAACAGATTTGACATTCAGTGTCGCATCTAGAACCGAAGGGGCCTGGATGTAGGTGTTCCTGTGGATGCTTCCGAAGCGCGCGTATTCCGCCTGTTCAAGACCAGGGATGAGCCTGAAAACATCTCTC
>Ga0302322_100007036_pt1 | contig 10021 bp, 8 predicted proteins | sample Fen_T0_2_FD_203757 | JGI IMG/M metagenome (GOLD analysis project Ga0302322, IMG submission 203757) | Peat permafrost microbial communities from Stordalen Mire near Abisko, Sweden - Fen_T0_2 | ecosystem: Environmental > Terrestrial > Soil > Wetlands > Permafrost | place: Sweden: Abisko... | reverse complement strand
CTCATTCATATGTCGGGCGAGTGTAAAGGTTAGGGGGGAAAAAGTAAAGATTCGTGTCTTTTGCCATGCCTCGCCCCTCATGGGGGCTGTGGATAAAATGTGGATAGAATCCCTATGCTGGCCAAAAAGGAGGCCTCATCGGTGGAAAACCTCGCGGTTTTTTGAATATTTGAAGCGTTTTAATGATATTAAAATATCTTAACGATTTAATTTCTTATTATATAAGGGGTTATATTAATTCTTAGGAACAGAGGGCAAATTTCTGTTAAGGAGGTTTTTGCACTTTTTCCAACAATCCACTCCTTTCCTGCCTACCCCATCTGTGGATAACTTGTTAAGATCGTCTCGAGGCCGCCGATGAACCTGCAGGATTTCTGGAACGAAACCCTTTCTCAACTGAAAAGTGATATGGACGAGGGGGAATTCTCGTTTGTGTTCAGCAGTTTGCAGTTTGAGTCCTCGTTGGGGAACAAAATCACGTTGTCGGTCCCCTCGGCTTTCTTTCGAGATCAACTCAAGGGAAAGTATTTGAAGGTGCTGGAAGAGAACTTGCAGGAACTCACCGGGCAACGGATTGAATTCGACTTTTCCCTGCGAAAACCCGAAACCCTGGCCAAGATGAAGCCCGACCGTCCCAAGGAAACCCCCGACGTACCCAAGGCAAAGGCTATGCCAAGGAAGCCCCATTCTCAACTGAACACGGACTACACCTTGGAAAACTACGTCGTGGGCAAAAATAATGAGTTTGCCTACAGTTGCGCTGTGTCCATCAGTAAGGATCCGGGGAACGCCTATAACCCTTTCTTCCTTTATGGTGGCGTTGGTTTGGGAAAAACCCATCTCATCCAAGCCCTGGGCAACGCCATCCATCGGAACAATGACAAAATCCAGGTTACCTACGTCCCCGCCGAAACCTTCGTCAACGAATTCCTAACCGCAATCAAGGACCGCACCCAGAACGCGTTCAAGAACAAATATCGCAACGCCGACGTCCTTCTCATCGATGACATCCATGACCTTCAAAACAAAAAGGACACCCAAGAGGAACTGTTCAACACGTTCAATGCCCTCTACGAGGCAAAAAAGCAGATCGTCTTCACTTCAGATAGACCGCCCCAAGAACTCAAAGCCTTCGCCGAAAGGTTGTTGAGCCGTCTTACACGGGGCATCATCGCCGACCTTCAACTACCGACGTGGGAAACCCGCTTGGTCATTCTCAGAACAAAAATGGAGTCCAAGGGCATTCGACTGTCCGATGCCGTTGTCGAACTTGTAGCCAAAAACGTGAGTACCAACATCCGGGATCTTGAGGCAGCCTTGAACAAGATCTGGGCCTATGGCGAACTCTTGAACCGGGAGATCACCCTTGAGGTAGCCCAAGAACAACTAAAGTCCGTCTTTGCCGGACCGGCCCAACAGAACATTGCGATCGATCTTGTCCAAAGGGTAGTCGCCGAAGTCCACAACCTGGGGATTCAAGACCTGAAGGGAAAGAAAAGAACCCAGGCGATTACCCTCCCAAGGCAGATTGCCATGTTTCTCATCCGTGAGCTGACAGAATACTCAACCACAGAGGTGGGCATGGAGTTCGGCGGAAGGGACCACACGACGGTGATGCACGCCGTCCAAAAGATCGAAGACAAAATCCGGACCGAGCCAAGCTTCGAGATCAAGATCCAGAATCTCATACGGACTGTGAGAGACCGGGCAGGCTCCTGATTCCGGTAGCCCAACTTCTGCGTTGTCTGTTATATTTCTGTGGAAAACCCGGTATAAAAGGGTCCCCCTGTGGGATTGTGGAAAAGAGTTGGTTTCTTTTCCACAGGGGCCTTGGTTACCAAAGGGTTCTCTGAAAAGGGTTTGGCGCGGTATCCACATTTCCGCCCTCCCTACTACCACTGCTACTGAATTTATTACTAGTAAGAGAAGAGAGGAGAGATTCCCATGAAATTCATCTCGGAACGGAATGTCCTTCTGAAAGAAGTGTCCATTGCCCAGGAGATCATCTCGGTAAAAAACGCGATGTCCATCCTGAGCAACGTGCTTCTCGAGGTCCATGACGGCTTCCTGACGATCAAGGCCACGGACCTGAAGGTCGCCTTCGAGACCAAGATTCCTGTTTCCTCCAGCGTGAACGGCGTAACGACGGTGTTCTGCGAAAAGTTCCTCGGTATTCTTAGGTCCCTCCCCGACCGTGAGATCGAGTTTGAGGTTAGGGACGGCAAGCTTACGATCAAGCCCGTAGGAACATCGATCGATTTTCAGCTCAAGAGCATTTCGAGCGACAAGTTTCCCGAAATTCGGGACGGCGAGAATTTGGCTTGGTTTGCCCTTCCCCAGGCTGACGTTCTCGAAATGATCGGGCAGACGATTTTTTCGGTCAGCGACGACGAGACCCGTTACTATATGAACGGTGTCTACTTGGAGCGGAAAGAAGATTCTCTGGTGATGGTTGCCACCGACGGAAGGCGCCTATCCTATATTGAAAAAAAGGCCGAAAACGTTCCAGAATTTGCCGGCATCATCATCCCCCCCAAGGCCTTGAACCTCATCAAAAAACTCGCTTCAGGCCAAGGAACAATGAACCTTGCCATCAGTGACAAGCAGCTCTACGTACAGTTTGACAATCAGAAGATCCACTCTAACCTCATTGAAGGTCAGTTTCCGAACTACTCTCGGGTTATTCCTGAGAGCCAGTCCTTTACCATCGGTTTGAAAAAGGATGAGTTCATCGAGGCCCTTAAGCGCGTTTCACTGCTGGCCGAACAGAAGGCCAAGCGGATATACCTCACGGTTTCCGAAGGTAACTTAATGGTGAACACAGAAGAAAGTGAAATGGGAATGGCCAAAGAGGAAATTCCATGTGAGTTTCAAGGACCCATGACCACGATGGCCCTCAACTATGTATTCCTCACCGATCCTCTTCGGGTACTGGCCGGGGACCGCATCACCTTGGAGTTCACGGATCCCAAGAAGGCCATGACACTGAGAACAGATCCGAGGAAGGACTATTTCCATATTGTTATGCCCATGCAGATGGACTAGCCACAAATTTTTTCGTGGCGGCTCTCGCCGTCATACAGCCTCGCCGCCTGGTAAAACCTAGGCGTCGAGGCTTTTTTAGTTTTGTAGGCCCGGGGGGCAATGATGGGGTTTGAGCAGGTCAGGTTCTACCAGTTTCGGAATTGGGGAGATGAAGCCGTCGGCTTAGGAAGAGCACGGGAAATTGTGCTCACAGGAGCCAACGGGCAGGGCAAAACGAATTTTTTGGAAGGAATCTATTTGCTTTGCTACGGTTCGTCCTTTCGAACGAAAAACGAGAAGAAACTTTGTCGCCACGGAACCCAGGAATTTTCTGCCAGGGGACAGGGGGCTTTTTCTGGACAAGAGACCGAGGTTTCGGTGAAAATGACTCCTGAGAGGAAAGAAATCGTCGTGAATGGCGAGGTTATTAAGGACCGAAAAGAGCTCGTTCGCCGGCTTCCATGCGTAGCTTTCACCCACGAGGACTACCAGTTTGTATCGGGTGGCCCAGAATTCCAGCGTTATTTTTTTGACCAAACCCTCTCGCTCTTCGATGTGCTCTACATTGATACACTGCGTCACTATCGGAAGATTCTGAAAATCCGAAATGCGCTTCTCCTACAGCCCTTCGATCCACTGGTTATGGAGGTCTACGAACTCCAACTGGCTACGGCGGGGCTCGAAATCACTCGTTTGCGACGGGAGGCCGTTGATGCAATCAATCCGTTGTTCAGTCGGCTGTTTTCCGAAATTTCTGGCTTAGTCGGTGACTGTCACCTCCGTCACCAACCTTCTTGGAAAGACGACGACCAGAAGGTCACCCTCCGGCGCCTGCAGGAAAGCCGCGACCAAGACGCCAGGCAGGGTTTTACCGGTGCCGGTCCCCATCGAGATCGGTTCACGTTCCAGTGGGGTGGTAGAAATTTTGCCGACCATGCTTCCACTGGGCAGGTAAGGCTGCTTTCTCTTCTTTTGCGGATTGCTCAGGCTACGTTGTCGCTGGAAAAGACCGGGCGGAGGCCACTTCTCCTTCTCGATGACGTTTTGTTGGAGCTTGATGGAGAGCGTCGGCGTCGGGTCCTGTCACGATTGCCGGCTTTCGAGCAGGCCTTTTTCACCTTCTTACCCGAACAACCTTTGGATTGGGGATCAACTACCGAACCTTTACGGTTGCGGGTGGACGGTGGCAGGTGTACAGCGTAGGATGGCGCAATGGAATCCGACCGTCGTCAACGCTACCTTGAGACCCTTCTTCAGGGCCGAGCTCCGGGGGCAATCCGGGAGCTCATTCCCGTCGTCAACCGGTGGAACGAGATCTTGTCGTCTATCCCAGGGCTCCACAAGCGACACCCTGGCGCCCATTGTCGAATTTCCGGCTTAAGCGGAGGAGTCCTAACCATTGAAGCCGACCATCCGGCGTGGTTGCAGCTTTTGCAATGGCACCAAGGTGATGTGGTCGAGAGGGTTTCTCGGGTCTTTCCAAACCTAGGAGTCAAAGCCGTACAATTTCGTTTATCTCGGCCCGGAGACCAGGTGGAGCGCCCCACCGTGGTCATGCCTGACCCTGTGAAGCCTGAATTATCCGAGGCAGATCAGGCCCAATTGAACGGCCTTCTCTGCGAGCTCGAGGAAATGATCCGGAAGAAATCTGGGGCCGAGGAAAATTCGGTCTAGTCAAAGCCCTGGGTTTTCAGTATGCTCTCAACCTGTCTACCTATCGGGATGTAGCGCAGGGGTAGCGCATCACGTTCGGGACGTGAGGGTCGCTGGTTCAAATCCAGTCATCCCGACGAATTTTTCGTGCAGACGACATTTTTTTGAAGGAGCGTTGGAAGTGAAAAGAACTTATCAACCGAGTCGGACCAAGCGCGTGAGAACCTTTGGGTTCCGCGCCCGGATGGCCACCCGTGGTGGCCGGGCTGTTCTTGCCCGTCGCCGCCAGAAAGGACGCAAGAAGCTCAGTGCTTCCGATGAGAAAAAGCCTTTCTAAGGGCGAGCGTCTCAAGAAGAGCGAAGAATTTCGGCGAGTGTTCAGTTCCCCCCTGAAGCATGGCTGTCAGGGGGCGAAACTGGTCGCTCTTCGGAATACCGCAGAATCGAATTCTTTGGACAAAATGAAGCCAACTGTTAGATTGGGCGTCACCTTATCCAAGAAATTCGGAAATGCCGTTGAAAGAAACCGCGCAAAACGCCAGGTTAGGGAAATTTTCCGCCTGCACAAACACCGTATCCAACCGGGCTATGATCTGGTTTTCCTCGTCTACCCCGGGGACTTCGGTTACCAGGACAGGGAACGTCAGTTCCTCCAGCTCGCGGCCCGCGCCGGGCTTCTGGGGGTGGTTTCTCGGTCTGTTCCTTCGATTCCTGATTAATGTCTACCGATATGGTTTTTCGTCCCTGTTTCCCCCCTCCTGCCGCTACACACCGAGCTGTTCCCTTTACGGCCTGGAAGCGGTCCAAAAATACGGCGCCTTTCGGGGTTCCGTCCTGACTGTCAAACGAGTCCTCCGGTGCCATCCTGGGCATCCGGGGGGTTATGATCCCGTGCCCTAGGAGAGTCCATGGACAAGCGCACCCTTTTGGCTATCGCCCTTTCGGTGGTGGTCGTATCCGGCAGCTTCGTGTTGCAAAATGTTTTCTGGCCGGCCAAGCCTACTGTGACTACAGTTCCGACCACTTCCACAACGGCCGCCCCAGTGGTCGCTCCCGTTGGGACCCCCACACCGGGACAAGCCCCGGCAAACGGAGTTGTATTAGCTCCTGCTGTTGAGATAGCTCCGAAAACAGTCATCTTGGAGAACGGCGTGATGAGGATCACCCTCAGCAATGAAGGCGCCGTGGCGACCTCGATTGAACTCAAAAAGCACTTGGAAAAGGGCAAGCCGGTTCAAATGGTCAACAGCGACAAGGGTGTCGGCGCTGCGTTCGAGACAAGCTTTGGCGGATTCGACACTGAGGCTTTGATGCTCCCCTTTGAAGTTTCCCAAACCGGATCTCTGGGATGGAAGTTCTCCCGGGTCTTCACCGACAAAAACGGAAACCAGCTCACCTTCTCCAAGACATTTACTCTGCAACCCGACGAATACCTCATAAAAGTGGAAGTCGGCGTGGCCTCAGTGAACGGCTCTCTCCCCGTGCTCAGTGCCGATCCTGTAGCTTACACCTTGACCTACGGACCCCAGTTGGGTCCGCACTTCACCAAGATCGACGGAAGCCAAGAAATCCGGAAGTACTATAAGTTTAACGGTTCGAACCGCTCCGAAGACGGGCTAAACCTAGAAACCAAGACCACCGACGAATCGTTGAAGTGGGCCGCAATTTCTGGTAAATACTTCACCGTCGCAGGCATCCCCGACAGCACGGCCTACAAGACGATTTTCTCCAACAAGCATCGAACCGGAGACACAGAGGTGAGCCGCTTGGCGTTCAGCCGCCCGGCCCTCAAGAGCTCAACCACCATCGACACGTTTTTCTTCTATGTCGGGCCCAAGGAAGAGAAGGCCCTTAAGAAATACGACGTTGCGTCGGACAACTCCTTCGGTTTGGCCGGCCTTAAGTTGGAACAGACCATGGAAGACAATTGGCTTTTGGGGTGGCTTCAGGCCCTCCTCAAGTTGGGTCTGGAAGGTTTCTACTTCCTCATTCCCAACTGGGGAGTCGGGATCATCTTGATCACCCTGATCATCAAGCTGGCCACATGGCCGCTTACTGCCAAGAGTTATCGGGCCAACGCCGCCATGCAGAGCCTTCAGCCCAAGCTGAAGGAACTGCAGGCGAAGTACAAGGACGACCCCAAGAAGCTCAATGAGCAGACCATGGGGCTCTACCAGAAGGAGGGTGTGAATCCTCTGGGCGGCTGTCTGCCCATGTTGCTTCAGATTCCTGTGTTTTTCGCACTCTATGGTATGTTCAACACGGAGTTCAGCCTTAGAGGCGCGATGTTCATCCCCGGCTGGATCCCCGACCTTTCCTTGGCCGACTCAGTGTTTCACTGGGGTTTCGCCCTTCCGTTCCTCAACTGGACCGATCTGCGTATCCTGCCTTTCGTCATGGTGGGAACCCAGGTCTGGACCTCGATGCTCAGCCAGCCCGCAGGTGGTATGAACTCCCAGATGAAGATCATGACCTATGGCTTGCCGTTCATGTTCTTCTTTATGCTCTACGAAATGCCCTCGGGTCTCATGGTCTACTGGTGCGTACAGAACATCCTCACGGTGGGCCAGCAGTGGTACATCAACAAACATTTCAAGAAGATTCCCGTACAGACCGGGAATCCGAAGTTGAAATTGGCTCCGAAAAAGTCCGGAAAAAAACTCTCCAAGTGAGGAACCACGATGATCCGAGAATTTGAAGGAAAAACCGAACAGGAAGCCATTGCCCGAGCGATGGCCGAGTTGGGCCTCGACGAGAACGAGTTCGACGTCGAGGTGATGGAAGAGTCCAAGAAAGGTCTGTTCACCAAGGGCAAGGTGAAGATCCGCATTCATGTGGAAGAAGAAGGGGACCTCGTCGAAGGTGACTACGAGGCAAACCCGGAGCTCGAGAAAAAGCTCTGTGTCTTCATCGAAACTGTGGTTCGAAAAATGGGCTTCACCGGTAGGGTGGCCGTTTCTGGGCAGGAGGGCTCGAAGCTCTTCCTGGATCTGACCAGCCCAGACGCCAACCTCTTGATCGGCAAGCATGGCAAGAACCTTGACGCCCTGCAAGTGTTGGTGAACGTCTTTGCGGGAAACCTGGCCGAGGAGGATCAAACCAACCTGAAGGTCGTCCTCGACAGTGAAAACTACCGCAACCGACGGGAAGACCATTTGGTGCGGCTGGCCATCAAAACCGCCCAGCAAGTTCGTGGAACTAGAACAAGTAAGCTCCTGGAACCCATGAATCCTTTTGAACGGAGACTGATCCACACGGCCCTCGGCGATATGGACGACATCCACACCGAAAGTGAAGGGGATGGCCTAATCAAGCAAGTTCGAGTTAGTTTCGTCGAACATTAGGGTTAATAGAGGTTTACAAAGGGCCATGCTTCCCGCACAATGGGACATGGCTTTTTTTATTGATTGAAGGAGCTGCCATGAAAAAGATCGCGATCTTGGGGGCCGGATACGGTGGTGTCGCCGCCGCAAAGACCCTTCACAAGATTTTCAAGAAGAACCACGACGTCGAAATCACGCTTTTCGACCGAAATCCCTTCCATACGCTGATGACTGAGTTGCACGAAGTCGCCGGCGGACGCACCGAACCCGAGAGTGTTCAGGTGAGCTTGGAAAAGATTTTCGGGGGTAAGCGAGTCGCCGTGAAGATCGAGACCATCGAAACAATACGTTTCGCTCAAAACACCCTGGTCGGGAAGGAGGGCGAGTACACCTACGACTACCTCGTTCTCGGTCCGGGTGCCGAACCGGAATACTTCGGTATTGCGGGAGCCAAAGAGCACTCGTTCAGTCTCTGGAGCTATGACGACGCCGTCTTGCTCCGCCGTCACATCGAAGACCAGTTCCTCAAAGCCAGCCGTGAACCGAACGAGGCCCGTCGCCGTCGCAATTTGACTTTTACCGTCGCCGGAGCCGGGTTCACTGGAATGGAAATGCTCGGCGAGTTGTTGGAGTGGAAGAAGACTCTCTGCGTCCGGTATGGGGTCGACGAGGCTGAGGTTTCCATCGTCCTTGTTGAGGCCATGACTGAAATCCTTCCCATCCTCCCCAAGAAGCTTCGGGAAAACACCATGAAGTTCTTGGCCAAGAAGGGCGCGGTCATCCATCTCAACACCCCGATTACTGAGGTGCGTTCCGATGGTATCACTGTCAAGGGTGGAGCTGTCATTGAATCCGACACCTTGATTTGGACCTGTGGCGTCCGGGGATGTGAGTTTGCTGGAAAACTGGACTTCAAGGGGGGTAAGGAGAACGGGAAGTCCTCACTCACCGAAGAGGAAACCAACCTCAGGTTCAACATCCTCAAGAAGGCCCGGTTGCGGTCCAATGAGTACATGCAGTCGACGGAATATGACAACGTCTATGTGGTTGGCGATGTGCTTTGGTTCAGCGAGAAGAACCGGACATTACCCCAGGTGGTCGAAACCGCCCTCCAGACTGCCGAGTGTGCTGCCCACAATATTGCCGCCGATATGGCGGGTCAGCCCAAGAAGGCCTTCCGGTCGAACTATCACGGGTTCATGGTCTCCGTGGGAAGCAAATTTGCCGTAGCCCACGTCATGGGTCTGGTGCTTACCGGGTTCATGGCGATGGCAATGAAGCATCTGGTGAACTTCCACTACCTGTGGGAAGTCGCCGGAGTCAACGCCTGCTGGGAATATGCCCAGCACCACTTCTTCCAAGTGAAAGCAGGGCGGAGCCAGATCGGCAATCAGGCCGCGAACAAGACCCCCAGTTATTGGTTGCTCCCCATTCGGATTGCGCTGGGAGCCATCTGGGTGGTGGAGGTGTTGGAAAAGGTGTTCAAGGGATGGCTCGACCCCTCGAGGGGACCGGTGAGTAGCTGGATGTTCAGCCCAGGAGTCCACCAAGCCGGATGGAGTGTTGATGGAGCCACCGCCGCCACCGCTGCTGGAGCCGACGCTGCCGGCAGTGCCGCCGCCGGAACGGCTGCCGTGGCCGATGCGGCGACTGCGGCGACTGTTGCCACAGCCGACGCAACTGTAGCGGGAGCAGGGCAGGCCGTGGACCTTCTGAAGTCTATGGGCAACCCCATCCTTTCCCCCGATCTGTTCTTGGTGCAATGGATGCGATGGTTCATGGACACCTTCATGAGTCAAGTCAACTACGTCGTGCTTCAATACGGAGTGGTCTGTATGGAAGGTGCCATAGCTCTGGCCTTGTTGGGGGGTACCTTCACCTGGGTGGCCGGAGCGGCTTCCTTGGTCCTCTGTCTCAACTTCACCCTGGCAGGCTACTTCACTTGGAACACTGCCTGGATGATTTTCGCTTCGGTCACCGTTCTGGGTGGCGCTGGACGGGTGCTGGGTCTGGACGCCTGG
>Ga0302322_100007035_pt1 | contig 10022 bp, 11 predicted proteins | sample Fen_T0_2_FD_203757 | JGI IMG/M metagenome (GOLD analysis project Ga0302322, IMG submission 203757) | Peat permafrost microbial communities from Stordalen Mire near Abisko, Sweden - Fen_T0_2 | ecosystem: Environmental > Terrestrial > Soil > Wetlands > Permafrost | place: Sweden: Abisko... | reverse complement strand
GCGGACGGCGACGTCGGTCCTGTGGATCGACCTGGCAGAGGCGTCCGCGAAGATCCGGTCCGAGGGCGCCCACGAGGACGCGGGCGACGAGACCTGGCCGGCCTGGGGCGGCGTGATCCCGCTCCGCATGGTCCGCGGCGAGCCGGAGCCCGACGCGTTCGTGCCGGACGGGATGCCCGCCCCGGAGGTGCGACTCCCCTAGGTCGCGCGTCGATGCCGCGTGCTCGTGCGCCCACCATCCGCGCCGCACGCCCGCCATCCGCGTCGCGCGCCGGGTCCGCCGGGCCTCGTCAGCGCTTGAAGACCAGCCAGAGCAGGACGAGGACGCCCGCGATCGCGACCGGCACCAGGAACGGTCCCAGGGCCGAGCCCAGGCTATGGCCGATGCCCGCGAGCGCGGCACCGATCGCGTGCAGGGCGCCGCCCACCAGGCCGGTGATGCCGTCGCCGATCGACCGGAGCAGGCCGTCCATCAGGCGCCCTCGACCACCTCGGGGCCGCGGTTGCGCGGCAGCACGGTCTCGATCCGCCCGGCCAGGTCCACCGCGGCGGCCGCCTCGGCCAGCGCCCGCTCCACAGGCCCGGCGTCCGCGCCGGGTGCGACGAAGGCCAGGACCGTTGACCCGGCGCCCGAGAGGAACGCGCCGAGCGCCCCGGCGGCCCGGGCGGCGCCGGTGAGGCGGGGCAGCTGGGGGTAGGCCACGGAGCGGTACGGCTCGTGGATGCGGTCCACCGTCAGGTCGGCGAGCAGCTCGAAGCGGCCGCTGGCGATCCCCGCGACGCCGATCGCGATGCGGCTCATGTTGGAGACGGCGTCGCGGAGCGGGACCTCGGCCGGGAGGACGCGCCGCATGTCGGCGGTGGACAGGCGCCGCTCGGGGATGAACAGGACGGCGCGCAGGCCGTCGGGGGCGTCGAAGCGGACCGCTTCCACGCGCTCGCCCAGGTGCGCCGAGACCACGAACCCGCCGAGGAGCGCCGCGCCGGCATTGTCCGGGTGGCCCTCGATCGCCGTCGCGAGCTGGAGCTGCTCCCCCAGGCTCAGGCGCTCTCCGCCGAGGACGTGCCCGGCGAAGACGCCGCCCACGCTGGCCGCCGCGGAGGACCCCATGCCGCGCGACAGCGGGATCCGGTTGTGCATGGCGATCCGCCAGCCGATGGCCGCGGGACGCGGCCCGATCGACGCCTCGAGGGCGTGCTCCAGCCCCACCACGAACCGGTTGGAGCGGACCGGGGGGAGCTCGCCTTCGCCCTCGCCGGTCACCTCGATGGACAGGCCGCCGTCGCCGTCGACGGCCTCGACCGCCACCCGGTTGCAGACGTCGAGCGCGAGGCCAAGGCAGTCGTAGCCGGCGCCGAGGTTCGCGGTGGAGGCCGGCACGTCGATGACCAGCCGCCGACCCACGAGCGCGGCCCAGGACCCCTCGTCGAAGGGGGCCGCGGGGAGCGGCGGCGGGTTGGCGATCGGGACCTTGCCCGGGACGGGCGGCGTCACCACCAGCCGAGGGCCCTGCTGACGCCGGCGATCGTGGGCTCCGCCTCCAGCACGTCCACCGCCAGGCCCTGCTCGGCCGTGGTCGGGTCCTTGAGCCCGTTCCCGGTCAGGACGGCGACGACCAGCGCGTCGGGGTCCACCTCGCCCGCCCTCGCGGCCGCGATGACACCGGCCACGGAGGCGGCGGACGACGGCTCGCAGAAGACGCCCTCGAGCCGGGTGAGCTCCCGGTAGGCGTGGAGGATCTGGTCGTCGGTCACGGCGTCGATCCGGCCGCCGGACTCGTCGCGGGCGCCGATCGCCAGGTCCCAGGACGCCGGGTTGCCGATGCGGATCGCGGTCGCGATGGTCTCGGGGTGCTCGATCGGGTGCCCGGCGACGAGCGGCGCGGCGCCCGCGGCCTGGAAGCCCCACATGCGCGGCGTGGTGGTGACCCGGCCGGCGTCGCGGTACTCGCGGAAGCCACGCCAGTAGGCGCTGATGTTGCCCGCGTTGCCGACGGGGATCGCCAGGATGTCCGGGGCGCGACCCAGGTCGTCGCAGACCTCGAACGCCGCGGTCTTCTGGCCCTCGAGCCGGAACGGATTGACCGAGTTGACGAGCGTGATCGGGTGGTCGTCCTGCTCGGAGAGGGCGCGGACCACGCGCAGCGCGTCGTCGAAGTTGCCCGAGACGCTGATGACCCGCGCGCCGAAGACGAGCGCCTGGAGCAGCTTGCCCAGGGCGATCTTGCCCGCCGGGAGCACGACGACGCACTCGAGGCCCGCGGCGGCGGCGTAGGCGGCGGCGGATGCCGAGGTGTTGCCGGTCGAGGCGCAGATGACGCTCCTCGCCCCTTCCTCGAGCGCCTTCGCGACCGCCATCACCATGCCCCGGTCCTTGAACGACCCGGTGGGGTTCATGCCCTCGAACTTGACGTGGAGGTTCGGGACGCCGATGGAGGCGCCCAGGCGGCGGGCCGGGATCAGCGGCGTCGCGCCCTCGCCCAGCGACACGACCGGGGTCGCGTCCGTGACCGGGAGGAACTCGCGGTACCGCTCGACGAGGCGCGGGCGGGCGGGCATCGTGGTCACCGGGTCAGTCCCCCACGGGGTAGCAGGCGCCCGACGGCGCGGCGACGCACTCGCCGGCAACCGGTCGCACGACGATGCCGGACAGCTCCGTGGCGGGCGGCGAGCCGGCCCACGTGGACCCGAGCCCGCGCGCGATGCACACGAGGTCGCCCAGGACGGCCGCGCCCGCGGCGGCACCACCGGCACCCGGCCCCTCGAAGGCCACGCGGCCCACCGGGGTCGCGTCCACCTCGATGCGGTTGAGCACGCCGTCACAGCGCCCGAATGGCGAGCCGGCGGGGACCGCGGTCGGCACCACGGAGGCCTCGATGGCGCCGTCCTCGGCCAGGACGGTCGTGGCGATCAGCCGCAGGACGCGGCCCTCGGCGAGGAGCGCGGCGACGTCCTCCGCCGTGACGCCGGTGATGCCGGGCAGGCCCGGTGCGCCGGTCGTGGTGCCGGGGCGGTTGCCAACCGACGAGGGGCTGATCCAGGCACCGAACGCGATGCGGGCGAGGATGACCAGCTTGTTGAGCGCGTCGAGGCCCTCGACATCGGCGGCGGGGTCCGCCTCCGCGTAGCCCTTGGCCTGCGCCTCGGCGAGGACGTCCGCATAGGCGCGGCCCTCGCGGGTCATGGCCGTGAGCATGTAGTTGGTCGTGCCGTTGACGATGCCGCGCACGCGCCCGATCCGGTTCGCGGCCAGGTCCTGGGCGATGGGGCCCAGCAGCGGGATCCCGCCGCCGACCGCCGCCTCGAAGCGGAATGTCGCCCCGGAGGCGCGCGCGAGGCGCTCCAGCTCCGGGCCGTGGTGGGCCACGATGTGCTTGTTCGCGGTCACGACGTGCTTCCCTGCGGCCAGGGCGGCGGCCACGAGCGTGTGGGCCGGCTCGGCGCCGCCCATCGTCTCGACGACGATGTCCACGTCGTCGCTCGCGATCATGTGGGCGGGCGCGTCCGTGAGGAGGGCCGCCGGGATGCCGGAGGCGATGGCGCGCTCGGTGGCCTTCTCCGCGACCGCGGTCAGCACGAGCGGCGTCCCGTCCGAGGGCGAGAGGCGCGGGGACCGCTCTAGGAAGGCGCGCACGACCTCGCGGCCGACGGTACCGGCGCCGATGACGCCGACGCGCAGGGGCTGAACGCTCACGGTGGGGATCTCGATAGCTGGGAGGGATGTGGGCGCGATGGTAGCGAACGCGCGCGGGCCCGGTCGCGACGATGCCCACCCCACGGGCCGACACGGTCCCGTACACTCCCCGACGATGACCGTCGAACTCATGCCCGCCCCTGCTCCGGCCGAGGCGGCCGCCCCCCGCCCGCGCATCTTCTCCGGCATCCAGCCGTCCGGCATCGTCCACCTGGGCAACGACCTGGGCGCGATCCGGAACTACGTGCTGCTCCAGTACGAGTACGAGGCGATCTACTGCATCGTCGACTACCACGCGCTCACGAGCACCCACGACCCGGACCTCATGCGGCGCCGGACGCGTGAGATGGCGGCGAGCCTGCTCGCGCTCGGGCTCGATCCGGACCGCTGCACGCTGTTCGTCCAGAGCCACCGGCCCGAGCACACCGAGCTCATGTGGCTGCTCTCGACCGTCACGCCCGTCAGCTGGCTGGAGCGCACGCCCACCTACAAGGACAAGGTCGCCAACCAGCCCGACGACGTCAACCACGGCCTGCTCACCTACCCCGTGCTGCAGGCGGCCGACATCGTCATCTACAAGGCGTCGATGGTGCCGGTGGGCAAGGACCAGGCGGCGCACCTCGAGCTGTCGCGCGAGATCGTGCGTGCCTTCAACTACCGGTACGGCGAGACCTTCCCGGAGCCGCAGGCGGTCTACACGAGCGCCCCCGTGGTGCTCGGCACGGACGGCGTCAGGAAGATGAGCAAGTCGGTGGGCAACACCATCGAGATCCTGGCCTCGCCGGACGACATCCGGAAGCAGGTCATGAGCATGGTCACCGACACGAAGCGCATCCTGCGCGCAGACCCCGGGCGCCCGGAGGTCTGCAACGTGTGCCAGCTCCACCGGTTCTTCGGCGACGACTGGGAGGAGATCCAGGACGGCGAGCGGACCGCGAGGACCGGGTGCGTCGACACCAAGAAGCTGCTCGCGCAGCGGATCGTCGACCACTACGCCAGCGCCCGGGAGCGCTACGCGGAGCTGATGGCCAACCCGGCCGAGATCGACGGGATCCTGGAGGCTGGCGCGGACAGGCTCAGGCCCATGGCGGCGGCCACGATGGCCGAGGTCCGCGCGAAGATGGGCCTGCGCTAGACCCCTCGCAGCGGCGCCCTCCTCCGGCGTAGGCTTCGCACATGCCCAACGACCTGCTCACCGAGCGCCAGCGCCGACTGCTCGACACGGTCCTGGTCCTCGGCGTCGTCGCCCTCGCGTTCGTCGTCATCAACTTCACGAGCACGGTCTTCTACGCCTTCGGCGACATCCTGCTCGTGTTCTTCCTGTCCTGGCTGCTGTCGTTCGCGCTGCTGCCGGTGATCAACGCGGTGGCCAAGGTGCCGAAGGTGCCGCAGGGCGCCGCCGTCATCGTCGTCTACCTCGCGATCGTCGTCGTCCTGCTCGGGATCGTGATCCAGGTCTCGGCCGCGCTGGCGACCTCCATCGGCGACTTCATCAAGAACGCGCCGCAGTTCGAGACCCAGCTGGCCAACGTCCTCAAGGAGGTCGAGTCCCGCCTGGCCGGCCTCGGGCTGAGCGTGGACCTCGTGGGCCAGGCGCCGCAGATCGTGGCCAACCTCCAGGCCTTCGCAGCGCAGCTCGTGGACCCGCTGCAGAAGGTGGCCGTGGCCAGCATCGGGATCTTCGGCAACATCCTGATCCTGGTGATCCTGTCGATCTACATCGCGATCGACCGGGACGACATCTCGGCCTTCCTGTACCGCCTCGTGCCCCCGGCCTACGTGCCGCAGGCCCGCGTCCTGTCGGTGAGCGTGTCGAAGAGCTTCGGCGGGTTCCTGCGCGGCCAGCTGATCATGGGCCTGGTCTTCGGCCTCTTCACGCTGTTCGTGAACGTGGTCTTCGGGCTCCAGTACGCGGCGGTGACCACCGTGCTCGCCGGCGTGCTCCAGATGATCCCGTTCTTCGGCCCGTTCGTGTCCTGGGCGCCGCCGGTGCTGGTGGCGCTCCTCATGCCCAACGCCCCGGTCGTTCCCGTGGCGATCCTCATGGGCATCGCCTGGTTCGTGACCATGAACATCCTCCAGCCACGGCTGATGTCGGGCTCCGTGGGCATCCACCCGATCGTGGTCCTGGGCTCGGTGCTGATCGGGTCGAAGATCGCGGGCATCGCGGGCGCCATCTTCGGCATCCCGATCGCGGCCGTGATCTCCGCGCTGTTCTTCCACTGGGTGGCACGGTCGCGCGAGAGCGGCGCCGTGGCGGACCGGGCGGCGAGGCGGGTCGCCGCGCGCGAGGGCCGCGAGGTGCGCCGGCCGCGGGAGCCCGTGCCGGGTGTCGACGCGGACGTCGACGAGGTGATCGCCGCCAAGACCCTGCAGGCCCACCCGCTCGCGACGAACGCCGAGATCGACGCGGTCGTGGACCCGGCGCCGGACGCGCCGGAGCCGGACTGGGACGAGGCACAGGACGTCCCGGCACCGGGTGCCCCGGCACCCGATGCCCCGGCACCCGATGCTCCGGCACCCGATGCTCCGGCCGGGGCCGTCGCGGCCACCAGGTCGGACGCGTGACCGACGACCTCCCGCCGGGCCCCGAGGGGACGGACCGGTCCGAACCCGGCGAGGCGGACGCCCGGGCCCCGGAGATGACCAGGGAGCGTGCCCGCAGCGAGCGCCGCGACCTGGACAAGGAGCGCGGTGAGCCGGTCGCCGGACCGCGCGGCAAGCACCGCTCGCTCAAGCGCGTCGGCCGTCCGCTGGGCCACTGGACGAGCCGGCCACGGATCCTGGTCACCAACGACGACGGCATCGAGTCGCGCGGGATCCTCGCCCTCAAGCTCGCGCTCGACCCCATCGGCGACGTCACCGTCGTCGCGCCGGACCTCAACCAGTCGGCCGTGGGGCACACCAAGACGCTCATGCGACCGCTGCGCGTGCGGGAGCGGACCCTGGCCGATGGGTCGACCGGCTACTCGGTGGACGGCTCCCCCACCGACTGCGTCTCGCTCGCGTTCCTGGGCTTCTTCGAGGAGCGATTCGACCTCGTCGCGTCCGGCATCAACTACGGCGCGAACCTGGGCGACGACATCACCTATTCGGGCACCGTGTCGGCCGCGATGGAGGCGGTCATCAACAACTGCCCCGCCTTCGCGATCAGCCAGGAGTACGAGGAGCCCATCGACTTCGCGCTGGCGGCCAGGGCGGCGGCGGTCACGGCGCGCAACATCCTGGAGCACGGCCTGAGGCGCGGGGAGCTGCTGTCGGTGAACGTGCCCGCGGTCTCCGTCGAGGACTGCGGCGGGTTCGAGGTCACGCGCGTCGGCCGGCGGATCTACCAGGACGAGCTCATCCAGCGCTTCGACCCGCGCGGCCTCCCGTACTACTGGATCGGCGGGCCGCCGCCGTCCGGGATCTCCATGCCGGGCACGGACTTCAACGCCGTCGTCAACCGGCGGATCTCCGTGACGCCGATCCACCTCGACCTGACCGGACGCCGGCTGCTGCGGCAGCTGCACGAGTGGGACTGGGCGCTCGAGGGGGTGCCGGGGAGCGGGGGCACGGGCGAGGTGCCGGCCTCGAGCCGGGCGGAGGAGGAGCGCCTCGCCGACGAGGCAAGGCTGGACCGCCGCTGATCGAGCGCGGGCGGATCGCCCGGCGGTGAGCCACGGACAGCCCCTCGAACAGGACGGCCCCGCGAACCCTTGACACGGATCCTGCGCCCGGCGCACGATGACTACATCGTAACGTGAGGTAGCCGACAGGTGGGCACTCCCAGGCCGCTTGGGGCGGAGCTGCAGAAGGGAACCACGCCGATGCTCGTGCTGTCCGTCATCGGGGACGGGGAGCTCTACGGGTACGACATCGCACGGCGGATCCACGAGCGCAGTGGCGGGGCATTCGCCCCGTCGGAGGGGTCGCTGTACCCGACACTCCACCGCCTGGAGGCGGACGGCGCGCTCGAGGCGACCTGGCGGGCCGGTGAGCAGGGCCCGCGGCGCCGCTACTACCGCCTCACGGAGCGGGGGCAGCGGCTCCTCGCCGACAACCTTGCCCAGTGGTCCGCGTTCTCCCGGGGGATCGCGCGGGTCGCCCGGCCGGACGTGTCCGGTGGCTGAGCAGCGGACAACTGACTACCTGGCCGCGGTGCGTGCGCGGCTGGGTCTCCCCGAGCCCTGGGCCTCCGAGGTCCGCGAGGAGGTCGCGGCCCACCTGGCGGACGCGGTCCAGGACGGGCTGGCGAACGGGCTCTCGGCGGACGGGGCCGAGCGCGCCGCGATCGAACGGCTTGGGCCGCCGGAGGACCTGGCGGCTGGGCTGCGCGCCGCGCACCAGACGCCGCGCCGCCTCGCCGCGGGCATCGCGGGCGGGGCCACGGCGGCGCTCGGCGGGGCTCTCGGGGGCACGGTGATCGGCTATGGCCTGGTGATCGCCATCGCCTCGGTCGCGATCCTCGTGGGCACCCTCTTGGGTCGCGCGACGGGGATCCGGCTCGAGGTCCCGGGCACGCCGTCCATGGGCTGGACGGCGGCGGCCGCGGCTTCCGCGGTCGCGGCTGGCGCGCTGCTCGCGGCGCGCCGCGCCACCCGGGCCGCGGCGCTGCGCAGCCGGCGCGAGACCCGGGCGATCGGGCGCTGGCTGGCCCTGGCCGGGACGACAGCGCTGGCCGCCATCGTCCTGTTCGGCGCCCGGGTCGTCCTGAGCTGGCCGTCCGTGCTCGCCATGGTCGCGATCCCCGTCGCGTTCGCCGCCGGTGCGCTCGTCGCCACGGACCGCGCGGGACCGCGCATCGGGCGGCGAGCCGTGCTGGTCGTGTTCGCGACGTGCGTGGCCGTCCCGACGCTCGGCCTGCTTGCGCTGACGACCGCGGTGGGGACCCAGCTGCAGTCCGTGGGATCCGGCCCCTACGACAGCATCGACGCGCTGTGGACAGCGCAGGGCCTGGACGTGGTCGGCCGGCCCGCGCCCGCGTCCATGGCCGACGTCTTCGGCGACACAGGCTATCGACTCGAAGGCGGCGTGGCGACCGCGAACCTCGGGATCGCGAAACCCGCGCTGCTCGCCGGCTGGGGCGACCTGCGCCTCGAGGCATGGCGTACCGGCTCAACCGACCTCGTGATCCAGCCCGGGGAGACGGCGCCGTTCGCCGCGGCGCCGGTCGAGGTCCAGGACGGCGTCGTGACGGGCGCCGTGCGCGTGGATGCCACCAGGGACGTCGAGATGTTCGGGCTCCTGCTCACCGGCATCGGGCCGGACGGCGTCCGCTCCGTCCTGTGGGGCCCCAACGGGGGCCAGACCGCCTTCCGGGGCACCGTCTGGGACTGGCTCACCGCGCCCTGAGCTGCGCCGGCAGGCTCATGACGACAAGCCGGGGATGCAGGGACTGCGGCGACCCCGCCGGCGCGCCACGCACACCTCGCGGGATGGGCCGCCGGGGGCGGCCATCACGCCTCGGGCCGCGCACGTCACGGCGCGGCACCAGGGGAGGAACGACACCGGTCCCGCCGCTCAGTGGCGAACGCGCACGATCACGAGCGACCCGAAGTAGGCGACGCCCATCGTCACCGCCACCAGCGCGTAGGGCTGCCAGTCGCCGCCCGTCGCCTCCGCCACGGCGAACGCGGCCACCACGGCGATCGCGGTGACGCCCAGCGCCCAGGCGCAGGCCTCGAGGTTGATGTGCTCCCACCGCTCGTCGACCGGGCGGCCGGCGAGCGCGCCCGCGGTCTCGCTCCGGCGGGCCAGCAGGGTCACCACGAGCGCATAGCCCGCCGTGATCGCGAACGCGAGCAGCGCCTCCGTGGGGCTGCCGCCGCCGGCCAGCCGGGCCAGGCCCAGCCCGGCGCCAATCAGGACCCCGGTCACGAGCACGGGGGACCTAGCGATGCTCGACGCCATGGAACACCTCCTCGACCGGGCGCCCGAAGAAGCGGCCGATCGCGATCGCCAGCGGCAGGGACGGGGTGTAGCGACCCGTCTCGATGGAGTTGACCGTCTGGCGCGACACGGAGAGCCGGCTGGCCAGCTCACCCTGGCTCAGGCCCCGGGACTCGCGCAGGGCCCTGACCTCGTTCTGCATGGTGTCAAGTTAGCTTTACAGCTCGTCCTTGTCAAGCATGCTTTACAGCCCGGGGTCGGGGCAGAGGGCCTGGGTTCTGCCCGCCAGCGGAAGCGTCGCGCGGCCCCGGCGGCCATCCGGCGCTCGTCCGGCGGTCGTCCGGCGGCCGAAACGTCGCCCGTACCCGCCGTCTTGCTCGCGGATGGCGAGCGGACTGCCCGGTGCTGCAGGCGCCGTGGCGCGGCCGCGCGCGGCAGGGGCGCGGGCTGCCGGGGA
>Ga0302322_100007034_pt1 | contig 10023 bp, 7 predicted proteins | sample Fen_T0_2_FD_203757 | JGI IMG/M metagenome (GOLD analysis project Ga0302322, IMG submission 203757) | Peat permafrost microbial communities from Stordalen Mire near Abisko, Sweden - Fen_T0_2 | ecosystem: Environmental > Terrestrial > Soil > Wetlands > Permafrost | place: Sweden: Abisko... | reverse complement strand
GGCTACATTCATGCGAAAAGTCCCTGACCCGCACTTGTAGGCGCCGACTCGCGAGACAAACTCGGCCGGCAGGTACGATTCGCCGACGAGCTTGCCGAACAAGAGTTTGGGATTGAGGTTGGAAACGACCTTGCGCGCACGGATCTCTTCGCCGTCCGCCAATTGCACGCCGACCGCAGCGCCGTTCTCCATCAGGACCCGCGCCGCCGCCGCGGATGTGCGCAACTGCACGCCACGCGATTCTGCTTCTTTCGCCATCGCCTGCGTAATGGCGCCCATGCCGCCGCGCGCGTGGCCCCAGATGCCCGGCTTGCCATTCACTTCGCCAAAGACATGATGCAGCAGCACATAGGCCGAGCCCGGCGTATAGGGCGAGGCAAAATTTCCGACCACGCTGTCGAAACCGAAGCAGGCCTTGATCGGGTCGGATTCGAAATATCGGTCGAGCACGTCACCGGCGCTCTTGGTAAACAGATCGAGCACATCGCGCCGTGCCGCCATGTCGAGCGCGCGGAAGCGCCGGCCCATCTTGATCGCCTGGATCAGGTCGGCCATCCCACCACCCACATTGGGCGGTGTTTCCAGCAGCAGGTCCTTCAGCACCGCCGCCACACGATCGAGCATCGCGTAATACTCGGGCAGCATCGCCGCATCCCTGGCGGAAAATCGCGAGACTTCCGCCTGGGTGGCAGCGAGTCCGCCACCGACCATGATGTATTCGCGGTCCGATAGCGGCAGGAAATTGCCAAAGGGCCGTTCAATGACCTGCAGCCCATGCTGGTAGAGCCGCAGGTCCTTGATCACCTTCGGATGCAGCAGGCTGACGGTGTAACTTGCCGTGGAATTGCGAAAACCCGGGTGAAACTCTTCGGTGACGGCAGCGCCGCCGACCACTTCGCGCCGTTCCAGCACGCATACCGACTTGCCGGCCGCCGCCAGGTAACAGGCGCACACCAGGCCATTGTGACCGCCGCCGATGATGACGACGTCCCAGGTTTTGCTTCCTTCGCCCATGCTACATTCGTCTTTCCCATTTTTTGGTTCGCCACTATGCGTGCAATCGCCATTTCGCGCAATCCGTTCAGGCGGTTTGCCGCAATTATCCTGGCCTGGATGCTGACCGGTTGTGCCGGCGGCATCGCCGATTTCAGCGGCCCCAACGCGCCGAGCTTCGTGCCGTTTCCCGCCGGCACCAGACCGAATGTCGCATTGGTGCTCGGCGCCGGCGGACCGCGCGGTTTTGCGTTGATCGGCGTGTTGAAAGTGCTGGAAGAAAACGGCATCGATGTCGACCTGGTGGTCGGCAACAGCGTCGGCTCGATCATCGGCGCGCTCTACGCCGACGGTGTCAAAGCCGCCGAACTGGAACGCATCGCCATGGCATTCGACCCGAAGAGTTTCCTCGGCGTGTCGCTTTCCGGCATCTCCGGCCGGGGCGGCGCAATCGAGTCGTTCGTCAATGACCATCTCGGCGGAAAGCCTTTGCAGGGGTTGAAAAAGCACATGGCGATGACGGCGATGCGGACCAGCGACCGCGCGCTGGTGACATTCACCCACGGCGATGCCGGCGCGGCCGCGCGCGCGTCCAGTGCAACTCCCCACCAATTCTCGCCGGTGCGCATCAACGGCGTCGAATATATCGACGGCGACGAAGCCACTCCGGTGCCGATTCTGGCGGCGCGCCAACTCGGCGCAAGCGTCGTGATTGCCGTCGATGTCTCAGCCTACGTATCCGCCATTCCGCCGGAAGCCCCGCCGGAATGGACCGTGCGCGATCGCAAGCGGGCCGAGCTGGTGGCCGGCGAAGCCGCCGCCGCGGATGTGCTGATTCACCCCGATCTCGGCTATTACGCGGGCATCAGCGATCGGTACCGGACCATGTGCATCGCGCGCGGCGAAGCGGCGGCGCGCGCCGTGTTGCCGAAAATTCGCGAAGCATTGCTGAAGGCGAAATCCTGACCGAGCCAGTCAGGGGACTTTCCTGACCAGACCCATTTTTTCCTGCACACGCTGGTAGTAGCGCTCGGCATTGACCACCACGCGATCGTGGGTGCCTTCGCCGATCAGGTCGCGCTCGTCGCGCGCGCTCACCTTGAAACGGATATTGCGGCCATCGACCGCGATCACTTCGGCGGTCGCGGTGGCGCGCATGCCGACCGGGGTCGCGGCGATGTGCGAGACGTCCAGCTTGGTGCCGAGGCTCTGATAGCCCGGCGGCAGCCACTTCTCGCAGGCTTCCAGCGCCGCCGCTTCGATGAGGTTGATCATCACCGGCGTAGCCATTACGTGAATCTTGCCGGAACCCACGCTGCTGGCGGTATGCTCGTCGGCCACCATGAGCGTTGCGGTGCCGATGCTCCCGACCGGCACATCGAGTTGCAGGCTCATCGGCTACTTCTCATGCAGTTTGACCGCGCCGTCGATGATTTCGGCTTCATATTTGCTGCCGTCCTTTAGATAGGAAATGCCCTTGGCGCGCTTGAGCCCGTCTTCGAAAGTTCCTTCGAACCAGGAACCGTCGTTGAAGTAAAAGGCGCCCTTTCCCTTCAGCGTGCCGTTGACGAATTCGCCTTCCGAGCGCAGTCCGTTGGAATAGTAGTAGGCACCCTTGCCGGTCAGTGCGCCACCGGCGATGTCGCCTTCGTAGCGGTCGCCGTTGCTGAAGTAGTAGATGCCCTTGCCCTGCGGCACACCTTCGTTGAAGTTGGCTTCCAGGCGGTCGCCATCCTTGTTGATATACACACCGCGACCGGACATTTTGCCCGCCAGCATGTCGCCTTCGAAGCGATCGCCGGAGGCAAAACGATAGACGCCCTTGCCGTTCGGCTTGCCATCGATGAACGGGCCTTCGAATTTGTCGCCGTTCCGGGCGATGAACACGCCCTTGCCGACGATCACGCCACCGACTACTTCGCCTGCGTACTTGTCGCCGCTGGCGAAGTCCCATTTGCCGGTGCCCGAAGGCTTGTCGTCGACAAACGTTCCGTCGAACTTGTCGCCGTTGGACCATTCGTACAGCCCCCTGCCCTGCTTCTTGCCGTCCTTGAATTCGCCTTTGTAGCGAAAATTCTTCGAGACGAATTCACCCTGGCCGTTGAGAATCTTTGTCTTCTCCTTGTCCTCCAGGTACTCGCCGTTGTACCGCGCGCCGTCCGGAAACTCGATCAGGCCGGACAGGATCTTCGGCGCCGGCGGCGGCGGAACGAGCGCAGTTTTTTGCTCAGGCGAAATCGAGGCTACCAATTCGGGAACTGGTTTTGCGGTGGCCGCAGCAATCGCCTTGGGCTCCGAAACCGGGGCCGAAACCGCTGTTGCAAATGCGGGGGCGGGCGCCGGGGCCGCCACGGTCGCTATCAACTCCTGCCTTGGTTCTGCGGTGAGGCTACGCGTTTCCGTGGCCGGTGCAGCCTTGGCAACCACGGTCGGCGCCGGCAATGCGGCGGCGGTAGCGGTTGTCGCTGCAGCGGCGGTCTTGATAGCTTCGACGGAAGGTTTGACGGCCTCGGTGGCTATCGTGGCCGATGCGGTGGCCGATGCGGTGGCCGGTGCGGTGGCCGCCGCAGCCGCTGGTTTGGTCGGCTCGGCCACCAGCAGCGGCGCCTGATTGACCGGTGTTGCCGACAGCGGCGCCGCCGCGACTTGCGCCTGTGCCTGCTTCAGGGTGTCGATGCGGCTGCGTGCCAGCGGCGCGAAGGTGCCGGAAGGAAACTGCGCCAAGTATGCTTGGAAGTCGGCGATCTGCTTGCTGTCCTTCACGCTGCTCCAGAATTCACGCTCCAGTGCGGCTTGTGCGTCGCCCGATACGCCGCTGGCGACGGCACCCTGCGCACCGCGCTCGGCGAAGTAAAAGTTGGCGCGCGGTAGCGGCGTGGAATACAGCTCCGGCAGTTGCTTGTTGGCGCTGTCCTGCGCGACACCCGAAGCGACCCGCTGGAATACCTGGCCAGGCGGCACGCCCGGTTCGCGGATTTCCTTCAGGAGGTGAGTCGTGTACAAGCCATTCTCGCCTTCGCCGTCGAGCGCCACCGCTCCCGCCGCAGCCGCGTAGGAAATGATGGTGCCGGGCGGCACCTTGGCGATCTTGGCAAGACCGGTGGAGGCGAACACATTGCTGAACGGATTATTGCGGCAGGCGTCGAGCACGATGAACTTGTAGCGCACCTTGGCGTCGTCCATGCTTTCCAGCAATTGGCCGACTTCCAAAGCGTTGTAGACGATTTCCGGTTCCGAATTCAGTTTGGCGTCGATCGGCACCAGGTAGTTTTTGTCGCGGTACTGGATGCCGTGGCCCGCGTAATAAAACACTGCGGCCGTTGCACCGTCGAGGATCTTGGCGAACTCCACCGCTGCACCACGCATGGTGGCGATGTCGGCGTTGGTTTTCACCACCACCTTGAAACCGAGATCGGTGAGCGTGCGCGCGACTGCGCGGGCATCGTTGACGGCATTCTTGAGCGGCTCGGTCGGATAGGCGTCGTTGCCGATCACCAGCGCGACGCGGTCGTCGTACGCCTGCGCGCTCCCGGCAAGCAACGAAACGGCCAGCAGACAAAATCGTATCTGAAACGAAAGGCGGCTCATGCCGCCATTATCGCGCAGGCAGCGCGCGATTGACAGGAGCCGTTTGCCCGCGACGGGCACAAGTTACTTGGCGAGCGAGGCGAGCTCCGGCATATCGGGCCTATCCTTGGCGAGCCGTGCCCAGATCTCGTTGGCATCCTGGTCGGCGCCCATTTCCTTTAGCGTCAGCGCATACAGCAGCCAATCGGAGAACTGCGCCTTGTCGTCGGGCTTGCGCTTCTGGGTGATTTCCAGGGAATAGGCGGGCAAAGTTTTGAAAGTTGCCACGCCGAGATCGGCAGCACCCGTCTTCACGCTCCAGCGATACTCGGCGTCCGGCTGCAGCTTGAGATTGTTGGGCAGCTTCACATTGGTCGCAGAGGCTTTCACCTTGTACACCGGCTTGGCGGCGTCGCCCGCTTTCAGTTCAAAGTCGAACGGACCCTTTTCATTGGCGGCCGCCCAGCGAAATGCCGGCTGCAACGATGCCACCCGCGTTTCGGTGGGATAAAGCAGGCGATCGGCCGGCAGTTTTTCTTCGGCTTTGGCGGCAGGCGTCGAGCCGAGGGCGCGCATGCGGATCGAGGCGCTGGAGGTCTGCGCGACCTGGGCCACCGTTTGTGCCGACACCTTCCACTGCGTCTCGCGCACCATCGGCGGCGCGCCGATCTTGGCACTGACTTCGCTGTCGCCGACGACGAAGTCTCCCGGCCCCTTGATCACGAATTCCTTGCCCGACTGCAGGTACATCACTCCCACGCTGCACTCCTTGGCGCAACCGACGCGGGCGCCCTTCTTGAGTTCGGCCATCAGCGTAGCCTTGCCGGCATCGATAGTGGCCGCGCCCTTGAAGTCGGTGATGAACGCGACCCCTTGTGCGTACACTTCAGCCGAGGCGATCGCCAATACAGCGACGAGCGAAATGCGAAATATTCCGTTCATGATCGTCCCTCCCGCAATCAACCTACTTTGGCACCGCGTTGACGCCCCAGATGTGCATGGAACTGTGGCCACGCAAGGCCTGCTCGCCGAACGCAATCAAATCGAATTCCTTGCCCAGCATCACTTTCACCGATTCGGTCATCACGATCGGCGTCTTCAGCCGCTTGGTCAGGCCTTCCAGGCGCGAGGCCACGTTGACCACGTCACCGATCGCGGAATAGTCATTTCGGACCGTCGAGCCGATATTGCCGACCACGACCTTGCCGTAGTTTATGCCGATTCCGATCGCGATGGGCGCCAAGCCTTCCGCCGCAAATTCGCGGTTCAATTCTTCCAGGGCAACCGTCATGGCGTGCGCGCACTTGACCGCTGCGCCGCAAGGATCGGGCAGCGGCCGGGGCGCTCCGAACAAGACCATCATGCCGTCGCCGATGAACTTGTCCATGGTGCCGTCGTGGCGATGGACGGCATCGACCATGCGATCGAAATAGCGCGTCAACAGCGTGGTAATTGCCTCCGGCGAAAGGCTCTCCGAGAGCGCAGTGAAGCCGCGGATGTCGGTAAACATTACGCATACTTGCGCGGTATCGGCCGAGATCCCGGAGGCCACCTTTCCGGCAAGAATATCCTCCAGCAGTGCGGGCGACACGCTACCTTCCAGCTTGTCCCGCAAATGATTTTTTTCCGTAGCACTTCTCATTCCATCGGCGGTGGCCCGTGCGCCGACAGCGATCCAAAGCGCGACCAGAAATGTCATTGCCGGCATGTAGAAATGCATAACGATCAGTGCCATCGAAAGCAAGAACAGGCATACCGGCGCTCCGGCCAGTACCAGCAAAACCAGCCGATGACTTGCAGGAACAAACACGATCGCAAGCAGGGCAAAGACCAGCATTGCGCCAAGTGCAGCCGGCAACGGCGTCAGCAAACCGCCGCCAAGCAGGTTTCGAAGCACCTGCAAATGGACCACGGCACCCGGTTGATTCTTGCTTGGTTCGCTTTGTACCTTTTCCCAAGCAGCAATATTTACCGGCAAGTTCCAGCGATCAACTCCCTGCAATACGCTGCCGAGCAGCACCACCTTGCCGCCGAACGCCGATTTCAGCGCGGCGCTATTGTCATCTGCCAACCACCCGAGCACGCGTTGGATAGGTATATAGGTGAATGGGGGCCCAACGCTGAAATCGATATATCCCTCGCCGACGGGCTTTTGCATGACACGCGCCATTTGGCCTGCCAGCGAGGGGGCGCCAATCTTGCGCTCGCTGAATTGACGCGCAACGGTATCGCGATCATTTTCAATCTGGTCGATGCCGAAACGATCGTCGCGCTCTTCGCCGATCACGCGCAGGAAAGTCGGATGCATGGCCGAGGTCTTGCCGTTGCGGTCCACCGTGTGCGCGAACACCACCGGCGCCGCATCGGTCAGGCGCTTGATGCTGGTCAGCACCTTGATATCGGAGCCAGGCCGGATGTGGTCGAACGAGCGCTCGGGCAGCACCACGTCGAGGCCAAACACGGCCGGCTTGGCGATCGCCATTGCGTCGAACACTTTTGCATAATGGGCGTGCCATAGCGCTTGCGGTTCATCGAAGGTGGCAAATGCGGATTCGTCGATGCCGATCAGCACGGGCTCGACCGGCGCCGCGCGCGGATACAGCTCGCGCAATACCGACATCTGCAGGTCGAAAGAGGTGCGCTCGAGTATCGCCAGCAGGGAATCATCGCGGGTCGGCGCAAACTTGATGATGCCGAAAATGAGCGCCGCAACGGCATACAGCAACAGCGCCCTCGCGCGCGGTCCCTGCAATGACCAGACGGCATCGGCAGAAGTTTTTTGTTTGTTTTTATTCACAAAGGATTTGACCTGCGCGATTGTATTGGAGCCGTGTTTCGCCCTATTCTAATATCAGCCATGAAATCCATTGGAACCTTTGATTACGTCATCGTCGGCGCCGGTACGGCCGGCTGCGTGCTCGCCAATCGCCTGTCCGCCGATCCTGACGTCAATGTGTTGCTTTTGGAGGCGGGTGGAAACGACGACTGGATCTGGATCCACATTCCGGTCGGCTATCTCTACTGCATCGGCAACCCGCGCACCGACTGGTGCTATCACACCGAACCCGAGGCGGGCCTCAACGGCCGCTCGATTCTGTACGCGCGCGGCAAGGTGCTGGGCGGCTGCTCGTCGATCAACGCGATGGTTTATATGCGCGGCCAGTCGCGCGATTACGACGAGTGGGCGCGGCTTGCCGGCGACGACTCCTGGTCTTGGAAGAACGTGTTTCCGGTGTTCAAGAAAAGCGAGGATCACTACGGCGGCAACTCCGAAATTCACGGCGGCGGTGGCGAATGGCGCGTCGAAGAGCAGCGGCTGGAATGGGAAATCCTCAACGCCTGGCGCAATGCGGCCGAACAATCCGGCATTGCCAAAATCGCCGATTTCAATGGTGGCGACAACCTGGGGTCGGCCCGCTTCCAGGTCAACCAGCGCCGCGGCGTGCGCTGGAATGCGACCAAGGCCTTCTTGCGCCCAGCCATGTCGCGACCGAATCTGACGGTGGTCACGGAAGCGCACGCCACCCGCATTCGATTGGAGACACGCGATGGTCAATGCCGCGCTGCCGGTATTGAATTCGAGCGGCGCGGCGAATTGTTCTTTGCCGAAGCCAGACTGGAAACCCTGCTCGCCTCGGGCGCCGTCAATACTCCGCAGCTATTGCAACTGTCGGGCATCGGGCCGGCCGCGTTGCTGAAGGCGCACGGTATCGAAGTACTGCACGAGCTGCCCGGCGTCGGTGAAAATCTGCAGGACCACCTGCAACTGCGCATGGCCTTCAAGGTGAAGAACGTACGCACACTGAACGAAACCGCCAACAGCTGGCTGGGCAAAATGAAGATGGGGATGCAATACGCGCTATTTCGCACCGGGCCGCTCACCATGGCGCCCTCCCAACTGGGCGCATTCGCCAAGTCGGACCCGCAGCAGCCGAGCGCCAATCTCGAGTTTCACGTGCAGCCCTTGTCGCTGGACAAATTCGGCGACGACCCGCATCCGTTTCCCGCCTTTACCGCCAGCGTCTGCAACCTGCGGCCGCAAAGCCGCGGACACATCCGCATCGCCGGCGCCGACCCGCACGCTGCGCCGAAAATTACGCTGAATTACCTGTCCACCGAAAGCGACCGGAACATCGCCGTCGATGCGCTGAAATTGACGCGCCGCATCTCGCAAGCGCCGGCACTGGCGCGTTACCAGCCGGAAGAATTCAAGCCGGGCCCGTCGGTCGTAAGCGACGCGGATCTGGTGAAAGCGGCAGGCGACATCGGCACCACCATATTCCACCCGGTCGGCACGGCAAAAATGGGGCAGGCCGCCGATCCGATGGCGGTGGTAGATGCTCGCCTGCGCGTACACGGCATCGGGGGGCTTCGCGTGATCGACGCTTCGATCATGCCGACCATCACCTCCGGCAACACCAATTCGCCGACCGTCATGATCGCCGAGAAAGGCAGCGAATTCGTTCGCGCAGACCGCAAGCGTGGCTGACCGCGCGAAGTCCCACGCATTTCCCGACGCCCTGCTGGCGTGGTATTTCGTTATCGTCTGGGGCTCCGGCTTCGTCGCCACCAAGGCCGGACTGCAATACGCCGCCCCCTTCACGTTCCTGTCGCTGCGCTTTGCCTTTGGCCTGATCGTACTGGCGCCGATTCTTTGGTATGCCAAACCTTCCTGGCCGCAGGGGTGGATGGCATGGTGGCATATTATTTTCGCCGGATTGCTGGTCCACGGTGTTCACTTGAGCGGCAGTCACTATGGGCAGTATCTCGGCTTGTCGGCGGGCGTGGTCGCCATCGTCCTGGCTTCGCAACCGCTGCTGACTGCCCTGGTCGCGGCAATCATCCTCAGCGAGCGCCCCAGCCACAGACAATGGATTGGCATCGCCATCGGCCTGGCCGGCGTGGCGCTGGTGGTCTGGCACAAGATCGACATTGCCGCCATGACCGTGCCCAGCCTGTGCGCGGTGCTGATTGCCCTCTTCGCCCTGACCGCAGGCACTCTGTATCAGCGCCACTTCTGTCGCGACAGCGATTTGCGCAGCGCATCTTTCATCCAGTTTGCCGCGTCGCTGCTGCTATTGGCGCCGCTGTCGTTCGCCTTTGAAGGCGCGCAGGTGCAGTGGTCGTGGACACTGGCCGGCTCGGTGGCATTCCTGGTAATTTTCGCCTCTATCCTCGCCGTGAGCGCGTTGCACACGCTGATGCGGCACGGCCAGGCCACGCGGGTCGCCAGCATGTTGTACTTGCCGCCGGTATTCGCGGTGGCGATGGAGTGGCTGGCCTACGGTATTGTGCCGACCGCGCTGACGATCATCGGCATCGCGGTCACTTCGGTGGGGGTTGCCTTGGCAGCAGGACAGGGCGCAAAGCGAGGATAATGGCGTACGCAGCCACCCGCATCGCCCCCGCAGTTGTCAGGCATATCCAGCGCCCAGCCGAACTTCACGCCGCATGAAACCCCTG
>Ga0302322_100007032_pt1 | contig 10023 bp, 8 predicted proteins | sample Fen_T0_2_FD_203757 | JGI IMG/M metagenome (GOLD analysis project Ga0302322, IMG submission 203757) | Peat permafrost microbial communities from Stordalen Mire near Abisko, Sweden - Fen_T0_2 | ecosystem: Environmental > Terrestrial > Soil > Wetlands > Permafrost | place: Sweden: Abisko... | reverse complement strand
GAAGGATCGATCACTACAGCAAAAGTTTTAGCTGATTGCTTCGCTGCGAAGTCTCTTTTAAGAAGATCACCTTTATAACCACTCAGATTGTATTTCCTTTTGCTGGAAAATTCCTGCATAGTGACACGGCCCACCAGCCAGGCATCGGCTTTGATTTTAGCGGCTGGCTCTTCAAAATATTTATGATGATCTTTTAAACCCCAAATCGTCTGTTTGATACGCCCATCCAATGAACTAAATGTATGGCATATTACGTAAGATCTCATGGGTATTAGTGTTGCACGAAATATTCTCGCTTCCTTAAAATTTCTTTTAAAGCCAACGGGTTGAGAAGAACAACCTCCTCGTTTATTTTCCCAACAATATATTTGCTTTCTTTTTCCGGGGGAAAGAGGATCAACGGGTAAGTCCGGTTAGCGATATCATAAATCACAATGGTCATCATGGGTTTGCGAAGAAGATCACCTGCATAATTCTTAACTTCGGTGGAATCCAAAATTCGTTCTGAACGCAATTGAAATAGGGCATCCATAAATTTATCCAGTTTGGTGGTATCAGTGTTGACGCCTTCAATGCTGAAGAACTTTTCTTTGAATGAAGCTTTAAAATTTTGTTTCGGTTCAGATGGAAATGTTGATTCCAGGCTTTTAATATTTTGCCAATTGAAATTAAAGACTTGTTTGTCGCGCCAGTCGTTGGATGTCAATTCAAAAATAGAGGCGACATAGACGCGATAACCGGGAATTGTAACTACGAATGGCTTCTCGTCTTTTGTTTGAAAATAAGTTTCTGTTTTTTGAGCGTTGCCCCCCGCCCAAATTTCTTTGGAAAGAGAACCAGCTTCAAAGCAAGAGATTTTAACTCCATTTGATAAAATTTCTTTTTGTAATGAATCCTGCAAATTAGCTGCAACCTGGCGCTTGGCGATAGTTTGTTTTAATGTGGCGAAAAGTACTGTGATCATTTGGCGATCGGCCTCGTGCTTTTCGTTGACTATCCATTTTGTTCCGTTAAATTTCAGATCAGTTTTTCCCTTCGTGGATTCGAGGGCTACGTGATCGATTTTATCTAAATTTTCAATTTGGAATAAATCACTGTCAACAGTAGAGCCGCTTTTTGTATTTGAAAAAATAAATAACAAAGCAGTGATACTCGTCATCACGATCAAAGAAATCAACAGCTGTATGTTCTTCTTTTGCTGCATTAGAAGCGAGAATATTTTAATTTCCTAAAATAAGTTCGCGCAATTCCGAAGATTAAAAGTACTAAGAGAGGTAGCCCAATATTTAGGACTTGCCAAAAGCTTCTTTCAATTTTTATTTTTTCTTTATCGAGCGGGCGAATCTTAACTTCTTTGTTGCGTGCATTGATCAGTCCGCCTTCATCGGTTAAGTAGGCTACCATATTCATTAGCAAATCCTGATTCGCGAACGTGTATTTTGTAAATGGATCATAACCCAATTGCTGGGGCCTGCCATCGCGTGGGTTCACATCGTTGCGAACAATGTCTCCATCGGCAACTACAATGATTTTAGTGGGCAAACTTTGTTCAAGAAAATTCGAGGCCTCTACACTGTCCGGTTTGAAACGGTTCTTGTACAGGGAAGTGAACTTTCCTTCCAGCAAATAGGCAAGAGGAATTTTTCCGTCATTGAAATTCCCGTCTTTCAATTGTCTTCGAAGATCATCAACGCCCACTTTTACCGGAGCTACCATCTTACGAGAATAGGGTGAAGAAAAAAGGAGTGGGGTTTTCTTTACATCAATTGCTTTTATAGTATCGATACTACTGACAAATTTTGTCATCGATGCATCAAGGTTACGCGTGATCGGATGATCGGCATATTGGTTCACCAGTGGAAAGAATGGCCAATCCAACTGCATGATTTGAGGACGGTTATCCGCCTGTCCAATTACGATTGGATATTTTCCTGATACACGGTCTTCAATTAAATCCGGATTGATGCGAACTCCATATTTAAAAAGCTGGTCATCCAAATTAAAGTTGTAGGGAAAGGCAAAGTAATCTTCACGCGAAGCGCTGTCCATGTTTGCTTCCAGTCGATCGAGGAGAAACAAGACTTTTCCGCCGTGCATGATGTATTGATCGAGTTTGTATTTATCAGACTCCGAGAATGCAGATTTAGGCTTCGCAACAATCAGAAGTTGATAGCCATCTACTTTTTGTTTTTTCGAAAGGTCAACTCGAAATACATCGTACTGTTCAAGCAGTGAATTGTTGAAGCTTGCGATTTGCAGACTGTCTAATTCACCATGACCTCTAAGTAACACGATTTTCTTTCTATTGTTGTTACTTAATTTATAAATCGCGTTGGCGAGCTCGTATTCTGTTCCTTCGATAGATTCATTGAGCACTTCCTGTGCATTCTGTGCACGGTTGCCTTTCAGCAGCATCACGCCGGTTTCAAATCCTTCATAAGAAACAAGTGCTCCAGGAAAAACGAATTTCTCAACACGCTGACCATTTTCATTTTCGATGACGTTCATTGGGGTGATCCCCTTCGCAGCGAGGTCAGCCATGAATTCGTTTCGTGCTTTTTGACCTTGAGCCTGGGCAGGATTGGTGAAAACGAATTTTACTTTATTGTGTGAATAGATTCGGAATTCTTCTAACGTTTCGTTAACCGATTTTTGAAAACGCTTGAAACCAGGATTAAGATCACCTTCCAGGAAAACTTCAATAAATACTTCGTCTTCGAGATTTTTTAAAAGTTCTTTTGTCTGTGGTTTGATTGTATATCGTTTCTCTTCAGTTAAATCAATTCGAAAAAAATACAAAGCGGCAAGACTGTTCAACAGCACGACAAGGGCAATGCCATTGGCCAGTAGAAGAAGGTCGCCTGTTTTTTTACTGCTTAACATCGTTAATCGTTACTTGATAATTGAAAATTGATTCATTGATCATCGAAAATTAATTCACCATTGCCTGCTTCCAATCACAGTCTTCGCTACCAACAACATCAAACCTGCCACACTAAAAAAATAAATCACATCACGACTATCAATCAGCCCTTTGCTTAATGCTTCATAATGATAAAGGATTCCAAATTGCTTTATCACTAAGGCATAACTCCCAGAGAGTGATGCCAGCTTATCAAATCCCGTATAAAAAATGAAGCATAGAAATGCGGCAAGAATAAAGGATACGATCTGATTGACCGTGAGAGACGAAGCTAAAACTCCAATCGCACAAAACACAAACGCTAATAAAGAAAGTCCGATGTAAGAACCAACAACTCCGGCTGTATCGATATTGCCGATCGGGTTTCCTAGTTTGGATATTGAAAAATAATAAATGAGTGATGGAAGCAATGCTACAAGGGTTAGAGCAAATGATGCTGCAAATTTGCCAATCACAATATCCCAATCGCTGAGTGGTTTGGTAAGCAGTAATTCCATGGTACCCATTTTATTTTCTTCCGCAAAACTCTTCATGGTGATGGCTGGAATCAGAAAAACGAAAACGTAAGGAGCCATTGAGAATAATGTGTCCATATCGGCAAAACCGTAATCGAGCACCGAGGTTTCAGGAAATATCCAAAGAAGCAAACCGATACCGGTAAGAAACACACCGATGACCAAATAAGCGATGAGCGAGTTAAGGAAGCTGTTAAACTCTTTGGCGAATATGCGGATCATGCAGGCTGCGGAGTGGTTAATAACTTAAAAATATCCTCCATAGAATTTTCTTCTTCCTTCAGGCTGAGCAAAGAAATTTTCTTTTCAGCGGTGAACTTCAAAATTTCCTGGCGAACATCTGCTCCAGGTTTTGAAAAAACCCGAAGTTGTCTTCCATCGGCAACCACTTTTTCTACGCCTGCCAGTTTGAATAAGTCAACCGCTAAAACATATTCTTTAAACTCCACGACGATGATGGAAACGTTTTCTTTTTGCCCGACTAAGTTTTTCAATAAGTCATCAGCAACAAGTTGTCCACGGTTGATCACAATCACACGATCGCATAAAGCTTGCACTTCTTGCATGATGTGTGTTGAAAAAATTACTGTTTTATTATAACTGATTTTTTTAATCAGGTTTCTGATTTCAATAAGCTGATTAGGATCAAGCCCTGAAGTGGGTTCATCTAAAATTAAAACCATTGGGTTATGGATCAACGCTTGTGCCAAACCCACACGTTGTCGGTATCCTTTCGAGAGAGAGCCGATCAACTTATTTTGTTCTTGCCCAAGCCCACACATCTCGATGATCTCTTTGATCCTTGGTTTTAAAAGACTGGAGGGCATTTGATAGACTCCTCCAATAAAATGCAAATATTCGTGCACAAACATGTCGAGGTATAGCGGGTTGTGCTCAGGCAAGTAACCGATGATTTTTTTTACTTGCATAGGCTCTTGCACTACATCGAAACCTCCTACCGTCACCTTACCTTCAGAAGGCGGGATATATCCGGTAGCAATTTTCATGGTGGTGGATTTGCCGGCACCATTGGGGCCAAGAAAACCAACAATCTCACCTTCGCCAATTGAAAATGAGATGTTATCCACAGCTTTTTGCTGACCGTAAATTTTGGTAAGGTTTTGGATATGCAAAGACATGAGCGACAAAAATACAAATTGTCCCGATAGTTCGGGATGGATTCTGGTTGCTTGATATAGATAGATTGCTATTAAAAATTAATAGATTTTTCTATTTTCATAAAATCAAAACCAAATACTATGCAACGTTTTATTATAATTTCCGGGATTCTTCTTTTCATCGTCGGCATTTATGCGGAATACGCGCTGGCACCATGGGGTGGCACCGTCTTGATTGCCAGTACCATCATTGCTTATGTTGGTGTTCTTCTGTGGTTATTGCCGGCAGAGAACAGGACGAAACTGAAACGGAGTGTGCCCGTCTTTACTTCTACCACGATAGGTGACGTAACCATATCGAATGATACAGCAGCTCGTCGCGCCAGGACTCGTGGTGCGGCTGCGCCTTACGTCAGCGTGATGAGTTTTTGCGCGATGATGGCTATTCTGCATACCATGACATATTTTCTTCATAAGTCGCCGCTCTATCGAACCGCCGTTGAATCAATTAAAACCAATGAAGAGATTACAATGAAGGTGGGAGAAGTTAAAGATTATTCGTACGCGACCGTTGGTGTCATTAAAGACAATGGCCGTTCGAATCTCATCTTTGGCGTAAAGGGCACGAACGGAACGTATTGGATCCAGGCAATATTCAACAGCGTCAATGATGTACCCACCCTTGAGCAGGTCACACCTGTCGCCTCGGCGGATGCATTGTTCGGGAAATAGCTGCTTTGCCTCGCGTTCCTCTATAGAGACAGATCGATCATCCGACAGTTTTTGGATGAGCAGGAATCAAGAAACAATAATTGAGCATCTAGATTGTTAACAAGTTCTTAAATGGTGTTTACCAAGCGCAAATTTTGACGATGTATTGCCGTTGGAAGTGAAACGGGATTTATAGAAATTTGCACACTTAATATAAAGCACAGGTTATGAAGATCAGGGTTATTTTGTTTTTGATGATTGGTTCTTTTTCTGCCTTCTCGCAAAGTGGTTACAAAATTAATTTCAAGATCAAGGGTTGGAAAGACACCACGGTATATCTTGGTCATTTTTATGGAGAGTCGACTTATATAAAGGATACCACGCGAGTGAACAAGTCAGGTGAATTTTTCTTTGATAATAAGACAACACTTCCTCAGGGCGTTTATTTTTTAGTGCTTAATAAAAGTAAAATTTTCGACTTTGTTGTGGGCAGTGATCAGTTCTTTACCCTTGAAACGGAGTCACCTGATTATGTTCCCAATATGAAAGTGATCGGAGACGAAGACAATAAACTTTTTTTTGAGAACATTGCATTTAATATAGAGAGAAACAAGGAAGCTGAACCCTTAATAAAAACCCTCAAAGACAGTACCCTCAAAGAAGATCAAAAGAAAGATGCGCGTGCTGCCTTCACTAAGATCAACGAAAAGGTCTTGGCTTATCAGAAAGAAGAGATTGCAAAATACCCAAAGGCGATGACGGCGAGGATGCTTAAGGCATCTCAAATTGTTACCATTCCTGATCCGCCTAAATTACCCAATGGCAAAATCGATTCTACTTTTCAATTGAGATATTACCGTCAGCATTTCTTCGACAACTTTGATTTGTCGGATGATGCACTCATTCGCTTGCCGCAACCCATTTACCAACAAAAGGTCAAAGAATATTTAGAGAAACTCTTCGTCCCTCAGCCCGATTCCATTACCAAAGCAATTAATGGATTGGTGCCTAAAGTGAAGAAGAATCAGGAGACATATAAATATTTAGTTTGGAATTGTGTGTTCATGTATAGGCAACCCGAGATCATGGGCCTGGATGAGGTATTTGTCAACCTGTATGATCAATACTTCGCTACTGGCGAAATGGATTTTTGGGTGAATGACAAGACGAAACAGAACCTGAAGGAACACGCTGATAAAATTCGTTCGTGCATGATTGGTCACGCGGGCGCTAACCTGATCATGCAAGACCAAAACCTTCAGCCTAAGTCAATGTATGACATCAAGGCGAAGTACACTATCCTCTTCATCTTCAATCCAGATTGCGGACACTGTCGCGAAGAAACGCTTAAGCTGGTTGAATTCTATAATAAAGACAAAACGAAATATAATTTTGAAGTGTTCGCAGTTTCTACGGATACTTCCATGAAAAAATTGCGCGACTTTATAAAAGAATTCAAAACTCCTTGGATCACCGTGGATGGACCTCGAAGCTATGTAAAAGAGCACTTCAGCAAATTGTACCACTCCGACACAACGCCAACTATTTTTATTTTGGACGACAAAAAGAAAATCATCGCCAAGAAATTACCGGTGAAACAATTGGGTGATTTCCTTGATAAGCATGAAAAATTCCTTCAAACGAAAAAGCCAGGCGATACTTCCGGTAGCTCAAAAGGCACTACTGGCCAATAATTTATAAATTTTACTCTTCTTCATTAAAAGGTTATGAAGCTCCGGTTTATTTTATTTTTGATGATCTGTTCGATTTCCGCATTTTCTCAAAGCGGTTACAAAATTAATTTCAAGATCAAGGGTTGGAAAGATATTCCTGCCTACCTAGGTCATTTTTATGGCGAGTCAACGTATATAAAAGACACTGCCAATGTTAATAGTAATGGAGAGTTCTTCTTTGATAACAAAAATAAATTGCTGCATGGCATATATTTCTTAGTGCTTAAGAAAAACAAGGAGTCGATTAGAATCTTTGACTTTGTTGTTAGTGATGATCAGTTTTTTTCTTTGGAGACAGATACGAGCGACTTTGTGCAACATATGAAAGTAACCGGAGATGAGGACAATAAACTCTTCTTTGAAGATAGAGCATACAATATAGAACGGTATAAGGAAGCTGAACCGTTCGTGAAAACCGTCAAAGACAGTACCCTTAAAGAAGATCAAAAGAAAGAGGCACGTGCAACCTTGAGCAAGATCAACGATAAAGTTTTGGTTTATCAGAAAGAGGTGATTTCAAAATATCCAAAGACCATGACGGCGAGATTGCTAAAGGCATATCAGATCGTTACAATACCTGATCCACCTAAACTTCCAAATGGAAAAATTGATTCCACCTTTCAGTTGAGATATTATCGTCAGCATTTCTTCGACAACTTTGATTTATCAGACGATGCTTTGCTCCGTTTGCCGCAGCCATTGTATCAGCAAAAGATCAAGGAATATTTAGAGAAGCTTTTCATTCCTCAACCTGACTCGGTTACTAAAGCGATTGATGGATTGGTTGATAAAGCAAAAAAAAACAAGGAGACGTATAATTATACTGTGAGGAGTTGCCTAATACTTTATCAGCAGCCTGAAATTATGGGGTTAGATGAAGTGTTTGTTAACGTCTACGATAAATATTTTGCCACAGGAGAAATGGACTCTTGGGCAAATGCTAAAACCAAACAAAATTTGAAGGAGTGGGCCGATAAAATTCGCTCATGCATGATCGGCCACACTGGCGCCAACCTGATTATGCAGGACCAAAACTTCCAGCCGAAGTCGATGTACGATATCAAGGCGAAATACACCATTATATTTATTTTTAAACCATCATGCGGCCATTGTCGAGAAGAGACACCTAAGCTTGTTGACTTTTACTTAAAGAATAAAACAAAATACAATTTGGAAGTATTTGCTGTAGCTACCGACACCTCAATGAAAGAGATGCGTGATTTCATTAAAGAATTTAAAACTCCTTGGATCACCGTAGATGGACCGCGAAGCTATGGGAAAGAGCACTTCAGTAAATTGTACCACTCCGATACTACACCAACAATCTTTATTTTGGACGACAAAAAGAAGATCATCGCCAAGAAATTACCTGTAAAACAACTGGATGACTTTCTCACGAAGCATGAAAAATTCCTTCAGATGAAAAAGGCGGGTGATGCTTCTGGTAGCTCAAAAGGCACTTCAGGCTAATAATTCAAAAATTTTATCCCTTTAGGTGCAACTATTTCACCATAACGAAGTATCTAATACATATATTAAACCAAGCTTATGGCACTGTTGACGCTTTTCGGTAAAAAAAAGAAGGAATTCAAAGCTTCTTGCAACATCACTCGAGAGCCGCTTGAAAGCGGATTCGGTTATTTGCTTACCACCGCACAGGTCATTGCATCAAAGAAATACTGGGACTTGGTAATGACGGAGCCTGAAACACTTTCTTATACCATATCTCATTTTAACAATCAACCCAGTGGCACACAGATGCGCACAATGATATTTGAAAAATATGCATCGGTAGCCAAACCATGGATGATATCCGATTCAGTAATTAATTATTTTGAAGTAGACAAAACCGAAGCTCGCAACTATGCGAAACAGTGGTGGGAAAGCGAGGGCTCATTTACTCCGGAAGCAGCAGGCCCGGCCTCACAAAAATTAGATCAGGCAACCTTCACCAGTTTGAAAGATTATGCCGTGTTAGAGGCAGGTAGAGGAAGGGTGAATTTGAAAAGATAGTCTTAAATACACACTCACTTGAATCCCCGACAGGGGATTTTTTATTTTGGTGCACTTCAATTGTAGCAAGTAGAAGTTCTCCCAATTTTTTTGATTGCTACTTCTTACTAATTGACCGATCGGTTAACTTCTTGTTTTTCGCTTACTGAATATTTACTAAATTGGACAAGCTCCAAACGAAATTTCATAATAAAAAAATAAAACTATGAGTTCAATAAAATCATCACGCAGAGGGTTCATGAAAAAAGCTTTTGGCTCGGCCCTGGCTACGGCAGCCGTACCAACCCTTTTGCTTGGAGACGACAAGCGCAATGTAGTTGAGTTGAAAGCAACACCACTTCCGAAAAAAACTTATGGAACCAATGACCAGGTTAATGTAGCTGTAATCGGAATGGGTATAATGGGTTATAACAATGCAGGCACTACTGTTCAGATTCCGGGAGTAAAATTAGTAGCGGCATGTGATCTTTACACGGGTAGATTAGATCACGCTAAAGAAGTTTATGGTAAGGATATTTTCACAACAAAAAATTATAAGGAGATCCTCGATCGAAAAGATATTGATGCAGTTATTGTTGCGACCTCTGATCATTGGCACGATCATATTTCGATTGAAGCAATGAATAAAGGAAAGCACGTGTACTGTGAGAAGCCGATGGTGCATCACCTGGACGAAGGCGAGGCGGTGATTGCCACGCAGAAAAAGACCGGCAAAGTATTTCAGGTGGGTAGCCAGCGCGTGAGTTCAATTGTAACATTGAAAGCGAAAGAAATTTTTGAATCGAGAGTAATTGGTGATTTGGTTTTAGTAGAAACCTGGAACGATCGTCAAGGGCCGAATGGCGCGTGGCAGTATTCAATTCCAACAGACGCAAACGCAGGAACTGTAGATTGGGAAAATTTTTTGGGCGATGCTCCAAAGATGCCTTATGATCCCGTTCGTTTTTTCAGATGGAGAAACTACCAGGATTATGGAACGGCGATGGCCGGTGATCTTTTCGTTCATCTAT
>Ga0302322_100007030_pt1 | contig 10025 bp, 8 predicted proteins | sample Fen_T0_2_FD_203757 | JGI IMG/M metagenome (GOLD analysis project Ga0302322, IMG submission 203757) | Peat permafrost microbial communities from Stordalen Mire near Abisko, Sweden - Fen_T0_2 | ecosystem: Environmental > Terrestrial > Soil > Wetlands > Permafrost | place: Sweden: Abisko... | reverse complement strand
AAGCCAAGGAACGGCCATGAAGATCTTGATGGTGCTGACCTCCCACGACCAACTGGGTGATACCGGCCAGAAAACCGGCTTCTGGCTGGAGGAGTTTGCCGCCCCCTACTACGCCTTCAAGGATGCGGCCGCGGTGATCACCCTGGCTTCGCCCAAGGGCGGTCAGCCGCCCCTGGATCCCAAGAGTGATGATCCCTCCGCCCAGACCGAGGCAACCCGGCGCTTCAAGACCGATATCGCCGCCCAGGCAGCTTTGGCGAGCACGCACAAGCTCTCCGAGGTCGTCGCCGGGGACTTCGACGCCGTGTTCTACCCCGGGGGCCATGGCCCCCTGTGGGACCTGGCCGAGGACCCCGCTTCCATCGCCCTCATCGAAGCCATGCTGGGTGCGGGCAAGCCGGTGGCCGCGGTCTGCCATGCCCCGGGCGTGCTGCGCCATCCCGTGACCCCGGAGGGCGCCCCCATCGTGCAGGGCAAGGCGGTCACGGGCTTCAGCGACAGCGAAGAGGAAGCGGTGGGGTTGACCCAGGTCGTGCCCTTCCTGGTGGAAGATCTCCTTAAGCATTATGGCGGCACCTACACCAAGGGCGCGGACTGGCAGGCCCACGTGGTCGTTGATGGCCTGTTGATCACCGGCCAGAACCCGGCGTCCTCGGAACCCGCCGCCAAGGCCCTGATCGCCAAGCTGAAGGAAGCGGTTCCGCCTGCCTCCGTGAAACCAGCCACCAACGAGGCAGGACCTGCCAACACCCCGGCGCCGCTGAGCGAAGCCGAATTGAAGGCCGCCCTGGCCGGGCTTCCCCACTGGCAGCTGAAGGCGGGCAAGCTCCATCGGGAATACACCTTCAGCGATTTTGTCACCGCCTTCGGGTTCATGACCAGCGCGGCGCTCATCGCCCAGGCCATGAACCACCATCCGGAGTGGTGCAACGTCTGGAACCAGGTGCGCATCGACCTTTCGAGCCATGACGCCGGGGGCATCACGGCCCTCGACGTGAAGCTGGCCCATTCGATGGAGTACATGGCCAATAAACTGCTGAGGAAATGAAACCCCTCGAACGCCTCTACGAACGCGAGGGACTCCCGAGCAGCCCCTTGCCCGAGGCCCTGGCCGCTGCCTACGGCGGCGGATTGGGTCTGCGACGCCCGGGGGTCTACGCCAACTTCGTCGCCTCGGTCGATGGCGTGGTGGCCCTGGCCTCTCAGGAGGAATCGGGTCACCTCATCAGCGGGGATGACGAACCCGATCGGTTCATCATGGGCCTGCTGCGTGCCTCCGTGGACGCGGTGCTGATCGGTGCGGGCACCTTTCGCAAGGCCCAGGGCCAGCTGTGGCATGCCGAGGCCATCTACCCGGCGGCCCAGGATCTCTTCGCGACCTTGCGCCTGCAGCTGAATCTGCGACCCCAGCCCCTCCTGGTCATCGTCACAGATATCGGAGACATCGACCCCGCCCAACCGGCGCTGCAGGATTGCCTGATCCTCACGACGCCCCGCGGCGAGTGCCGTCTTCGGAGCAGCCTCTGCAGCGGCGCGCAGCTCGCCGTGTTCGATGCACCAAGCATCAGCGGCCGTTCCATGCTGGATGTTCTGTCCGCGAGAGATCTGCACGTGGTTCTCGTCGAGGGCGGCCCCACCCTCGTGGGCCAGCTATTGGGGGAGGGACTGATCGACGAACTATTCCTCACCACCTCACCCAGGCTGTTCGGACGGTTCCCGGCGGATGAGCGCAAGGCCCTGGTCGAGGGCATCGATCTGGGGGGACGGGCCATGCAGCTGCTGAGCCTGAGGCGGCACGGATCCCATTTGTACTCGCGCTATTCCCTGTGAACTCGCGCAGGCCGCGGTGGGCGATCGCTCGCGGAACCAGGCCCCCCTAGGGGTGGTCCGGTAACTTCTCCGGTCCGAGCAGGACGGCAAGCCACTGGGTGCTCTCGCTGCCCTCGCAGGCGAACTTCAGGGTCATGCTCAGCGGAATGCACAAAATGGCGCCGACCGGACCCAGCAGGCTCCCCCAGAAGATCAGCGAAAGAAATACCACCAGCGTGGACAAGCCCAGCTTCCGGCCCATGAGCCTGGTTTCAATGCCATAGTCGAGCACGAGATTGATGACCATGTAGCCCGCGGCCACGAGCACCGCCTTCCAGATCCCGAGCTGGATGAAGGCGAGCAGAACGGCTGGCACGGCGGCTATGCTGGAGCCAAGGCTGGGCACGAAATTGAGCAGGAATGCCAGGAATCCCCAGAGGATGGGGAAATCCACATGCAGCAGGTACAACCAGATCGCCACCAGGATGCCCGTCGCCAGGCTCATCAGCGTCTTGATCACCATGTAGCGCTTCATGTCCTCCACGAATGTATTGAAACGAGGGAACAACTGGAGAGGATCTCCCAGGACGGCGCGAAGCTTGTCAGGAAAGCTGGTGACTTCCAGCAGAATGAAGGTGACCGTGAGGATGATCAGGACGATATTGGAAAAGGCTGAACCCAGCTTGATGAGCAGACCCGCGGTGAAGCTCATCACCATTCCCGGGTTGAGGTAGTCCCGCAGAATATCCTCGGGTGGCGAAATGTGCTTGCTGGCCAGGAACCCATTCAAGACGGTGATCTGTTCCTGGATGCGCATCTGGTAGTGGGGCAGCGCGACGTAGAAGCCGTTGATGGACGTGCCCACCACCGCAGCCATCACCAGCAACAGGAGGATCATGCCGATCACGACCAGGGAAACCGCCACGACGATGGGCAGGCGTTTGCGTTCGAGCCAGAGCACCGGCGGCGTTGCGAGCATGGCCAGAAACACGGAGACGAGCAAAGATACCAGGACGGACTGCGCCTGACTGGCGCCCCAGATGATGAACACGACGGCTGCAGAGAGGACGAGGAAGCGCGGCAAAGAAGGTAGATCCTGAAGCACACCAGCTCCCTATACTTGCTCTCATGCAGCTTCCGGGCCATCCCAGTAGCCATTGCCTTTTCTCGCACTTATCGAATCCATTGGCGCCCAGCGACCCGCTGCTTCCATCAGAATGAAAGGTGGAATCCGCCCTTGCCAATAGCCATCTCAGCTTTTCAGGAACGCCAACAGATCGGCGTTGAGCTGCTCCGCATGGGTATCGGCCAGGCCATGGGAACCCCCCGGATACACCTTCAGCACGGCCTGTGGAATGAGCCGGGCCGAGACCTGGGCCGTGGTCGCGATGGGCACGATCTGGTCATCGTCACCGTGAATGATCAAGGTTGGCACATTGAACTTGGAGAGATCCCGAGTGAAATCCGTCTCCGAAAAGGCCCTGATGCACTCATACTCATTCTTGAGTCCCCCCTGCATCCCCAGCCTCCAGAAGCTATCTCGCACCCCCTGGCTGACCTTGGAACCTGGTCGGTTGGCACCGAAAAACTTGGCCGTGAGCTCCTGGAAGAATTGCGACCGGTCGGCCAGCACCTCGGCGCGGAGGCCATCGAAGACCGCCATGGGAATGCCGTCCGGGTTGTCCTTGGTCTTGAGCATGAGCGGGGTCACCGCGCCCACCAGCACCGCCTTGGCCACGCGCGCGGTGCCATGACGACCGATGAAGCGAGCCACTTCGCCGCCCCCGGCGGAATGCCCCACCAGGGTGACGCCGGTCAAATTATGGGTCTCGAGCAGTTCGGCCAGATTATCGGCGTAGAGATCCATCTCGTTGCCATCGGAGGGCTGGCTCGAGCGGCCGTGCCCGCGCCGATCGTGGGCGATGCAGCGGTAGCCCTGGGAGGCCAGGTAGAGCATCTGCCGCTCCCAGGCGTCCCCGCTCAGGGGCCAGCCGTGGCTGAAGACCACCACGGGTCCCGCGCCCCAGTCCTTGTAGTAGAGTTGCGTGCCATCCTTGGTTGTGATCGTGCTCATGGCGGTCATTCCTTTTATTGAGGGGTGACAGGGCCGGGTCCAAGGCCCGCCGCGCGGACCCCAGCCAAGGCCTTCAGGAAATTTTCCGGGCCCTTCCGCAGTAGCCGATGCTCTTGGAGAGCGTGAAGGCGAACTGGAAGCTATCGCTCACCCTCCCGGTGAGCAGCAGCTGCAGGAAAGCCTGGGTGAAGACCCGCGGCCGCACCCCCAGCAGCACTTCGATCTGCAGCTGATGCCGGGCGCACAGGGCTTCGAGTTCCGATGGTTTCAGAAACAGAGCGTAGATGTGCATGTGCCGGGGGGTGTTCCGGACGAACCACTGCACGCCCTTGATGGCCACGAGACCGCTCAGGGGCGTCCGGTTGAAGGTATGGAAGAAGAAGAAACCACCGGGCTTCAGGACCCGTTGCGCCTCCCGGAGGACCGCGTCCCGATCTTCGATATGTTCCAGGAAATCCATCATGCAGACCACGTCGAAGTGGTCATCTGGAAAGGAAAGACTGCGAGCGTCCATGGCGAGATAGTTCACGTCGTGGCTGAGATCGTGCTGTCGCGCCACGGCCAAGCTGCCCTGGGAGAGGTCGATGCCAGTGACCTGGTAGCCCTCGCTCGCCAGCGGATTGGCGAGGAATCCACCGCCGCAGGCCACATCCAGGATGGAGAGGTTGCGCGCCCGAAAATGGGCCCGCAATTCGGAAATCACCCAGGGCGTCCGCAACCGGGATTCGGCCCGGAGCAGGGCCACAGGATCGTCGGTGGCGCTGTACCAGCGTTCTCCCAGCGTTTCGTACAGGCTGTTATCGATCCCGGAGCCCTGCCCTGCTGAGTCCTCGCGGCAGGCCCAGAACAGCAGCTGGTAGACCAGGAATCCGGTCACCAGCAGCAGCTGCAGCCAGAGCATGGCCAGGGCCAAGGGCGGAGCCTGGATTCCTGCCAAAGGGTGGGCTCCCAGGCTGACCCACAGGAAGGCCGTGGCGATCAGAACCAGGGGATGCAGCAGGAACAGCAGCGCATGCAGCCAGTGCTCTCCGCCCGTGCACAGGCGCTGATGCATGAACTCATCCTTGGTGATCAGGACACAGGAAAACACAGCCAGAACGCCAAAGAGCCCCAGATTGGAGGAGGTCGGCGGGAGCAGCAGCGGGCAGGTCAGGCATGCTAGGAATGCCAGGGTATCCAGGGCGTGCCCCAGCCATTCGAGGCGAGGCAGACCCCGGCGCTGATGGAATCCGAACTCGTCGACGGCCATGGCCAGGCTTTGGCAGCCAAAGGGCAGGAACCACAGGAGTGAAGCGTTCACCCGCTTTTCCGCAGCAGTGCGCCGGAAACGGTCAAGCCAGGGCCAAAGGCCAGGGAGACGATCGCCGTGCCCGCAGAGATGGCCTCATCCTCCAGGATGGCCTTCCAGACGTGAGGCAGCGTCGCGGAGGACATGTTCCCGTAATTGCGCAGGGTGGTATTGCTGGCCTGGACCTGGTCCGCACGAAGCCCCAGATGCTCGGCAATCTCATCGATGATGCGAGGGCCCCCGGGGTGGATGGCAAAGAGGGCCGTTGCGCGCAGTTCGGTCTCGCTCAGCCCCGAGGGCGCAGCCAGACGCTCCAGGAATCCGCCCAGGTAGCCGCGGATGTAATCTGGAACTTTGCGGGAGAGGGTCATCTGCATCCCGGAATCGGAGGCCATCCAGCTCATGGCGTCCTCGGTATCCGGCACGATCTCTTCGCGGGTGGCGAGAAGCTCAAAGCCCTTTCGCGGCGCAATTCCTTTTTCGATCCGCGAGGCGGAGTAGCGGATCAGCCCGTCGGCGAACAGGGTCTGCACCACCAGCTGTTCCGGCAAATGCTGGCTGGGATCCATGTGCAGGGTGCAAAGTTCGGTGTGGACGATATCTACCCGGGATTTGCCCCTTTCCACAAAACCCGCAGCCATGCGGATGGCCGGAAGGGAGGCGTAGCAGCCCATGTGATAGGCGTGGATGACCTCGGTGCTGCGCCCCCAATCCCGCTGGGCGACCAGGCGCTGGGCCCCACTGGGGGAGGCATAGCCGGTACAGGTGACATGGATGAGCACGGACGGGGCCTGGGTCTCCTCCTGGTAGAAGCGCTCGAAGGCGAGGCCACTGATTTCCCGGAAGAACCGGCTGCGTTCCCCGCAGGGCAGTCCCGAGGGATATTTCTGCAGCTGGAAGATCCGCATCCGCTCCCAATCGGTGTGAGTGAAATCAGCCAGGGCCGAATTCCTGGAGCCGATCCGATCGGTGCTGCAGCCGAAGCGCAGGACCAGCTTGCGGTATTTCCGGGTGATGGCCTCCCGCTCCGCCTCGGTAGCTGGCTGCTGGAGGGTGATCTCGGCCTGGGCATGGGCCGCGGCGATCCATTCCAGGATGTCGCTCTGATCGGCGTGGTACTGGGCTTGCTGGCTTTGGAAATCGTGCAGCAGGATGGGCGCTTGAATCATCATGGCGGTCTTGCGTGCAAGTCTCACACCCAAGCACAAACGCTGTCATAACTGCTATTAAATATCGAGCCTAGGCCCCTGTCCGCTACCGTTAGATCAACTTGAAGGGCCGATCCAGTCAATGTGATGGACAGGCATCCACCCATGAATGAAGCCTCGCATGCCTGGTCCGGTCCTTCCTAAACGCTTATCATTGCTTAGGCGCACCCGAAGCAAAGGGGTTTCCCATGAACGCTGAGGCTGACGCCAAAAATTTTCCGGTGATCTGTGTGGGAGGCTCAGCTGGTGGCCTCGACGCCTACACCCGCCTGCTGCAGCATCTCCCGGCGGACATGGGGGCAGCCATCGTCATCGTCAACCATCTGCGAACGGTGGGCACCCTGCTTCACGAGATCCTTCCGCGCTACACGACCATGCCCGTGGAACTGATCACGGAGCACCTGGATATCCGGCCCAATCGTGTGTTCATCATTCCATCCCAGCGGGATCTGCACGTCCTGGATGGGGAGTTCCGCCTGGAGCCCATCTCGAAACCCCGGGGCTGGCCCGATGTCATCACGGTCTTCCTGCGGTCCCTCACCCAGCATTGGAATGGTCAGCTCATCGCGATCATCGTCTCGGGCTACGATGGCGACGGGGCCGCGGCGCTGAGTGATATCAAGGCAGTGGGCGGCATCACCATCGCCCAGAAGCCAGACACCGCCGGCCAGCCCGACATGCCCGATAGCGCCATCGCCAGTGGCTGCATCGATTTTGTGCTCTCGCCCGAGGACATCGCCCGGGAACTTGTGCGGATCACCAGCGCGAGCCGGAAAGGGTAGAGCAGGTTCCCTGGCCCTGGCGCTCCTGTGCATTTAGGATGCAGCCGGCACCGACCGCGCTTTTTTATGGTGGCCGTGGGACTGCATAGGGATCACCAGGGTTTGTGAAATCCACATGCGCCAGACGTGGGTGCATGCCGATAGGGCCTTATCAAGGCCCTGACCTGCGCAAGCCGGGCCGCTGCACTTAGCGATTCATATAAGGAGTGACCGTGACCCGATGGCTGCGTGTCCTTGCACTTCTCGGCATCCCCTTCACCCAGGTGCTGTCTGAACCGCAGTCCGGTGCCTGGAAGCGGGAGGGTACCAGCCCGATCGTGCTGCCCGAGATCGGTACAGTCGCCTCCCAGGCCGCGGCCCAGGAGCTGCTGGCGTTTCGCGTCGCGGCCCTGCGCGGGGACACGGATGCCCAGGCCAACCTGGCCTCGATGTACTACCTGGGCAAGGGCACCGCTCCCAACCTTCAGGAAGCGGTGATCTGGTACCGCAAGGCCGCAATAGGGGGCAACGCCAAGGCCCAGACCATCCTTGGGATCATGCTGGAAAACGGCGAGGGCATGCCCAAGGATCTGAAGGCTGCCATCAAATGGTTCCGTGAAGCCGCGCAGCAGGGGGATGCGGACGCCCAGGCCAAGCTGGGGGAGAAATACTACCTGGGTGAGGGCGTGGCCAAGGATCTGGGACAGGCCCTGTTGTGGCTTCGGAAGGCGGCAGTCCAGGGCGACCCCGAAGCCCAGGCCAAGCTGGGGGCCATGTACTACCTGGGCGAAGGCCTGCCCAGGGACATCGCGGAAGCCCTCCGCTGGTTCCACCTGGCTTCGAGCCAGGGCGACGCCTACGCCCAGGGCTGCCTTGGGGTGATGTACGCCATGGGCGATGGGGTGCCCAAGGACCCGGTGGAGGCCTACGTCTGGCTTCTCCAGGCCAAGGCCGGCGGCAATGCCCAGGCCAACAAGACCATCCAGAAGCTCACCCGCGATCTCACACCGGCCCAGCTGGAGGAAGCCCAGCGACGAGCGGCCGAGGCCTTGAAGAACAAGCCCGCGGAATAGGGCGCACGCATTCGTCAGCGCCCTCGCCGAGTCCTCCAAGCGAACGATCAGGTGGATTACTTGTTCACTCGATTTCGCAGGATGCTGGCGAAGGCTTGGGCGGCCTGACGCCGCGTGGCCAGCGTATTCGCGTCCAGAGCTGCAAAGGAACGGGTGCCGGTGGCCTTCAGCACCATCGGATCGATGAAGCCAAGCGCAGCCGGGGCATCCGGAAGGAAGTGGCTTCCGGGTGTTTCCGTGAGCCAGCCCGCTTGCATGCAGGCCTCGATGGCGGCGTAGGCCGAATGGGAACTGGGCACATCCGGGAAGCTGGGCGAGGCCGGAAGGTAAGCCGCCAGGTGGAGAGCCGCCGCCAAGGCGGTGGCGCACTGCGCCCGGGTCAAGGGGGCCTTCGGAAGGAAGCCCAGACTTCCGGAGTCTCCGGGAATCGCTCCGGTGACGCTGACCAGCTGAATGGCCTTCCAATCGGGATCATAGGGCGTAAGATCGCGAATCCAGTAAAGTGGAACACCCGCATCGATCAGCGCGATCTGCAGCAACCGGGTCAGGGGTTCAGAGGCAAAGATGGCCCTGGGCTGAACCCCGTGGCTCACACAGAAGGAGGCCAGGGTACCAGCGGCCTCACCGATGGTCCATTCCACGGGATGGGTTCGATAGGCACTGCTGGAGAGATGCGTGGTGCCAATATTCTTGGCCCCGGCGATGAGTCCATCCAGTACCTCCGGCACGAGGGCCCCCAGGGGAACCTGGAAGGGCAGCGGGACCCCCTGCGTTGTACCTGACCCATCGACGGTGCAGCGATGCAGGTCGAAACCGTAGAGTCCAATCCCGAGGCTATCGGTCCAGTTGTGCGCGCGGCTCCCCGTTTGATAGAAGCTGCTGACGTCCTCCTCCCGGATCGTTGCAAGGGCTCGCAGATGGCGTGCCTCGCGGATGTAGGGCGTCTTGGCCAGCCCAGTGTCGGTGCCCAGGGAAGCCGTGTCGATTTTGAGGTTCGGATAACCAAGGCCGCCAGCCTCGGTCTGCAGCCAGTACACGAAGCCCAGGGTGCGCAGGCGTGCCTGCGCCAGGTTCAGATCCACCTGATCCGGTGGCGCGTCCAGAATGTTCCCGAACCAGTAGTCGTTGCCCGTGGACCAATTGATCACCGCCAGTTCCTTCCCCCCGAGCGCACTGGCATCCCGGATCCGGCGCCACTCGAAGAAGGAATGTTCACCGTCGAATACCTGATATTTGCCCAATGAATAACCTTGCATCCAGGGATCGATCCCGTAGCCCGCGGGCTTGGGGATGGTGTGGTTCTCCCCAGTGGGGCGTCGCTCCAGCACCACGCCATAGGTGATGGCCTGGATGGCTTCCGGAATTCCCGACACCGGCGCATCGGCTTCCGCGGTGTCACTCTGGGGTTCCTGTCCGATCCGATAGCTCGCACCCGCCAGCTTGAGGACGTCCCCCAGCTCCGTGGCGTCGATCACCTGCTGGGCCTTGACCTGGAAAGTCGCACCATCGGAAATCCGCACGTAGGAAACGCCAGTGACCTGATTGCCGCTGCGCAGAACCGCCGCCGGTCGGACCCCGAGAAAGATCCTGAGGCGCCCGGTGTCCACCTGGGGCTGGGTCATTTTCGCAATGGCATCCAGACAGGCGCGTGGCTCCGCGCTGAAAGCGCTCAGCCACGCGCCACCGGGATTGGAGATGTGGTTGTAGTGCGCCCTGATGATGGACCGGAACTGAACGGCACTGGCGGACAAAGCAGTACTCTGATCATGGTAGATCAGTGGACTGTCGTCGCTGCAGCTGAGTCCCTGCGCG
>Ga0302322_100007028_pt1 | contig 10026 bp, 10 predicted proteins | sample Fen_T0_2_FD_203757 | JGI IMG/M metagenome (GOLD analysis project Ga0302322, IMG submission 203757) | Peat permafrost microbial communities from Stordalen Mire near Abisko, Sweden - Fen_T0_2 | ecosystem: Environmental > Terrestrial > Soil > Wetlands > Permafrost | place: Sweden: Abisko... | reverse complement strand
GATGCCAAGTTCACGAACAAATTGAGCGCAACTACCATCATCTTGTTCAGGGTTGCCGATCACATATCCGCCGCCATGCAGCCAAATCAATACCGGCGTTGGCGCGGAGCTGGATTTGGGTTTGTAGATCCGCAAACGGATCTTTATGCGATCATTCTGACCCGGAATAAAGATGTTCTCAACGAGGATGCCAGCGAGAGTTTTTGGTGATTGCATCAGACGCAGCAATAATTTGATGAACCAGGTATTCGTTGTGTTGAAATTGAACCGAGGACTCTTTTTGGCAACTTGTTGTAACTCTGGATGTATTTTTGAAAATTGATTATTCATAGCCGATAACTTTCCTTTTGATTATTGCCAACTATTCGTCAATAATCTCCGGCCCGCTGCCTTTGTTTTCAAGTATTTTTAGAATGTCCGTTTGCTTCAGCGCAATTTCATGGACCTCTGCCGTTAGAGTATGGATCGCAAGCAGCGTGGTATGATCGCTTTCGGCGCGGGCATCGCTGGCAGCAGCCTGTATATTCTGACCAACAATGATGATCGGCAACAGCACCAACTGTAGGAAGGTTTGCGCGATCCATGCCACGATGATAATGGGGTCATGGGAGCGGATGGCTGCTGGCAGGGAGACCAGTGCGAGTAAGGCAAATGCATAGGCACACCACATCGAGCCAACAATTTTGGTAATGCCTACTGCCAGGCGTGTATTTATCCGACCGAGCAGACTGTCACCATGAATATCCTTGTGAACATGTTTGTTTAGTACTAGTTTGGGTATATGAAGTTTTGCCTCAGCGAGAGTCGGTTTGACAAACATTTTTAGCTCCTTGGTTTAAAGATAATTTTTTTGTAAATATGATGAGAGAAAGCCGGAAAACGATTTGTAGAAACTGCAATGGGGCTATTAATCGTTCTGAATTTTGCTTTATATGGATATATTCTATTACATCCTTAACCCCACAATGATCGTTGATATGACAATTAGTCTTGTCGTCAGGTTCATGTTAACCTCGTTTCTTTGTTGGCGAGCCGTTCTATAAATCATTATAGGACTCTCACAACAAATACACAACAACCCCTCATGCCTATGGACGACTCACTCCCCATACAGTAAGAACATGACCCGAGCCTTCCCATGTACGCGTGCTGAGAAGTTTCAGCGCCACTGGCGGACGTTCCGCGAAGATCGGTGTGCCCTCGCCTCCGATTAGCGGGAAGAACGTCAGGTGGAGTTCATCTACTAGATCGTGGACGAGTAAATCGTTCCAAAGTAAACGGCTCAAGAGCACGAGGATATCTTTGCCTGATTCTTGTTTGATGGCGGCGATCTCTTTATAGGCGTCTGCACGTTTGATGATGCGCGTATTGTTCCATGGAGCGAGTTCTGCTTCAGGTAAGTTATCTGAGATCACGAGCTTCTCAACGGAGGTTATTAGTTCAGTGAATTCACGTCGAATAGCGGTGGCGTTGGGGTCGTTGGGTACGCCCGTCCAATATTCCTTGTTGCCCAAAAAGGAATTGCGACTCAGCAACAGAAAATCGGACGCACGCAATAGCTCGGCATTATAGAAATCGAAACTGTCATCGTTGTAATAGTCGGGATGATAGTACTCGAAAAGCGAGCCAATATTTTTATCTTTGCCATCGAATAAGCCATCCAATGTGAGAAAGTTACTAACGATAAGTTTGCGCACGAAAATTTTCCTTAGTGACAAAATTGAATTGCGTGGTTATAGAACTTTCCCAACAATAACACCATCCTATGTGTAATGACCTTCTTGTCACCACCATACCACGATTCTAAAAGAGACTATCACCTTTAAGGTGACAGTCTCTGGTTTGTTAGGCGGGCGGGGAGACCCCACCTCTACGAAATTATTTGATCGCGATCTGGCTGGCTTTGTCGAAAATAAAATCAATCAAATAATGATTGACTTCCTCTGCAGCATCGAGATGCACCCAATGCGTAGCTTCTGGGAAGAGAATTAAATTACCTTCATCCACATAATCCATGCTGGGGCGCGCCATGCGGTGTGTGAGCGCAAAGTCTTTCATGCCCCACATCATCAGGGTTGGAACTTTAACGCGCGGGTCTTTGGGCATGGGTGGTTGATGCCGAATGACGGCGCGGTACCAGTTGATCATGGATGTCATCGCATCGGGCTGTGACCAGGCTTTCTTATATTTCTCGATGTCTTCATTGACAAACGAGCCGATCTTGCTGGTGCCGCGTGTCGCACCGATCAAGTTGCGCCAATTGTTAACGCGCATTCCCAACTCGGGAATCCATGGCAGTTGAAAGTAAAAGACATACCAAGAACGGCGGAGTTGTTCGAAATCACGTTGCAGGAATTTACGCATCACGGCGGGATGTGGCACATTCATAATGCTCAAACGGTGCAAGCGTTCAGGATGTAGGATCGCCAACGTCCATGCAACGACCGCGCCCCAATCATGCCCTACGAGATTTACTTTTTCATAGCCCAATGCATCGATCAAACCAATGACATCAGCCACTAATGTGAAGATACCATAATTCTGTGTGCCTTTGGGTTTATCGCTTAGGTTATATCCGCGCTGGTCAGGGACGATGACTCGACAGCCGGCTTCTGCCAATGCGGGAATTTGATTCCGCCACCCATACCAAAATTCAGGAAAGCCATGCAGGAGCACAACCGGGATTCCGCTTTGTGGTCCCGCCTGCACAACGTGTAATTTGATGCCATTTGTTTCTATCGTACTGTGTTCAAGTTCCATTTTCGTGCGCCTCCAAAATCGAGGCGGGATTTTACCAGAGAAAAAGGATGTAACGAAATTTCTCAGTCAATTTTTAGATTATTCGTAGTTTTCGTAGGGAAAACGTATGCCGAAGAGCGATTCAGAGATGATCAGTGTGGAAAAGATAGTTTAAGGCGAACCAGACTCAAGGTTGGTGCCGAGGCATGAACTATATCGAGAAATCAGTCCAATGCCAGATGCCTTGATTGGGAGCGTGGAGGGCGGGTCCATGATCATGGCCCCCGTTGACACGTTTTTCCAATGCCTCGACATGCGCGATCAAAGCCGCGAGCGTTTCGCCGATGGTGTCGGGCAGGCTGCCATGTTCGAGGTCAACTTTTTCATCGGGGGTGTGCAGCGTATGCTCACGCACTAGAATTTGACCGGGGACACCGACCACGATTGAATCGGGTGGTGCGGATTTTACGACAACGGCATTCGCGCCGACGCGACTGTTCGCGCCGATGGTGATCGCGCCGAGGACTTTGGCGCCGGCTCCGATCACGACATGATCTTCAATGGTGGGATGACGTTTGACCTTGTGCAAGCTGGTGCCGCCCAATGTGACGCCGTGATAAATGGTGACGTTGTCGCCGATCTCAGCCGTTTCACCGATGACGACGCCCATGCCATGATCAATAAATAAATTATGGCCGATCGTTGCGCCGGGATGAATCTCAACGCCGGTCAGATTGCGCGTGATCTGGGATATCCAACGTGCAAATAATTTATTGCCGCGCTTCCATAGTTTGTGTGATATACGATGCGACCAAATGGCATGGAGACCCGGGTAGCATAAAAGAACTTCAAGGGCATTGCGAGCCGCCGGGTCGCGTTCCAACACGGAGCGCACATCGGCGCGAATGGTTTTGAACATCAAACTTGCTCCTGCTTAATTTTTGAACGATATAAAACTTCCTGCAAAAGTTTTAGCATGCTAACCACGGAGACACTGAGGCACGATTCCTCAGTGTCTCCGTGATGCGAATGATTAGCCTTCCACTAGATCGGCAAACAACGCAGTGGATAGATAGCGTTCGCCGAACGAAGGGATAATCACGACGATCAACTTGCCTTTATTCTCGGGGCGTCCCGCCACTTGTAATGCGGCCCAGGTTGCGGCTCCAGAGGAAATGCCAACGAGTAGACCTTCTTCGCGCGCCATGCGGCGGGCAGTTTGGAAGGCATCCTCATTCTTCACGCGGATCACTTCATCGTAAATTTTTGTATTCAAAATATCTGGCACAAAGCCTGCGCCGATTCCCTGAATGGGATGCGCGCCTTTTGCGCCACCTGAAAGCACAGGAGATGCATCCGGTTCAACCGCGATGGCTTTGAACGAAGGTTTGCGTGCTTTGATGACCTCGCCAACACCGGTGATGGTTCCGCCGGTGCCGACGCCGGAGATCAAATAATCAATCTTGCCATCGGTATCGCGCCAAATCTCTTCGGCCGTGGTCTTGCGATGGATCTCGGGATTCGCCGGGTTCTTGAATTGTTGCGGCAGGAAATATTTCTGCGGGTCTGAAGCGACGATCTCTTCAGCCTTGCGGATCGCGCCGCCCATACCGTCGGGTCCGGGCGTGAGGATCAGCTCGGCACCATAGGCACGTAATAACATGCGACGTTCCTTACTCATGGTCTCAGGCATGGTCAGGATCAATTTGTATCCACGCGCGGCAGCGACCATGGCGAGCGCGATGCCGGTGTTGCCGCTGGTCGGCTCGACGAGGGTTGTCTCCTTGTTGATGAGACCAGCTTTTTCAGCCGCATCGATCATGGAAAAACCGATACGATCCTTCACGCTGTGGGCTGGATTGAAGAACTCCAGCTTGGCGACCACTTCCGCGCCGACGCCCTCTGTGACGCGGTTCAGACGAACGAGTGGGGTGTTGCCGATCAATTCTGTAACATCACTTGCGATTTTCATACGATGACTCCTTTGGTTTGATTGGTTTGTAGATGAAATAAATAAAACGGCTGTCTGCCCACTGGAAATTTTTCCAGCCTGTGCAAACGATGGACTTAACTCAAAAAGCCGTCCGTGGACGACTTTGAGGATCTGCGGGGTCAAGCCCACCGTCTGCGGCATTCAGCCGTTTACTTTGAGGTCAGAGGCGGTGGTTTAGTGACCCCGCCGTGTACACATGCAGTTCAAGATGTTATTCATTGAGCGGATTATACAGCCGAGTAAGATAAATTACCATGCTGCTTACGAAAAATTAATAACTCCCCTTGAAATACGCCGTGATCAGATCAGAAATATCTGCCGTGGTATTCTGCCTTGCCACCGCAAAGAAATCATAAGTCGTAGCGCGACCGTGACTGTATCGCGCAGAGTAATCTTGCAGGAAGCGATAGAAATCATCATCGCCCATGCGGTAGTTTAAGGCTTCTAAAAAATTTGCGCCGTTGAGATACACCGCGTTGACATACGCACGAAAACTTGGCGGTTGATAGATGCTTGAATCCACATAACCTGCCGGACCAAAATAATTCACGCGGAACTGCCACCACCAATCCAACGCATTGGGATAACTATACTTATAAAAGACCGCTTCGCTGTAGACAGCCAGCGCTTCATCAAGCCACGGCTCGGTCGCCTGGTCGTTGCCCACCAGTCCATACCACCATTCGTGCGCGATCTCATGCACGCCGATCGTCACCAAATTACTGCGCGCCGAGCCGTTGTATTCGTTATAAAACTTGGTCGCCAAAAACACGAGCCCATCATATTCCTGCCCATCGTTTAAATCCGATTGCACCACACTCAGACTGCCATACGGATAGGGCGCGAACTTGATACTATATAGATTGACCGCCCGCACCGCCGCATTTAACATGGCGAGTCCCTGCGTGTCATAACCGGGATAGTAATACACACGGATCGTTGCGCCGCCGGCAGTTGCATCGGCTTCCTTGAATTGATCGCTGGCTGATATTGCAAACGTACGCGCGCCGTAAAGCCGATAACGAGTCCATTCGCCGTTGGGTTCTGCGACTCCACTGGTGGCGAAGGTGATGCCTGCATCCGTTGTTTTGATGTTCACATCAAAGTCACTTGCATCGTAAGCCAGATGTTCGCCCAAATAATAATCGTCATGCAACACCCAGCCACCTCCGGCGTACGGCACAACGAACGGATACCAATCCGTGAGATTGACTTGATCGCTGTCATAGCCATACGGATGATCTTTGATCTTTGCCGGTAGCGTAATGCGGAAACGCATCGCCAGTGTGATCTGGGCATTGGGTGCAAGTGGTTGTGGCAAAGCAACTGTGAAGCGATGTCCGCTCATATCGTAAGTGAGCGCGTTACCATCGAGCACAATATTTTCCAGTGTGAAGCCGCCGCGATGATTCGGTTCCACTGCCATGACGATCTCATTAAGCGCTACGCCGGTTTGATTTGTATATTGGACTGTTTCATCCACAGCTAGTTGATGACCAGAATAATCGAGTAATGCGTACAGCGTATATTGAGTGCGCGAGGAAGATGGCGCTGCTGTAGGTGCCGGCAGATTTGTAGCAGTGAATTCAAGAGTTGGTAATGGCGTATCCGTTGCTGGGATTGGTGTGAAGGTTGAGATCGTTGGTGTAATAGTCGGCGGATCGAACAAGGGCAACGTTGCGGCGGCAGGTTGAAATGGCGTGGGAGTGGCAGGCGCGTTTGGGTTCGCAGTGACCAGGCTGACGGGCGGAAGAGTCGGCGCCACAGGCGCTATCCCACAAGCAGAAAGAATCAGAACCCAAAGCACGATGAAGGTGCGAAGTTTATTCATAAGGCTGGTGGACATTATACTGCCCGTGTTGTGCCCTTTGGCTAATGGTATACTCGCCCTCATGCCAAGATTTGAAATTGATGTTGACCCTTGTGACCACATTACCGCTGATGCGATCGGGAAGCCCGGTCAGCGTGTGTTTTATATTCAAGCCTTTCAAGATCAGCGTACCATCACTGTGATCATTGAGAAAGCGCAACTGAATTCGATGGCGATCGGCATCGAGCAATTCCTTTCTCAGCTTGATGAGCAGAACCCGGACCTTTCTGAAGCCTCAGGCGATTACGTTGAGGAAGTGATGCGTATCAACCCGCCTGTCGATCCGCTGTTCCGTGTCGGTGAGATCGGGTTGGGCTACGATAAAGACCGCGATATGGTGGTGTTGTTCGCAAAAGAATTATTGACGGAAGAAGAAGACCCTGAAAGTGCTGCCACCGTCCGCTTTTGGGCGACGCGTACACAAGTCCGCATGCTGGCGCGTTGGGGTGTGGATGTAGCCTCGCGCGGGCGCACGATCTGTCCGCAATGCGGGCAACCCGAAGAACCTGGCGGTCATTTTTGCCCTAAGAAGAACGGGCGCTTGCATTAAAGAAACACGTTCACACGCTGGCATGTTTAAACGTTTCAACCCTTCGACAGGCTCAGGGCAGGCAGCGTAAACATGCTAACTTGCAAACGATGACAGATCCAATTCCCCTACAAACAGTGTTACAACATGGCGACCTTGAGCTCAAAGGTCAATTCATGTTGGGTTCAAATTACACCTTCCTCGTGGATGTCACATACCAAGGTCAAACGGTTCCCGCTGTTTATAAACCGAGCAAAGGCGAACAACCCTTGTGGGATTTTCCAGAAAGCACCTTGGCTCTGCGTGAAGTTGCAGCATACATCATCAGTGAGTCGCTTGGCTTTCAAATTGTCCCGTTCACGACCCTGCGCGCAGAAGGTCCTTATGGAGTCGGGTCGCTCCAACAATTTATTGATTACGATCCCGATTATCACTACTTTAATTTTTCAGCCGAAGATAAACAACTTTTACAACCAGTTGTTTTATTTGATCTACTCGTCAATAATGCTGACCGTAAAGGCGGTCATGTTTTTTTTGAGAACGATACACACAAACTCTTCGCCATCGATCACGGGATTTGTTTTCATGAGGATGATAAACTCCGCACCGTGCTATGGGATTTTGGTGGGCAAAAAATCCCAGATGACTTATGCGTCCGCCTCGCTCCAAGCTCGAAGTTGCTCGCTGACCTTGAACCTTATCTCAGCCCTAACGAGATCGCTGCACTGCAAACCCGCGCTGAATTGATCCTCAAGCGCGGCACGTTCCCACGCCAACCGCGTGACCGTCGCGCCATGCCCTGGCCGCCACTATAAGTTTTCACGTTAACACGTTGACAGGTTTGAACGTTTAAACTTGCCAACTTTAAAACTTTCAAACGGAGATTTTTATGAATTACAACCTCGCCTTCATCGGATTCGGAAACGTCGCGCGTTCATTGGCGCGCCTGCTCGAGCGCAAAAGTGATTTGCTGAAATCCAAATACAACATCACCTATTCAGTGACTGGCATTGCCACCGGTAGTCATGGCTTTGCTGTGAACCCGAATGGACTCGACGTGAACAAAGCCCTCGAATTGGTTGAGAGCAAACAATCCATTGCTTCGCTTTCTTCTGTCCCTGTGAGCAATTCACTCGAAGTGATTCAACAGTCCAAGGCAAATGTGATGTTCGAGAATTCACCCGTCAACACCCAAACCGGACAGCCCGCGCTCGATCACATCCGCACTGCATTGAATTTGGGAATGCATGCCATCACCGCCAACAAAGGACCGGTGGTGCATGGCTATCGTGAGTTAACCGCGCTCGCAGAATCGCAAGGCAAAAAGTTTCGGTTTGAATCCGCTGTCATGGGCGGCGCACCAGTTTTTTCGGTCATGCGTGAAGCATTTCCGCTTGCGGAACTTGCATCACTCAAAGGCATCTTCAACGCCACGACAAACATCATCCTATCGAGAATGGAGAACGGCGAATCCTATGATGATGCAGTCAAGTATTGTCAATCCATTGGCGTGGCTGAAACGGATCCCACCAACGATGTTGATGGTTGGGACGCGGCGATCAAAGTGGCGGCATTGGTGACTGTGTTGATGGATACGCCAATGACTCCGCAACAGGTGAATCCCACCGGCATTCGCGGTATCACGCCTGCAATGATCGCCAAAGCCAAAGCTGAGGGTAAGCGTTATAAATTGGTTTGTTCTGCTGAAAAAGTTGGGGATACAGTGAAAGCCAGTGTTGCCCCCGAACTCGTGGATGCCGCGTCACCGTTATATGGCATGATGAATTCCAGCACCGGTGTTACCTTCCGCACCGATGTGATCCTTGATTACTCGATCACACTTTCCGAAAAACCCGGCATGCAAGGTGGACCGGTTGAGACGGCTTATGGTCTGTTTGCAGATTTTGCGAGCGTAGCGAGTGTTATGAAATAGTAAAATTAAAGGGCAGTTGCTTTTTGGAAGTGACTGCCCTTTCAAATAAAAACTTGCGGAGGGTTCTTCAATGCCGATCACCAAACAACGCACACTGGATTATGTGAACATCGAATGGGGAACATATATCGAACGATTTAATCGTCTGCCAAAAGATGAACAGATGAAACGCCTCAAAGCGATGGGCTATGAACAGTTCCGCGATATGCTGGCACATATCATGGCATGGTGGGATGAGGGCATGGGTATCATCCATGCAATTGCCGAAGAACGTGAGTATGAGCGCAAGAAATATGATTTTGATGTGTTCAATGCAGATGCAATCGCGAAGTATAAGCCCATGGACGAAACCGCTTTTCTGAATCAGTTTGAGCAAACGCGCCAGAAAATGGGAGCAGACCTAAAGTCCATGAATGAGGCGGTGTTCGAGAATCGCAGAGTCAAAACCTGGTTGCATGGCGTCGTCTTCGATCATGCGCGCGAACATCTGGTCGCTTTGAGTCGCTTTTTGGTTTTGGATCTGCTCGAAAATGAATGGGCGGAATATATCGAGAACTTTAATCAGCTAACCGATGAAAAGAAGCATGAGTTTTTAACCAAACAGGGACTTGGTTCATTTCACGATGTTGTGGCGCATGTAGTTGGCTGGTGGCAGGAAGGCGCGCGTATTATTTCAGGCATCCTTGATACGCCAGGCTTTACATGGGTTGACCCTGAAGCTGACCAGTACAATGCGGAACTGATCAAAAAATATTCTGCGCCAGCGTGGTCTGATGATGATCTCTTCAAACATTATGAGCAGGTGCGGCTGGCGTTGATCGACCTGACCGCCGAGTTGCCTGACGATGCGTTCCTGAATAAGGATATTGAAAACTGGCTGGCTGCGGATGTGGTGAGCCATTACGATGAGCATCCGATACCGGGGTGAACCATGAAAGAACATAATGTATATTTGGCGCTGG
>Ga0302322_100007026_pt1 | contig 10027 bp, 8 predicted proteins | sample Fen_T0_2_FD_203757 | JGI IMG/M metagenome (GOLD analysis project Ga0302322, IMG submission 203757) | Peat permafrost microbial communities from Stordalen Mire near Abisko, Sweden - Fen_T0_2 | ecosystem: Environmental > Terrestrial > Soil > Wetlands > Permafrost | place: Sweden: Abisko... | reverse complement strand
GTACCGCTATAGGTTGGACTTGTGTGATCACGGCCAGGCCGTTGGCGTCGTTCGCGTGTACCATATTCCCTTGGTCCACCTGGCGCAGGCCGATGCGCCCCGTAAGCGGCGAAGTGATTTTGCAATAGACGATCTGCAGTTTGGCGGAGTCGATCTGCGCCTGGTCGGACTTCACCGTGCCCTCATACTGGTTCACGGCGGCGAGTTGAGTATCGTATTGCTGCTTCGGGACGGAATCCTGCGCGAGCAGGACTCTGTAACGCTCCAGGTCGATCTGGGCGTTCTTTAGTTGGGCCATGTCGCGAGCCATTTGCCCCTCGGCCTGTGCGAGCTGCACCTGGTAGGGACGGGGATCAATTTGAGCCAGCAAGTCCCCGGTTTTCACAAACTGGCCCTCGGTGAAGGCGACTCTGTCGAGCTGCCCATCCACGCGCGTGCGGATGGTCACGGTATTTAGCGCGGAGACCGTACCGAGTCCGGTGAGGAAAAGCTCCATGTTGCCCTTGCGCGCGGCTACGGTGACGACGGGCACACTGCGTTGGGCTTGCTTGCCGTCCTGCTTCCCGGTCTTAGTTGCGTTGGCGGCCCCGCCGCGCGAGAGGTAGTAAGCTCCGGCCGCCAGCAGGCATAGGATGAGTAGCCACAACCACGCTCGGCTTTTGCGCTGCTTTGCATCCACTGGCGGCGGCGCATGCGGGGCAAGTATGTTGGATTCCTGGTTCGTGGTTGTTTCGGTACTCATGGGCTCCTTCGTACGGTGCTACACCTGTCGTTTGACGGTTCGCGCTAGGCGGTTAAAACTGGCAATTGGCAGACCCATCGAATCTGCGGACGGTTTTCGCGAACCATACGGAGACTGAGCCGGGACTGTCCAAGCTGGATAGGCGTCGGGCAAGCGTCCGAGGTGACGAAAACACTGGGGAAAGTTTCAACATGCTGCGTCCCTAGCGGCAGCCTGAACTGGACGCATTCTACTATTGTCATGAGCGCGAGGAACGCAAGGAATAGCTCATTGTGGCTATTTCACCACGAGGAACGCCGTTGCAGCAGCGTCATTTGGTACTCTGACGCTCGCATCTGGTGAGCCAGACCACCCCTGAACATGCAAGCCGCACACACGATCAAGGTGTGCAGTGGCGGAGTACGGCCCATGACAAGCTCGGTACCACGCCGGAATCGAATTCCAGTCCCCATCGCCTGGGGACGAAGTACCGGACCATCTGTGGATCGGGACATTCCGGCACCGTGTGGGGTACTAGTTTCCTGCCGTGTTGGCGCAGAATGCCCTGCCGCTCCACATCCCAACAGAGCCCGGGTGAGCATTCCGGCTTTCCGCGGAGTTTGCGCTTTTAAGAACTTTAAATGCGAGCATCGAGCCATGAGGCCATTTGTTTTGCTATGCTTAACGGCACACGAAGCCACTTGGTGCGCTGCGAATGAGAGGGTGGCCCCTAGGCCATGTTCGTGAATCTGCATATGAATCTTGCCCTCATAGTGAGTGGCGGATCAGCGTACCGGGTACGAATCGGGGATAGTGGTACTGGCATTACTTTGCTTGAACTAGTACTGGATCTTCTTTACAATCCATTCAAGAGCTTCGTTCTGCAACGCGGGGCGGAATGTGACTTCTTCGTCCGCAGGGGCGCAGCTTCGTGGAACGACAAGGAACTGAAATCGGGGGCAATTCGGCCTAATGGACTCAACTGAAGAGGTCGCCAAAATCCGGGTGGTGATCGCTGATGACCATCCTATCGTGCGGGATGGACTGAGAAAGCTGCTCTCGATGGAGGCGGATATCGACGTCGTAGGTGAAGCCGCCGATGGGCAGGTGTTGCTGGATCACATGGAGGAATGGCGACCAGATGTCATCCTACTTGACTTGCGGATGCCAAACACGGACGGCCTCGCCGCATTGCAGACGCTGAACAGTACGAAGAACCCGGCCAAGGTCATCATTTTGACTGCATCCGAGGACAAGAACGAGTTCGTGCAGGCGATGAAACTGGGCTGCGCCGGCATTGTTCTCAAGCAGACGTCCGCGGACCTGATCGTGAAAAGCATCCGTAAGGTGCATTCAGGCGAAATCTGGCTCGACGCTCATACTACGGCTGCCGTGATGCGCCAGTTTGCGACCGCTGAGGCCGCTGCCGCGAGTGGTATCAAAGGTCGTGAGCGCGCTCCGCTCAGCACTCGCGAGCGGGAGATCGTCGCACTGGTCGCCCAAGGCTATAAAAACAAAGAGATGGCCGAGAAGATGTTTATTTCGGAGCAGACCGTCAAGAACCATCTGCACAACATTTTTGACAAGCTGGGCGTTTCAGATCGGCTGGAATTGGCGTTGTACGCAATCCACAAGGGACTCCACCTTCCGCAGGCAGGGTAGTTTTGGTTGGGGACGCAAATCGGTATTTGAATGTTGGAGCGGAGCCGGCTGGAGAGTCGGCTCTTGCGTTGTCAGGGAGTGGCGCTTTTGAATCCTGTACTTGTCTTCATGGAATCCTGACGAAATCACTTGCATTGTCTATCGGCTGAAGTCTAGGATCAATTCAGGAGGATTTTGAGATGCGGTTGTCTCTTAAGTGGCTGATGCCGCTGTTTCTATTGATGGTCGCCGCGCCTCCGATGCTGTTGGCCCAGGAAACGCTTCCCCGCTTCACGGCGGTTGATCCGACAAGTGGCAAAATCGGAGCTGTCATCACCGTCACGGGCGAGAATATCGGGAAGAGCATTGTTGACAAGGTGTACTTCACTGACGGTCAGAATGACATCGCAGTCCCGGTGACCGATCAGACCGATACGTCGCTGAAAGTGGCGATTCCAGCCAAGGCCAAAGTCGGAGAGCGCTATCGCCTCATGATTTTGACCAAGGGCAAGGAACCCAAGCTGATTGAGCAGCCGGTTCGAGTGGAAGTCGAAGAGTAGTCGAAGCGCGTGTGATCGGCGGGCAAACCCGGCCCGGCTGCTAAGATCGGATAGACATCGACGCACCGGTCGCATCTTCCGCTCATGACGCCATCTACTCATCCATACGAATACGACTTGATCGTGATCGGGTCCGGACCCGCCGGCATGCGCGGCGCCATCCAGGGCGCTAAGGCCGGTAAGCGAGTTGCTCTCGCCGAGAAGAAGACAGTTCTCGGCGGCGTGTCGGTGAACACCGGCACCATCCCATCCAAGACATTCCGCGAAGCCGTGCTGGAACTCTCCGGATATCGCGACCGCGAGTTTCATGGACTGGCCTGGACGGTTCGAAAGAAGATCTCGGCCGTGGATTTGCTGGACCGCGTCGGCACGGTGGTACGGCACGAAATCGATGTCACGCGCTACCAACTCCTGCGCAACAACGTGGAGGTTATAGGCGCTGCGGCGTCGTTCGTCGATGATCACACAGTGCGCCTGGACTACGCGGACGGCTCGGGCACCCGCTCGGTCACTACAGAGAACGCCCTGATCTGCACCGGCACTGAAGCCACGCGCGACCCGCATATCCCGTTCGACTGCTCGACGATCATGACGAGCGACGACATCTTACGCCTGGACAACCTGCCGCGCACCCTCTGCGTGGTCGGTGGGGGAGTCATCGGCTGCGAATATGCGAGTATGTTCGCGGCACTCGGAGTCCGGGTCACGCTGGTGGACAAGCGTGCCCGGCTGCTGCCGTTCGTCGATCAGGAAATAGCGGACACTCTGGCCTATCATCTGCGCGAGAACCGAGTGACGATGCGCCTCGGCGAAGCCGTCTCAACCATTGAGAAGTGTGAGGATGAATCGGGCGTGCGGGTGCGGCTGATACTCGAGAGCGGCAAACACATCGTTACCGATAAGGCGCTCTACTCAATTGGTCGGACTGGCAACACGGCCCGACTGAATCTCACGGGAGCCGGGTTGCCGGCCGACGATCGAGGCAGGTTGAACGTCAACTCCAACTTCCAGACCGCGGTCCCCAACATTTACGCAGCCGGAGACGTCATCGGATTTCCCAGCCTTTCTTCTACCTCCATGGAACAAGGGCGGCTGGCAGTCTGCCATATGTTCAAGCTGAACGCCAGCAGCTTTCCAGAGTTGTTTCCTTACGGCATCTACACCATCCCCGAAATCTCGATGGTGGGCCGCAATGAAGAGGAATTGACTCGGGATGGCGTGCAGTACGAAGTCGGGAAGGCGCGCTACCGGGAGATCGCCCGCGGACAGATCATCGGCGACACCACGGGGCTACTCAAATTGCTGTTCCATGGAGAAACGCGCCAATTGCTCGGCGTGCACATTATCGGCGAGGGTGCTTGCGAGCTGATACATATCGGCCAGGCGGTGTTGGCCTTCGGCGGCAAGATCGATTACTTCGTCGATACCGTGTTCAATTACCCCACCTTGGCGGAGTGCTACAAGTCCGCCGCATTCGACGGGCTCAACCGTATGGGGTGGCCGGGCATCCGGAGCGAGAGTGGCGTCGCTCCTCCGGTCGAGGACTAAGCGTCCGTCTCCAAGCCCGCGCATGTGGTGTTGATACACCACTCCACCTTAGGCTCGCCCCTGCATAATTTGCTTACCGGTGGGAACAACGCCGTGCCAGTTGTCGTTTTCCTGTCTGACAAGATCGCGCTAAGGGACTACTATGCTTCTGCGTTGTTTTTGTGCTGCCGGTACGATGGCGCTCCTCTTGCGATTCGCGGCGAGTCCTGCCACCTTTGAGGTCGCGCAGGATGCCGCGCTGGCTGGACGTTGGGAGGGCGAGATCCAGTCTCCCGCCGCGCCGATCGCCATGGTACTCGACATCGCAAGAACGACTAGTGGCGGCTGGGTGGGCTCGGCGATCTTCCCTGCATTCGGCGTAAAAGGCGCGCCGCTCAAGGACTTGTCCGTGGATGGGCGCGCGCTGGCTTGCACCGTCAAGAACGTCATGGGCGGGCCGAAACTCGCCGCAAGACTGGCCGGGGACGGCGTGCTTGCGGGCACCTACGAACAGGCCGGGCATACTCTGCAATTGTCGCTCAAGCGAGTTGGGGAACCTCAGGTGGACCTTCCGCGGCCCAGCACTTCCATCCAAAAGGCCTTGGAAGGCGGCTGGCAAGGCCTGCTCGACATGGGCGCGTTCAAAATGCGGCTGGGGCTGAAGTTAGCGAATGGGGAAGAAGGGCCTGCAACGGGGCAGCTGATTTTGCTCGATTCGGGGGACTACACGTCGACGGTTGAACTGATCTCGCAAGATGGAGACAACCTGGAATTGGGCGTCCCGGCTGTGAATTTCGGATACGAAGGCCGATTTGACAAAGCTAACGGCGAGGTGCGGGGCATACTTCGGGTGGGCTCGCTTGAGGTCCCACTCGTTTGGCACCGTTCGGCAAAGTGATGCTGGAACACCCTAAGGAACAACACATGCTAAACCGAACATCTTATGTGGGTCTCGCCGCTCTCGCTGGAGTTGCAATCGCGTGCGCGGCGGAGCTTGCCATGCCATGCATGGCACAAGCGACGTTCCGTGGCGACCCTGCGCATAGCGGAGTTTACCTTGGAACTGGACCACGTGTGTTGGGCGGCATCGCGTGGAGGTTTGCTACGGGTGGACGCGTGCTGTCGTCGCCTGTGTTCGACCGCGGCTCGCTGTATTTTGGCAGCGACGATCAAAACGTTTACTCCGTCAACGCCGAGACCGGCGTCCAGAACTGGAAGTTCTCGACGCACGGCGCTGTGGACTCGACACCCGCCGTGGATTCAGGGGTCGTGGTGGTATCTAGCTATGACGGGTGTATCTACGCAATTGACGCAGTGAAAGGTGCGCTGCGCTGGAAGTTCAAGACTGGAGGCGAGCGGCGCTTCGAGGCGAAGATGTTGCATGGGAACCAACCCGCGAACCAGACGTTCTGGGATCCGTGGGACATGTTCCTGTCGAGTCCCGTGATCGGTCAAGGTGCGGTGTTTGTTGGCAGTGGCGATGGAAGTGTCTATGCGCTGGACCAGTGGACCGGTGCCGTCCGATGGAAGTTCAAAACGGGTGAGGTGGTGCACTCCTCGCCGGCCTATGACGCGGGCACGATTTACGTGGGGAGTTGGGACAGTTATTTGTACGCGCTGGAGGCGTCCACAGGCCAGGAAAAATGGCGCTTCAAGACCGGCGAGGACCCGACACTGCATAATCAGGTGGGCTTCCAGGGCTCGCCGGCAATCTCAGGCGGAGTAGTTTACGCCGGCTGCCGCGACGCACATATGTACGCCATCGACGCAGGCAGCGGAAAGGAGAAATGGAATTTCGGAACGCAAGGCAGTTGGGTGGTGAGCTCGCCCGCGCTGGCCAGCGGCATGGTCCTGTTCGGAACGTCGGATTCAAGCCTGTTCCACGCTCTAGACGCCGCAACCGGCAAACCCGTCTACCAGGTGCAGGACAACTTCTACCTCTTCTCGTCGCCGGCCGTGGCGGGCGATGTCGTTTACATCGGGAAGATGAACGGCGGACTGGAAGCGTTAGATCTGAAATCGGGCAAACAGCTTTGGGAGTTTCAGACCGAAGCGTCGAAAGCAGACCGGGAGTTGGTTCTTAAAACGGATCGGTCCAAGAACGACGCGATGCTGTTCCGCGCGTCCGACTACGGCGGGGTGGCGGGCGTGGACCGAATGTTCAATCTGGGCTCGGTCGCATCGTCCCCGCTAGTGGTGAATGGCAAGGTCTATTTCGGCAGCACGGATGGCTATGTCTACGCTCTGAAGTAGCGTGGGGCGGCCCCCCCCCGACCACGCGCTTCTTGGCGTTTCAGATGGCTTCGAAGATGCCACGTTCGCGGTTCTTGCGGACTCCGTCCCAAGGGAACCATAGGCCGTTCATCGCAATGTAGACGCCCGGTGGAAGTGTCTGTGCGAACGCCAACGCGCTTCCCAGATTGAACAGTCCATCGGAACTGCCGAACTTGTACGGGATCATGGCGCCGGTGAGGACAATCGTCTTTCCGGCGAGCTTCCCCGTCAGAAACTCCCCGCCGAGCAGTTCGGCGGTGTCGCTCATCGTATCTGTGCCGTGGGTAATAACAATTTGTGTCTCCGCCGCCGATTCACAATGGCCGGCGATAATGCGACGATCGTCGCCCGTCATCTCCAGGCTGTCAATCATCATCAGCGTCCGCACCTCAACATCCAGGAGACAGCGCCCGAGCCGGAGCATCTCGAGCAGGTGCGTGTCCTGAAAAAAGAGCTGGCCGTTCAGCTCGTTGTACTCCTTGTCGAATGTTCCGCCGGTGACGAACAGACGGATGGGCTGGCGTTCGGGCAATCGACTAGGCACGGTTGCAGGATACCGCCAAGACGCCGCAACGTGCGGGTCGCACGCTACAATAGCGCGAGATGCCGCAGGCCCAAACCATCGACGAGGTGCTCCTGGCGCTCACGGGAATACTTCAGGCATGCAGAGACGAGCAGCGCCGGCTCGGTTACTTCCCCGCTCTCTACAAGCGCGTCACGGAGAGTGTGAAAGCCGGCATTGGCGCAGGCCGTTTTGAAGACGGCGCCAGAATGGAGCGGTTGGACGTGGCATTCGCCAACCGCTATCTCGAAGCCTGGGACGCCTGGCGCGGCGGACGTGCCCAGACAGCCTGTTGGCGCGTCGCGTTCGACGCCGGCTCGCGCTGGCGTCCAGTGATCTTGCAGCACCTGCTGACGGGGATGAATGCCCATATCAATTTCGACCTCGCGATTGCCGCCGCGCAAATCTCTCCTGGGCCGGAAATCGAAAACCTCAAGCGTGATTTCGATGAGATCAATCAGGTACTTGCAGAGCTGGTCGTTCCGGTGGAGCAGGAACTGGCGGGGGTCTCCCCGTGGATCGGGCTCATAGAGACATTTGGAGGCCATACCGAAGACGCTGTCGTGAATTTCAATATTTGTGCCGCACGCGAACTGGCCTGGGAGCAGGCGCTGCGCCTTGCGGCCCTGCACCAGAGCGAGCAGGATGTCGCCCTTGCCCTCACCATCAGAGGCATGGATACGGTGGTGGCCGGAATGGCTGAATTCATCCTCCGCCCGGGCCCACTGCTGCAAACGGGGCTGCTGCTGGTGCGCGCCAGAGAAGAGAGCGATGCTGTGAAGGTGATGGCGGCGCTGTCGCAGCCGAGTTGACGGGTAGGCTCTTTCCGGGCGGCTGGGCTAGGATCCAAGCGAAGTACTCGAGAGCATAGTGAACGTGGCGAGGGGTCCAAAGCGTAGCTTCGGGCCGGACGGCGGGAGTCCAAACCGGATGAGCAAACCAGGCACAATCGCACTACTCGCGGTGGCGCTGATGATCTCCAACGCGGCGGCCCAGAATCCGGCCGCCATCGCTGCGCTGTGGGCGGTGAACGATGGCGAGAAGGTCGCCCGTGACGATCTCGCCAACCCGAACAAAGGCGGCAATTCCGCGTGGGACGGAAGTCGCGTCCGGCTGTCCGGCGCCCGTAATGAAGTGCTCGCATTTCAGGTCATCGTTGAGTCGGGCAGCACCGGAATCGAGAAGTTGAGCCTCTCGCTGGCGGCCCTCAAGAGCACCTCTGGCGACTCTACTATCGCGTATCGGGCCCCTGGCGACGACCCGAGCCAGTACGCGGGGCGGCCCATCTTGATCTTCTCCGAGAACTACATGTACATCCCCGGCCCATCGAGCGCCACGTGGATCTACGATGCGAACTCTCTCAGCGCCCCGTCCGGCATTGTCGGGTGGAAACCGGTTCAACTCGTTCCCGAGAACGCGCGGGTGGGCCGCGGTGGATTCCCACTGGCAGTCAAGCCGCATCAGAACCAGGGGATTTGGATCGAGATTTACGTTGCAAAGGATCTTCCTGCGGGGTTATACGAAGGCGAGCTACAGGTCTCGGCTGATGGAGCGGTGTTTCGCGTCCCGGTGGAATTGGAGCTGTTCGATTTCACACTCCCGGATCAGAACAGCATCAACGCGATGTTCTATTACGAGAGCGCTCAGCCCGAACTGTACCAGGGACGTAACCTCGACGATGCCTACCACCGCTTTGCGCACCGAAACCGTGTGGAATTCGTCGACGCCTATGACCAGTCTGCGGCGCATGCCGCCCGCGGCCGCTTTGATGGCAGCGCCTTCCTTGCCGCGGCTGGTTACGCAGGACCCGGCGAGGCAACTGGCAACCGCATCCTCCCAGCTACTTTCTATGGCCCCGGAAACGCGTTTGACACGCAGTCCAGCGCGTGGGTCAAAGCAGACCAGTGGGTTACGTTTTTGGCCGGGTTTCTGCCCCTTGCGACGTCTTTTGTCTATCTCCCCGATGAACCTTCTTCCGATCAGTACCCGTATATCCGAACGATTTCATCGAATATCAAGTCCGACCCGGGCAGCGGCAGGAACCTGCCGTTGTTCATTACCAAACAATGGGTTCCTGAGCTCGACGGTAAGATCGACATCTGGTGCGCAGCTCCATCCGAATACGTGATCGCCACCGCCGTCGCTGAGCGAGCCAAGGGTCATCGCTACTGGACCTACAACGGCGGCCGGCCGTTCTCTCCGGCGATCGTCATTGATTCGCCGGCCTCCGATCCGCGGGCGATGATCTGGGCCTGCTTCAAGCATGGTATTGAGACTTACTTCTATTGGCACACGGATCACTGGCTGCACAATTCTCAAAGACCCGCGAACAGGCTCCAGAATGTGTGGGGCAACCCGATCACGTTCGACTCCCGCGGCCCGACTGGAGGAGCGTTCGCCTACGGCGACGGAGTGCTGATGTATCCGGGAACGGATTTGCAGTTCCCGGACCAGGATCGCGGTATCGCGGGTCCCATCTCAACCATCCAATTGGCCAATTTCCGGCGGGGGCTGCAAGACCACCTGTATCTCAGCATGGCACGAGAACTCGGTCTTGATGCCTTGGTCGATGAGTTGGTTGGAACACTGATACCTCGCGTCTTTTCCGATACATATGCCAACGCCCCAGTAAGTTTCTCAGAGACCGGCAACGCTTACGAGAGAGCGCGCTATCGACTGGCCGACCGTATTGAGCAAGCGCTGAGGCGCGGTAGTGCACCTAGACTGCCCAGACCGCGGCAT
>Ga0302322_100007025_pt1 | contig 10028 bp, 10 predicted proteins | sample Fen_T0_2_FD_203757 | JGI IMG/M metagenome (GOLD analysis project Ga0302322, IMG submission 203757) | Peat permafrost microbial communities from Stordalen Mire near Abisko, Sweden - Fen_T0_2 | ecosystem: Environmental > Terrestrial > Soil > Wetlands > Permafrost | place: Sweden: Abisko... | reverse complement strand
TGACCGGCAGCGCAAAAACGCGCATCGCCAGCACGGGAAACAGAACCCATGAGGTTCCGATGAAGCTAACGCCGCCCTTCAGCGATACCAACGCCGCCAACTTAGGATCGCGCGCAATATAGCGAAAGCCGGCGCGAATGGCAGAGAAACCCGCGGACTGGTCCTCGGGGTGGCGGTTCGCAGCAACGGCGTGCGATTCCGCGAAATCCATGCGGCTGATAAGAAGCGCCGAAGCGGCAAAGGACAACGAGTTGATCACGAAGACGGCATCGCGGCCGAGCCAGGCAGCGACGAGGCCTCCCAGCACCGAGCCGACGGCGAGATCGAATGACCACGTCGCAGAGGACAGGGTGTTGGCGACAACGACCTCGTCTTCGTCAACCACGCTGGGAATCACTGCATTCCGCGCTGGCTCAAAGAACGCCACCATCACCGTTTCGAGAAACAGCAGCGGATAAATGAGCCAGACGATGGAAGGGGTACGGACCAGCAGCATGCAGGCTACGATTCCCATCCGCAGCAGGTCGGTGACGATCATGACCTTGCGGCGGCTAAAACGATCGTTGACCACGCCCGCGAGCGGTCCCAGCAGCGTGTGAGGTAACACCTGCAGCACGAGGGCGATCCCAATGGAGGAAGCTTTCCCCGTCATCTCCAGCAAGAGGCTGTAGATTGCGAGGGTATAGAACCAGTCTCCGTTTTCGCTGACAATCTGGGCCAGCCAAAGCCGGCGGAAATTGGCATTGCCGCGGAGCAGGCGGACATAACTGGAGAAATTTGCTCCCGACTCCGTCATCACTGGTTGTCAGGCTAGCAGATGGATATCGCAGCTCCGGACTCGACTAATTCTGTCCGCCGGCACTGGAGGAGCGGAACGCAGCCGTCGCCGGCGCCGCGTCAGGACTTACCGCTGGCAAGGGTTGGTGCCGCAAAGCGGCAACGGCCATCCGCCCTAAGTCATAGGCGCCGTAAAGAATGTTGGCGCGCCAGATGTCGTTACGAAACGTCAGGATTTCCCGGCGGATATAACGGAACGCGTGGTTTCCTGGCTTGTAGCCCGCGGTTGAAGGACTTGCCGCCAGACCAGGAACGACGGGGTGGCAATCCTGCAATTGCACCACGGCGACCGAGCCGTCGGTGCGTACGGGATCACCGATGGCATTCTGAGTCATGGTCGCCACTCCCGGTCGCGCGACGTAGGTCACCGACTGGACGCATCCCTCGAAGTTCAGATCGCGAATCACTTTGGACCGTTCGTCGTCGATGTCCGGCGAAATGTGGTGTACAAACCCCTTGTACTTTACCGACAGGATCGCGCCAGTGTCGTGGGTTGACGAACTGAGCCATACCGGCTGTGTCGCACCCTCGGGCATCCACTGCCAGATGCGCAGGTGGTCACGCCGGCCGTAGCTGTTCAGGCCTTTCTGCCAGTTCATGTCCTCGGGCTTGCCTTCGATGAGGAATGTCTTCATCGGCTGCTGAGCGTAGCCACTGTTGTTGAGCAGGGCGTACAGGTTCAGCATCACCGAGTGCAGCGACACAGGATCGCTGCCGTGCCAGCCCGCGGCGCGAAACGCGGTCTCTACCTGTTGCTGCGAACCCAGGAACACGATATTTACTAAATCCGCACTTGCCGATTTCAGGGTCGTCGACCGCTGCGGCAAGTGATCGACCCAAATAAAGTCCGGGGACGCGAATTCCATGCCGGTCTCGACTGCGTTTAACGACGCAACCGGCGGCGAGGTCACCGCTGCCTTCGTCTTCAACCGCATGTCGGTACCGGCGGGATAGTAAATCTCGGGTTCCGGGAAGATTGGGAAGGTAGCCTTATAGACGATCAGTCCGAGGTCGGAGTATGGGTTCCAGGTGGGCATATGAATCAGCCGACTGTTCACCCGGCCTTGAAAGGTGTCGGAGCTCAGCACGCCGTGAACGACGCCGTTCTTGACGTTTTCACGGGCGTTCTCCACCTCTTCGACCCGCGCTAACATCGCCACCGTCGATTCGGGGCCGAGGGACACACTCGTAAACTCAAGCTCCAACGAGGCCGTCTCGTAGCGAATACCCCATCCCACTTTGTGCTTCGCGCGAACCACGCCTTCGACCGGCGTACCGATCGGCAGCAGCACTTCATTACCGCAAACCACGTCCTGGGTCAGGACGGCGTGAACCGGATCGCCCACTTTGGCGGTGTAGGTCGATATCGGGTCAGAAAGACGAACCCAAAGCGACTGACCTGCGGGTAGTTGGTCGCAACCGTGCGCCAAACCAGCAGTGCCCATCAGGGATAAGTACAAGAATGCGAGTCCGCGTAGCCCACGGAGCAGGATTCTCATGCTGACCAATCGCCTTCCCACACCAGAATTTGGGGATATTTCATGATAACCGAAATTGCGGCAAATCGTCGCCACCGCGGCCTTGACCGATCGGGTACGCCACGGGAAATTAACCAAGGCGCAACCTGGGCTGCAGCCGCACTTGCCCCGGTCATCCCGCCTATGTACACAAACGCCCCGGACCGCTCCGGGGCGTTTGCAACTTACCACCAACAGCAACCCCTGCTGGTTAGAACTGGTTCCAGAGGAACTGGTTGTAGACGTCGTGGTGGAACTGCACTTCCGGGGCCTTAACCACCGTGCCCAGCAAGCGCGGACACCGGTCTGCCGCGGCCTGCTTCAGGTCGGCAAACCGTCCCTTCACATCGGCCCCGAACAGCTTGGTGGACCACTCCGCATTGCGGAAGTTCGCCAGCGCGTCGTAGATGTTGTCGGGCAGGTAGCGTTCGGCCTGGCGCAGGTTCTTGATCTTCGCCGTATCGCCCTGCAACCCCGTCTTGAAAACTCCAAGGAGCACCATATAGGGATTAGCGTCGGGACCGACCGAGCGAACTTCCACGCGCATGCTCTTCTCGTTGCCAATGGGGATGCGGACCATCGAGCCGCGATCGACCGCCGAAGCCTTGATCTGGTTCGGCGCCTCGAAGTGCGGATCGAGGCGGCGATACGCGTTGACGCTCGCGTTGAAGATAAGGCAGGTATCGTTGCCGTGGGTCAGAATGCGATCCACGAACTGCCACCCCATCTTGCTCAGCTTCTCCTCGCCCTTGGGATCCCAGAACAGGTTCTTGCCGCCCTTGCTGATGGAGACGTTGGTGTGCATGCCGCTGCCATTGACGCCCACCACCGGCTTAGGCAGGAAGGACGCCGTCAGCCCGAGGTTCGTTGCCACTTGGCGGCAGATCAGCTTGTACAGCTGGATCTGGTCCGATGCAGACACCACTTCCCCGTAACCATAGTTAATTTCAAACTGCGACGGCGCCACTTCCGGATGGTCCTTCTCGTTCTGAAAGCCCATCGCGCGCTGCACCTCGGCCGTCGTATCGATGAAGGTGCGCAGAGGATCGCCCGGAAGCGAGTGATAGTAGCCGCCCGTGTTTACGTACTCGAATTTGTGCGTCTCGTGGTAGTGCCGTTCGGCATCTTTGCCCGCAAACAAGAAACCTTCGATTTCGTTGGCGGCGTTGAGGGTGTACCCCTCTTTCTTGAACTGCTCTTCCGCAAACGACTTGAGAACTCCGCGCATGTCCGCCGCATACGGGCCGCCGGCCTTCTCTATGACCTCGCCGAACACCAGGACCTTGCCGGGCCCAAACACGTCAGCCGGCCCCCAGTAGAACGCGCTCCAGTCGATGCCCAGCCGCAAGTCGCTTTCACGCTGCGCGGTAAAACCACGAATCGACGAGCCGTCGAATGTAAGGTTGTCATAGCTCTTGACCAGGAACTTCTTGTCGTAGTCGAGCATGTGCAGGCGGCCTTCGAGGTCGCTGAACATGACGGTCACCGCTTTAATGCGCTTTTCGTCGGTGAGGTACTTCAGGCGTTCTTCCTGAATCTTGTGTGCGGCCACCCGCTTCAGGCGCTGTTCCTTGGCCTGTAGATTCAGTTCCTCCAACTGGTCATACGGAATTGCCAGAAAGTTACGAAGTTCGTTCGACATGAATCTCCTCGGGATGGGGATTGGCAACCGCCACTGTGAAATTGGCTTTGTTGGCGATCACCTTGAGGTTACCGGATGGGCAATTCCCCATACCAATTAAAAGCACTAATGGGGCGCATTACCGGAATTTATGAAGGAGATTTGCCGCGAAACTGGTGCAACGGTCGGTATCCGCGACTCCCAAGTCGCGCCGAGATGAAGTTCCCTCGTTTGGCTAGCTGTTCCGGCTCCGCTGTTTTCGCAGAATGATTTCTGCGCCATTGTGCGCAAACTCCACCTCGGACATCAAGCTCCGCATCAGGCAAATGCCCCGGCCATGCGTCAACGTGGTGGACTGAAACTTCTCCGGGTCCGCGCGTTCCAGGTCGAAGCCGGGTCCGGGATCACGAACCGCGATGCGGATGTCCGAAGACGTCGCGGTTACCACGCATCGGATCCGTTTCGAGGGATCGTCATGGCATCCGTGCAGGGCGGCGTTGGCCAGCGCTTCCTGCACCGCAACCAGAATGTCGATCCGGTCACCTTCGTCGGGACAGTGCTGGATCACAAATCTCAGTACCTGCTCGCGACTTTCGGGTACTGCTGCCAGCACGCCGGGAAAATCGAACTCCGCACGCCACTCCGCCGTCGGAGACGGCGAGAGGCTTAGCGCCGCACCTGACTGCACCGGCAAAGTCGCATCGGCAGCCGGCCCCGCCGCGCCGAAAGCTGCGTCCACTTGGTTGCCTTCCTCGTTCGAGTGGGCCACGGGTTGCACACTCGCATTATGCGTGCAGTCATGGCGCCATGCCACCTTTCTATGCGACGGGGATATTAAAAGTTCGTGAACTGCACCAGCGATTGAAACTGTTACTTCCGTGATTAGGTCTGTGAATTAGCGCGGCATTTACCTGCTTTGACTCGAATTCGTGCATCATCGTGGCAGGCAGAGCCGAAAATACCCGGCAACCCTGCTAGCAAATGACCGATTAGTCGATTTATGGAACTTCCCCAACCAGACAACCGAACAGCTAACGACGGGATTGAAGGAATGCTTCGAATTGATATCCGCTCATTGAACCCTTTGGTTACTCTGCACTGTTCCGGGAACCTGATATTCGGAGTGGAAGCCGAGACGCTGCGCACCATGGTGCAGAACCGTCAGGAAGAGAAGATACGCGTCGAGATGTCAGGGGTGGAAAAGATCGATGCGACCGGATTGGGCTTGCTGGTGGAGCTGCAAATCCGGGCCCGGGAGGCGCGTCGCGAACTGCTGTTCGTCGACCTCTCCGAGGCCGTCTGGAGAATGGTGATTCTCACCAAGCTGTATTCGGCGTTGGATATTTCCTACTCCGGCGTCTCATCGCTGGCAAGCGAACGTAACAGCTGCGAGCGCAGCGCGATGATTGCCTAGTCTGCCGCGGTCTTTCGAGTAGCGGCGGGCCCAGACGGCTCCCCACCCAGGCCAAACCCCGTAGCTCCCGCCGCCGTCTACTCCTGCTACCTTGCCGGCATCTGTACCGCAGCCTGCTGGCTCTTATCGCTCACGATAAATGCGCTGACCCGCAAGCCCACTGGCAGTTCGACGCCGGGGTCGAGCTCCACCAGCGTCTCTAGGATTTTGTTGTCGACGCGTTCCGTCGGCTCGTCAGTGCGGACGTTCTTGCGTCCCAGCTCCTGGCCAATCCTCACAATGCGGCCGGTAAAGCGCTGGCTGCCGTAGGCATCGGCCGTGACGTAGGCCGCTTGCCCGAGGGTAAGCTTGCTCACATCCGCCTCGTCGACGTCGACCCTCACCCGCAGCGCCCGCTTGTCGCCAACGGTGAAGATGGGATCGGGGTTGGTGGCCGAATTGGAAACGCTCTCTCCCGGACGATGATACTTCCGGAGCACGGTACCCTCGATGGGAGCACGTACATAGGTCTTATCGAGCACGGCCCTTGCCTCATCGAGCCGGGCCAGAGCGAGTTTCAGGTTCGCTTCCGCCATGGCGCGGTCTTCTTCGCGGGCGTCGGCCGCCACCAGGTCGTGATGGTGCGACATCTCCTCGTAGCGAGCTTTGGCGACCTCGTATTCCTTGACGTAGCGGTCCACCTCTTCGCGCGAGATGACGCCAGCCGCGAACAACTTTTGGCGGCGAACCATGTCAGCTTGTGCATTATTCATCACCGCACGCGCCTCATCCACGGTGGAGAGCGCCTCCCGCCGTTCCTGCGTGCGTGCGCCGTTGACGACTTTGCGAAGTTCAGCCTCTTTCTGCTTCACCTGCGCCGCCGCCGACTCCACCTGCGCGCGGTAGTCGCTGTTTTCCAGCTCGGCAAGAATCTGTCCCTTCTGGACGTGATCGCCCTCCTCGACGAGGATCGCCTTGAGCTTGCCATTCAGCTCCGACGCCAGCTTAATGTCCTCTGAGCCGGGCTCGACGCGTCCGGCCGCTGCCACCAGGAAGTTCGCCGGCGCCTCAGTCTTGGCGGTCTGATTGTGCTTCGTCACCAGCGGCCGGCCCCAGATCACCGTCGCCGATAAAGCCGACACCGCGACCACGGCGGCAATTCCCAAGAATCGTTTCTGCATGTTGTGCCTCACCCTCTACGCTGCCGCCTCGGCAGGCGCGTCAACCATCAGTCCGTCTTCCATCTGCACGATGCGATCGCCAAACTCAAGCACACGGCTGTCGTGGGTTACCACCACGACGCCGCGTCCGTGCTTGTGGGCCAGCTCGCGCATCATCTCCATCACGTTGCGGCCCGAGTGCGAATCCAGCGCCGCCGTCGGCTCGTCAGCCAGAATCACGCCCGGCGAACCCGACAACGCCCGCGCCACCGCGACGCGCTGCTTCTGTCCGCCACTCAGATCGGACGGAAACGCGTCGTACTTCGGCGCTAGGCCCACTTGCTCGAGCAGTCGGCGCGACTCATCTTTCGCCTTGGCCCCGCGAACTCCCTTTAGGTCGAGAGCCAGTTCGACATTCTCGCCGACCGTCAACGTGGGAAACAGGTTGAAGCCCTGAAAGATGAACCCGATGTTTTGCAGGCGAACGCCGGGCAACTCGCGCTCGTCGAGCGTCGCCACTTCCCTGCCCGCGATCCTGACGCTGCCAGAGGTCGCGCGAAGGATGCATCCCATGATCGACAGCAGCGTCGTTTTTCCGCTACCCGACGGCCCCATCAGCAACACCACCTCGCCCTGCTTGACGTCGAAATCCACCCCATGAAGCACAGGGATCTGGTTCGGCCCCTCGACGTACACCTTGGTTACGTTGCGCACCGAAATTGCCGCAGTCATCGCTACTCCTAGCCCCGGAACACCATCGCGGGATCGAGGCTGGTCACTTTGTTGATGGAAACCACTGCTGCGCCTACGCACATCAGCAGAGTGAGAAAGAAAATACCGACCGCCATGGGCAGCGGTAGCAGAATCGCCGCGCCGCCGCTCTGGCTGGCTCGCACAACAAAAAAGCTCACGAACATGGCCAGCCCGTACCCCACCACGGCCGCGATGCCCGCCTGCGTGATGATCACCCGGTAGATATACGAGTTCGGCGCGCCCATCGCCTTCAAGGTGCCGTACTCGCGGATATGGTCCATCGTGGTCGCATAGATGGTCTGCGCCACCACCACCACGCCCACCACCAGGCCGAGCAGCGCTGCAATCAGCACGGCCACGCCTGCGCCCGTAGTGAACATCCAGTAGAACCGCGTCATGCTGCTGAACCGGGACGTTGTCAGTACATCCGCATCGCGCAAGCGCGACGCGAGTGACTTCTGCAACTCACTCAAGTCGGTACCCGGCGGTGCCTTGACCAGAATGAACAGCGTCTGGTCTTCCTGCAGCCGGGCAAATCCCTGCGCATTCTTGAACGAAGTGAAGACATAGGGAGTCGTCGTAAAGGCCCTGATTCCGCGGGTGAAGCCCACCACCCGCGCCCGCCGTCCATCGATCTCGAAAATCTCGCCCATACGATTCACGCCCAGCTTCTTCGCGTACAACTCGTCCAGCATGACCGCATCCGGCGTCTTCAGGTCGTTCACGTCACCCTGCACCACGTTCCACGGCCCGCCGAGTCCGGTGTATGGATTGAACCCCACCACCTGCACTGACTGCTCGCCGCCATTCGGCGTCTTCCACTGCGCGAAGCGCACGATGTACTTCTCCGCCGAGGCGACGCCTGGGGTGGCAAGCACCTGGTACAGCTTCCGTTCCGAAAACGCCGCGCCCTGCTCGATGTAGGGCGTGTGTTTCGAGACGATCCACAGGTCCACGTTCGACTTGTCGATGATGCTCGACGTGGTCACGGTAAAGCCGAGAAACAGCCCCATCTCCACCACGATCAGGACCACGGCAAACACGATGCCGGTCAGCGTCACCGCCAGCCGCACCTTGTCGTGCATCAGGTTTCGTTGTGCGAGAGGAGGCATCTACTTCCGCTCCTTCAACAGCCCATGCAACTGGCTGTCGATCATCAGGTCTGCCCGCTTCTTGAGCGAGCGCCACGGCACCCAGGGGTCTGAACACTTGGCAATCTGCAGCGAGATCACGCCGTGCACGCCCGCCCACACGGTCTGCGCGATCAGGTCGACGTCCTTCAAGTCCTCGCGGAAGGCCCCCGCCTGCATCGCCTCGCCCACCGTGCTGCGCAGAAACTCGTAGGCGTCCTCCTCCGGATTGCCCTTGCCCATCAGGCGCGTCATCTCCTCCGACACCGGGGGATGCGGCTCCATGAACATCGTCCGGTAGTGATTCGGGTTCTCCAGCCCGAAGTCGATGTAGACCTGCCCAATCTTGCGCAGCCGCTCGACGGGGTCTTCGATCCTCGCCACCTTGCCAAACGACGCCGCCAGCTTGGCGAAGTCTTCATGGCATATCTGCAGAAACAGCTCTTCCTTGTCCTGGAAGTGCCCGTAAATTGTGGTCGGGGTGTATTCGATCTTCTGCGCGATCTGGCGCATGGACACGCCCTCGTAGCCCTTGTCCATGAAGAGCTCCCGGGCGGCGTTCATGATTTTCTCGCGAGTTTCCAGCTTCTCCCGTTCCTGCCGCTCCTTCACGCCCATAACACCCGCCTCTTTCCTAACGCTGTTAACTTAACATCGTTAACTTACCGCGCAGCGTTACCGCTGTCAAGAGGATTCTTGTGAATTTTTGGGGAATACAACAGAAACAGCGGTACGCCCAGATGCCAAGCCTCTCGCCGTCGTTTGGCGACAGGGTGGGAGGTCTTGCGTTCTTCGCGTTTCGTTAACTGCTAATTGCTACTTCGCCACCGCAATCAAACTCTCCGCCAAGCTCCATCCCCGCAGCTTCACCTGCGGAGCGCTCTTTACCGCCGATACGGGATACTCAATCTCGACCTCGCGCGTCTCGCCCGGCAGCAGCGACACGTAGTTGTCGCTGTAGTAGGCCGGCAGAATCCGCGACCCGTCGGCATTCACCAGAGTCAGCTTGTTCTGCAACGCCACCGCTGTGCCTTTGTTCTGTAGCCGCACCCGAATCTTGCCGGCGCCCGCCCGCGAGGCGGTCGCCGCTACTGTGGAAGCCGGCAGATGTGTCAGCTGCCGGTAAACCGGCCCCGCCGCCGCCAGCCAGTAGAGATTGTCAGCCACGACCTGGCCCGCAGAATTCTTCAACTCCAGCTTCACCAGCACCACGTTGGTTCCCATCACCGGCGCGAGGTCGAGCTTGAAGCCCGCGGTCACATCGTTGGCGGCAACGTCTTTCTTCTCGTCGTGCTGCATGAGCTGCTTGTTGTCCAACGAGTACACCGTCGCCGCCACCGTCATCCCCGGCTGCGCCGTGGTCGTCGTGTTTACGACCGCCACGCTGTAGTCGCTCAAATCGAGTTGCACGTGCAGCGGCTCACATGCTTTCTTCACGCCGTAGAACGACGACTGCGTGTCGTAGTCCGAGCTCAGAATCTGCCACATGTTGCTCGGCCACGCCGGCTGCGTCATCCACAGCATGCGGCCGCTGTTGGGGGCCCACAGGAGCTGGTCCATGCCCTCGAAGATCGCGCGGTGGGTCACGTATTGCAGCATCTACGCCTTGCGTTCAAA
>Ga0302322_100007024_pt1 | contig 10028 bp, 10 predicted proteins | sample Fen_T0_2_FD_203757 | JGI IMG/M metagenome (GOLD analysis project Ga0302322, IMG submission 203757) | Peat permafrost microbial communities from Stordalen Mire near Abisko, Sweden - Fen_T0_2 | ecosystem: Environmental > Terrestrial > Soil > Wetlands > Permafrost | place: Sweden: Abisko... | reverse complement strand
CTTGGCAGGAGCCGTATGCCTGAATTGGGCACGTACGGATCTGTGCGGGGGGCGCCCAGTGATGGGCGTCCCTACCGCGATTGACCCCCTGGGCGGCCCCGGGCGGAGAATCAAATCTTGTATTACAACTATTGGTAGAGCTAATAAGCGGATCAGCCCCTGGCTTCCGGACTGATCACACGGCAAGCCTTTTCGCGCGGAACAGTGCCTGACCAGCCAATTTTGGGTACCATCACGTGACAGGCTCGAGCGAGCAACCAGACCCGATCCGGCTGAGTGTCTATATCAGCAAAGCGGCTGGTGTCTGGGACGACGCCGGACTTCGTGCCCTCGAGGCGGCCGGGATTCGGCGCAATCGCCCGCTCGGGGTGACCGGGCGTCTGGTCTATTATGGCGGTGAGTTTATCCAGGTGATCGAAGGTCCGCCGCGCGGCGTGGACCAGGCCTGCAAGACAATCCACCGTGACCAGTGTCATACCGATATCAGGCTGCTGCTGGACACCATCGCGCCCGGACGCACCTTCTCCACGTGGAAAATGGACGTGTGGAACACGAACGTGGCACGAACGGATGGCGGCGGCACGGTCGCGCGCGCCGCCGCCGCCATCCCAGTTATCGGCGCGAAGGTGAGCCGGATTCTCGCCCTGATAAAAGGTGTCGCGGTTCCACTGGTCAGCAGCGCCTTGAAAGAGACCCAAGCGCGGGAGCGGTCGTCGTTGACCGTGGACCGGATATTAGCGGCGGCCCGTCATTTGGGCCTCCGCGCCGGAACGAGGGGGATCACGTTTCAGGCCGTCGCGGCACAATCGAACGCCGGCCTCAAGACCATCTATCGCGATTTTTCCTCGCCCTCCGCCATCATCAAGGGGCTGGTGCGGCAGCGCCAGGCGCAACGGCACGCCGCCTTCAAGGTTTACCTCCAGAATGCCGCCGTCTCGTCCAGCCTGGAAATGGCGCGGGCCATCGCGGACTGGGTGATGCACGACTTCACAATTCCCCTTGGGATGCCAGCCTCCCTGCATACCGCGCTATTTCGCGATTATCATGAGATCGCCTATGGCGACTTGTCGGATATCGTTGGGGACGTATTGGCCGCGATGCGGCGTAACGGCCTGATGAACGACGATCCGTCCGGTCCCGCGCGGCTTGCGATGGCGCTGGCAAGCATCGCCGGCGCCGCGAAGATGACGGCGCTGCACGATCGGCCGCGGTTGCGGGAGGAGCGATTCAGGGCTGCGATGGTAGCCACGCTCGTGGGCGCGTTGCATGGCGACGCGTCGCCACGGGCCGGAGGCACCATGGCGTGCGCGGCGTAAACGAACATACGGGCCCGGTCCGGCTGAGCGTCTATACCAGCCAGGCCACCGGCATTTGGCGGGATACTGGCCTGCCCGCGTTGGTGGCCGCCGCCGCGCGGCGCAACCAGATGTTCGGCGTCACAAGCCGCCTGGTCGTTCGTAACCGCCGCTTTATTCAGGCACTGGAAGGGCCGCCGCCAGGCGTGGACATTGCCTACCGGGCGATCCGCGGCGATCCGCGCCATACCGATATCCGCGTTTTGCTGGATACCACGGTGGGCGCGCGCAGCTTTCCAGACTGCCCCATGGACCTGATGCCGGCGGATTGTCCGCCTGGTGCCGCGGCCGGCATCGGTCTGATGTCACAGCGGGACGCGGGCTCGTCGTTCATCAACCGCGCCATGAACATCATGCCGCGTCATGACCGGGCGATGAAGACCGTCGAGGGGCTTCTCGCGGCCGCGCTTCAGTTGGGACTTCGGCGGGACATCCCCGACATCACACTGCAGGCGGTGGCGGATGAGGCGAAGATCCCGATCAAGACCGTCCACCGCTACTTCGCGGCGCCGGACGATTTGTTCCGGTTGTTGGTGCGGGAGCGGCAGTTGCGCCAACTCGCCGGATTCCGGATGTTTCTCACCATGGCCAGGCCTGTTTCCGATGCCGATCTGGCGCGGGATATCGCGGGAAGGCTGGCCCAGAAATATATGCCCGCCCCGGACATGCCTGACCGCGTCCGGATCGTACTGTTGCGAACTCATCACCAGATTGCATTCGAGGAGATGTGGAACCTCGCCGTGCCGGTGTGCGAAGCGTTCGAGCGATGCGGCTGGCGAGGCGCCGATCCGGCGGTGCATGGCCGGGTGGCGGTGGCTCTGGCGGCGATGGCGTCGTCCGCCAAGATGGCGGCGCTGAACGGCCCGGCGTGGCCATGGGTGGATCGTTGCCGGGACGCGATGGCGGAAACCCTTCTGACGGCATTGCGCGGGCCGTAGACGGACAACACGCGGCGGGAGGACGATGCGAGGTTTACCACCCGCCGGCCGGACACGCCGGGCCATGACGATCACCTGCACCGAAAGCTGAAGCGGTGAATTGCCCGCTACGATGGATCGGCGTGAATCCTTCAGCACATCTCCGCCTGGAAGAGATGTGACGGCGATACGAATTCATCCTGCGCGGCCACCGTCAGGATTTCCCTCGATCCGGCCTCTGCGGTTCGCCGGAGCAAACCGTAAACGGACGATCCCGCCGCCTCCAGCGCCGCCACCGCGCTGCCCGTGCGAAGGCGGTGAAACAGGAACAACGCCGCGATCGCATCGCCCGCGCCATTGACCGACACGGGCAAACGCGGAGTGCGAAGCAAATGAAACAATCCGGCTTCGTGGACCATCATGTCCAGGTGGTCACCGGGCGTGGTCTCGGTTTCCAGGCTGGTCAACAGCACACACCGGGGTCCGGACGGCCGCATGCCGGTGGCGAGAACCGCCACCGCTGCTTTGGCATCTTCCAGGCTCCCGCACGGCATTCCCGTCAGGCGCTCCAGTTCGAACCGGTTCGGCGTGACTATATCCGCCGCCGCCAGGGCCTCATCGCGCAGGAAATCTTCTATCCCGGGACGCACATAAACGCCGGTATCGGTGTCTCCTATGACGGGATCGCAACAATAAAGCGCGGCCGGATTGGCCCGCCGAGTCCGCGCCACCGCGTCCAGGATCGCGGCGCCGATATCCGCGCCGCCCACGTAGCCGCTTAGCACGGCATCGCAACGGGCGAGGGCGCCGCGTGCCTCGATCCCCTCGACCAGCGCACGCACCGAGGCGCCGGAGTAAACATCGCCGGTCCAGTGCCCGTAGCCGGTATGGTTGGAAAACTGGACGGTGTTGATGGACCACACCTCGGCTCCCAGCCGCTGCAGCGGGAAGACCGCGCTGGCATTGCCGACATGGCCGTAGGACACCCAGGACTGGATGGACAGAATGTTCATTCCGGTAGTTTGAGCACCCAAAACCGCTCCGTATCAATGTCCCCCGCACGGCCGCGCGTTCGGTGTCCCACGGGTTCGCCCGTTCCATATCCCGCCCGCTTGTGATTTCGGTATTCCCGTATTCCGCCGGCTTGCGCCGGGCCCGCCATCCCGCCACGCTCTGTCCAGGAAACCGCCAGGAGCAAAAAATGATCTACATGGTGGAAATGGCGTTGGCCGCGTCGGAGGAACACCGCCGGGCGGAATGGGAGGCCTGGTACCTCGCGCACCAGAAGATGCTTCTGACGATCCCGGGCTTCATCGCCAGCCAGCGATTCGAGTCCATCGAACCAGTGGACGCGCCGTTCGTCGCTTTGCACGAGGTCTCGGGTCCAGAGGTGTTCGAGAGTGAGGCCTACCGCGCCAAGGCCGGTCCGGCCGGGACTGGGGAATGGCGGGACAAGATGATCAACTGGCACCGCAACCTGTTCACCGGCCTGGACCACACACCCGACGTCGCGCCGAACCAGTGGCTGGCGGTGATCGAGGATGGTGTTCCGGCGTCCCGCTGCGTCGACATGATGGCGATGCACTGGCTGGAATCGGTCGGGCTTGACGGCAGTGTTAAACGCCGGGCGATCGCCGTCATCGACATGGGCTTCATCGCCAACGCCTTCGCCACCGCCGAGGGCACGCGCGTCTGCCGTCCGTTGATGCCCCGCATCACGGCCTGATGTTGTGATTGGACGCTGAAACCCCTATGGGCGCCTGACACACCGCTTACCTCAAGCCCTAGGACCGACGCGCCCATGTCTATCCCGTTGCTGTTCCAGCCGATTGAGTTCCGCTCCGTCACCGCGCACAACCGTATCGTGGTGGCGCCGATGTGCCAGTACAGCGCGACAGATGGGCTGGGTGACGATTGGCATGTCCAGCATCTCGGCGCCCGAGCGGCCGGGGGTGCCGGCATCGTGATGGCGGAGGCGACGCACGTGTCCGCGCCGGGACGCATCACGCCGGGCTGCCTCGGCGCTTATTCCCCCGCGCACCAGGCCTTGCTGACGCGTCTGGCCTCCATCATCACCAAATGCGGGTCGGTCCCGGCCATTCAGCTGGCGCATGCCGGGCGCAAGGGTTCCTGCGCGCGGCCCTGGGAAGGCGGCAAGCCGATCCTGCCCCAGGACGGGGGGTGGCAGACAATGGGACCCAGCGCGATCCCGATGGCCGCGGGTGCCGTCGATCCACATCCCCTGTCCGTCAGCGAAATCGCCGAGGTGTCTGGCCAGTTCGCCGCGTCCGCCCGCATGGCGCGGGAAGCCGGTTTCAAGATCGTCGAACTGCATTCCGCGCACGGGTATCTGTCGCATTCGTTCCTCTCGCCCATCTCCAATCGCCGTAACGATGCCTATGGCGGCGATCTGGCCGGGCGGTCGCGGTTCCTGATGGAAACGCTGGACGCGATCCGGTCGGAATGGCCCAACGACCTACCGCTTTGGGTGCGCCTGTCCTGCACCGACTGGATAGAGGGCGGCCTGACGATCGAGGACACGGTGGAACTCGCGCGGCGGATCAAGGCTCGCGGCGATGTGGATTTGATCGATTGCTCCTCGGGCGGCGTTTCGAACGACCAGAAGATCCCGTCTCTGCATCCGGGCTATCAGGTGCCCTTCGCGGATGCGATCCGTAACCGGGCTGGAATTGCCACGGGTGCCGTCGGGATGATCACGGAGCCATCGCATGCCGCCGAGATTCTCGCCAACGGCCGGGCCGATGTCGTGTTACTGGCGCGGGCGCTGCTGGCGGATCCGGCGTGGCCGCTGCGGGCCGCGAAGGCGCTGGGGGTGAAGCCTGGCCTGTTGCCGCAGTATCTGCGGGCGGCGATGTGACCGGCCGGCCGGAAGGAAACAGCAGAATGCGGGACGCCGGAACCTGGATCAGGCATCTGTCCATCGCCGTGGCGGCCCTGTCCGCCCTGTCCAGTTGCGGCCCGCAACGGAACGCCTTCGCACCGGCCTGTCCGGCCCCGCTGCTGCCACTGCAGTTGTCGGACCTGACCCGTTACCGAGCCGGGGCGGGAGCCACTGGGAAGGACCTCAGCGAACTTGAATTGCAAGGGCGGCTTACCGCTATCAACGGAGACTGCTCCGCGGGTTCCAAGGGTCAGTTGAACAGCACGATCCAGATTACGATGGAAATGACACGTGGGCCGGCCTTGGCGGGCCGCCGGGCCGAGGTTCAGGTGTTTGTCGCGGTCAGTGCCGACAGTACAATTATCGACAAGCAAACGTACCCGGTGCTAGTCGAGTTTCCCGCCAATCTCGACCGTGTCACGCTGACCAGCCCGCCCATCGACATCACGCTTCCGGTCACAGCCGAACGAACTGGCGCCGCCTACGATATCATCGCGGGCTTTCAGCTTTCGCCAGATGAACTCGCCGCGAACCGCCGCCGCCAGGGCCGCTGATTTGGATTCGTCAGACGTTGCCGCTGCCAGCAAAAAGGCTGATATTAGGCTATGAGTGATGATCCCCCCCAGGAACGCCGTAACCAAGGAAGGCGTCGAGGCATGAAAAACCAGGAATGGGAAATCCCGCCCAATCTGAGGCCCGACCCGAATGACTACTCGTTCGATCTCGAGCGGGCGTTGAAGGCCGTGGTCAGTTTGAAGACCTTCGTCCCGGCGGACGCGTTCACCGCGAACTCGCTGGGGACGGAACGCGCCGGCAGCGGCGTGGTGATAAACGACAAGGGCCTGATCGCCACGATAGGCTATCTGATCACCGAGGCGGAGACGATCTGGATTACCTCGAACGATGGCCAGGCCGTGCCCGGGCATGCGCTGGCGTTTGACCAGGAAACCGGTTTTGGCTTGGTGCAGGCGCTTGGCCGGCTCAATCTGCCCCATCTGGAAATGGGCGACTCGGACCGCCTGAAGGTGGGCGATCAGGTGGTGTTCGCCGCTGGCGGCGGCCGTCATCACAGTATCGAGACCCGGATCGTCGGCCGGCAGGAATTCGCGGGCTACTGGGAATACGTCCTGGACGACGCCCTGTTCACCGCGCCGGCTCACCCCTTCTGGGGCGGCTGCGGCCTTATCGGCAATGACGGCAAGTTGATGGGAATCGGTTCCCTGATCCTGCAACAGGGGGACGGCAAGGGCCGCCGCCTTGACATGAACATGGTGGTGCCGATTGGCCTGCTGGCACCGATCCTGAAAGATCTGTTGACATACGGCCGGGTGAACCGCCCGGCGCGGCCCTGGCTGGGGATGTACGCGACCGAGTCGGACGATTCGATCGTCGTCGGCGGGCTGTCGGATACCGGCCCCGCCGCGAAGGCGGGCATCATGGCGGGCGACAAGATCCTGACCGTGAACGACGACGAAGTGCCCGACCTCGCCGGATTGTGGCGGCGGATCTGGGCGTCCGGCAGCGCGGGGGCGGAGGTGCGGCTACGGGTCCAGCGCGATGGCGCACCCCGGCGGATCGCCGTCCGTTCAGCGGACCGCACCAGCTTCCTGAAATCGCCGCGGTTGCACTGATGAGCCGTCCCTGATGGCGGATGGCTCAGGGCCGCGGCTGCGCGGTGCCATCGTTCCCGTGACGCCGTTCCAGCAGAACTGCGCCATTCTCTGGGACGACGAGTCCAAGCGGGCATTGGTGATTGATCCGGGCGGGGATGTGGACCGCATCCTGGACGCGATCGGCCAGACCGGCGTGACGGTCGAGCGGATTCTGCTGACCCATGGCCACCTCGACCACGCTGGTGGGGCCGCCGAACTGGCCGAGCTCCTGCGGGACAGGGCAGGGGGCGCCGCGGTCCCGATCGATGGCCCGGACCGGCGCGACAAATTCCTGCTGGATGGGATCGCCGAACAGGCGGCCGGTTATGATTTCAAAGCACGGAGCGTGACACCTGACCGGTGGCTGACCGAGGGCGAGTTTGTGCTGCTGGGTGCCCACCGCTTCGACGTGCTGCACTGCCCAGGCCACACGCCTGGCCATCTGGTCTACGTCAATCACGCGGCACGCTTCGCCCTGGTCGGCGACGTGCTGTTCCAGGGTTCGGTCGGGCGCACCGACTTTCCTTATGGTGACCATGCGGCGCTGATCCAGGGAATCATGGACAAGCTGCTTCCGCTCGGTGACGATTTTTCCTTTCTGTGCGGCCATGGCCCTGGTTCCACCATCGGACAGGAACGGCGAACCAACCCATTCCTGCGGTGACCGGGGACTTCACGGACACGCTGCGTCAGTTCTCGTTCAGTGGCGCCCCGACCGTGGCGTTCGAGGATGCCGGGCTGCGATATTTCGTGAACGAGTACTGGACCGCCGGGCAACGCCGGGGGCACTCGCTGCATGAAATCAGCTATCGCGCCTGCTTCAAGGCGCAATTGCCGGAATTTTTTATCGAACGGCTGACCGCACCGGGCGGCACCGTGTACGACCCGTTCTCCGGGCGTGGCACCACCGCGTTGCAGGCGGCGCTGATGGGACGGAGGCCGGTGGCGAACGATATCAACCCGCTCAGCGCCATGCTGGCGCGCCCGAGGCTGGACCCTCCGTCCTTGCCGTCGATCGGGGACCGTCTCGCGCTTTTGCGATCATTGCCCGGCGCGTTCGGCGATGACGGGTTGGACCTGGAGGTTTTTTACCACCCCGAGACGCTGCGAAAGCTGCGCTCGCTGCGGGCTTATTTGCTGGAGCGGGAACGCACGGGGACGTTCGATGCCGCGGATGACTGGATTCGCATGGTGGCACTGAACCGGCTGACGGGGCATTCGCCGGGGTTTTTCTCGGTCTACACCATGCCGCCCAATCAGGCGGTGTCGATCGCGTCGCAACGGAAGATCAATCTGGCACGGGATCAAACGCCGGCACCCCGGGATGTTGCGACGATCATCCTGAAGAAAACCAAAAGTCTGCTGGCGGACGGCGTGCCGCCGCCGCACCCGCCCGCGCTGCTGATGACGGGACCGGCGGACGCGACGCCCGGTCTGCCCGATGCCAGCGTCGATCTTCTGGTGACATCGCCCCCGTTTCTGAACATCGTCGACTATGAAGGCGACAACTGGCTGCGTTGCTGGTTCGCTTGTATCGACGCCGCGTCCGTGCGGATCGACCGCCACGGTGGCGTGGCGGGGTGGGAGGCCTTCGTTCACCGCTCCTACGGGGAATTCGCGCGCGTCATGCGGCCGGGAGGCTTCGTCGCGTTCGAGGTCGGGGAAGTGCGCGGCGGTAAGGTGCTGCTGGAACGCCATGTCGCGGCCGCGCTCGCGGGCCTTCCGTTCACGACGCTGGGCGTGATGGTCAATCAGCAATCTTTCACGAAGACCGCGAATTGCTGGGGTGTGAACAATAACAACGGCGGCACCAACACGAACCGGATCGTACTTTCACGGCGGGATTGATCTGGCTCAATGCGGCTCTGGCTCCGGCGCGCAGAATGACGCCAACGCCGGGACACATCCCCGGAGGTAAGGGAAGGAGAACGAACATAAGGGTGCGAATCTATACCTCTCCGAGCGGTCCCATGGCGCCTTCCAGCGTGCGTTTCGGCTGCCAGACACCGTGGACGGCGAGAAGGTTAGCGCGGCGTTCGCCAACGGCGCGCTGATCGTTACGATGCCGATGACGGCGCGAGCCAAGGAGAGTTCGAAAAAGATCGAGGTAAAAGCAGCCGCCTGATTGGGTAGCCCCACTCATCAGGATCCTCGATCCGCTGGCCGGGTGAGCCCCGCGCCCGGCCAGCAACAAATAATAAGCGTTCCGGGGCCATGGGATTTGATGACACCTGTGTCAATTTTAGCAAAGTGTTTCGCATTAGGTGCGCATTCAACATTCGATAATTGAGGTGAATGCAACTGCATGACCGGCACGCCCCAATGCTGGTTAGTTACCTCGATCCGCTGGCCGGGGGCCCCATACCCGGCCAGCATTTTTTTCAGTTTCCAGGACCGGCGATAGTGGCATGCGAAAATGCCGGCCCCGCGTTATTGTTTCGGCCGCAGGTAGTGCATCTCGTCCCCGGTCCAGCCAACGCCATTGGGGACCGTATAGAACAATTCCGCGATCATCGATTTGAATTTCCAGCGTCCATCGACGCGGGCGTAGACATCGTCGTAGCGCCCGGCGACAACGTAGCTGACACCGAAACGGCCATAGCGGGCTTCAAGATAGGACGTGCCGGTGCCGTGATCGCCATCGACGTCAACGTCGTGGCCATGGCTGAACTGCTTGATGAAGAATCGGTCTCGATCACCCATGGCGCGGAACCCGCGATCGATGGCCTCGATTCCCTCGTAGCGAGCGAGATATCCAAGTTCCACCAAGCCGTCCGGGGTGAATAATTCCCGTACCCCCACGAAATGGCCCTCGTTCAGGCAGAAATGGTAGCGCGCCCGCAGCTTGCGGATATCCTCGATGTCTTCAAGCCGCTGGATTCTGGCCAACAGGGCTGCATTGGAGGATTGGCCAGTCATGGTTCGTGTCTCCGGTCCCGGGATCGCGTTCATCGCCCGCATGGTGGGGACCCAGCGCGGTGTCTGTCAAACCGGGGAAACGCCGCGGCGGCACCCGTTGGCAGCGCCGCTTTGCATCAGTGGCCGCGGGCTTTATGCGCGGTCGCGGAAGGCCTTCAGCCCAATGACGATCAAACCCATGCATAACAAGGCCAGTGGCGTTTTCTCGGGCGTTGCCACCAGAAGCGCCTGGAACTTGCCGAGCGGAGCGGCGTGCGCCGCAGTGTTCGGGTAAACCGCGTTC
>Ga0302322_100007023_pt1 | contig 10029 bp, 5 predicted proteins | sample Fen_T0_2_FD_203757 | JGI IMG/M metagenome (GOLD analysis project Ga0302322, IMG submission 203757) | Peat permafrost microbial communities from Stordalen Mire near Abisko, Sweden - Fen_T0_2 | ecosystem: Environmental > Terrestrial > Soil > Wetlands > Permafrost | place: Sweden: Abisko... | reverse complement strand
TCGTTTGGCGCGTAGCCAATGTAAAGTCCGGCATCGGAAAACAATTCCTGGATAACATACCCCCACAAAGACGATCTCAGGCTAAACTGCTTTTTGAAAAAGCGTTGAAAGGTGAATCGACTCACACTGAAATTGATTTCACAGACATGCAAGGGAACAAACTTTATCTCCTGCTCAAGTATGAGGCTGTTGTAAAAAATGGAGAAGTGACGCACGTAGCTATTTCTGTATTGGATGTAACTGAAAAGAAGACACAAGAGATCATTGCCACTAAGTATCGGGAACATCTTGATATTATTTTTCAAAATTCAACTGATTTTTTTATCCTGCTTAACGCTGAGGCCCAGATTGTTTTATTTAATAGATCATTTTTAGATTACACCAGCAAAGTCGTGAAAAAACCGGCTTACTTCGGAATGAATTATTTTGACGTCATTTTTCCCAATAGAATTGAGCCGGTGAAAGAAACCTTTCAGCGATGCCTTGCAGGAGAAAAAGTCAGCACCATGTCAGAGTCAGTGTGGCCTGCAGGTACAAAATTTTTTAGTGTGCAATACACTCCTATTAAACAAAACGGAGTGGTAACCTTTATCACCATCAGCTCTACTGACATCACGGAGCAAAAAAACAGTGAAATCAAACTGAATGAATTCCGGGAGAACCTGGAAATTATTTTTGAAACCACCACGGATGATTTTTTGCTCACGGATGTATTAGGTAAAGTGGTCTCCTTCAATCGCAGCTATGAAAAATTCATCAAGGAGGTGGCGGGTATTGTTGTTGTTTCGGGAATGAATTTTCTTGATGTCGTGGCGCCCAGCCGTAAGGTTGAAGCCAAATCACTTTTTGAAAGAGCCCTGAAAGGTGAGGCTGTGAGTGTGGAAGCAGAAGTTGTGCAAGCCAATGGAGAGAGAAATTTCCATCTTGTTCGCTACGGCCCTGTAATAAGAGATGACCAGGTGACACATGTCAGCATTTCGGGCGTTGATATTACTAAACTCAAACTTGTAGAAGAAGAACTGGAGCGCGATAAATTCTTTCTGGAGAAAGCATCGGAGGCTGGAAAGATTGGCTACTGGTCTGCTGAGACTGATATGGTGGATGGCAAGATTCACTGGTCTAAGGAAGTACTTGCTATTTTTGAATTGGATGAGGAAAATTTTGATGGAAAGGTCTTCACTTTTTTTCAGTTCATACACCCCGATGATCGAGCTGTTGTGATGGAATGTGTTAGGGCCGCTATTGAAGAGAATAAAAGCTACAACGTTGACCATCGCGTCATTTTAAGAAACGGTAAAATAAAATGGGTGAACGAGCGCGCGCAAGTCGTTCAAAATGAAAAACATCAACTGTCTCTCATTGTTGGAATATCGCAGGATATAACACAACGGAAAATTATCGAAGAAGAAACAGAGCGGTCCCAATATTTTTTAGAGAAAGCAGGTGAGGCAGGAAAAATAGGATACTGGACGTCTGAACCAGATTCTGAAAATGGAAAGCTCACCTGGTCAAAAGAAGTATTCAGTATTTTTCAAATGGATCCAAAAGATTTTGATGGAAAAAACCCTACCTTCTTTAAACTGGTTCATCCGGATGACCGGGAAAGAGTGGCCGAGATGGCGCGGGTCGCTCAAATGCAAAATCTCGCATACAATATTGACCACCGGGTGATCTTAAAGGATGGCAAAGTAAGGTGGGTAAACGAACGGGCACAAATCATCCGCAATGAAAACAACCAGGCGGTACTTATGGTGGGCATCGTTCAGGATATTAACGATCGCAAGATCATTGAAGAAGTATTGCGTGAATACAACGATCGCTATGAAATTCTTTCAAGAGCAACCAATGACGTCATTTGGGATTGGGATGTGGTAAACGATAAAGTAGTTTACAATGACGCGATGACAACCGTGATGGGGTACGATGATTCACACCGAAATAATTCGAATACATGGTGGGAGGAACGAATCCATCCTGATGATCATGATCGTATAATGAGCGAAGTAAAAGATGTATTCGCTAATCATCTTCTCACAAAAGAGTTTTCTTACCGTTATCGCACTGCATCCGGAGATTATAAGTATATCCATGATCGGGCTTATGTTGTCTACAATAAAGAGGGTATGCCCGTGCGTATGATCGGGGTCATGCAAGATGTAACTGAACTCACCGAATACAGGATAAACCTCGAGAAAAAAGTGGAAGCGCGGACACGTGAGTTAAATGCGGCTTTGAAAAAAGAAAAGGAGATAGTAGAGATGAGGAGCAAATTTGTTTCTATCGCTTCGCATGAATTTCGAACACCGCTATCTACCATTTCGTTGGCCTCGGGTTTTGTTCGCAAATACAAACATCGTTTAACACCCGATGCCATTAATGAAAAACTTCTTGGTATTGAAACTCAGGTGCGGCACATGTCTGGTTTGCTTGACGATATACTCACTATTGGCAAGGGTGATGCCGGCAGGATTGAGGTAAACCTGGTTACACTGCCGGTACGTACCTTGTTCGAAAATATGGCGCGTGAAGTCATTAACAGCATGAAGAGAAGCCACGAAGTTAATTTGCAAATAACTTTTCCTCGGGAGACCTTTGAAACCGATGAAGGTTTGATACGCAATATCGTGATCAACTTGTTAAGCAATGCCATTAAGTTTTCTGACACTTCCAACGAAGTGATTCTTTCCGTTGGAGGAAATAAGGATGAAATGGTGATTGGTGTGCGTGATTACGGTATTGGTATACCACCTGAAGATGCGGCAAAACTCTTTGAACCTTTTTACCGTGGCAGCAATGTATCCACTATCTCAGGAACTGGTCTGGGGCTATCCATTGTAAAAAAAGCGGTTGATTTGTTGGAAGGAGAAATCAAAGTAAATAGTAACGTTGGTAGAGGCACAGAATTTTTAGTAACGCTTCCAACTAAGTTATGAAAACAGGAAAGAAGAAAATTCTTCTTGTAGAAGATACAATTGAAATCCTTCAGAACCTTGCGGAATTTCTTCAGATGGAAGGATTTGAAATAACAACTGCGGGAAACGGGAAAGAGGCGTTATTGAAGTTAAGTGAGGCTGTACCTGATTTGATTATCACCGATTTACTCATGCCACTGATGACTGGTTTTGAGTTAATTAAGGAATTAAAGAACCGCAAAGATTGGAGCAAAATACCGATATTGGTTTTTTCGGCCAGGCCGTTGGAAGATGAAACGGGCATTGAAGAAATTGGAGCCGATCGATTTATACTGAAACCAAGCCCACCGGATGATATTCTGAAAATAGTAAAGGAATTGATCAATTGAATTTTAACTGCCGAAGCTTATGACTTGCAAACGAAACTGCGATGCTTGTAGTAAGCAAGGAGCATCATGCTACCGACTCTAGTCATTTCCACTTGATTCAAACTTTTCCGCCAGACCAATTTTACCGTATTTTCGTCAAACTCTTTTCTGCAATCGCAGTGCCGATAGCAATTTCAAAATAGTTACATTAGTTTAACTGATGATTTTAATCTTGTTTACTTTAACGTGTTGAACAATAATATTCTCGATATACCTCTTTGGATTAGTGTCATTTATAGCTGCTAGTAATCGCACGGCTCGCAAAGTCTCTTCATCAATATCAATTTGTTTTCTAACTAATTTACCCATACCTCAAAGGTATCGGGTATTTGGCGCATTAAGTAGGAGATGTATGTATAGTACACATCATGTGTATTATTGTTATTTTTATATGGTTTCAAGCCAATCCTTCTTTTTGACTCAATATCGAACTCGAGTTTTGGCGATGAAAATCGTCTAATCAAATTGTTTTTAAGCTCGAAAAATATTTGTTAAAAAGCTTTGGAAGAATTTACTCCAGCTCGACTAAGAGCCTTAAGAGAAAAAGGATATAAGGCGGTGGCTTTAAGTCACAAACCCGATCAAATCATCGTTATGCCTTTAAAAAATTTAGAAGAAGAAGCGCGCTTGAAATTTTTAAACATGAAGCAACTTGTCATTCATGATCCCGAACTAGAGAATATAGCAACCCGTTCTGGTATATCTGATCATGTTAAAATTCAATTCTCAGATGAGTTTAAGATAGACTGAATTGGATCTAAAATTCGTTTTGATCCCTAAAGAATTTAACCGGCAAATTTTATTTACGTTGTCTTCTCTTAGAGCCAAAATAGGAAGGCTTTAGAATGTATGTGATTTTAATAGAGGAGACCACATACATGTCTCGATTGTTGGCGTGTCCCCTGATGTTATCCTTCCCTTCACTTCCATAACCGGCCCACGTATAAAATTCTCCTGAATGTTCAGTGGCTGGATAATCATGTGCACTGCTTGTTGCTGCCGTTGGATTGCCCATTACTTCATTCGATCGGTAAGCCATCGCCTGAGCTAATTTGTTGTCGTTTTTATTTTTAGCCTGCAGGGAATTAAGGTCAACATAATTTTTACTTACATCATCCAGGTAATCGGTGAACGTATAACGAAAACCAATATCGGCCCATAAATCAAGCACATCATTTATTCGGAATCGGGCACCCACGCCAATGGGTATAGCAACCTGAATTAAACTATAAGGTTTTATGCCATAGTTGACATCACCTGGTTTTAGTTTTGAATATTGTCCTTCCGTGCCAAGAGGCTGAAGCGCAATCCACTTGCCTGCATTGGGGTTGCTGGTGCCATCCAAAAAAGTAGCCGGCTCTTTCGCCATTGGGTTGTGCGCAAAAACGGCTACACCGGCAAAAACGTAAGGTGTCCACCACACGCGTTTTCTAAATGTTTCATCGTTTTTGAACAGGTCAAACACGGCAGTGACCGAAAGCTCTTTGATTCTGTTGCGAAATGACAAGTTGCGGTCATACCGAAAAATGCCGTTACTTAAATTGTCTTTTTTAGCCGAGGTTGCATCGGAACCTTCTAATGTGCCATACATGAATTGCGCCATAAGAGAGTAACGTGGCCCCAACCTGCGAAAAAGGGAAATACCAAAGGCTGGCTTGGTCAGTTTAAAGTCAGTACTAAATTTTGTGGGCAACGGCGATAGATCTCCATAGTAATTGAGCGAGCCGACAGAAATTCCAATACCGGTATAAATTAGTTTGCCTCCGAAATGTTTCTTGCCAGTATAGGTTGCCATGAGTCTAGTCTTTTTTTTGACATTCACATAATTATACTGGCAGATCGATTCGGTTGAAATGAAGGTGAAGAATGCTATCAATATGAAGGCAAATGATTTCACGATAAGATTCTGTTAGAGGGAACTGATGTAATATTCTCTTCCTTTAGTTCTTGCGGCTGTGCAATAAAATAGCTGAAATCAAATACGATTGCCTTCAAGGGACTCTGCGCGTTTGAAAGTACTGTTGATGCCATAGCTTGCTTATTTTGTTGATTCAAATGTGCACAATGTACCAGCCTGAAAAATCAGCTAAAGCCTGATTCGAAAAAATCAGCAAATTTCTTAGGGGGTGGCTAACAGTATCAATTCAGGTCATTTTGATATGAAAAGGCATAATTTCGTGATCGCTTCGAGTGGACCGAACAGCCTTGATTATTTTTTCTCTTAGTTCTTGAGGTTGAAATGGCTTTGTTACAAAATCACTGAAGCCATACTTCATCGCCTTTTCTTTTTCTTCAAGCATGGCAGAAGCGGAAAGTGCAAAGATTGGCACCGTCTTAAAATAAGTATCTGAATAGGAGCGAATAGTTTGCGTTGCTTCATAGCCGTCCATTACCGGCATCTGCAAATCCATCAAGACCAAATCAAACTGATTCTCTTGAATCATGTCCAATGCTTCCTTTCCATCATTGGCAATGGCAACCGTCATTCCCCATTTCTTCAGAAAGGACGAAGCAATCACCTGGTTGATAATATTGTCTTCTACAACTAATACTTTCAATAAACCCTCTACAGTATTTCCACTCTCTTGTACAGTTCTTTTTGTTTCAAGTTCTTTCGCGACCTTGAATGGAATAGCGAAGGTAAACTCCGTGCCTACACCGAATTCACTCATCACTTTGATTTCACTGCCCATTAATTGAAGAAGCTTTTTGGCTATCGATAACCCGAGGCCTGTGCCACCATATTTGCGAGTGGTATCACTACTGGCTTGCGTGAAGTTTTCGAATATGGAACTCAACTTATCTTCTTTAATACCGATACCTGTGTCTTTAACTGAGAAATGAATAACACATTCCTCATCACTCACTTGGATTGGAGTCACCTCTAAGGTGACTATCCCTTTCTCAGTGAATTTAATAGCATTGCCAATCAGGTTGTTTAATACCTGGCCCAGTCGAGTAGGGTCACCCATTATAACCGAAGGGATTTGAGTTGGAATATTCACCTTCAAGTCTATGCCCTTGTCAGCGGCGCGGCTTTCCGATAACGTGACGTACTTCTGTAAAATGTCAGGGAGATTAAATGTAATATTTTCCAACTCCACTTTACCCGCTTCAATTTTACTGTAGTCAAGAATATCGTTGATAAGTGACAAAAGGTTCTCGCCTGAAAATTTCAACAGGTTCAATTTTTCAAGTTGATTTTTACGAGGACGCTCCTCCAGCATGATGTTGGTCAATCCAATAATGGCGTTCATGGGTGTACGAATCTCATGACTCATGATACTTAAGAACTGGCTTTTGGCAAGGGTCGAGGCTTCCGCTTTTTCTTTTTCTTCCTGCAGTTGTTTTTCAAATCTTTTTCTTTCACTGATATCTCGCACGGAAGCCTGAAAGGTTAAAATTTGGCCGTGCTCATTATAGATGGGTTGCGACAAAGCCTCCACCCAAACGAATGTTCCATCCAATTTGAGGAGCTGGCTTTCCGTTCTTACAGACTCACCCTCCAATAGTTTTTTGAGATAGACACGTTTCAATTCTTCGGCCTGGTCGTAGGGCATCATCTGGAATGGCGATAGCCCTATTAATTCCTCTGGTTCATATCCCAACACTTCTTTGCATGATGGAGAGACATAAACACAACGCGCTTCCTCGTTTGCTTCGAAAATAGTGAGCATATCTTTGGAGTTGGAGGATATTAAGCGAAAGAGACGCTCACTTTCTTCTAGTTTAAATTCGGCTAACTTTTGTTCATGGATATCACGGATGGAGGCCATGATTCCGATTTCTTTGCCCTCATCGTCATAGGCGGGGCCCGAAACAATTTCCACCCAAATGACAGAGCCATCTTTTTTAACCACCCTGTTTTGTCGGGTTTGCGTTGATCCTGATACCGATGCAGGGTGAACTTCATTTTTTAAAACCTCCAAATCATCTTTATAAATGATATCGAATGGGGATCGTCCAATTAATTCCTCTGGTTCATATCCTAAAACTTCTTTTACGGATGGCGAGAGAAAAGTATGCACCGGAATCGGATCAAACGTCATGATCGCAATGACATCTTTTGAGTTCATTGATATTAAGCGATACTTGAGTTCACTTTCTTTTAATTTCTGTTCGGCAACTTTGCGAATGGTAATATCTTCAAGCGTTCCTACGTACCCGACAAAAGCGCCTGTGGTTGAGAACATGGGCGATGCATGACTCTTCACCCAACGCATTTCCATTGATGGATTCTGAAAGCGAAATTCAAAGTTGAAATCAATTTTATTCTTGACTGCACCTGCCCATGACCGTAATGCTTTGTGGCGATCTTCTGAATAGATGGCTCGGATCCAACCTGTACCTAAGGCATCAGCTTCGGTTACACAAGCGATATCACACCACTTTGGGTTTACATAAGTGCCTCGGCCTTGCGCATCAGTTTGATAAATTCCGACCGGTGCGCTTTCTGCTAGCGAGCGAAACCGCAATTCGCTTTCTAGGGCTTGATTAGTGGATACTTCGATTTGCTTTACGCTCAATCGCAAATCAAGTTGTGTCATCACTTGGTTTGCGAGGGTTTGGAGTCCGCTGAATTGCTTTTCAGTAAGGTCTTTTGATTTTTGGTCGATGACACAAAGTGTTCCCAGTCTATAACCTTGGGAGGAAGTCAATGGAACACCCGCATAAAAACGAATGTGAGGATCCCCCGTTACTAGAGGGTTATTGCTGAACCTTTTATCTTGTGAGGCATCTTTCACAATCATTCCATTTTTCTTCGCAATGGCATGGGTGCAAAAAGATATGTTTCGAGGAGTTTCACGGACCTCTAACCCCATGCAAGCTTTAAACCATTGCCGATTTTGATCCACAAGACTTATTAGTGCAATAGGTGTATCGCATATGCTTGCAGCAAGCTTGATGATGTCATCGAAGTCTTTCTCATCAGCGGTATCGAGAATGTTGTAACGGTAGAGTTCCTGTACCCGTTCGTTCTCGTTTGCTTGAAATTCCAACTGCTCCATTACCATGAGATTATTGTTAATGCTATACCTTTCAAAAACTCGAATCAAAGATGAGTCAATAGAAGGAGCGTTTTCGGAGTTTTCGTTCAACCAAGCTGGATTTTCGATGAATCAGAAGTTGCTTGAATAAAGGCAAACGGCCTTGTTATTCGTACTTGAAAGGTTTGTCTATGAAACCAGCCAGTTCATTCTCTTGTGAGCGAGGTTGATCGAATAAAACCCCAATGGCGCCTACCAGCCCATACATTTGAAGCATCAAAAGCAAAACACAAATTATTATGATACTTAAAAGGACAATTGACATTCTGGTTTCGGCAGTAGCTCTGCTGTGCCTGTCACCGGTAATGTTGTTGATTGCTATAGCGATCAAATTGGAATCGAAAGGTCCTATTTTCTATGGAGCGCCAAGAGCGGGCCAGGGCTATCGCGTTTTCAATTTACTTAAATTCAGAACGATGGGGCAGCATGCAGCGGCTGCACTGAAGTCCCTACAGCATTTGAATTTATATGGTGACAATAAACCGGTGTTGAAGAAAGCTGACGTCTGTGACTACTGCCAGTCTCACGGGCAAGATTGTACGATGATGATTACAAGAGATGGCCAATACGTTTGCGAGCACTTGCTTAAAGAGGCGAGCAAAGGTGATTCGGCTTTTTTTAAAATCAAAGATGATCCACGCATTACCAAAGTTGGAAAATTCTTGCGCAATACCAGCCTGGATGAACTGCCTCAATTGATCAATGTATTGAAAGGAGAGATGTCGCTGGTTGGTAATCGCCCTCTCCCATTATATGAAGCGGAAAAATTAACCTCAGATGATGCTGCACTCCGCTTTATGGCACCTGCGGGCATTACGGGCTTGTGGCAGGTGACGAAGCGGGGACGTAAAGGCGAAATGTCGGAAAGTGAACGAATTGAGTTGGATAAAAAATATGCCAAAGAACATACGTTCACAAAGGATGTGAAATTGATCTTCAAAACTTTTCCAGCCTTAATTCAAAAAGAAAATGTTTAACCAAAATATAAATTAAAATTAACCTTGTATGAAACTTGCATTTATTGGAACCGGGTACGTTGGACTTGTTAGTGCGACTGCCTTTGCGGAAATGGGTAATGATGTCACTTGTGTGGATGTCGATCAAACGAAAGTTGACAAACTGAGTCAGGGAAAACTGACGATCTACGAACCCGGATTGGATGAGTTATTTGTTCGTAGTATCCGCGAAGGGCGTTTGCATTTCACCACAAAGTTGGCGGAAGCCGTTGACAAGAGCACGATTATTTTCTTGACACTGCCTACACCTCCACAAGAAGATGGCTCGGCCGATCTTTCTTATGTAATGGGGGTGACCCATCAATTGGCAACCATGATGGTTAATTCGTACAAGGTGATTGTCACTAAAAGCACAGTTCCTGTTGGAACAGCGGATAAAATCAGGGCCGCACTTGAATCCCATAACCTGAAAGCCGGCCATCACTTTGATGTGGTTAGCAATCCAGAATTTTTAAGGGAAGGATCTGCCATACAAGATTTCATGAAACCAGAGCGTGTAGTGATAGGCACTCGCAATCCGGCTGCAGCTGAATTGATGCGGCATTTGTATGAACCCTTTGTGCGTAACGGTAACCCGATAATAGTCATGGACGAACGTTCAGCAGAATTGGTGAAATATGCATCA
>Ga0302322_100007021_pt1 | contig 10030 bp, 8 predicted proteins | sample Fen_T0_2_FD_203757 | JGI IMG/M metagenome (GOLD analysis project Ga0302322, IMG submission 203757) | Peat permafrost microbial communities from Stordalen Mire near Abisko, Sweden - Fen_T0_2 | ecosystem: Environmental > Terrestrial > Soil > Wetlands > Permafrost | place: Sweden: Abisko... | reverse complement strand
CTAAACCAAGAGTTGGAGTTGCTGTAATTAATGGAACTCCGGTACTGTTGGTATTTAAAATCCCTCCATTTGAAGTTGCTAAGCCCTGGACTGTGTTGGCGCCATTCGAATAGAGCAGACTACTTGTAGCATAAAGATCTGCAAATGTTGAAGTTGTATATACGTTGTTTGTACCATCTGACCTTAAGATTTTACCCAAAGCACCAGTAGTTGATGGGTAAGTGGGGATGCTCCAGGTTGGTGCTCCTGAACCGTTTGATTGTAATACCTGGCCAGTGGAGCCAGTAGAAATAGTATACGGAGCTGTTCCTGAACCCCCACCAATAACCACACCATTGGCTGTTAATAATGCTGATGAAGACATTGTTGTTGTAGTGCTGAAATAGGGAATTCCACCCGAAACTCCTGATTGCAAACCTGTTCCACCATTTGGTACGGTAAGCGGATTGGTTAGAATTAATCCTGAAAATGTTGGAGTTGCCCCTGTATGGATATCCTGAGGTGTGGAAAGAACTATGCTACCTGCTATTGGGAAAGTAACAATAATCTGATTTGGTGTACCATTTAGCGTTTTATATTCATTAGCAGTTCCGGCTGCATTCATTCCTAAAAGCTGATTACCCGTTCCCAATGCTCCGGCAGCAATGGCTTTCCATCCAGTGGTTTCATAAAAAAAGAATGCTTTAATATCAGTATCATAAACCAATAGTCCCAAAGCAGGAGATGTTATAGCATTTCTTTGTATAGTTGTCAGTCGCGGTGCAAGGAACCCTTTGAATGAACCAGTGGTCCATTTAAGTTCCAGGATTGCTGAAGGATCAGGACTGATCAAAGTCTCGCTAATCCCAACTCCCTGACCAAAAGATTTTTGGCCACCAATGATCCCAAAGAGAATCACTATGAACAATACGATTCCGGAAGGCGCAATAAATTTGCGTCTTCCTGAAGATGTGTTTCGTGTCGTTTTCATACTATACCTCCTATGTTGTGAAATGTCTTAATTTCTTATGTCTTGCTGTCTATTTAACGTTATGCTGTCTTGTCGTTATGTCGTTATGATGTTGTTTCATTGTGTCATTGTTTCATTTTCATATATACAAAAACATCACTGTCCGACCTCTTTTCTTTTTTTTTAAAAGATCGATCAATGTTATTATTATTTTAATGCCCGTCTTCAGAGTGCAAAACGGACATATGTGTCTTCTTATACCAAGACTTCTATTAACTTATCAAGGTTGCACTGTCGCAACAGATAATTAACTTTAAAGATAGAAATTTTTTCAAAAAAACATTCCTTATTTTGATCAATGGAAGATATTCGTTGATAACAGGTTATTTTAAAATAATAAACCTGCCAAATAGCAGGTATAATTATTTTAAAAAAATATTTACAATTCGCTTGTCTTATTTTTCTTCCTGGCGCCTGTCGCCTGAAGCCTGTTGCTTTTTTAAATGATCAGCATAGCATCCCCATAAGTACCAAAACGGTACTTCTCCTTAACTGCAATTTTATAAGCGTCGAAAAGCAGATCATATCCGGCAAATGCTGATACCATCATCAGAAGGGTAGAATATGGAAGATGAAAATTGCTTATCATCATATCTGGTACCTTAAACTCATATGGGGGGAAAATAAATTTATTTGTCCATCCATCAAAAGGTTTCAGATAGCCATCAGTTGAAACGGAACTCTCCAGAGTCCTGACAACGGTTGTCCCAACTGCACATATTTTATACTTATTATCTTTTGCTTTATTTACGATGTCAACAGATTCATTTGTAATTACGATTCTCTCTGAATCAACTTTATGTTTTGTAAGATCTTCTACATCAACACTTCTGAAATTACCAAGACCAACATGCAATGTTATCTCAGCAAATTCAACTCCTATTATTTCTAGTTTTTTAAGTAATTCCCTGCTGAAATGAAGACCAGCTGTTGGCGCAGCTACGGCTCCTTCATGCTTTGCAAAAATAGTCTGATATCTTTCACTGTCAGAGGGTTCCACCGGTCTGTTGATAAACTTTGGCAGCGGAGTCTCTCCCAGGCTGTATAATGTTTCTTTAAATTCTTCGTAGGTCCCGTCAAACAGAAACCTGAGTGTTCGTCCTCGTGATGTAGTATTGTCTATTACTTCTGCAACCAGAAGATCATCTTCTCCAAAATAAAGTTTGTTCCCAATTCTTATCTTACGGGCAGGGTCAACCAATACATCCCATAAACGCTGTTCTTTGTTCAACTCTCTTAATAAAAAGACTTCAATTTCAGCTCCGGTTTTCTCCTTATTCCCATATAGTCTTGCCGGAAATACCTTTGTATTATTAAAGACCAACACATCATTCTCGCTAAAATACTCAGTTATATCCTTAAATATCTTGTGCTGAAGTTCCCCTGTTTTCCTATTAACAACCAATAACCTCGACTCATCTCTGTTTTCAGTAGGATAAAGAGCAATGAGCTCCTGCGGCAAATTGAACCTGAATTTTGATAATTTCATAATAAATATATAATCACTGTGATTTAATGAAGTCCTTTATACGTACAAATATCACTTTTGTTGCATTTGTTCAATATATTCCTGAAATTTTTCAATGGTATAAGCCTTACTTACATGAAATGGGCCAATTGAAGTTCTTTCAAGTGCTGATAAATAACTTCCGCTTTTCAATGCTATTCCAAAGTCCCTTGCAAAAGACCGTATATAAGTTCCTTTACTGCATACCAGTCGTAATTTTGTGTCTGGAAGTCCGAACGAAAGCAATTCAATTTTCCTGAAAAATACAGTTACAGGTACAAGTTCCTTCTGAATTCCTTTCCTTGCAAATTCGTATGCTCTCTTTCCGTCAATCTGTTTAGCAGAATACATCGGGGGAAGCTGTTTTTGTTCGCCAATAAAACTTTCCAGAACATTTCTCACCATTTCTTCAGTTATATGTTCTGTGGGGAATTTATTATCTGTCTCTGTTTCAAGATCAAATGAAGGGGTCGTTTCACCCAAATGGAAAGTTGCAATATATTCTTTATCCAGATCGCGGAACTCATCAATCTTTTTGGTTGACTTTCCGGTGCAAATTATCATTAGTCCGCTGGCAAGAGGATCCAGCGTTCCTGCATGACCAACTTTTATCTTTTTTATTCCGAAGGTACTCCGTATCATGAATCGGACTTTATTTACCAGATCAAAAGACGTCCAGTAAACAGGCTTATCAAATAAGAGAACTTGTCCCTCCTCAAAAACAGGTACTTTCTCAGATGACATGCAATCCTAATAATATTGAAAAAATCCCGATTGCTATACAATATAATGCAAACCATAAAAGGTTACCTTTTTTTACCAGGGCTATCATCCATTTACAGGCAAAATAACCTGAAATAAAGGCTGTTATAAAACCAATTAATACAATAATGAATGAGGTTCCTTCTAATGAAAACCCACCCGATTTCATCTCTACCAGGTTAGCACCAATTACCGGTACCAATACCATTAAAAAAGAAAATTTTGCAATATCTGATTTCTTATTACCTAGCATCATCCCTGTAGCAATTGTTGCCCCGGACCGGGAGACAGCCGGAAGAATCGCAAATGCCTGTGCGAGTCCTATAATAAATGAATCAAAAAATCCAATAGGCCTTTCTTTTGGTTTTATAATAAGAGTCATTAACAGGAAAAGCGCTGAAATCAGAAACTGAATTCCCAATGAAATCATATTTCCGGTGAAATATTTCTCAGCTATGTCTTTCAGAAAAAAACCTGCAATTCCAACAGGAATCATCGATACAATAATCTTAAAAACATACTGAGTTTCATTGTTCCATCTGATTTTAATAAACCCTTTAAATAATTCCGCAATCTCTTTCCACAACACAACAATCGTGCTTAATACAGTTGCTCCGTGCACTGCAATTGAAAAATAAAAATTTGTCTCGGGGTTAATGCCAAACAGATACTTTCCAAGTTCAAGATGACCGGAACTGCTGACAGGTAAAAACTCGGTCAGGCCCTGGATTAAACCAAGAATCATTGCTTGAAACCAATTCATGTTACTCAGGTGTTAGAATATAATTACTAAATCTTCCGTCTTCAAGCCTTGGGCTTCTTCATAATCGCCCATATTTCGAAAGCAAATCCAGCCAATACAACAATAGGAGCAAGTGTTATTCTCCTGAAGCTAAATATATTATCGCTGAATTTATCGGGGCTGACAGACTTACCGCCAAGCATCAGTAAAAATCCAATAACAATAATAGCGAATCCGATAGCCAGTAGTTTATAGTTCTCTCGGCCAAGTGCAAAATTCGTATTTTCCTTATTTTCGTTTTTTATAGCCATATTTTAATTAATAAAATGAATATTTGGAATCGTGCATATGCCCTCATTATTGATTTTCTTCGTTTACCCCGACCCCAAGGGGAGCGAAGAAAATCAATTTACTCCCCTTGGGGCTGGGGTAAATAAATTGATTTTCAAGCGATTATGGATATATTATGTATCATTACCGATAGTCATATTTAATAATAAAGTTTGTCCTCAGAAATACTCAGATACTTGTTAACGGAAAAAAATGTAGAAATAATATTTATCAGTACACCTATTATGATTAATGATGCCGCCAGAAGAAGAAACAGATTAGTGCTCTCGAAAGTAAACATCAAAAAGAATTCTTTTTCAATCAGATATAGCATCCCCATCAGCAAACTCATCGCAATCAGGGCCGCCAAAAGCCCATGAAATGCACTTTGAATAAGAAATGGCCTTCTGATAAATGCCCTTGTTGCCCCAACAAGTTGCATTGTCCTTATCAGAAATCTCCGGGAATAAATTGATAATCGTATTGTATTATTTATAATCGTTAGCGCAATCAGAAAAAGAAATGAACTTATGATCAGAAGGAAGAAGCTTATCTTTTTTACATTTTCATTTATCAGAAATAATAGTGATTCAGGATAATAAATTTCTTTTACAAAGGGATATTGAAGAACATATTTTTCGATTTTTGCAACACTATCGGGACTCGTAAAGCCCGCATGAAGATACACATCAATCGATGGAGGAAGCGGATTATCTCCAAGGAAACTGACAAAATCTTCCCCCAGATCTTCTTTCATTTTTACAGCTGCCTCATCTTTTGAAACATATTTTGTTGATTTCACATAATGTTTTGCATCGAGATCTTTCTGTAACATTCTGATATCGGCCTCTTTTGATGCGTCATCAAGCATTACTGAAAAAGAGATGCTTTCACGAAAATAATCAGCAAGTTCTCTGGCATTAATAAGAATGAATCCTAAAACCCCAAGAAGAAAAAGTACAAGTGAAACACTCATAACAAGAGTCAGATATGAGCTTCTCAGACGTGTTTTTGATAATCCGTTTTCCTTATTCTTCAACTTTACTTACTTTAAAAACTAGACCTTGAGGTCATAATTAACTATATTTATATCAACGTATTAGCCCCCCTTTAGGGGGGTTGGGGGGTAAACCCTTGATTCTTATTCCACTATAGTAATCCAGCCAAACGGATCCGGTTCATCCCCATTCTGAATTGCAACAAGTTTATTGTAAAGCTTCATTGTCACAGGACCAGGCTCCCCGTTCTTACAATACTCATATATCTTGTTTTTCTCGGGGTCAACAATTTTGGAAATAGGACCGATTACCGCGGCGGTACCTACAGCACCAGTTTCACTGAATGATGAGAGCTCTTCAACCGGAACAGGTCGTCTTTCTGTTTTCATCCCCATGCTTTTCGCTATTTCTATCAGGCTCATATTGGTGATTGAATTCAATATAGATTCTGATTTTGGGGTTATATAAGTATTATCTTTTATTCCGAAGAAATTAGCAGGACCACATTCGTCAATATACTTTTTTTCTTTTGCGTCGAGGAAAATGGTATTGGCATAACCCCCTTCGTGGGCAGTAATTATAGCCCTGAGGCTTGCAGCATAGTTTCCTCCAACTTTATATATCCCGGTTCCATAAGGTGCCGCCCTGTCAACATCCCGGCATATCAGCATATTAACTGGTTTTACGCCTCCTTTGAAATATGGGCCAACAGGTGTTACAAATACCAGAAATGTATATTCTGATGCTGGTTTTACACCAACCTCAGCTCCACTGCCGTATAGCAAAGGTCTGATATATAAAGTAGCTCCTGATCCGTAAGGAGGAATAAATTTCTTATTCAACTGAATTACTTTAAACAAAGCCTCTCTGAACATCTCAATGGGAACGGCAGCCATTTTAATACCGTTAGCAGAAGAAAGCATCCTCTTTGCATTTTCTTCCCACCTGAACAATCTTACTTTACCGTCTTTTCCCATGTAAGCTTTAAGCCCTTCAAAAGCTTCCTGCCCATAATGTAACCCTGTTGCAGCTATATGAATATCAATATATTCCGATGATGAAACTTCTAGTTTTCCCCATTTCCCGTTCTTAAATACGCAACGTATATTATAATCTGTTTTCAAATAACCGAAAGGCAGATTTTTCCAATCGAGATTTTCCATAATACAACCTGTTAAAATATGCGGTAAAAGTACATTATAAAAATATATCTTAAGTACTTTTTTCCTTTGAAATTGGATTATTTGCTGTTTCCTTAAGCGCGGCAATCTGGTCTTCTGCCTGAACACTCCTTAACAACTTCGCGGTATCTGAAATAAAATCATGTTCTGAAAGTTGCTTAATCTGAAGATCTATCCAGGTTTTACTATCAGTATGTTTACCATACTCTGTTCTTTCCCTAAGCAATTTTTCGGAAAGCCTGATATAGTCGACACGCCCCATGTAATCATATCTTGCATCATGCAGAATATTATCAGATAATGACTCATGAATTCCCAAAAAAGAGTTTTTTATAATCTTGTTTACCAATTCAATGTTTTCCTGATCAAACCCATACTTTGGTAAGATCTCTTCGACAAGACGAGATGAAGCTTCCATTGGTTTCTCATAGTCTGAAATATAACCAGTCAGGAGAAACACTGAGGCAAGCTTTAGATTGATAAACTCCTCTTCCGTAAGATTCTCAGCAGCGGAAAGCAGTTCCACCTGATTGCTGATATTTTTCATCAGTACTGAATTATGAAAATAAAGGTTAGGCGAAGCTTCTTCATCGAACATCTTTATAATCATCTCCTCAATATCCTGAAGTTTGATCATCTGCATTTTAACAATAAACTTTCTGTTCGGGCCACCTGTTCCATCTCTCAAATCTGGAAGAATCCCCTCAACAAAATACATCTCAAGTTCCCCTTTGTATTTTACCGGCATTTTGCCCCTGTATTCGCATACAAAAAATTCTTTTACAAATTCATAAGTGGTACCGGAAATATTTATTTTGCCGGCTTCTCCCGATGATTCCATTCTGCTTGCCGTGTTGACGGTATCTCCCCATATATCATAAGATAACTTCTTTTGACCAACCACTCCAGCTACTACTGTTCCGGTGTGTATCCCAATCCTGATATCCCAATACTTCATACCTGCCAGTTCTGAGCTTTCTTTAAGTTTTTTCATGTAAATCTTCATTTCAAGCGCAGCCAGAATAACCTCGACCGGATTTGTCCTGTTCTTTTCAGGAATACCTCCGGCACACATATAAGCATCACCGATAGTCTTTATCTTCTCAATACCAAACTTTTCAGCAACCGAATCGAAGTGAAAAAAGAATTTATCGAGTTCATCTATCAAAATTTCCGGATTCATTTCTTCAGCAATCTTCGTGAAACCCTGAATATCAGAGAATAAGACGGTTACAAAATTATATTTGATTTTTGATGCTTTCCCTTTTGCCATTATCTCATCGGCAGTATTTTTTGGTAGTACATTTGCAAGCAAGGTCTCTGTTTTCTCTTTCTCAATTATAAGATCCTCTGTTCTTTTATTGATTATCATTTCCAGCATATATTGCTTACGGGCAAATCGCAAATTAAGCAAATCGTATAAGTTCAAGATTATTAATGAAAAGAGTAACACATAAATAATTATTGCAAGTCTGGAGAAACTCCAAAGTGGAAGTACCTTAAGAGAGAAAGGTGATATCTCTCCTACCTTCATATCACGCCCTCTGAATCTTGCCTGGAACACATAATGACCGGCCGGAAGATTTGTATACTCCTTAATATTTCTGTTTTTCCATGAAGTCCATTTTTTGTCAAATCCCTGCAGATAATATTGATATTCAATAGTGTCTGAGGGGAATAATTCAAATGACAAACTATTATTCCTTTGATTCAGTATAAGGTTATACTTTGGAATTAGTTCCCCTTCATTTTTATTTGTTGGAAGAAATATAACAGAATCACTTTTTAAGATGATATGATTCAGATGAGGGATCTCTTCTGAAAAGGAAGCACTTATTTCTGCAGGAGCATGCAAAAGGATCGGGAACAAACAAATCCGCCACAGAAAAATTATTCTTCCTAAACAAACCATAACCAATTATCCATCTTTTTATTAGTTCAAAAGTAGCACTAAAAACAGTCTGGTCAAAAGGAAAGCCCAATTTTGAGTATTTTTGTCCTCATAAATAAAACTGATTTTATGACGATAGTCTTTGCTACAAACAATAACCATAAATTAAGGGAAATAAAAAGCATCCTCGGCGATAGCTTTACTCTGCTCAGTATGAGCGATTTAAACATCAATGAAGATATTCCTGAAAATGAACCTCTTCTTGAAGGCAATGCCCTGGTAAAAGCAAGATATATCCATAATGTCACAGGGATGAATGTATTTGCCGATGATACGGGACTTGAAATAGATCTCCTGAATGGACTTCCCGGAGTTCATTCAGCGAGATTTGCAGGAGAAAGTAAAGACTCTGCTGCAAACATCGAAAAAGTCCTTTCACTTCTTGGAAAAACAGAAAACAGAAAGGCTAGATTCAGGACTGTTATTGCACTTATTCTTGAAAACAAAGAATATCTGTTCGAAGGTAGAGTTGACGGCAATATTATATACGACAAAAGAGGAACAGAGGGTTTTGGCTACGATCCTGTTTTTATACCCACCGGGAAAAACCAGACATTCGCTGAGATGAATCTTTCAGAAAAAAATACAATTTCGCACAGGGCAAGAGCCTTTGAAAAATTAAGAGAGTTTCTGAATCAGTATTAACTTTCAAACAATAAAGAGTTATTTTAATGGTTTATTTGGGAATAAGACGGAAGTCGGAAGTTAGAAGACAGAAGACGGAAGATGGAAGACGGAAGTTGGAAGAAAGAATTGCTTGTTCCATTATTACTTCGGTCTTCGCTCTCCCGTCTGCAAACCATTTTATTAAGCTTCTTCTTATGAGAAAGGTTCTGTCTATAATCATATTATCCTTTGGGATCCTCTCCTCATATGGCCAGACACCTGTCGGTTCCTGGTCTGACCACCTTATATATAATACTGCCAAAAGTGTTACAGCCGGATCAACTGAGGTTTTCGCCTCTACAGGGTCCTCAATCATTGTTTATAATAAAGAGTATGCCGAGATTAAGAAATTAACGCGCATAGATGGCCTGACCGAGACCGGAATAAGCACCATAGCATGGTCGGAAGAAAACAAAATCTTAATTATTGCCTATTCCAGTTCAAACATTGATATGCTAAAGGATAATGTAATTTATAATATTCCCGATATAAACAGGAAGTATATAGCTGGGAAAAAGGAGATTAACCGGGTTAGAACAAACGGCAAATTTGCCTATCTGGCATGTAGTTTTGGAATTGTAGTAGTAGATATTTTAAGGAAGGAAATTTCAGATACCTGGAAGCCCGGAAACGGTTCCGAAACATTAGAGATTTGGGACGTGGCTTTCGGAAACGGGAAGGTTTTTGCAGCCACTGGTAAAGGAATATATTCTGCTGATCTTTCAAACTCTGGTCTTGCGTTCTTCGGGAACTGGACTCTTTTAAATAATCTGCCTGTTCCGGACGGGAAATATACATCGGTTGTTTTTTCAGGAAATAAGCTGTATGCAAATCTGGTAGTTCCATATTCAGGAGGAGACTCAGTTTATACAATCGGTGATATT
>Ga0302322_100007019_pt1 | contig 10032 bp, 10 predicted proteins | sample Fen_T0_2_FD_203757 | JGI IMG/M metagenome (GOLD analysis project Ga0302322, IMG submission 203757) | Peat permafrost microbial communities from Stordalen Mire near Abisko, Sweden - Fen_T0_2 | ecosystem: Environmental > Terrestrial > Soil > Wetlands > Permafrost | place: Sweden: Abisko... | reverse complement strand
CGGCCGAGCGCCATCCGGCGCGGCGGCGTGGGCGGCCTCGATGCCGTCCGCGAGCCGCGTCCGCGGACGCGCGGCGTTGGGCGTGCCGCCGGCCAGGATGCCCGTCACCGCCGTCGCGGCCACGACAGGCGAGACGTAGCCCACCGTGTGGCACCAGCTGCGATCGAGCTCGAGCGTCGCCAGCACGATGTCCGCCGCGTCGGCAGCGGGCGCGCCCGCAGACGCGGTCACAAGCGCCGTCCGGGCGCCGCGGGCCCGGGCCGCGTCGAGCGCGGCGATCGTCGCGGCCGAGCCGCCCTCGTGGCTGATCCCGATGACCAGGCCGCGCGACGGGGCGTCCTGCGCGAGCTCGAAGGCCTGGACGCTGACCGGCCCCCAGCCCCCGAGACCGGCCGCCCGCCAGCCGTCGCGGAGGATCGCCGCCGTGGCCATCGCGGCGTGCTCCGAGGTGCCGCAGCCCGTGACCACGACCGGTTCGCCGGCCTCGCCCGCCGCGCGCACGGCCTTCGCGAGCGCCGTGGCGGACCCGTTGGCAAGGAGCCGATCCACGATCCGCGCCCCCAGCTCGGGTTCCGCGGCGATCATCTCGGCCATCGCCCACGGCGGCGCGTCCCGCCGGGCGGGCATCGGGAGGGAGTCCCACGGCACGGAGGCCGCGGGGAGGGGCGCGTCCGGGTCGAAGCCGGGGAGGGCGGCGCGGAGATCGTCCATCCGCGGATCGTAGGCGGACGCGGCTCGGCTCGTGACGGGCGTTCCGGCGCGTGGGCCCTCACGCAGCCTCGCGCCGTACCGCCCGCCCCGGGTCGGCTACTCAGTGCAGCCGGATGCTCTTGATCAGGCTGTCGCGGTCCTTGAGCTGGCCGCCCCTGGGGATCGCGATCGTCATGTACATCATGGTGTTCGCCAGCGGGACGGCAAGCTGCGTCTCCAGCATCGTGACCGTGCGGCCGGCGATGGGCATCGACATCTGGAGATCTGCCCTGACCGCCGGTCTCCCGTCCACCGCCGTCTCCGTGACCCGGATCCGGGTGGCGCCCGGGACCATCGCCGTGACCTCCTCCATCGACGCCTTGAGGATGTCAATGGGGCTCGTAGTCGGGACGACCATGACGCTGACGTTCGCGCCCCGGTTTGCCCTCTGCGTCGCGAACGCCCAGAGCCGGAGCCCCGACGCCATGAGCGCCGGGAGCTGCGTCCTGAGCGTGTCCGGGAGGTAGCCCTTCGGGACGCCCTTCATGACCTCCTGGAGGTCATCGACCGAGAGGGAGATGGTCCGCCAGCCCTTGGGCAGCGTCATGGTGATGCCATCGGCCGGCAACGTGACCGTGCCGGTGATCCCCGTGGTGATCGCCGACGCGCTGGGCGCGGGCAAGCCGACGATGGCAATCGATTCGACGATCGGTTTGGCGGCGGCCCGGAACGTCTCCAGGTCCGATCCGTAGAGATGGTCCGCGTCGATCACGAACGTGCCGCTGCCGGGAAGATCAGCGATGTACAGACGGAGATGCTGGCCGGCCTCCACGCCCCAGACATAGGTCCCCGTGTCCCCGAACAGCAGCAACGATGTCGCAGGGCGTCCGGGATCCCACGGACACTCGTCTGTCCAGGTCGGGTCGAGCGCCACGTCGATCACCGTGCCCGACAGCCCTGCCACGGATGCAGCCTTGGGTTTGGAGACGGTGAGCGCCGGATGGGCAGTGATCCAGGCGACGAGGTCGCTCGCCTTGGGGCCGACCGCGTCGTCGGCCAGGGCAACGCACCCGATCGTGAGCCTCGCCGCCTTGGGTCTCACGAAGATCGCGAGCGTGCTGTGGTGGGCTCCGATCGGGGAGGTCTCGAACCAGGTCCGCGTGTCGGCGTACTGCTCCCACCCGGAGGGGAGCGTGTACGAGATGCCCGGCTCGAGCAGCACCGAGTTGTAGTTACCGGCGGCGAGAGGGATCGCCGTCGGCTCTGGCGTGGGCGTGGGGGTGGTCGTCCGAGTCGGCGTCGGCCGCGGTGAAGGTGTCGGAGTGGGCGACGGCGTGGGCGTCGACTCGGTGGCCGCGAGGCTCGGCGTCGGTTCCGCTTCCGCGCCACAGGCGCCTGCGACGAGGACCGCCGCGAGAAGCACTGCCGACCAGCGTGCGACGCTCGTTCTCGCCATCGGGATGCGCTGCCTCGGGTCTCCGCGCGCTGCGGGCGCGTTCGCGGGCATCGCACATCGACGCCGGTCAGTCGAGTGTGCTGTCGGCGGCCCGTCCTCGTCAGATCCCCTTGGCTCGTCCACGGCGTGTCGGGCGGCCCGGCGTGACGGGTCTCAGCCCTTGCTCGGCGATGGCTCGTACCGCGCGCCGCCCGGGACGGGGATCGCCCCGCCGCGGCCGCGCGCGAGCAGGTCCGCGGGCGGCGGCGCGGGACGTCCGACTCTGTCCAGGGCCGGCCCGTATCGGAGCCACGCCCGGCCCACCAGCGCCTCGACGGGCACAGGCCCGTACCGGCGGGAGTCGTTGGCTGCGCCGTGGCCGGCCGTCGCGAGATCGGCGTCCGTGGCATCGCCCACCAGCCACGCCTCGTCGGGGCCGAGCTGGAGCCAGCCGTCGGCGAATGGGACCCAGTCGCCGGGTCGCGCGGCGACGCGCTTGATCGCCAGAAGGTCCGTGAACGGCTCCCGGAACACGACGATGGACCCGCGCCGGGGCCAGCGGCCAACGGTGGGATCCACCAGCAGCCAGTCGCCTGGGTGGACCGCGGGCGTCATCGACCCGTCGGCCACCGTGACGCGCCACAGCCCGCGGAGGCCGCGCCTGCCCCCGGTCGCCCTCGCCGTCCCGCGGACGACGCGCGCCTCGCCTGGACGCGACGAGGCCCCGTCCTGCGACGGGGCCTCGGGATGGCGCATGGACGCGCGGATCAGCCGGGGCGGCCGGCCACGCGGGTCTTGCCCTCGCCGCCGGTCGCCTTCCAGGCCGCATCGACCTCGTCGATGAGGTCGAGCAGCTTCCTGGCGTCCGCGATGTCGGTGCTGGCCTTCACCTTGGAGACCTGCTTGTTCGCGCTCCAGAACAGCTCGTGGAGGTTGGGGACGGCCTCGAGGTGCTCCGGCTTGAAGTAGTCGTGCCAGAGGACGTCGAGGTGGTGCTTGACGAGGTCCGCCTGGCGCTCCTTGATCGTGATGGCGCGGGTGCGGAACGTCGGGTCGTCGTTGGCCCCGTACTTCTCGACGATGCGGTAGCAGGACTCGGCCTCGATGCGGGCCTGCTCCGGGTCGTAGACCCCGCAGGGCAGGTCGCAGTGCGCGTGCGCGACGACCTTCGGGGCGAGGATTCGGCTGAGGACGGACATCAGGGGCGACCTCCGGGCAGTGGGGACTGTGGCGCGGCGGCGCTGGCCGCGAAGGGGACCGTGCGTTGGCCCCGGCTCTTCGAAGTGTCCGGGCGCGCGCTGGGACTGTCAAACGCGGGCGGGACACAGCTGCGTGGCCGGGTGTGTGCAGCCTCCACTTCAGGAAGTGGGGCCACTTGGCCTCCCGTGCCAGGGCTCGGCGGGCGGGACGACCTCGGCCCATGCCGCCCGGTACGCGGGCGGGTCCCACGGCTCGGCGATGTAGATCGCCTCGCGGACGACGAGGCCATCGTGCAGCTCGAGCACGGCGACGAACGGGTGCGCATCGGCGCCGTCGAAGGGGAGCGTGATCTCGGCGGTCCAGGCATCCCCTGACCCGTGGAGGCGCTCGATCGTGAACGACGCGCTCCGGCCGGGATATGCCTGGCGCGAGGCGATGATGTTCGCCCGTACCGCGAGGCGTACGCGCTGATGATGGTCCGCGAGGGGCGCTCGGTCAGCGTTCACGTGGGAGACGAACCGCCCTGCCGCCTGTGCGAGCTGCTTCACTCGCCCGTGCCGGCCGGCGGCTGATACCGAACCTGTCGAGGGTAGCGGTACGCGCCGTGCGCAAGCGCCGTCCAGACACGCCGCGGCCGTGCCCGGTGCTTGTCCGATTCCGTCCCCGGTGAGATAGTGCCGCCTCGCGACCGGGCGGTCGCCACGCGGAAGGGAGATCGCGATGTTCCAGATTCGCTCGGCGACGGGCTGGCGAGGCGCGCGGGCACTGGCCGCCTCCACCGTCATCACGGTCGCCGCCCTTGCGTCGGGCCCGGCACCCGTCGCGGCGGCCCTGAACACGGGCTACACGGGCACCCTGTCGGTCTCCGCGACGAACATCGCGGTCGGCACGCCGATCACCGTCACGGAGACGGCCACCAACCTCACGGCCACGCAGGTCCCGTTCATCACGGTCGGGATCCGGCGCCTCGGCTTCAACGTGACGGCCGTGGTCAAGCCGCGAACGGGGATCTGCCGCATCGCGGGCTCGGCGACGTGCAGCTTCCTGCTGCTGGCGCCGCATGAGACGCAGTCGTACACGCTCACGCTCGTGCCCACCGCTCCCGGGAGCTACCAGGTCCAGGGGTGGACCACCCAGCCCACGGCCGGCGGGGGACCCGGGGTCCTGTTCACCGTGGTCGTCACCGTCCACTAGCTCCGGTGGCCCCGGGCCGCTGGACCGACCGGCGGCCGGCCACCCTCGCGCCCTGCCCAGCCCGACGGCACCAGGCCGGCCCCGGCCTTGTCCTGACCCTCTCTCGCGCGTAGGATCGTCGGGCGCCGCGTCAGCGCGGCCCCGGTCGGCATCGCCGGCCCCGGTTCTGCCATCGGGCGGGGCGCTGTGGTCAGGCAGGTTCGATTCCTGCATCTGAGCTCGTCCGGCGCCGGATCCGCGGCGACGCAGCGAGTCGGCGGCCCAGCAGGGCTTCGGGCCCTCCGCCATCGACCCGTGATCCGGCCCGGCGGGCGCTACACGGGTGGGGGAGCGGTCGTGGAATACGTGCTGCCGGTCCTGGTGCTGCTGGTCGTGGCGCTGGTGATCATCGCCGTCGTGCGCGAGGTCCACGTGGTCACGATCCACGACTACGAGCGCGGCCTCCGGTTCAGTCGCGGACATCTCGCCGGGCTCGTCGACCCGGGCGTGCACGTCACGTTCGGGCCGCTGACCGAGATCCGCCCCCTGGATGTGCGGCCGGCGATGCTCCCGGTGGAGGGCCAGGAGGTCCTCACGGCGGACGGCGTGGCCGCGAAGATCAGCCTGGTCGCGCGCTACGAGGTCGGCGACCCGGTGGCGGCGCTCACGCGCGACGCGGCCTGGCAGCGGACCCTGTACCTGCTGCTCCAGCTGGCGCTCCGTGACGCGGTCACGCGACGGACGCTCGACGAGACGCTTGCCGCCCGCCGCGAGCTGGGTCCCGAGATCCGCGAGGCCGCGGCGGGCCGCCTCACGGCGCTGGGCGTGGAGCTCCTGGAGGTGGAGGTGCGCGACGTGATGCTGCCGGGCGAGCTCAAGCGCGCCTATGCCTCGGTGATCACGGCGCGCAAGGACGGTGAGGCAGCCCTCGAGCGGGCGAGAGCCGAGACCGCCGCACTGCGGTCCCTCGCCAATGCCGGGCGCACCGTGGCCGACAACCCGGGCCTCCTCCAGCTGCGGATCCTCCAGGAGCTGGGCGCATCGAGCGGCAACACGGTGGTGTTCGGGGCGCCCGATGCGGGCCTCGTGCCGAAGGCCGCGCCCGCCGCACCTGCTCCGCACGCCGCATCCGCCCCGCCCGCCTCGCCCGCGCGCGCCGGCCGATCGACCCGGGGCGACGCCGATGCCTGAGGTCCTGCCGCCGACCGGTGTCGTCGCGGGCGTCGAGATCGAGCGCAAGTTCCGGCTGCGCGCCGCGCCGCAGGTCGACGTGCTCGAGGCCCACGGGGCCGTTCCACGCCGCCTGGAGCAGGTGTACCTGGAGAGTCCGCCGTCCGGTCGCCGGGTCCGGCGGATCGAGCATGCCGACGGCAGGATCGAGCACCGGCTGACCCGCAAGCAGAAGCTCCGGGCGTTCGCCTTCCACGAGGAGGAGGAGCGGGTCGACCCGGACCGCTACGAGTCGCTCCTGCTCCAGGCCGACCCGGAGCGGCGCCCTATCCGCAAGACCCGCCACCTGGTGCAGCACGGGTCCCAGGTGCTTGAGATCGACGTCTTCGACGTCCCGCCGGGGCTCGTCCTGGTGGAGGTGGAGCTGCAGCACGACGACGAGGCCGTGGAGCTGCCCGGCTGGCTGGGCGAGTGGCGAGAGGTCACGGACGATCCCGTCTTCGGCAACGCCAACCTCGCCCGTCCAGGGACGGTGATCCCGCCCTGGAAGTGAGCGTGCGCCGACCGCTGCGCGCCGGGCCGGTATGATCCGGCGATGAGCGAGCGAGGGCTCCCCCCCGAGGGCGCACCGGCCTGTCCGTTCGTCGCGTTCGAGGACGACCGCGACGGCCGGGCGACCGCGCCCGACCACCGGCACCGCTGCTTTGCCGAGGCGCGGCCGGCGCCGCGCGCGCTTGCCCACCAGGAGGCGTACTGCCTCTCCTCGGCGTTTCCCGTCTGCCCCACGTTCCAGGACTGGGCCCGCCGCGAGGCCGCCGCCGCGCGACCCGCCGCGACCGGCCGGGACATGTCGCGCGACGAGCCGCCCGCGAGCCGCCCGCTGCCGCCCGTGGAGCCCGAGCCCCGCCGCGTCGCCGACACGACGCCGCCCGTCGTCCCGTCGCGACGCCCGCCGCAGCGTGACTGGGCCGCGCCCCCGCCGTGGGCGGGCGAGGATGAGCCGGGAGGCGCGCCGCTGGCAGCCGCCGGACTCGCTGGCGCCGCCGGCACCGCTGCCTTCGACGACGAACCCGGTGACGACCGCTACGCGCCGCCCCGCGATGACGAGCGCTACGCGCCCCCGCGCGGCGACGAGCGCTACGCACCGCAGCGTGATCCCGCTCCGGCCCCGGTCCACTCGCCGGCCCCCGTCCCCGCGCCCGCGGCGGCCCGCGGCCCGGACCCGTACCCATCCGAGGCCCGCGGCCTCGCCGGGAGCGCGGCCCACCGCCTCGCCGGCCCGGATCCCGACGAGCCGCTGCCGGCTCGTCCCGCAGGCACGCCCCCGACCGACGACCTCGACGACTGGGCGGCTGGCGCCGCCGGCGCCGCGGTGGCCGGGTCCGCAGCCGCCTCGCGCGCGACGCCGCCTCCGCGCCGCTACGAGCCCGCGCGCCCGGACGACCGCCCGCTCGACCGCGGCACGCCGGGCCGCGGCGAGCCGGCTCCCCGCAAGCCGGTCGAGCAGGACCCGAACGAGCTCTTCGGGCCCGCCTGGGAGCGGCCGCGGCGCTATGAGGCCTACCCCACGCTCCGGACCCGCATGGGCATCCCGGCGGTGGGCGGCCTGCCCAAGATGGCCATCTGGGCCTTGATCCTCGCGGTCGCGGCGCTGTTCCTGTTCCTCTTCGGCCCCGGCCTCCTTGGCCTCGGCAAGGACAGCGGCGGGTCGACCGGCGCGTCGGCCACTCCCACCACCTCGGAGCAGGTGACGGCGAGGCCGTCGCCCACCGCGCCGGCCGCACGCACGCCGCAGGTCTACGTGGTGGCGAAGGGCGACACGATGTCCAAGATCGCCAAGAAGTTCGGCGTCACCGTCGAGCAGATCATGACCGCCAACCCGCAGATCAAGAACCCGAACAAGATCAAGATCGGGGACCAGGTCACGATCCCCGCACCGGTGCAGGGCGGCGCGAGTTCCGGGGCGAACGGGGCCGTGCAGAACGGGGGGTCGGCGGCGCCCTGAGGGCGCCGCGGCGCTACCGCGAGAACGGCGTCAGGTTGATCGAGGTGATCTTGCCCGCCTCGACGCGGAACTGGGCATCGAGGTGCTGGCTGGTGGCGCCCGGCCGGATGACGATCAGGTCCGCCTGGTACGTGTTGCCCAGGTCCCGCACGTCGCCCGGGACCATCTTGAGACCCTTGTCGGCCCGCAGGAACCAGCCGCCGACCCGCTCGATGCCGCGGTACAGCTGGGCGTTGTCACCGACGTGGATGCGCATCTCCACGCGCTCGTCCATCAGGGCGACCGCGGCGTCGACCTCGCCCGCGTTCAGCTGCTCGAAGAAGATCTCCATCGTGTCGGTGGCACCCATGGCCGCGAGTGTACCGTGCCGGGCCGCACCGGGGCCGTGACGGGAGCCGTCGTGGGCCCCGTCGCTAGAAGCCGCCGCCCGCGCCGCCTCCGCCCCCGCCGGACCCGCCGCCCGAGAAGCCCCCGCCCCCGCCGGACCCGGACGAGGCCGGCGAGTTCCCGATCGTGCCCAGCGCCGTCATCATTCCGCCGAAGTCGGGGATGGGCGAGGAGCTCATCATCCCGGGTGCCCAGCCACCGCCGCCGCCCGCGTCGCCCAGGCCCCCGCCGGAGCCGCTCCAGTACCACATCGGCAGGTAGGCCGCCCTGGACCGGCCGGTCGACAGGTCCTCGGCGGACCGCTGCAGGACACCCTCGACCTCGGACTGGAGGCCAAGGGCCACGCCCCACACGACGGCGTCGTCCGGGTCCTCGACCAGGGGGATCGCGGAGCTTGCGACGACCTCGCCCATCGAGCGCGACAGCGCCATCGTCTTCTCGAGCGTGCGCCGGTACGCCTCGAGCATCGCCCGGACCACCGCCCCGTCCTTCGTGCGCGTGGGCATGGCGCCCGCGATGCCGAAGAGCCAGAACGACGACACCAGGAGCGCGCCGCCGATGAGCACGATGCCGCTCGATGGCAGGTTGAAGCCGAGGACCAGGCCCGCGACCCCGAGAAGGAATGCGAGGACGCCCCGGATCCCCCAGCGTCCGGACACCTTGCCCGGCGCCTCGCGGTACCAGCCCTGGGCCACGAGGTGCTTCTCGAGGCGCGTGTTGAAGTCGCTCACGTTCTTGCCGAACGCGAGCAGCTCCGTCGGGGCGATGTAGCCGGCGCCGCCGCCGATCGTGCGCAGCCGGGTGAGCGCGTACTCGGTGGCATCGTCCATGGGCCGCTGCCGGACGCGCGCCAGGCGGGCTTGCTCCGCGGGATCGGGCGGGTTGGCGTCGATGGTGTGGATCCCGATCTGGGGCTGGCCGCCCAGCAGGCCCTTGCTCTCCTCGGCGCGGAACCCGATCCGGCCGCGGGCCGCCAGGTCGAGGCTTGCCGCGGTCAGGGCGCGCCGGGTCACGCTCCCGTCGCGGACCGCCGCGCCCGCGGCCGGCGTGAGGCCCGGGGGCGGGGCCGGCATCAGGATCGAGGGGTCGTCGAGATAGACCGGGTCGCGCCCGCGCCGGTACCAGATGAGCAGCGTGCCGGCGACGACGAGGACCAGGATCGCCGGCGCCACGACGAGGCCCAGGACCGCGTTGACGACGCGGTAGGTGGTGACCCCGGCGATCCTGTCCATGGCCGTGAGCGCCGCCCCGTCCAGGTCGCAGGTGCGGAGGAGCGGCAGCATGTCGTTCTCGTAGATCCGCTGGCGGTCGTCGTTGGACAGCCACGCGTTGCGGAACCCGGGGCCGGCGTAGAGCTGCACCTGCCCGTGACACGGGTCGTTCTCGTTGAGGTCGAACAGGATCACCAGGCCGTCGTCCACGCCCTTGCGGCCCACGCCCCACTGGTCCATCAGCGCGATCGCGTCCGCCTCGGCCTTGGCCGTGGTGACGCCGGCGGGGACCAGCTGCGTGTAGACGGCGATCTCGGCGCCCGTGTCCGACCGGAACTTGGCGATGGCGGTCTCGAGCTTCGCCTCGGTGTCGGCCCGCAGGGCGTTGGCGGTGTCGTACACGGCCTGGCCGTCGACGGGATCGGGGAAGGGCGGCCCCGCCGCGAGGGCGGCGGCGGGCAGGAGGCCGAGGACCGCGACGGCGGCGGCGAGCGCGAATCGGACGGAACGCATGCTGCGCATGCTACGCGCGCCGCCGGGTCAGGACGCGGCGGCCCCGACGGCCGGGTGGCGGGCCCGGATCCGGCGCACCAGCTCGGCCGCCTGCTCGTACCGCCCGAAGCTCGGCATGAGGTACGTGCCGGCCACCTCGGCCTCCACGGCCGCCAGGAGCGCGTCGGCCATCTCGATGCCCGCCTCGGTCCCCGCAGCGCCGGCCCCGGCCATGCGGCGGCGGGCCTCGTCCGGGATCGTGATGCCCG
>Ga0302322_100007016_pt1 | contig 10032 bp, 10 predicted proteins | sample Fen_T0_2_FD_203757 | JGI IMG/M metagenome (GOLD analysis project Ga0302322, IMG submission 203757) | Peat permafrost microbial communities from Stordalen Mire near Abisko, Sweden - Fen_T0_2 | ecosystem: Environmental > Terrestrial > Soil > Wetlands > Permafrost | place: Sweden: Abisko... | reverse complement strand
GGATGCGATCGGCCATCCCGAGGACCTCGGGGAGGTCGGACGACACCATCAGCACGGCGGTGCCACGAGCCGCCTGCTCGGACAGCAGTCGATGGACCTCGGCCTTGGTGCCCACGTCGATGCCTCGCGTCGGCTCGTCGACGATCAGGAGCTTCGGGTCGGTGGCCAGCCACTTCGACAGGACCACCTTCTGCTGGTTTCCGCCGGACAGCCGTTCCACGGGATCGTCGATGTCGTTGTACTTCAGGTGGAGGCGGTCGGCCCAGTCGGTGGCGACGGTGCGTTCGGATGAGGTGCGCAGCAGCAGCCCGCGGCGCAGGCGATCGAGGACGGTGATCGCGGTGTTGTGGGTGATCGACGACGGCATGAAGAGGCCCTGGAGGCGCCGGTCCTCGGGCACGAGGGCGATGCCCGCTGCCATGGCCTTGGCCGGGGTGTGACCGTTCAGGGGTTGGCCCTCGAGGGTGATCGAGCCGCCGTCGAACGGATCGATGCCGAAGATCGTCCGGACCACCTCCGACCGACCCGATCCGACGAGTCCGGCCAGCGCCACGATCTCCCCACTGCGGACGGAGAAGGACACGTCGCGGAACTCACCGGCGCTCGAGAGACCCGCGACCTCGAGGACCACGTCACCCACGGCCGCATCGACCTTCGGGAACATGTCGGTGATCTCGCGGCCGACCATCCAGCGCACGATCTGCGACGTGTCGACGTCGGCGACGCCGGCCGATGCGACGGTTGCGCCGTCTCGCATGATGGTGACGGAGTCGCAGACCTCGAAGACCTCGTCGAGACGATGGCTGATGTAGATCACGCCGCGACCCTGGTCGCGCAACTGCCGGGCCACCCCAAGAAGCCGCTCGACTTCCGCAGCGGAGAGGGCCGCACTGGGCTCGTCCATGATGATGAGCTTGGCCTCGACGGACAGCGCCTTCACGATCTCGACCATCTGCTGGTCGGCGATCGACAGGCCGCGCGCCTGTCGGCGCGGATCGAGGTCGATGCCCAGGCCTTCGAACAGCGCAGTGCTGCGGCGGGTCATAGCCGCCCAGTCGACTCGTCCGCCGGCGCGCGGCTGCTGGCCGACGTAGACGTTCTCGGCGAGGGTGAGGTCGGGGAAGAGCGACGGCTCCTGGTAGATGATCGCGATGCCCTGATCGCGGGCGGAGCGCGGATTGCCTTGCTGGAAGGGCATGCCGTCGAGATCGATCGTCCCCGCGTCGAGATCGTGCAGTCCGGCCAGCGTCTTCACGAGAGTGGACTTGCCCGCGCCGTTCTCGCCCAGCAGCCCCACGATTTCGCCTGCATCCACGGTCAGCGAGGCGCCGCTGAGTGCCTGAACGCCACCGAAGCGCTTGTACGCGCCCTCGATGGTGAGCAGATGATCGGTCACGTGGCTCGCTTCAGGATTGAAAGGTTCCAATTGCTGACCCGCAGATAATTACGGTGATTGTCTCCTGCTGTCAATCGTTTCGTAGCATTTTCCGGATACGGGAATTGACACGTTTCATTTCTTCTCTACGATCCGCACAGGACGTGGTGAAGGGAGGCAGCCGATGGCGGCGAACATGAAGGACGTGGCGGCACGTGCCTCCGTGTCCCTCGGCACCGTCTCCAACGTGCTCAATCACCCGGACCTCGTTGCCCTGCCGACGCGACTCAGGGTCGAGGAGGCCATCCGCGAACTCGGCTTCATCCCGAGCGCCGCGGCGCAGCAGTTGCGCGTCGGACGGGCGAAGGTCCTGGGCCTGGTGGTGCCGGACATCGCGAACCCCTTCTTCACGGAGGTCGCCCGCGGCGCCGAGGACGCCGCACTCGAGTCGGGCTACGTCGTCATCCTGTGCAACTCCGACGAGCAGGCCGAGCGCGAGGACCGGTACCTCGCCGTCCTCGAGTCGCAGCGCGTAGGCGGCATCCTGATCACGCCGGCACGCAAGAGCCTCAAGCCGCTCAGCCGCCTCATCGAGCACGGCGTCGCGGTGACCCTCCTCGACAACGCGGCTCCGAGCCAGGATGTCTGCAGCGCCTCCGTCGACGACACCCTGGGAGGGATGCTGTCCGCGCAGCATGCGATCTCGCTCGGCCACACACAGCTGGTGTGGCTCGCCGGACCACGCGATATCCCGCAGGTCTCGGATCGCGAGGCGGGGCTGATGAGAGCCGCACGCAAGGCGAAGGTGAATGTTCGTCGGCTTGCCGCCGCCCAGATGACCGCGTCCTCCGGCGAGGCGGCCATGGAGGATGCGCTGACCAAGGGGCTTGAGTTCACCGCGCTGCTGTGCGCCAACGACCTGCTGGCGCTCGGGGCGATGCGTGCCCTCGGTCGCCACGGCCTGTCGGTGCCGAAGGACGTGTCAGTCATCGGCTACGACGACATCGAGTTCGCAGCGAACGCCGCGGTGCCCCTGACCTCCGTGCGCCAGCCGAAGTACGAGCTCGGTTACGCCGCCGCGAAGCTCGTCATCGGCGAGTGCGAGGACCCGGCGACCCATGCGCATCAGCGCGTGCAGTTCCAGCCGCAGCTGATCGAGCGCGACTCGACCAGCAGGGCGCCCCGCAAGCGCTAGCTCTTGAAGAACCTGGTCGCCGGCGCGGAGTAGAGCAGCAGCAGGACGATCAGCCCGAGCAGGATCTGGATGACGAGTGCCGGCCACAGGGAGGGCGCCGCGATCAGGGTCCAGATGGACGCGGCGATCATCAGCACCGTCAGGAGCGCGACGATGAACCGCGCGAACGAACTGCCGTTCGAGATCCCGCGGGCGACCAGGAGGTAGAGCGCGCCGATCACGATCGTGATGATCGCGGTCCAGAGCCCGACCGTGGCGTTGTCGCCGCGGTTGAAGAGGCGCGCGATTCCCGCGACCACCGTGAGCAGGCCGAGGATGAGGATGACGACGAACACCAACGTGACGCCCATGGGCCGCTTGACCGTGTCCGCCATGACTTCTCCTTCGTGGGACCACCCTCGACCTTCGCGAGGCTCGGCCGTCACCCTACGCGGCTTTGCCCCATTCGGGCACTAGCCTCGCCCCATGTCGGAGATGACCGAACAGCAGTCCGTGACGAGGGTGCGCAATGCCCTCGCCCTCCTTGGCGCGCGAGGCGAGGTGCGTGCACTCGACGACAGTGCACGCACTGCCAAGGAGGCCGCTGCGGCCCTCGGCATCGACGTGGGGCAGATCGCCAGTTCCCTCATCTTCGTAGCCGACGGCGAGCCCGTCCTGGTCATCGCGTCCGGGGGGCACCGGGTCGACACCGTGCAACTGGCGAGCATCCTCGAGGTGAACCAGATCGACAAGGCCGACGCGGACGCCGTTCGCAAGGCCACCGGTTTCGCGATCGGAGGCGTCGCGCCGGTCGGCCATCCGCACCCGCTTCGGACGATCGTCGACATCGCGCTTTCCCGCTACGACGAGGTGTGGGCGGCGGGCGGGCATCCGCACTACGTCTTCCCGACCAGCTACGACGAACTGCTGCGCATCACTGCCGGCGAGGCCGCCGAGATCGGTGCCTAGTGGAGCTGCGCCGTGCCACTCTCGCCGACGCTGACCTGCTCGCGTGCTGGGACACCAAAGCGCATGTGATCGCCTCGACCGGCGCGGACGACGTCGAGGACTGGGAGTACGAGCTGCCACGCGAGGTCCCGTGGCGGGAGTTCCTCATCGGCGAGGAGGACGGGCGCCCCATCGGTTTCATCGCGATCATCGATGCGCGCGAGGAGGAGACCCACTACTGGGGCGACGCCGAGCCGAATCTGCGCGCCATCGACATCTCGCTCGGCGAGGAGGCGGACCTGGGTCGTGGCTACGGGACGACGATGATGCGCCTGGCGATCGAGCGTTGCTTCGCTCAGCCCGAGGTGACGGCGATCCTCATCGACCCCCTGACGTCCAACACGCGGGCCCAGCGGTTCTACGCGCGCTCGGGCTTCACGGTCGTCGGGCCGAGACGGTTCGGGGAGGACGACTGCACGGTCATGCGCCTGAATCGACCGTCACCCGCCTAGAGCTCGCGCCCTTCAGCAACCTCGCCTGCAAGCCACTGCGGGAACTGCGGATCGCGGAGCCCGACGCAGTCAAGCTCCTAGAACGGCTCGGCGTAGACGAGCGTCCCGGTCATCCAGGCCTCGTACGACGACAGCGTAAGCACCTGGAAGGCTGCGTCGGGAATCCGGAGGGACGGCTTCGCCAGTGTCCGGTGAGGGCTCCGTCGGAGTCGACGACGTAGGACATCCCATTCCGCCCGCAGGAGTGCTCGCGCAGGCCATCCACGAGGTCTGCGGTCTGCGGGCCCTCGTCTCCGAACGCGCGGAGGTACAGGGACCTCAACGGGACCTCGTCGGCGCGTGTCTCGGCGCGGATTACAACGCGAACCGCAACCCCGCCTCGGCGAGCGCCTCACGCAGGGGCGGCAGGGCCTTCGGCCCGATGCCATGCAGCTCCAGAAGGGCCGACTCCGTCCAGCCGGAAAGGTCCCCGACGGTGATGATCCCCGCATCGACGAGGGCGCGCCGCGCGGGCGCCGAGAGTCCGGCCAGCCGCCACAGGGTCTCGGTGTCGCGCGGCTGCATGATCATGCCTACGACCCGTCGTAGGCCGCCTGCAGCGCGGCGATGTCCAGCTTGCTCATGCCGAGCATCGCCTGCCAGACGCGCTGCGCGCCCTCAGGATCGGGGCCCGAGCCGAGCTCGAACAGCGCGGTGGGGACGACCTGCCAGCTGACCCCGAAACGGTCCTTGAGCCACCCGCACGCACCGGGCTCGCCACCACCGTCGGTGAGCCGATCCCAGTAGTAGTCCACCTCGTCCTGGTCCTCACAGGTGACCACGAAGGAGATGGCCTCGCTGAAGGTGTACATCGGTCCACCGTTCAGCGCCGTGAACGGGCGGCCGTCGAGCTCGAAGGCCACCGTCATGACGCCGCCGGGGTCGGCCTCAGCGTTCTCGGGGTACTCCACGTCGGGGAAGACCTCTTCGCCGTTGATCGTGGAGTTCGGGAAGATCGCCGTGTAGAAGCGGGCCGCCGCCAGCGCCTGGCCGTCGAACCACAGCATCGTTGACAGGTCTTTCACGGTCAGTCCTCCAGTTCGATTGCGCTCCCCCATGTCCAGTCGCGGACCTGCGGCATGTCCTGCAGGTGCTCCACGACGTAGGCGCCGTGCCGCTCCAGTTGCTGCTCGCACCAAGAGTAGAGACTCTCCGACCCGCGCACCGTGCGATACGCGTTGTTGAGGGCGTCCATCACCAGGTGGTACCTGCTGACCTTGTTGCGCACGACCATGTCGAACGGCGTCGTCGTCGTCCCGTGATCGAGGAATCCACGGGCCCGGAAGCGGTCGGCGTCCGGTCGCCCATGGACGACCTGGTGCACTGCGCCGGGGTAGCCGTGGAAGGCGAAGATCACGTCGCGATCATCGGTGAACAGCTCGTCGAAGTAGCGATCGCTCATGCCGTGGGGATGATCCTTCGGGCGCACCAGCGACATGATGTCGACGACGTTGACGAACCGCACGCGCAGGTCAGGGACGCGTTCATGCAGGATCTGTGCAGCGGCCAGCGACTCCATGGTCACGACATCCCCAGCGCACGCCAGCACGATGTCGGGGTCGCCGCGCTGGTCCTCATTGCCGGCCCAGTCCCAGATCGACGCACCCCGGTCGAAGTGCTCCTTAGCCTCGGCGAGCGTCAGGTACTGCAGTTGCGGCTGCTTGTCGATCACGATGAGGTTGACGCGGTTCTGCGTGCGGAAGCAGTGGTCGCCCACCACCACGAGGCTGTTGGCATCCGGCGGGAAGTAGATGCGCGACACCGTTCCGCGCTTGTTGATGACGTTCTGGATGAGGTCTGGGCCCTGATGGCTGAAGCCGTTGTGGTCGTTGCGCCACGCCGTGCTCGTCAGAAGGATGTTCATCGACGGTACTGGCGTGCGCCACGGCAGGTGATGGGCCTCCTCCAGCCACTTGGTGTGCTGGATGGTCATCGACGCACTCACCATCGCGAACGCCTCGTACGTCGCGAACAGTCCCTGACGACCGGTCAGCGTGTAGGCCTCGATCCACCCGTGGCAGTTGTGCTCGCTCAGCACCTCCATCACGCGGCCCGACGGACCGAGTGCGACATCCGAGGCGATGACCCGCTCCATGAAGGCCCGGTCCGAGACCTCGAAGACGGCTCCGACGCGGTTGCTGTTCGTCTCGTCGGGGCTGGCCAGTCGGAAGGTCGTCGGGTTGTCGATGTAATAGTCGCGCATCATCGCGCCCAGCTGCCGCGTCGACTCGAGGCGGACCGTCCCGGGCTCAGGCACCGCGACCTCGTAGCCGCTCATGTCGCGCATCACGAACGGCGGGATGTCCTTGCCTCCGTTGGCATACGGGGTTGCCGACATGCGGAGTTCACCGTCGGGAACGCAGGAGCGCACGTGCGGCAGGGGTGCTCCTGCGGCATCGAAGAGCGTCTCCGGGCCGTAGGAGCGCAGCCACGTCTCGAGGATCGCGAGGTGCTCGGGATTGTCCTTGACTCCGGAGAGCGGTACCTGGTGCGCCCGCCACGAGTCGGTGACCTGCACGCCGTCGACCTCCCACGGGCCGGTCCAGCCCTTGGGCGTGCGCATCACGATGACCGGCCACTCCGGCTGCTCGAGCGGCGCGCCGGAGCGGGCCGCGACCTGGATCGCACGGATGCGCCCATAGGCATCGGAGAGCGCCTCGTGGAAGCGTGCGTGCATGCCGGGCACGTCATCGCCACCGACCTCGATCACGTGGTAACCGTGCCCGCCGAGGAGCTCCCGCAACTGCTCGGGATCCTTGCGGCCCATCACCGTCGGGCCCGCGATCTTGTACCCGTTGAGGTGCAGGATCGGAAGCACGGCTCCGTCATGGGCAGGGTTGAGGAACGAGATGCCCTTCCACGACCCTTCGAGCGGGCCCGTCTCCGCCTCGCCGTCGCCCACGACGGCAACCGCGAGCAGGTCCGGGTTGTCGAACACGGCCCCGAAGGCGTGGATGAGCACGTAGCCGAGCTCGCCGCCCTCGTGGATGGATCCCGGCGTCGTGACGGACACATGGCTTGGGATCCCGCCGGGAGCCGAGAACTGGCGGAAGAGCCGTTGCATGCCGTGCGTGTCGAGCGACACGTCGGGATAGACCTCGCTGTACGTGCCGTCCAGCCAGCCCGCCGCGACGAGCGCCGGGCCACCGTGGCCGGGGCCGGTGAGGTAGATGACGTCCTGCGACGTCCGCCGGATCAGGCTGTTCAGGTGCGAGTAGATGAACGACAGGCCGGGGGACGTCCCCCAGTGGCCCAGAAGGCGGGGCTTGATGTCGTCGCTCACCAGCCGGTCGCGCAGGAGCGGATTCGACCCCAGGTAGATCTGACCCACAGTGAGGTAGTTGCACGCCCGCCAGTAGGCGTCGATGCCCGTCAGCTCACCCTCGGAAAGCGGCAGCGCGGCGGCTGCGGTGCGGGGATCGTCAGCGAGTGCGGTGGCCGATGTCATGGCTCTCCTCCGGTGCGGGTGTCGTGGCCCTACCCTCTCGCGGTCCTGCGGAATTGTCCTCGCGGCCGCTATCTGTTCGCCCGAAAGCCGTACTGCCGACTCACCTCGGCCACGGTGACGTCATACCACTCGTAGAACTCGTCGATACCGCGCCGCTGGGCCTCGGCATGCTCCGCGTGCGCCTTCCACGCCGCGACGGCCGCCTCGTCCTCGAAGTACGCAACGGTGATCCCCTGCCTCGAGACCGGATCGCGAACGCTGACGAGGTCGATGAAGCCCGGCTGATCGCGAACGAGGGTCTCCATGCGGTGCGCCATCTCGCCGTACTCGTCATCGTGGCCCACGGCGCGACGGGAGACGAAGACGACGGCAATCTGGGATCGGGCGATCACGGCTCCAACCCTAGACTCGACCGCGTGAGCGTCCGCATCTACACCGGTCGGCACTCGGACCGGGGTGGCGGGCCGTCCGGCTGGGTCAGCTACCTGCCCTGGGGGTTCGTCGGTGCGACGATCCTGGGACAGATCGTCTGGGTGCTCGTCGGCGGCGGTGCTCGCACGGCACTGACCGTGCTCACGGTCGTGACCTTCTTCCTCGCAAGCGCGACGCACGCATACCTGCTGCGCGGGCCGGCATGGACCACCGGATTCCTGGCGATCTCGCTCGCGTTCGGATTCGGGGTGGAGGCACTGGGCCTGGCGACCTCGTTCCCTTTCGGCACCTATGCGTACGCGTCGTCGTTGGGGCCTGCCATTGCAGGCGTGCCGCTCGTCATCCCCCTCGCCTGGTCGATGATGGCCTACCCCTGCCTGCTCGCCGCCCAGCGCCTGTCCACCACCGGGCTCGGCACGGCGGTCATCGGCGGCTGGGTCCTGGCCGCCTGGGACCTGTTCCTCGACCCGCAGATGGTGGGCGAGAAGTACTGGACCTGGCAGCACACCGGCTGGTCGCTGCCGGGGATACCGGGCATCCCGATGCAGAACTTCCTCGGCTGGCTGCTCGCCGCGATGGTCCTCATGGGGCTGCTGGACCGCCTGCCTCGCAAGTCCGTGTCGGATGTCGTCCCCAACGTGCTGCTCATGTGGGTCTACGCCTCGAGCGTGCTCGCCAATGCCCTGTTCTTCCACCGCCCCGGCGTCGCCCTCTGGGGCGGGATCTGCATGGGCCTCGTCGTCATCCCGTGGCTGTGGCGACTATGGAGCCAGCCGCAGTGGTGACGCGCACCGCCCGGGTCCTGGTCGCCGCCTGCAGCATTGCTGCCGGGGCGATCGCGCTCCACACGGCGGTCAACCTGCGCTATCTGCGGCGCCCGTCCCCTGACGCCCCGGCCACGGACGAGGCCATCGCCGTGCTCATCCCGGCGCGCAACGAGGTCGACACGGTCGAGGCCACGGTGCGTTCCGCACTCGCGCAGGAAGGCGTATCCGGCCTACGCGTCCTCGTCCTCGACGACGGCTCCAGCGACGGCACGGCACAGGCAGTCGCGGCGGTCGCGACCGCAGACCGCCGCGTGCGACTCGAGCTTGGCCCTGATGAGCCGCCGCCTGTGGGATGGCTCGGGAAGCCGTGGGCCTGCGCCCGCCTCGCCGACCTGGCGCAGGACGCCGAGATCCTGTGCTTCGTCGATGCCGACGTCGTCCTGCGCCCGCACGCCGTCAGGGCAGCGGTCGCGACTCTGCGCGAAGGCGATTTCTCTCTCGTGGCGCCCTACCCACGTCAACTGGCCGGATCGTGGCTCGAGCGCCTGGTCCAGCCCCTGGTGACCTGGTCGTGGGCGGCCACCATGCCGGTGCGGTGGGCAGAGACCTCCCAACGTCCGTCGCTGTCGGCGGCGAACGGCCAACTCCTGGTGTTCGACCGGAGAGCGTACGCCGCCATCGGAGGGCACGAGGCCGTGCGCTCCGACGTCCTCGAGGACATCGGCCTGATGCGTGCACTCAAGCGCGCGGGCCGGCGGACCAGCACCGTCGACGGATCCGGTCTCGCCGAGTGCCGGATGTACGAGGGTTCCGCAGAGGTCGTCGACGGGTACGCGAAGTCGCTCTGGTCGGCGTTCGGCGGTCCGGCGCAGTCAGCGTCGGCGTGCGCCGGTCTGCTGGCGGTCTTCGTCACCCCGGCCGCGGCGGCGCTGCTCACGCGCGACCCGACGACTCGCGCCCTTGGCGTGGCCGGCTATGTGGCCGGGGTGGCGAGCCGCGCACTCGTGGCTCAGCGCACGGGTGAGCCGGTGCTCCCGGACGCCTTCGCGCACCCGCTCTCGATCGTCGCCTTCGTCGTCCTCACGGGCATCTCGTGGCAGCGCCAGGCGCGGGGACTGAACGCCTGGAAGGGCCGGCCGGTGACCGTAGGGTCCTCGGCATGAGCCGGGTGGTCGTCATCGGCGCCGGCCTCGGTGGGCTGGCCGTCGGGGCGCGGCTGGCCGTCCGTCGGCACGACGTCACGATCCTCGAGCAGGCGTCGACGACGGGCGGGAAGCTCGCGCTCTACGAGCGCGACGGGTTCGTGTTCGACACCGGCCCCAGCCGGTTCACCCTGC
>Ga0302322_100007014_pt1 | contig 10033 bp, 5 predicted proteins | sample Fen_T0_2_FD_203757 | JGI IMG/M metagenome (GOLD analysis project Ga0302322, IMG submission 203757) | Peat permafrost microbial communities from Stordalen Mire near Abisko, Sweden - Fen_T0_2 | ecosystem: Environmental > Terrestrial > Soil > Wetlands > Permafrost | place: Sweden: Abisko... | reverse complement strand
CACGGTTGAGGAAAAAGTTCTCCAACTTCAGGAAAGCAAACGCGCCCTGCTCGCCGATGTTTTCGAAGCCAGCGACGCCGCGTCGGCCAAGCTTTCCCTCGCCGACCTCAAGTCGCTGCTCACGGGGTAATTTCGACGACCGCGAAACAAACGAAATTCCCATTGACGCCTGAAACGGCACCCCCTTTAACTTCGCCCCTTCGCGAATGGCACGGTAGCTCAGTTGGTAGAGCAGAGGACTGAAAATCCTTGTGTCACTGGTTCGATTCCGGTCCGTGCCACCATTCAGAAAACCCGCTCTCTCTCAGTGAGAAGCGGGTTTTTGCTTATCCAGAAACAGCGACTTCTTCGAACTTCCTTCCAACTGCCGCAGTAAGTTCACTTGGCTAAGTTGGTAGCTAAACCGAGTCGTTCCACTGATTCAATGACGCCCCTTCCACCCCACAGAGGCCTCTCTAACATCAACCGGAAAGGCCTTCGCAGGTCGCGTCGCACGCGGCGGCACCGCAACCACCTGTTCCAACTCAGCCGCAAAACGCCGGATAATAGCTTCCCACGACTGGGCGCTCACAGCCGCTGGCGCGGCCTTTCGCAGGCGTTGGACCAGCGCAGGATCCGTGGCCAGGCGCACCGCGGCAGCAACCAAAGCCTCGGGTTGGTCGCAAGGAACGGTGAGTCCGTTTTCGTTGTGGCGGATAAACTGCCGCGCCGCCGCATAGTCGAAACCCGCAACCGCAAGCCCGCTCGCGAGCGCCTCGGTGAGAACATTACCAAAGGTCTCGCTCAAACTGGGATGAATATAGACGTCAGCCGAGGCGTAGTGCACGGCCATCTCCGAGCGGGGAATAAACCGAACAAATCGGCACTCCGGATGATCTTGAACGAGCTTCCGCCGCAACGGTCCGTCACCGGCAAGCACAAAGCAGCAACGAGGATTCGCCTTTCGCATAGCTTCAAAAACCCGAAACAAAAGTCCGTAGTTTTTCTCGGCGGCCATCCGGCCCGCATGCAACACCACCGGATCATCACTGCTAACCTCCCACGAACTCCTCAGCGCAACCGAGCGCCGCGACGGCGAAAAAAGTGCGGTGTCCACCCCGCGCGAAAGGAGCGCAAGATTGCGGAAACCAAGAACCATGAGCTCGTCGCAAAGTTCCTGCGTCGGTGTAAAAGTGCGCCGCGTGCGATTATGAAAATAGCGCAAGTACCCGAGCGTCGGCCGGTGGAGAAGACCAAAACCGTAGTGCCGGCTGTAGGCGTGAAAGTTGGTATGAAAACTTGAGGTAACGGGAATCCCAAGGCGGTGTGCTGTGCGCAGTGCCGACCACCCAAGCGGACCTTCCGTCGCCACGTGAACGAGATCAGGTCGGCTATCCGTCCATAAACGGTGCAAACGACTACTCGCCGGAAAACCAAGACGCAGCAACGGATAACCCGGGATCGGAAAGCCGGGGAAAAGCTCCTCATGATGCGTCGCCGACACCGGTGCCTTGTCCGTCTTCGACTGACGCGGACGGAGAACCGTAACCGCGTGGCCTATCCGGCCGAGCCCCTCCACAACATGTCCGAGCGTCATGGCGACGCCGTTGACCTCCGGCGAAAATGTTTCAGTGACAAGTGCGATTTTTAACGGCATGGGAAATTCATGGGTTGGCGATCTTTTCCAGGGCATCGGCGATCAGACGGTCGCTTCGGCAACGAGGCATCTTGTTCTGGCCGCCCCAACGCCCGTTGACCTTCTTCCACTGCTCAAACACGCCCGCCGGAACGATGCGAACCACCGGGACTGCCAGCCCTGTCCCCTTGCGCTTCGCTTCATAGTCATCGTTGCGAATCATCAACTCCACATCGAGCGCCCCGGCCAGCTGGTTCTGATCGATGGTTATGGTAGTCTTCGAAAACTCAATCCACCACTCGTGCCGCCCCCGGTCCCGCCCCGCCTCGGCGTTCGCAAAAACCGGCGCCACATGAAAGTCAGCCACCGCCACGCGCAACCTCTGCCCAACCACCACAAGCGCATCGGTCAGGTCTTTTTCAATCACATGCTCACCAAACGCGCTCAACTGAAGGGCGATCCGCCCGGCATACACCAACCGAGGAACGTCCGTGGAAACAAACCGCACAACATCGCCAATCACATACCGACAGAGTCCGGCCGGAGTCGTCAGCAAAAGCACGTAATCGACGCCCGGCTGCACACCCTCAAGCTGCACGGCATGAGCACCCGAGGCACCGGGATTCCCGGAATCGAACCGGTTCATTGGTATAAATTCAAAAAACAACCCCGCCGCTGTCATCAAACGAAGACCCGCCGCCGCCTCGTCATCCTGAGCCGCAATGAAACCTTCGGAGGCCGGGTAAACCTCGTGGAAATTAACCGTGGGCCCGAGCGCGGCCTTGAGTTCGCCGACAAACGGACCGATCGGCACACCACCGTGAATCAGGCACTGCAGATTCGGCCAGAGTTCACCGAGGTGCCGCACCGGAAAACCTTCGCGTCCCGCCAAAAGACGGAGTTCGCGTGCAAGGATCAACACCCAGCTGGGGATGCCGGCCACCAGCGTAATATCCCGCCGCAAGGTCCGGCGAACGATCGCCTCCAATTTAAGCGGCCAGTCGGGAATCCGGGCGATCGCCTCCCCCGGCTCGTACAACAGCGCTTTCACCCAAAGCGGCATGTCCTGCGCGGTGATGCCGCTCAAATCACCGGCCTTCGCGACCCTAAAACCATCAATCGGAGACAACACGGTCGAACCTCCAAGGAAAAGATGCCGCCCAGCAAAAACATCCCGCCGTCCGGTCCGCACTGCGTAATACATCAGCGAATCGAGGCCCGCCTGCCGGAAATGAGCCAGCATGCCAGAGGTAACCGGAATGTATTTTGTACGCCCAGCAGTGGTTCCCGAGGACACGGCAAAGTTGTCGCACCGCCCTGGCCAGAGCACATTCGCTTCGCCCAACTTCATCCGCTCAACATACGGAACAAAGTCCTCGTAGGGCCGCACCGGAACTCGCGAGCGAAACGTTTCATAACGCATTCCACGCTCGATACCGGTGTCACGACCATACGCCGTGCCGGCCATCCGCCGCATCAGTTCACTGAAGATCACCTGCTGACGAGCGATGCCGTTGCCATCCCGGACCCGTTGCACCGAACTACGCCGCATCAGTAAGGCAGCGCCCTGCCCCGCGAGACCTGCACGCAAATTCCGCAGCAACCCCGCCGAGGGATTGACTCGATTCTCCAACCCAAGCGTATCCGTAGCAGTTGTCATGCAGCCTTACGCATCTGAGTCCGCCGCATCCGCCGGTAAAACCCCGAGAAGAAAGGAAGAAAATGAGTACAGTGAAAGATCAGCGAGGCATGCTGCACGGCGGAACCGCCCCTGCTCGAAACGACGCGGCACTCGCTCACCGGGAAATAGGCCCGGTGCGCGGCGGCCAACGCAAAACGCGTCGGCGAGCCAGGATCGAGCACCGAATCCTCTTTCTCCGAGTAAAGAATGAGCACCGGAGCATGCGTAAGCGGAAGAAGGCCCGGCTTAAAATAGGAGCTTGGTGATTGCAAATGTTTCAGGGATTGGACGCGCTCGCAGGCACCCTCCGCCGTGATATCGGCGATCGTGCCGAGAACCGAGCGGTGAAGCCCCACTAACTCATCCGCAGTCATGATCGCCCGCACCGCCGTCTTGTTCTGCGCACCCGCATCGAACATTTTTCGAAAAACCGTCCGAGATTTTTCAATGGTCTGCGCGTTCACCGGACTGTCTCCAAGATAAGGTTTGGTCGCCCGGCCAAGCAGCGTTGACGGCTTGCCTCCGCACGCCGGGAGCAAATCTTCCGTGCAGGCAACCGGACTCACCAACACCACTCCCTCAATCGCCGGAAACCGACCTTCCATGCGATTGCGCCGAAGCCATTCCAGAAGGAGTCCAGCACCAAAACTAATCGCCAGAATCACCGGCTTGCGACCAGCGCGCTGCAGATTCTCCATCAGATCGTCGAGTTGGGCAAACAGAAGATCCATGTTGAAGCCCTGCCGCGGGTAATTGACGCAGTAGAGATCACCCTGGCGCAGCAGGAAATTGCGCATCAGAAAGATCGAGTCGGTGGCATCAGGAATAAAACCACCCAGCACGATCGTGGGGGTGGTACCGAACCCCACATCGTGCCTAATTTCAGCATACTGCCGGGTCTCGGCGCGGCCCTCAGCCAAAAGCGTGTAGGCACGGCCATGCGCCGGTGGGGAAAACAGCAGAGCTGGTGGACGCGGCCGGAACCGGCGGCCAGCCGTGCGGAAAAACATGCGCAGGGGAGCCGGTGGTGTGAAGTAGTCGAAGGACGACAATATACTATGAACGGGCAGAGGGAGTGCGAGGGTTTGCATGGAGTCAGTCCAGAAGAGTCTGGCAGTTTGCCTGGCGACGAGGTTGAGCGGTGCGGTTCGAAAGAAGCCGTTTCACTCGTTCGACGAGGGCGACGGGGCTATAAGGTTTTGTCAGGAAATCGAGCGCGCCGAGTTCGAGCCCAAGGCCGCGGGAATCCGTGGTGGCCCAAGCACTAAGAATCATAACGGGAATGGTCGCCGTTTCCGGATTCCGCCGGAGAATTTCGCACACACCAAAACCATCAAGGTCAGGCAGCATCAGGTCCAAAAGCACCAAATCGGGCCGTGCCGAATCGATAATCTCCAGCGCCTCGTAACCACTAGCAGCCATCAACACGTTGAAGCCCGCCTTCGTGAGGTGGAACTGGACGAGCTCGTTGGCGTCGCTTTCGTCGTCGACCGACAGGATGGTGGCTTTCACGCTACACAGTTTGCCACCGGGATGTGCCGGGAACTTGGCGGATGCGTTACGATCTGGAAAATTGTAACTTGGCCGAGGACATGACTGACGTAGAGTCACGGAAGGCGTCGTAAAAATGTCATAAGTTAGAAGAACTGCATCGCCAGATCCGCAGTGGCACCACGTATCCGCCTCAACGATAACTTGAAGTCGAAGTCCACCGACCAAAGCACGCGGTCAAAAATATCACCGGTTCAGGCAGGCACCGCCGCAAGCTTGGCGGGTCTACGCCTTTCGACCTCAACGCCACCCAAGCGACTCCATGACAGGGCGCGCGGTCTTTTCCTATGCCTTCTGCACCGAACCTCCAGCCATGCACCGATAACCCCGCCACCACCGAGGCCAGTTCGAACGAGACTTTGCGGCCGGCCCGCGAACGGCTCACTCAACTCTTTGAATTCCTCAAAGCCTATTCAGACCTTCGTTATCCGCCGGTCCGCGACGTTGACGAACAACCCGGTGTCATCTGGTTAGACCAACTACCTGCGCACCCAGCCGTCGAATTGTTCCGCGACACGCCGAAGATCGAAGCGGAATTTGAGGACAACGACATCGTCCTCAGTCTGCGACGACCGACGACCACGCCGTGCCCCGAACCACCCGCACTTTTGTCGGAATGGTTGACGCCCGGCTGGAACGATTTCTCCAGCCAAGCCGAAGCACAAAGTTCGCGCACGCTCACCACCGGCGCCGGCGTGCCGACCGTGGAGCATTTCCACGCCGACCCGCAACGCCCCACCGCCCTGCGCCAATGGCAAGAGAAACGCTCGCAATGGCAGGCCAACGAGCAGTCTGCACGGAAAGCCCTCGCATTGTTCGAAACCGCTTACACGTGGTACGGCGCCCAGGAACGCGAAGGCGAACGCATCGAATTACTTCTCGCCGATGGTTTGCTCAGCTGCCCGGGCGAACACGGCCAGTTCCGACACCCCATTCTCCTGCAAAAGCTGGAACTCGAATTCTATCCCGAAAAAACGCAGCCCGAATTCGTTTTCCGCAAACGCGAACTCGCTCCCGAGCTCTACCTCGAATTTCTCCAAGCGCTCCCCAAAGCCGACGCCCGACAGATCGCCCGCTGCACCGACGAATTGAAAAAAGCGGAATTCGCCCCGCTCGGCGATGACGAGACCAGCGATTTCTTCCGCCGCCTCATCCAAGGCCTCTACCCCAGTCACGGCGTATTTCTCAGCGAAAACAGTCCGACGCCCGGCGCCACCCTTTCGACCGAACAAGTCCCAAGCATCCAACGTCAACCCGTTATCCTCATGCGGGAACGGCGGACCGGACCGGAAAACATCTTCGACCTCGTCCTCGAAGACATCGCCGCCCGCACCGACTTTCCTTCTTCACTGCTTCAAATCCTCGGACTGGAAACGCTCGCGCCCGAGCCCGCCGCGATCACCCCCGAAAGCCCGACGATCGGCAACGAGGATGAAGACATATTATTGAGCAAACCCGCCAACCGCGAACAGCTCGAAATCGCCAAGCAGCTCGCCCGGCGCGATTGCGTGCTCGTGCAAGGTCCACCCGGAACCGGCAAAACGCACACGATCGCCAACCTCCTCGGCCACTTCCTCGCCCAGGGCAAACGCGTGCTCGTCACCGCGCACACACCCAAAGCGCTTCGTGTCCTCCGCCAGAAAGTGGTCGAACCACTCCAGCCGCTCTGCATCAGCGTTCTTCACAACGACAAACAAAGCCAGGAGGAACTCCAGTCCGCCGTGCAGAAAATCCACGTCCGGCTGAGCCAAGATAGCGGCCTGCTGGAACGCGACGCTCAGCATCTCCAAGCCGAACGCAAACGCATCCTCGAAGCACTGCGAGAAGCACGGAAACTTCTGCTTGAGGCACGGCAAGACGAGATTCGCGACATCACCGTTGACGAAAAAACCATCCGCCCGATTGACGCCGCCCGGCAGGTCAAGGAAGGGGTTGGCTCTGCCGACTGGATTCCCAGCCCGGTCGAACTCGGCGCCTCGCTGCCCCTCGCGCACGCCGAAATCGTCGAACTCTATCAGACCAACGCCCGCATCAACCCCGAGGACGAGCGCGCCCTGGGTACCTTCCGTCCCGAGGCCTCCGCCCTGCCCGCTCCGAACGATTTTAAGAGCACGATCGAGGAACTCAACGCACTCGCAGGGCACAACCTGAAACTGCGCGAAGAACTTTGGGACAACGCCCGCGAACCGAACCAGCCAGCAGAGTTCGATCGCATGCTCGAACTCGCCAGCAAAACCATCGATTTCCTGCGCGACAGCGCGCCTTGGCAACTCCTGGCGATCCAGGCCGGTCGCGATGGCAGCGTCGCCCGCCGCGAATGGGAATCGCTCGCACAGAAAATCGAGTCGACGTGGAAAGAGGTCCACGAATGCCACACGCTGATCATGGAGCACGGACCACTCCTCACCGACAAGCGCGAGCCACACGAACTGTTGCCCATCGTCGAGGAAATCATTCGGCACCGCGAAACCGGTCATTCCGCCGGATTGATGACAAAACTCACCAAACGGCACTGGTATGAATTCCAAGAAACGGCCCGCGTCGACAACCGGCCACTTGATCTAAATGACCTCACCCACCTTCAAGCGATCCGCGCCCTCCTTCGCATTCGCCACCTCCGAACCGAACTCATTCAAAGGTGGGAACGCCAGATGGCCTGCAATGGCGGCCTGGCCTGCGCCAACCTCAGTGATCAGCCGGAGAAAGTTTGCCGGCAATTCGTCCCGCAAATCCAAGCCTGCCTCGACTGGCACGGCTCCGTCTGGCAGCCGCTCGAAACCGAGTTCGACCGCCTTGGTTTTCGCTGGGCGGCTTTTCTCAACTCAACTCCACCAGAAGCCGGTGACAACGCCCAGCTCCTGCGCATTCGCAACGCGATCCTTGGCGAACTAGGCGCCATCCTCCAATCGCGGAGTCGCCGACTGCGCAGCCAGCTGCTCAAAGAAACCGTTCAAACCTGGCAGCAAAAAGTAGCCGGTACGCCCGCCTCGGAGGCGCGCGTTACCCGGCAACTGCGCGAAGCGATTCACAGCGGTTTTGTTTCCGACTATCAATCGGCTCACGGCGAACTCATCCGCCTGAAAGGTCTGGAACAGGATCTCTCGCGTCGTGCCGAACTGCTCGATCGCCTGACAAAATCGGCCGCCGCCTGGGCCTCGGCCATTGAAAACCGCCTGCCGCTCCACGGCGATTCAAAGCCCTCCGGCGATCCGCGCATTGCCTGGGAATGGCGCCAGCTGCATGACGAACTCGACCGTCGCGCCAATGTCTCGATCGACCAGATCCAGAAACGCATCGAACGGCTCGCGCAACAGTTGCTCGAAGTAACCGCGCAGCTGGTCGAGAAACGGACCTGGCTAAAACAGATTCAGCAAACCGGAAGCGCACAAAAACAGGCACTCGGGGCCTTTGCGGCCATGCGCAATAAACTCACCAAAACCGGCAAAGGCGTACGCGATGCCGAATTGCGCACCGCCGCCCGCCGCGAGATGTCGTCGGCCAAGGACGCCGTCCCGGTCTGGATCATGCCACTGGTTGAGGTAGCGGAAAGCTTTGACCCGCGCAGGACGCGTTTCGACGTCGTCATCATCGACGAAGCCAGCCAGTGCGATCCCTCTGCGTTGTTCGCACTTTATCTCGGCAAACAGGCGATTGTGGTCGGCGATGACGAACAGGTGACGCCCGTGGCCGTCGGCATCGACTCCAGCGAAATTGGGAAACTTATCCGCATCTTTCTCGAAGCCGTTCCGCACAAGGAACTTTACGACGGCGAAACCTCCGTCTACGAACTCGCCCAGATGGCTTTTGGCGGTGTTATCCGGTTAACCGAACATTTCCGTTGCGCGCCCGACATCATCGCGTTCAGCAACGCCCTCTCCTACAAAGGCGAAGTCAAACCGCTGCGCGAAGCCTCCGTGATTCCGCTCAGCCCGCACGTGGTGGCGCATCGCGTGCCCGCTGGCCGCAACAGCGGCGACAACGTCAACGACGTCGAGGCCGAGACCGTGGCCGCCTTGATCTGCGCCGCGATCGAACAACTCGAATACGCCAAGAACGACGCCGGCGAACCCATGACCTTTGGTGTTGTTTCGCTGGTTGGTGACAAACAGGCGCTGAAGATTGACAGCATTCTGCGCCAGCGCCTCGAACCCACGGAATACCGGCGGCGCCAGATTCTCTGCGGCGACTCCGCACAGTTCCAAGGCGACGAGCGCGACGTCATGTTCATTTCAGTCGTCGACGCGCCCACCGGCCATCCGCCCCTCGCGTTGCGACAGGAAGGGCCGAAAAAGATCTTCAAGAAACGTTTCAACGTCGCCGCGAGCCGCGCGCGAAACCAGATGTGGATCGTCCACTCGCTCAATCACGAAGTGGATTTGCAACCAACGGATTATCGGCGCCGCATCATTGAACACGCGCTCGATCCGAAAGCATGGGAGCGAGATCTTCAAAAGCGCACACAACGCACCGACTCTCGCGCCCGGGGTTTCGAAAATGCCGTTCAGCAAATCTTGATGAAGCACGGCTTCCAAGTCACCCCGCAGTATCAAGCCGGCGCCTACACAATCGACCTCGTAGTCATTGGCAACGGCAGCCGCCTGGCGATCGAATGCGACGGCGAACACTTCCACAGCCCGGAAAAACTGCAGGAAGACCTGGAACGGCAAGCCGTGCTCGAACGCCTCGGCTGGACCTTTGTACGTGTTCGCGGAAGCCTCTTTTTCCGCGACGAGACCCGCGCTTTGGAGCCGGTGTTTCGCCGGCTGCAAGAACTGGCTATCGCACCCAGAACGGCGGCTGCGACGACGGCACCTGCTTCCGGTCTGATCACCGAGAATGACCCCATTAAAAAGATCACGACCCGAGCCGACCAGCTCCGCTCCGTTTGGGCGGAGTCGGTAGTCGGCAAAGCGAAGCCACCGGCCAAGAGCAAGTGATCCGGCAAACTACTGAATTTCGGAGGGAAAAGTAAATTTGCGAAACAGACGCTTGACTTGGCTTTCTCCGATTCTAGCGTCCGCCTCCTTTCCCCTTTCACGGGGTGGTAGCTCAGCTGGTTAGAGCGTCTGCCTGTCACGCAGAAGGTCGCGGGTTCGAGTCCCGTCCATCCCGCCAGTTTCAAAAGGCCCGTTTCCCCTGGAAACGGGCCTTTTTGCTTATAAAACATGGACTTACGTCACAGGCTG
>Ga0302322_100007013_pt1 | contig 10034 bp, 6 predicted proteins | sample Fen_T0_2_FD_203757 | JGI IMG/M metagenome (GOLD analysis project Ga0302322, IMG submission 203757) | Peat permafrost microbial communities from Stordalen Mire near Abisko, Sweden - Fen_T0_2 | ecosystem: Environmental > Terrestrial > Soil > Wetlands > Permafrost | place: Sweden: Abisko... | reverse complement strand
GCCGTACGTTCATGGGCACTCGCCCAACGGCTTCTACCAATGTCTCCGACAAACAACTCGCCCAGCGTGAGCGCTTTCAGCAAGCCGTGCGCTATGCCCGCACCTCCCTGCTGGTGCCGGCCGTAAAAGCCGAGTATGATGCCGCCGTGAAAGAAAAAGAATTTCTTACCGCATTCACTGCAGCCGTTACCGACTTTTTGAAAGCACCCGAAATTGCTTCCATAGATGCGAGCGCATACAAAGGTGCAATTGGTAATGCTCTTGTTGTTCGCTCAACGGTAGACTACAAATTGATTTCGGTAAAGGTGAGCATCCAGCAACCTGATGGCACGGTGATGGAAAGTGGCGATGCCACTTCCTCATCCACGCGTGTGGAATGGTTGTATGCTGCCACCAAAGCGCTGCCTATTGCAGCCGGTTGGAAGATTGTAGTTACTGCTACGGACCGCCCCGGTGTTTCTGTTACGAAAGAGCAAGTGCTCTGAGAAAGTAATCTAGTATTCTTTTTGAAAGGCCGCCATGTGCGGCCTTTTTTATTTTCAGCTTCAATGCAAAAAAATGATATCAATCATCACGGGGTTTTTCCCGGTAGCCTCAGGGAAAACACCCTTGATCTCCATTTGGATTATTCTCTATATTACCTAATGCCCTGTATTGAAATGATTACACTCTATATATATTGTTTTAGAGTGGGATTGCCCGCCGCAGCGTTTCGCGAAGGAGGGCGTGCCCCCAATCTCACGCAAAGTTTCTCTATTCCTGAAGATTATAGTTAAATTTAGAGTTGATCAAAATTCATTAAGTAATTTTTATAAAAGCATCAATGGCCAAGAAAGAAGTAAAAGAGAAAAGTATTGAAGTAACCTTGTGGGACAGTGCTAACAAACTGAGAGGCAGCGTAGAGCCTGCCGAATATAAACACGTGGTATTAGGTTTGATATTCTTAAAATTTGCCAGCGACAAGTTTGAAGAGCATCGGAAGAAACTCATTGCCGATGGCAAAGAGAAATACATCGAGATGCCCGACTTCTATAATGCAAGCAACGTATTCTTCCTGGATGAGGTCTCGCGCTGGAGTTACATCATCAAAAACGCCAAGCAAAGCGACATTGCGTTAAAGATCGATACTGCCCTGCACAACATTGAGAAGAATAACAAAGCGCTGAAAGGAGCCTTGCCCGACAACTACTTCTCACGTCTCGGGCTGGACATCACCAAGCTCGCTTCCCTGCTCGATACGATCAATGACATTGATACCATCAAAGACAAATCACAAGATATAGTTGGCAGAGTGTATGAATACTTCCTTTCCAAATTTGCCTTGGCAGAAGGAAAAGGCAAAGGAGAATTTTACACACCCAAAAGCATTGTTAACCTTATTGCCGAAATGATCGAGCCCTACAAAGGCATTATCTATGACCCTGCTTGTGGCTCGGGCGGTATGTTTGTGCAGTCCATTAAGTTTATTGAAAACCACCACGGCAACAAAAAAGAGATTTCCATCTACGGGCAAGAGTACACCAACACTACCTATAAGCTGGCGAAGATGAACCTTGCCATCCGCGGCATTAGCGGCAACCTGGGCGAGAAGGCAGCTGATACTTTTCAAGACGACCAGCACAAAGACCTGAAGGCCGACTACATTATGGCCAACCCGCCCTTTAACCAGAAAGACTGGCGCGCAGAAAATGAATTGAAAGATGACCCGCGCTGGAAGGGTTATGATGTACCGCCCAAGAGCAACGCCAACTATGCGTGGATACTGAACATAGTATCAAAGCTATCAGACAATGGCGTAGCCGGTTTCATTCTGGCTAACGGTGCATTGAGCGGTGGTGGCGAAGAATACAAAATTCGAAGAACCCTGATTGAAAATAATATTGTAGAAGCAATTTTGGTATTGCCTCAAGATATGTTTTACACTACGAACATTAGTGTTACCATTTGGATACTAAACAAAAATAAAAAAGCACATAGCCGAAGCATTGGCGATGAAGAGCGACATTACCGCAATCGCGAAAAAGAAATTCTGTTTATGGACTTGCGACAAATTGGCGAGCCCTTTGAAAAAAAGTACATTCAGTTTAGTGAGCAACACATCAAAGACATTGGTAAAACGTATCACACGTGGCAACAGGAAAAGAAAAGTTATAAAGACATCCCTGAATATTGCTACTCAGCATCTTTTGATGAAGTAGCCAAAAAAGATTTCTCACTCGTGCCGAGCAAATACATTGAATTTGTAAACCGCGATGAGAATATTGACTTTGATGAAAAGATGCAAAGCCTGCAAACTGAATTTTCTGATTTGCTAAAAGCTGAGGTTGCGTCTAAAAATGATTTACTAACCGTGTTTAAAGAATTAGGTTATGAGATCAAATTATAGAAAGATCGGTGACCACATTCATCTTGTTGATGAACGAAACAAAGGCTTACAAGTAAAACAACTTTTAGGCTTAAGTATTTCGAAACAGTTTATTCCTTCTGTTGCCAATATTATAGGAACGGATATGGAGAACTATAAGATCATCCGTAAAAATCAATTTGCCTGCAGCACTATGCAAGTGAGGCGTGATAAGAAAATGCCCGTTGCTTTATTGCAGGATGTTGAGGAAGCAATTATTTCACAAGCCTATCCAATATTTGAAGTAAAGGACGAAAAAGAACTTTTGCCCGAATATTTAATGATGTGGTTTACACGTAGTGAATACGACAGGGAAGCTTGCTTCAATGCTGTGGGTGGTGTGCGTGGTAGTTTAGAGTGGGAAGACTTTTGCGAAATGCAATTACCCATTCCCTCCATCACCAAACAAAGAGAGATTGTAAAAGAATACAACGTAATCCAAAACCGCATAGCGCTTAACCAGCAACTGATACAGAAACTCGAAGAAACCGCACAGGCTATTTACAAGCAGTGGTTCGTGGATGGTTCTGAAACTTGGGCTTGGACTACGGTTAAGGATTTCTGTATTGATATGAAATCAGGTGGAACTCCTTCACGAATGGAAAATAGTTATTGGAACAGCAACGATATTCCTTGGATAAAAACGGGTGAAATTAAAAATAATATTTTGATACAAGCTGAGGAATACATTTCCAATGAGGGTTTAAAAAATAGTTCAGCAAAACTACTCCCGAAAGACACTGTCTTAATGTCAATGTATGGTGTAAATGCGGGAGACATTGGAGTTTTGAAATTTGAAGCATCGACAAACCAAGCTTGTTGCGGCATGATATGTAAAAACCCGATGCAAGCTGCTTATTTATATTATCATTTATTGCATAATCAAAAATTTATTGCGACTCAGGCGATTGAAGGAGCGCAAGAAAATTTAAGTAAGGATTTTATTGAAAAAATAGAAATCCAAATTCCTGATGATGATAAGTTGAATTCACCGATTCTTGAAACAATAACTAATAATAAAGAAAATTATACAAGACAGAACCAAAAGCTATCTGAACTGAAAGACTTACTTCTTTCCAAACTAGCGACAATAGAAAACTAAGAATATATGTCTAAATACAGCGTACATCAGCAAACCGTAGAGACCTTATTATCATGGATAAAATCAGGAGATATTGCTATTCCTGAAATACAGCGCCCATTTGTTTGGAAGGGCGCACGCGTAAGAGATTTGATTGATTCACTGTATCAAGGTTATCCTGTTGGGTACATTATTACCTGGCGCAATCCTGATGTAAAATTAAAGAACGGAAAACTTTCGGCTGGTAAAAAAGTTTTGATCGATGGACAACAACGTATTACTGCACTGACTGCCGCTATTGTTGGTCAAAGAGTATTAAATGATAACTATAAAGAAATTTACATTCGCATCTCCTTTAATCCGTTGACTGAAGTATTTGAAGTGTTCAATAAAGCGATAGAAAACAGCGCGGAGTGGATTGATAACATTAGCCCTATTATCAATGATGAAATATCGATTACAAAAGCGATAAAAGAGTATTTAAAAACTAACCCCTCAGTGGATGAGAATTTAATTGAAGAGCGCATAGAGAATCTCAAAAAAATAAAAAACAAACAGATTGGTATCATTGAACTTGACCACGCACTAGATATAGACACGGTAACAGACATTTTTATCCGTATCAATCAAAAAGGGGTAGTATTAAGCAATGCCGATTTTGTAATGTCCAAAATTGCATCTGATGAAGCACATGGTGGGAACAAAATGCGCAAAATGATTGACTACTTCTGTCGCCTTGTTGTAGACAAAGATTTTAATAAACACATCATTGATAATGATAAGGAATTTGCCAACCATGAATATTTTAAAAGCATCAAGTGGATGGCAACTGGTGACGATGATCTATATAAACCCACTTACATAGATTTCCTACGCGTAGCCTACACCTATAAATTCAGCCGAGGGAAATTTAGCGATTTGGTAGCCCTGCTTTCTGGTAGAAATTTTGAGGCACGAACTTATGAAGATGAAATAGCAATTGAAAGCTTTCAACGGCTTTCCGATAGCTTACAAGACTTTGCAAACCAAACCAATTATCAGCGTTTTATCATGCTGGTAAAATCAACAGGGCTAATCAGCGATAAATTAATTTCCTCTAAGAACAGCATCAATTTTTCGTATGCTTTGTATCTGAAATTGAGAAAGGAAAACAATTTACCTGATGCACAAGTGCAGCATTATGTAAAGCGGTGGTTAGTGCTATCACTTTTAGTTAGCCGCTATTCGGGTTCGGCAGACTCAACAATTGATGAAGATATCAAGCAGATCAATGAGAAAGGAATTGCAGATTACCTGACAAACATGGAGCAAACGTATTTGGGGCAGGGTTTTTGGGATTTTGGATTAGTCGATTCTTTGGAGACATCCAGCGTCAATAATAACGCCTATTGCGTTTATCTGGCCGCGCAATGCTATAAAAATGCCAATGCATTTTTGGCAAAAAGCATGACCATAAATACATTGGTGGAGCAGCGCGGAGATATACATCACATTTTTCCAAAGAAATATTTGACCGATAACGGATTTGAACAAAAGCTATACAATCAGGTTGCTAACTATGTTTATACGGAGCAATCAACCAATATTAAAATTGGTAAGATGTCACCACAGGAATATTTTGCTAAAGTTAAAAAGGAAATAGCCGGTACAAAGCGCGACATAACCACAATAGATTCGGAGGTGCTTTTGAAAATAAATTTAGAAGAGAATGACATGCCAAGTTCCGTACTGGAAAATACTCACGCGGATTACGAAGGCTTTTTATTGGCAAGGAGAAAACTTATGGCTAGTAAAATAAAGGACTACTATCAATCACTCTAGTATTAAATGAAATTCACCGAGGAGAAATTAGAAAATGCTTTCACCGAGTTGCTTGGGCAGGAAGGATATCCTCATCACTCTGGTATTACAATAAAACGTATGCCGGATGAAGTACTAATCGAAGAAGACTTACAAAACTTCTTACTAAAACAATATCAAGCACAAGGTCTTACCATCAACGAAGCCAAATCGATTATTCTTCAACTTAAATCCTTATCGGCTTCTGATCTTTACGAGAGCAACAAAACATTTCTGAAAATGCTTTCGGATGGGTTCATCCTGAAAAGAGAAAACCGAAATGAGAAAGACATTTACATTCAGCTCATCGATTTCGCAGGTTTAAACAAACACAGGCAACAGGAAACAGAACTGCTATTGCCACTAGCTGCTGAAACTATAAGTGAATATGGTAAAGACAACAACATCTACAAGTTTGTAAACCAGCTTGAAATTGTCGGTTCAGAAAAGCGCATACCGGATGGCATCATTTACATTAATGGCCTACCGTTGGTAGTATTTGAATTTAAAAGTGCCGTGCGCGAAGAGGCTACCATCTTTGATGCATTCAATCAATTAACCGTTCGCTATCGCAGAGATATACCGGAGCTTTTTAAATTCAATGCCTTTTGCGTGATCAGCGATGGCGTTAACAACAAGGCAGGTTCGTTCTTTGCGCCCTATGATTTTTTCTACGCGTGGAGACGCGTGGCAGGATTAGCCAAAGATGTGGATGGCATTGATAGTATGTTCACGTTGATCCAGGGAATGTTTCATAAGAACAGGCTTCGTGATATTATTCGAAACTTCATCTACATACCCGATAGCAGCAAGAAAGACGAAAAGATAATGTGCCGCTATCCGCAATACTATGCTGCCCGAAGTTTGTTTGACAGCATCAGAAAAGCACAGCGGCCGGAAGGAAATGGAAAAGGCGGAACCTACTTTGGAGCTACGGGTTGTGGCAAGAGTTTCACCATGCTCTACCTCACACGCTTGTTAATGAAGAGTGAGTATTTTGAAAGTCCCACCATCGTTTTGATTACCGACCGCACCGATCTGGATGATCAGCTTTCTGGTCAGTTCACTAATGCCAAAAACTTCATTGGTGATAATACGGTAATCAGTGTGGAGAGTCGCGCACAACTGCGTGAACTTCTGCAAGGCAGGCAAAGCGGAGGTGTCTTTCTTACCACTATTCACAAGTTCACCGAAGACACTGAATTGCTCACTGACCGAACCAATGTAATTTGTATTTCAGACGAAGCGCATCGAAGTCAGGTGAACCTTGATCAGAAAGTGAAGGTCACCGAGAAAGGAGTAACTAAAACATATGGGTTTGCCAAGTATCTGCATGACTCACTGCCCAATGCGACTTACGTAGGATTTACCGGAACACCAATCGATGCCACACTGGATGTGTTTGGCAAAGTAGTAGATGCCTACACCATGACCGAGTCGGTGAAAGATGAAATCACGGTGAGGATTGTGTATGAAGGAAGGGCTGCAAAAGTGGCATTAAAAAATAGTGAGCTAGAGAAAATAGAAAAGTACTACGAAGAAGCAGCCGAAGCAGGAGCCAACGACTATCAGGTTGAGCAAAGCAAAGAACAAACGGCCAACATGTATGCCATCCTTGGCGACCCTAAACGATTGAAAGCAGTAGCAGAAGATTTTGTAACGCATTATGATAATAGAGTTTCGGAAGGTGCTACGGTGAAAGGCAAAGCCATGTTTGTTTGCAGTACACGTGAGATTGCGTATGAGCTTTATAAAAACATCATTGCCTTGCGCCCCGCATGGAATGAGATACGAGCTGCCGAAGAAGGAGCAGAACTCACAGACAAAGACAAGCGGGAATTAAAGCCCATTGAAAGAATTAAAATGATCATGACCCGTGGACAAGACGACCCGAAGGAACTTTATGATCTATTAGGCACAAAGGAACATCGCAAAGAATTGGACAGGCAATTCAAAAACGAAAAGTCCAATTTCAAAATCGCCATTGTGGTGGATATGTGGCTCACGGGTTTTGATGTGCCGTTCCTTGATTCCATGTACATTGACAAACCAATACAGCAACATAATTTAATACAGACGATCTCACGTGTAAACAGAACGTTTGAAGGGAAGAACAAAGGTCTGGTAGTCGATTACATCGGTATCAAAAAGCAAATGAATCTTGCGTTGAAGAAATACAGCGAAGGAGATAAAGACAATTTTGAAGACATAGCTGAATCATTAATAGTAGTTAGAAACCACTTAGACCTTTTAGCGAAACTCTTTCACCAGTTCGATAACTCAAAATACTTCAACGGCAACACCCTACAGCAACTCAACACGCTGAACATGGCAGCTGAGTTTGTACAATTAACCAAAGACCTTGAAACCCGATTCATGGGTTTGGTGAAGCGCCTGAAAGCCGCGTATGATATTTGTTCGGGCAGTGAAAAACTAACGCAAGCTGAAAGAGACTATACGCACTTCTACCTGGCAGTGCGCTCCATCGTATTCAAACTTACCAAAGGAAACGCCCCTGACACCGCGCAAATGAATGCCCGCGTGCGCGAGATGATAAAAGACGCACTGCAAAGCGATGGCGTAGAAGAGATATTCAAAATGGGTGACGAAAATGAAACAGAGCAAGACCTCTTTGATGAAGATTACTTAGCAAAGATTGATAAAATCAAATTGCCGAACACCAAGATAAAATTACTCCAACAGCTACTCGCTAAAGTAATCGGAGAGATGCGTAAGGTTAACCGTGTAAGAGGAATTGACTTCACAAAAAAAATGCAAGCCTTGGTAGAACGTTACAACCAACGCGATGAAAATGATATTTTGCGAAGTGAAGTATATGAAGAGATGGCAGAGCAACTCACAAACTTAATCTGGGAAGTACACAAAGAGTTTTCGGCAGGTGATGCCCTCGGCATTGACTTTGAGGAAAAAGCATTTTACGACATTCTCAAAGAACTCTGCATCAAGTATGACTTCACTTATCCGGAAGATAAACTAATTGAACTTGCAAAAGCAGTAAAAGACTTGGTGGATGCTCAAGCCAAGTTCCCCGACTGGAACAAACGAGACGACATCAAATCAGCTTTGAAAGTTGGTTTGATCTTGCTCTTAGACGAGTTTGGTTATCCACCCGTAGAAAGAGATGAAGTATATGTCGAGATATTTGAACAGGCGGAGAATTTTAAGAAGTACAATGGCCGCTGATCTATTAATGAATGTTATATGACTAAACTCCCGCCACTGAAAGTTTCAAAATATGATAAACTTTGGCTTATTGAGGTTTATAAAACCATAGTGGAAAATAGGAGGCCTTCCTATCGAAACCTCCGAGCTAAACTTTACAAAGATTTACCAAAGGAATTTGACCCTGATAAGATTGATAGGAGACTTGTTCAGTATAGAGGCGAAGAGATTAAACTACTTGGCGTGCATGAAGTATCGCCCGAAACTGAAATTATTAAAAAGTCGAATCAAGTAATCCTTGCAATAAAAAAACTTCTGATCGAAAACCCTCTTAAAGAAATTATTGAAGCGTCGGAAATTTCTCTACTCACTGAAATAACTCTAAATGAAGTTTCGTTAATTCTCCGACTTATTTCACCTTATGGGAAATTTAATGATGGCGCCGTTACTAATCAAAAATTTCAGTTTGGTTATTCATCAATTAATGCGAAGTATGATAATACCATATTTGATCAGTACCTCTACTTCACTGATATTAGGGATTTGATGAACAAGCATTTTGTTGATTCATTTAATGAACCAAAATTTTATAATCGAACCGCATTGAGTTCCGAAAATTCCAGAAGTGACACCGAGGTTAAACTAAATCCAATCTTTAAATCTAAAATTGACCGCGTCGACACAAGGCTTTGTTTTGTATTGATGCCCTTTAATGAAAGTTGGTCGGATGAAATTTATGAGTTGATAAAAACAACAATAGAATCGATTGGGTTTCAATGCCTGCGAGCAGATGATCTAAACGGCCAAATAGTAATTGAGGATATCTGGATAAAAATTAATCAAGCAGGTTTCATCATTGCGGATGTGACAAATAGAAATCCCAACGTAATGTATGAAGTTGGTATTGCGCATACTGTTGGTCGCCCAACATTGCTCTTAACCCAAAACACAAAAGAAATACCATTTGATTTTACTCACTTGAGGCATATCGAATATAAAAATACCGTTTCAGGCGCAAAGGAATTGACAAAAAAACTTACGGAGGCGATTAAAAATATTTATAAAACCGATGGTGAAATATCTACTACTGCTGCTCCTCCCAGTATTCGGAAACGCAGAAATAAACGGGTTAAATAATCAATCTTTTTCCCAGTTAGCGCGCGTTTGAAACGCGTGCTCATTTCAATATCGGTAGTCATTAGTTATAAACGAGCGCCAGCAGGTTTTTACAACGGTTTCATCACCCACTTCTTTGTTCAAACCTATCTATCGTCCTGCAACATATTCTTCGGTCGTAGTTTGCTCTTGCGCACGGGCAAGGGTTAAGTAATTCAATACGTTTTCATCAATTCGTGTATCACTTTTCTGTGCAAGTGGGCCATCATTTTCGTGCACGTCAAATACGCGAAAAATCTTTCCAAGTAAAAATTATTGGAAGAGCCTTTACAGTTATGGAAAAAGCATTAATGATATATATCTGAGGATACACTCCAAAATACAAGCATATAGAAGAATCAATGATCACCC
>Ga0302322_100007012_pt1 | contig 10034 bp, 6 predicted proteins | sample Fen_T0_2_FD_203757 | JGI IMG/M metagenome (GOLD analysis project Ga0302322, IMG submission 203757) | Peat permafrost microbial communities from Stordalen Mire near Abisko, Sweden - Fen_T0_2 | ecosystem: Environmental > Terrestrial > Soil > Wetlands > Permafrost | place: Sweden: Abisko... | reverse complement strand
TGCCCCCACGGTGCGGGCAATACCCGTGACGCCAGCCGCAGCCGAGCGCTCGCTGGCCGGTACCAGCGCCATGGTGTAGGCCTGCCTGGTCGGCACATCCATCTGCGAGATGCTGAAGCGCAGGAGCAAAACCCCAATGGCCAGTGGCAGGCTGGGCATGAGCGGAACCAGGAAGAGCAGCACATTCGATGGAATGTGGGTGGCCACCATGGTGGCCAGAAGGCCAATCTTGCGCGCCACCCAGGAGGCCGAGAGGGCGGATAGCCCGGCGAGAAGGTTCGCGCCAAAGAAGATGGCGCCGAGCATGCTGGGCGAAACGCCGAAGCGGCGCTGAAACCAGTAGGCGACGAAGGCCTGCACCACGAAACCGCCGGCGAAGGCGTCCAGCGTGAACAGGCCGGCCAGTTTGAAGACCTTGTTGCGCGAGGTCTCGAGGCCGAGGTGAAAACCCGTTCGAGGCGGGCGCGCTTGGCTGATTTTCGGCGCTTCGGCGCTGGTGGAAAGCCGAAGAAAGAGAACCACCAGACCCGTGCCAAGAACAGCATAGCCGGCGGCCAATACCCGGTAGCTGCCCAACGGGGTGACGCCGCTACCTTGCAGGCCGTCGGCCAAGGTTCCGCCAACCAGGCTACCAACTGCGGTAGCGAGCGAACCCGCCAGGTTGTACCAGGCGAAGACCCCGGTGCGCCGCTCGGCGGGAATGGCTTGCGCCAGCGCGGCCTGTTCGACGGCAAGGAAGGGTCCGACCTCGTTGCCGCTGGGGCTGATGACCCCGAACGTAGCGGCCAGCAGCAGCAGCCAGAACGAATGCGTGCTGGCGAACAGAACACCGGCAACGATCATGAGCAGCGCGCCCAGCACCAGCATGCGGCGGCGGCCGGCCCGGTCGGCGCGAGTGGTGATCCACAGCGAAATCACGGCGTCCCCCAGCAGGGTCAGGGTCAGCAGCAGGCCAATCTGACCTTCGGACAAACCCGCGGCCGCAAGGTGCAGCACCAGTGCAACGGAAACCAGGCCGTAGGCGAACAATCGAAAGATGCGCGTGGTGAAGAGCAGGCGGACATCGCCAGACAAGACACTTCGTGCCGCGGCCGGGTGGGGATCCATTGCGTGGGCCGTTATAGCGCTAGCGGATCCCGAGGTCTGCAACTCTCGCAGCCTTGCAAGCTTGCGGTGGCTCTTGCGCGCGCAAAGCGTAGAATTGCTTGCAAGTCTGCGCCGTCCAATGCATGAGCCGGAGGTGGCATCATGAAGCATTCATTCATCATCACGTGTTTCTCGGTTTGCGTTCCGCTACTCGGGTCCACCGTCGCGTGGGCCCAGGAGGCTGGCGAGGCGCAAGGTTACTACGCTGGCCAGGCGGCCCAGCCGCCCGAGCCCGTGCAGCCGCCAACCGCCGCGCCGGGCGAGCTGCCTCCCGCGCCACCGCCCCAACCACCGGCCCCTCCCGTGCAGACGGCGGTGCAGCAGGCGCCCCAGGCCCAGGCACCCGCCGCGCAAGCGCAGACCGGCGGCCAGTGGGTGTACACCAGCCAATACGGCTGGGTGTACATGCCCTACGGTGACCAGTACACCTACGAAGGCACGGCCTACGACGCCTCGCCGTATTCCTATGTCTACTATCCATCCTATGGATGGACGTGGCTTGCCTCGCCCTGGCTATGGGGCTGGGGGCCGTATCCCTATTTCGGCGCGTACGGACCGTGGGGCTACGGTTGGTATCACGGCCTGGTTCGCGGCGGTTACGGCTGGGGCGGTTACCGCGGCGGTGGCGGCTACGGCTACCGCGGTGGCGGCTATATCGGCGGCGGGCACGGTGGCCCGCGTTTTGGTGGCCAGGGTGGGGCCAACGTGGGCGGCGGCGCGATTGGTCCGCGCGGCAACATGTACCACAGCGCCCCTGGCGGAAGCGTCGGCGGGTACCACGGACCGGCTGGCGGCGGTTTCGGTGGTCGCGCGGCCCCGTCAGTGGGCGGAGGTGGGCGCGGCAGCTTCGGCGGTGGTCACGGCCGCCGCTAGGTCATCGGGCGTCTAGAATCGCCCGGCCAGGGTGAGGCTGGTGCTGTTGGGTCCAACACTTACGACGGGCAGAAGGTTGCGCAGCGCTAGGGTCTCGGCTTCGGGCCGGTCGTAACGGCCTGGATCGGGGCCCAGCGCAAACAGCGCGACGCCCACGCCAATCAGCGCCACGCCTACGCCAGCACCAACAAAGCCGCCGGTGCGCAGGTTGCGGTATTTCGTCAGGTTGTTCTGTGCGTCCGTGAGATCCTGCTGGCATTTGGCGACTTGGGCATTGGGGAGTGCCTGACTGGGATCGCAGGTGCCGCCGCTGAAACGGACCTGGTTCTTCTCGACGGTACTCAGGTTGCTTTCCGCGCCGGGGATCTTGCCGTGGCTCCACAGCGCCAGCCCGGTCGAACCGCCGCCCAGCACCAGTCCCCCGACCGCGGTGGTCCAGGCCCAAAAGCGGTATGTTCGGGCATGTGCCACGTGCGCCTCGCGGGTCTCGGGCGTGGGCCTCAAATCCACGCGCAGGGGCAGCTCGCCGCCTTCCGGAATCACGACCTGGCGATTCTCCGGTTCGAATCCAGCGCGCTCTAGCCGAACCAGGTGCGATCCGGCGGGTACGGAGATCCCTTCGCGGTAAACGCCCCGAGGCCGGCCGTCCACGGTCACCAGGATCTCACCCTCGGCGATTTGCAGGCGCAGTCGGCCGCTGGTCGTTGTGGCGGTTGCATCCATTTCCGGATCGAAGGCCAGTTCCCCTCGCGCACCATCCTGCAAGGCGATCTCTCGCCGCTGGGTCACGTAGCCGGCCCTGCGTAATTCCACCACACGCGTGCCAGGCTCGGTGGTGATGGACGCCGCCAATGGGGTCTTGCCGGCCGGAATGCCGTCGATGAACACGTCGGCGCCGGGCAGGGCGCAGCGGATCTCGATGTGGGCCAGCCGAGCCTCGCTGGGGCGCAGTTCCAGCGCCAAATCCGCACGGGTTTGCCCGGCCACGATGATTTCACGCCGCGCGGGCAGATGTCCCGACGCCACGGCGCCAATCACCCGCGTGCCCGCGGCCACGCGCAGCGGTGCCGCCAACGGGGTGGTGCCGGCTTCCAGGCCATCCACCTCGATGGTGGCAGGGACATTGGTGGTGACCTGAACCACGCCGATGCGCTTTTCTTGTTCTTCCTTCACGGCCTGGGCTCGCGCCACGTACTCGGCCTTGAGCGGTCCGGCGTCTTGTTGCACTTTTTCCAGCACCGCCGCGGCCTCGACCGGCCGATCCATCGCGGCGTACACCAGCCCGATGTTGAACATCACCAGCCGGTTGGGGATCAGCTCGTTGGCTCGCTTGAATTCGGCCAAGGCGCCACCGTTGTCACCATTCTCGAACAAATGAAGCCCGCGCGAAAAACGTTCGCGGGCCTCTTTGCGTGCACCGTCTGCTGCGGCCGGCTGTGCATTGGCAAATCCTGGCGCGCCAGCCAGTAGGACAACCAAGATCGGGGCGTAGCGAGACATGCGCATCAGAATGGATTCTCCTGGATAAGACCTTGGCGAGCCGCGCGCGAGGGCTTGTTCTTCGCTGGCTCGGCAGGGCCGAGGTTGGGCTTGGACGTGTTTTCAGTCGGGCGCGCCGATGCGGTTACTGAGCGCGAGGTCGGCCGCTTGGCTGGCGCGGCAGGCTCGCTGGGAACCGGCGCGGGCTCGGCAACTGGGGCGGGAACGGCAGTCGGAGTGGGCGGCAATGGGACAGGAGAGGTGGCAGTCGAAGTCACGGCAGTGGGTGGCGCTGCTGGACTGCCACCGCGCATGGCCAGCCATGCTACCAGCGCGCCCGCGGCCAAGGTAGCAGCGGCCACGGCCATCACCACGTTGCGCCGATGACCGCTTCCTCCACTCCTTTCGCCATCTTCTTCACCGTCTTCCTCGCCGTCCAGGGCAAAGCCCTTGCGTGTCTCGGCCTTGGCCCCGCCCGTGCGATGGGCAGGCGCGTGGACGGCGGTGATGGCGCCCCCGACCTGGGCGACTTCCCTTAGCCGCATGCCCAGTTCGGCAGCCGATACCGGGCGGTTGGCCGGATTCTTGTCCAGACATGCCAGAATGAGATTTTCGAGTGGCGCTGAAATTTTCGCAAACTCGCTGGGCTTGGGCGGCGGCTGGGTGAGCTGGGCGGTCATCAGCTCCGCCACCGATTCGCCCTCAAACGGCAGTCTGCCGCAGTAGATGCGGAAGATGATCACCCCGAGCGCATAGATGTCGGTGCGATGATCCACCCCGCGCCCGGTGCACTGTTCGGGCGACATGAATTGCGGCGTGCCCATGACCGTGCCGGTCTTGGTGACGTTGACGGCTTGCTCGTCGGCGACCAGTTTGGCGATGCCGAAGTCGAGCACCTTCATGAAGGCCTCGCCGTGCTTGGGCCGCGCGATCCACAAGTTCTCGGGCTTGATGTCGCGGTGGATGATGCCCTCGCGATGGGCGGCTTCCAGCGCCTCACAAATCTGCAAAAGCAGTCGCCTCGCCTCTTGCGGGTCGGGCCGGCCGCGCAGCAGCCACTCCGCCATGGTCTCGCCTTCCAGGAACTCCATGACGAAGTACTGCCGTCCGTCGGGCAGTTGCCCGAAGGAGAAGACATCGATGATGTTGGGGTGGCCGATCTTGTTGACGGCGCGGGCCTCGTCGAGGAAGCGGCGAACCAGGGCCATATCGCGCGAGAAATAGGCGTCGAGCACCTTGATGGCCACGCGCTTGCCGATCACGGGGTGGTAGGCGGCAAACACCGAGCCCATGCCGCCGCGACCCAGCTCGCGCTCTATTTCATATTCGCCGACCCTGGTGCCAGGCAGCGGACCGGCCGTTGGTGCGGCCGTGTCCATCATTCCAGCTTCGTGCGCGCCAGGGTCGTGGGCGGTTGGATCGGTCACGGCGTGTCCGCTGTAACATTTCCAGTGAAGGTGTTGCCCGATTGCGTGACCGTGGCTCCCGAATCCCAGAACATGCCGTAGCTGCCACTGTTGGCGATCGTCGAATTGGTCACGGACAGGGTGGAATTATGAACGGTGATGTTGGCCGGGGAGAAGCTGGCCGAGTAGGCCTTGCCGCCACCGTAGGAAACCGTCACGTAGTCGAGCTTGCTGATGGGGTTCAGGGCTGAGTACCACAGCAACCCGTTCCAGCAGCCAGCCAGTTGCTTCTCACAGGTGAAGACGACGGGCGCGGCCGCTGTTCCGACAGCCACGAGCGATCCACTGGACGAGATCTCGAGCTGGGTGCCGGCTTTGAATACCAACTTGGCTCCGGCGGCGATGACCGTGTCGGCCGTAAGGGTCGTGTCCGTCGTGACGAGGTAGGGCACATCCAGGGCAGGCCAGGTCACTGCCGCGTTCACGGTCTCGCCGCGCACGACCACGAAATCGGAGCCGTTACCAGTGAATGCGTTCGCGGTCCCCGTGCTTGCGAGCAGCCCAACCTGGCTGGCTGCCACATTGACCGCACCCAGGGTGTTGCTGGTGAACTGGTTACCCGCAAAGGCATCGACCGTTGCGCTGACGAGGGTGAGCCCGTGCCCGCTGCCGTTGCGGATAATGCTGTTCTTCAGTTGAATCCGCGATTTGTTGATCTCAAGGCTAGCGAGGGGATCACTGGATGAATAATACGTGGTTCCTGCATTTTCCACGATGACGTGGTCGAGCACGTTCTTGGTATTGTTGCTGGTGTAGTACAGGATTCCAGCCCAGTAGCCGGTCGTGGCCTGATCCCCTACGAAGGTGACCTCTTTTCCGGCTGTGCCTACCGCCGCCAGCGAGCCCGTGGCCGAAACCGTGATTGCACCTGTCGTGGCAAAACGCAGATTGGCGTTGGCGGCGATGGCCAGGTCGGCTTGAACCGTGATGACACCATTCACAAGATAGGGGACATCGAGAGCCGGCCACGTCTGTGCGGCCAGCACGGTGTGGCTCGCCACCGCGATGATGTTTTTGGCGTTGCCAACAAAGGTGCTGCCCGCGCCCGCGAGTTGCCCGACCACGTCGCCGGCCAGCGAGGCCGCGCCGAGGGCATTTGAAGTTACGGTGTTACCCGCGAACCCGCTCGCGCCAGCCAGCGATGATGCGCCTGCGAGGGCCAGTCCGAATCCCTTGCCGTTGCGAAGCGACGTGTTGGTGATCTGGGCACTGGACCTGTCCAGCGCCACGTTGGCCGGAACGCCCGACAGCATGGCCGTGTTGCCAGCGCCGTCCACAATGACATGGTCGAGAACGTTGCGGTTGTCGATGGTCCGGTAGAAGTAGATGCCGTCCCAGTATCCGGCCGTGGGCTGGGCGCCGGCGAAGACGATGGGCAGGGCCGCGGTGCCCACGGCATTGAGCGCCCCATCGACCTCCAGTCCCGCGCCGGAGGCGAATTCCACGCGCACACCGGGTTCAATGGTAAGCGTGGCGGCGGTCCCGATGGTGATGTTGGTTGTGACCTTGTAGGTGCACCCGGCCCGGTAGGTGAGCGTGGTGTCTACTGCCACGGATCCCGGCAAGGTCAGGCCGGCGGCATCGACCGAGCACGCGGAACCGCCGTCCGTGACCGCGGAAACTTCGGGGCCGCTTGCGGGCGCGTCCGGAATCGCTGGTTTGGTATCAACAGGCGACGTTGAGTCGATGGCCAGCGGCAAGTCGATGCCTGCGTCCGGGACGTTGGCGTCCACCACGCTGATATCCCCACCGCCGCCATCCAGGGCAACCGCGCCCCCATCAATGGGGATGTTCTTGAGTTTGCCCGTGGTGGTGTCGATGGCTGCGGGCTCGGCGCAAACCCTGTCAGGCAGGACGCACTTTTGCGTGGAGGTGGCGCAGTCGCGGTCGGCCTGGCACTGGTTGCGGCAGGCGAAATCGGCGGCGCAGACCAGCGGGGATGCGCACTGGCTGGTGTAGTTGCACTTCTCGACCTCGGGCAGAAGGCAGCTGTTGATTCCCGATGCGTTCTTCACGCACTGCTGGCCAGCCGGGCAGTCGCGCACCTCCGCGCAGGCTTCCATGCAACGACCAAAGGAGCAGGTCAGCGGCGACTTGCAATCGCTGTTCTTCAGACAAACCGCCCCCGGATCCGTGGTCGACGATCCGCCCCCGCAGGAAACGGCCATGAGAAGAAATACGACTAGACCTGTCAAGTATCGAACCATCGGAGCCTCCAAATCTAAGAGTGCCGGAAGTCTAGTGGAATGTGGGGCGAGCGCCAAGCCCGTAGACAGCCTGTTTTCACCGGGCAGACGCGATGGAACGCTCCACCTTGGGCAGCCCTGAGGCTAGGGCTGCCGCTCGATGGTGCGCAGGTTGCCCACCGCCTGAGCCAGGGCGCGCATACGGATGGAATCGCGTACGGTGGGGGCCTGGCGGTCCGTGAATCCGCTCTGCATGCCGGCGTGTGGGACGCTCACCTCGGCGGCACAAACAAAGGCCTGCTCACGGTAGCTCCAGACCCACAAGGTTCCTTCCAGGTTGCCGAACGTGGTCTTGCCTTGCACGGAGAAGGACAGGTTTTCGCGCGAAACGATCAGCGTGGCATCAACTTCCCATGCGGCCAGATCGACCCACGCGCGGACGCGCCGCCGAGCCTCCTCGGGCGCGACCAGAATGTCCTTGGCGGGCCATGGCGACACCCAGTTCCTGTCGTCCAGGCTGGCGAAAATGGCGCATCGACGCGGGCCTGCAAGCGTGCCGCCCGTCGTCGCCATCACGGATCGCAGCACGTCCACGGCCTTCTGGAACGACCACTGGCTCTCCAAGCGGACGAGTTCGTCCCAGTCCTTGGGCGCCTTGGTGAATCGCTGCCATTGCCGCCAGCTTTCGGGCGTCGTCTCGGCGGAACAGCGATCCTGCAGCAATCGTGGGGCGTGTCCCGCGACGATTTCCGCCAAGGCCCGGCGGCGGGGCGCATCGAGCGCCTCGGCCTGCGCACGCAGCGCCGCGCGTTCGAGCTTGGCGGCGTGGTAGGAGTTCCATCGGGAACTCGGCAACACCAGAACGGCGCCCAGGATCAGGACGGCGACGCCGGCCGACGCCATGATGTCGAGGATAGCGAGGATGGCGCCCCATGGCCTGGCTGTTCTGGGCGGCCATCCCATGAGCAGCCAAGCCTCGACCTCCATGGCAAGCGCGAAAGGCAACACCACCCAGCCGTAGCTGTGCACGTCGCCGGCGAAGGTGATTTCCTGTCCGAACCATCCACCGCCGAAAGGCAACGGTGCGCCGAGGATCCACGGAATCAATGCCACGGCCACCAGCGCGGCCAAGCCCAGGCAGGAATACCCCGCGCGCCTTGCAAATGACCCTTTTCCTCGCAGGCGCCGGAAATGTTCCTTGGCCGCGAGGATTGCCACGGCCAGCGCGGGCAGGGCGAACGCGGGCGCCGCGTGGTAGTAGGGCCAATGCGTGAATCCCTGCACGCCGACTGAGAGTGCAAAGAGTGGAAACGCCACCCCGAGTTCGCCAGCAATGGTCAGTCCAAGCCAGTTCGCAAGGGGCGAAGACCTAGGGCTTTCAGCGCGGTACACGGCCACGGCCGCGGCCAGGGGCGCGAGTACGGCGGCCCCCAGGCGGCCCAAGTCGAGAAGCATGCCGAGCATCCACACGCGCGAGGATTGTATATCCAAGCGTCCGCTTTGGTATGGTTAGCGGAAGTTGAACCTGAAGATGGCACTACGTTTTGCGATTTTCGCGGTCTTGTTCGCCGCGGCCGCTTGTGGCCGCTCGGACATGCTTGGTGTCCCGGCCGGTGCCAAGGGCCCGGTGGGCGGCGGCGCAGGGGGCCGCGAGACGGGAACTGGCGGCGTGCGCGCGGCTGGCGGCGGTTCCGGGGGCAGCGCCAACGGTGGCACGATCGGTAGCACCACAGGTGGCACCAGCGGCAGCGGCGGTGCCGTTGTCCACACCATCACCGAGTTCACCCTTCCAGGCATCGTCAGCCAGCCGCGCGTGATCGTGGCGGGCGCGGACGGCAACCTGTGGTTCACCGAGTACACCCTCGACAAGATCGGCCGCATCACCACCTCTGGCGTGCTCACCGAGTTCCCTTTGCCGCCTCCCCACGCTGGCCCGTTCGGCATTGCCGCCGGGCGGGACGGCAACCTGTGGTTCGCCGCGGTCCTGGCGCACAAGGTTGGCTTCATCACGACCAGCGGCATCGTGACCGAGTTCGCGCTCACGCCAGACAATAGCTTGCCCAAGGGCGTGGCTGTCGGGCCCGATGGCGCCCCTTGGTTCAATGGCTATTCGGGGGACAACATCGCTCGACTTACGACGGCGGGACCTGGCACCGTGCTTTCCTGTGGCATGGCCGGCGTATGGGTCGGCATCGTGGCTGGGCCAGACCATTGTCTGTGGCTTACCGGAAACGGGAGCGACCGCCTATGCAAGCTTTGCCTCGACGGCAGCGCCACCCTTTTCGAGTTGCCCAATGTGGATAGCAAACCGTGGGGCATCGCCGTCGGGCCAGATGGCAACCTGTGGTTCGCGGAATACGGCGGAAGCAGGATCGGCCGCATCACCCTGGCGGGCACGCTCACCGAGTTCCCCATCCCGACCCCGGACAGCTATCCCATTGAAATCGTGGCCGGGCCCGACGGCAACCTGTGGTTCACCGAGGACGCCGGCAACAACATCGGGCGCATCACCCCCGCGGGCGAGATCACCGAATTTCCCCTCCCCACCGCAGGCAGTGGCCCCGCTGGCATCGCCGTGGGCCCGGATGGGAACCTATGGTTCACCGAACAGTGGGGCAACAGGATCGGAAGGATCAATCCGTGAATCTCTTAACCAGAAGTTCTCGCCGTGGGCCGTGAAAACTTCTCTCGCCGCGATTTCGCGGGTAGGATTCCATTCGAGTCAAAGCATGGCGAGCGATAGCAACTTGCAGGACACGGCAGCAGGCGGCGATACCAAGGCTTGTCCGGCCTGTGCCGAAACCATCAAAGCCGCCGCTTTGAAGTGCCGTTATTGTGGCGAGGATCTGGTGGCCTTCGTCAAGGCCCGTGCCGAGGCGGAGGC
>Ga0302322_100007008_pt1 | contig 10039 bp, 9 predicted proteins | sample Fen_T0_2_FD_203757 | JGI IMG/M metagenome (GOLD analysis project Ga0302322, IMG submission 203757) | Peat permafrost microbial communities from Stordalen Mire near Abisko, Sweden - Fen_T0_2 | ecosystem: Environmental > Terrestrial > Soil > Wetlands > Permafrost | place: Sweden: Abisko... | reverse complement strand
ACCTCGCGATGGACCGCGCGCTCGCGGAGATCGGGACAACGCTCGTGCAGTGGGACGCGCTGCGCGTAGTCTCCGAGCAGCCCAACTCACCGGCGCACGCGCTCGCGGTCGCCACCTTTCAAAGCGATCAGTCGTTCGGCACACTCGCGATGCGCCTGGAGAGCCAAGGCCTGATCCGGCGCACGCCCGGCAAGGGCCGGACGGTCGAGCACCGCCTCACCGCGGCGGGCGCGAAGATGCTCCACGCCGGCGCTGCAGTCGCGCGCGAGGTTGCTGCCCGCGCATTCGTTGCGCTATCCAAAGCGGAGCTCGCGAAGCTGCACGAGTTGCTGCTGCGCGTGAGCGAGACACCGAAAGAATAGAGCTCGATGGTTATGCTCTCGGGCATTGCGAGTGGGGCCGCGCCCCCTCGGGCGCCTCTCAATCACGCTTGAGCGGTGGGCGTCTTCAACGAGTCGGCCATGAATGCGATTACGCTCATGGCATACAAGCAGATCTCTGTCGTGGCTACTTCACTCCTCCGCCGCAGGATCGGTGAAGATTTCACTGACGACAAGGGCTTGAAGTTGGGGCTCGTCTCGGCGCAGATGGGACTCGTGTTTTCAGGTGTCATCGCCAAGCTTCGGTCGTTCCTCGGCAACGCCGCGAAGGCTGTTCGCGAAGCGCTGCGAGTGCGCCCGTGCTCTGTCGTTGCCGGGCTGGCGGCTGACTTGCTGCGCTCCCGCTCCGAGCTGGTGGCCGAGAACGCTCTTCTACGGCAGCAACTCATCGTTGCGGCAAGGAAGGTGAAGAAACCAGCTTTCCAACGACATGAGCGCACTCTGATCACGTTGCTCGCGGCCGTGCTTCCGAGGTGGCGCGACGCGCTGCTGCTCGTGAAGCCCGAAACGGTGCTTCGCTGGCGCAGCGAGGGCTTTCGCATGCTTTGGCGCTGGAAGTCCCGGTCGACGAAGACGCCGGTCTGTCGCATCTCGCCAGACGTCGTCGAGCTCATCCGGCGGATGGCGAACGAGAATCGACTTTGGGGAGCCGAGTGCCTTCGGGGTGAGCTGCTCAAGCTTGGAATTCACGTCGCGAAACGCACGATCCAACGGCACATGCGAGCAAGTCATCGCGCGATGCCGCCGCGCGGACAGCGCCGGCACACGTTCCTGCGCAACCACACGGTGTGGGCCTGCGATTTTCTCCAAGTATACGACGTTTGGTTTCGTCCGATCTTCGCGTTCTTCATCGTTGACATCAACATTAAGCACGTCGGCATCACGCGGCACCCGACCGGGCAGTGGACGGCGCAGCAGCTCCGGGAGGCCACGCCCTTCGGGGCCGCGCCCCAGTTCATCATCCGCGACAACGACGGCAAGTTCGGCGCCGACTTCGACCGTGCAGCAAAGGGCGCCGGCATGCGCGTTCTTCGGACGGCAGTCCAAGCGCCGCCCATGAATTCTGTTTGCGAGCGATTTCTCGGCAGCGTGCGTCGCGAGTGTTTGCTCCGGGTTGCGGTCAACACCCGATTCTCCGCCGACCCCGCTGTGTCACGCCCAGTCCTCAGGGGCCGAGCCTCGGGTCGGCGAAGAATCGCTCATCCCATACTAGTGCATTGGTAACCGACCAGACCCCAGTCAGTTTGGGACTCAAGAATACAGTCACATGTTGAAGGGGAGTGGGAGCAGCCCTCGAACGCACCCAATCGCAGAGGGCGAGTGCGTTCGCATTTCGATGAGCAGTCCGTAATGCAGGTCAGCTTGGCTGTGGGAACTCGACCCCGACGTTTGACGACGCTTGTATGCCCCCGGGCGGGAACGAGAGCGAATTCGACGAGATGAAGCCGTAGTAGGCACCGACAGTGCCGCAGGACGCGCTGCCGGTACACGTGCTACCGGAACCGCAAACGCTGAGTCTATGACCTGTGTGGTCGAATATCTCGATCCAGTATGGCGTGGGCCCAACGTTGATGTTCGCCGTAGCCGTGATGACTGCGGACCCGCTAGGCTCAAAGCAAAAGACCTGGACGGGAACCGAGACCCGGTAGCCCAAGTTGTTCCAGGTGACGAAAGTGTTTACCGAGGTCGAGATGACGCCCGAAGGTGGATTGGTCCCTTCCAGTCCGCTTGCGAGGTAGCCTACATATGCGTGCGTAGTGGCCGCGGACTTCGACACGTTTCCAGAACACGTAGTTCCGAAACCGCAGGCAACCACTCGACCGCCCGTGGTGGCATCGAAGATTTCTAGATAGTAGGGGGTCGGGCCGATGTCCTGATCCGACGTTACGGTTAGCGTCACGGTCGTTCCGACGTTGGTGGTGTTACTAGAGGCAGCCACGTTAGAAACGCTGGGGGGGATGATGATGTCGTTTGGAAGCACACGGGCCCGGAACTGCGCCACCGTCGGTTTGGGTGCGTGCGCGGCCGTGTCTTTCGCCCCCTCGACGACGACCGGCTCGTTGGTCGCTGCGACGGGCTCGTTGGTCGCTGCGGTAGGATCGCCGGGAACACCGGAACACGCAACCGTGAGTGGAACAGCTATGAGTGTTGAGAAAATGTAATGCTTCATTGTTAGATTCATTGGAACAATTCCTTCCGTCACCATGCGCGGTGCGCCCGCGCAAACCCTTCAATATTCATGCGCGTCCCGCTCGCGCTAAACTGACAGTCACTGCATAGTGCGCAGTGACTAGTCAATCACGTGTTAATCGTCAGCGCCTACGGAAAATCCAGCGCCTAAATTTCTCGCACTTATTTTCAGCCTTTCTGTAGATAAGAGGCCTAAAAATTGGGCATTCAGCTTCTGGTGCAAGGGGAAAAGGGGCGAAGTGTTTGCCCGTCACGACATGAAGTCACGACATGAAAGTCACGACATGAAAGTCACGACATGAAAGTCACGACATGAAAGTCACGACATGAAAGTCACGACGTGAAGTCACGACATGAAGTCACGACATGAAATCACGACGTGAAGTCACGACGTGATCGTCGTCACGACATGAAAGTCACGACGTGATCGTCGTCACGACATGAAGTCACGACATGAAGTCACGACATGAAGTCACGACATGAAGTCACGACGTGATCGTCGTCACGACATGAAAGTCACGACATGAAAGTCACGACATGATCGTCGTCACGACATGATCGTCGTCACGACATGATCGTCGTCACGACATGATCGTCGTCACGACATGAAAGTCACGACATGATCGTCGTCACGACATGATCGTCGTCACGACATGATCGTCACGATATGATGACAGATCATCCTGATTCGCAAGAGGCGACACTACGCGGCCGCCGCTGGATAACGATCGTTCGGCCAGTCCCGCTCGATGTGTAGGGGCTTCCTACTGAACCTGACGTGACACCGCTCCTGTCGCCGCTCTCGATTCATCGTCCCACTCCTTCCCCGGTGCATCGACGCACCCAACTTCGTTGCTCTTGGTTGATAGACTATCTCGCGATGGCGCTTCAAGTAAAAAATGTGGTGCGTTGTCAGAATGTGCAACCGCTAGCTGAACCGGCGGTTATCGCCAGCCATCGTCTTGTTATCAACGGTCGCATCAGTTGCACACATTCAAGAGTAGTAACACTCATGGATTATCGCGCTGCCTTGGCAATAGCAGCTGGTTGCGTCCGCTGATCTCAACGGAGACGGACTAGCGGATCTTCTGGTGAATCGCGCTTCTACCCTTGCCGTCGTGCTTGGCCAGGCCGACGGCACTTTGGTCCGAGGGCAGGAGTTCTCGGGGCAGGGAGCGGTCGCGACGGACCTCAACGGCGACGGCGCAATCGACGTCGAGTTGATTCGGAATGCGTCGCTCCTGCAGATTCAGGGCCATGCGGACGGTACATTCGAGGAGCGCACGCCGCTCAATATTTCGACGTCGGGCAAGGAGCTTTTGGGCTTGGTGACGCCTCGAGGCACCGAATTGCTGCTCGCGAGTGATTCTGAATCGAGTCGCTTGAGCAGTGCCTGTCTCGCGCGTCGAGCGCGCGCAGCGCTGGCTAGTTCGCAAGGCGCTTCACACCACGCCGTTGTGGTGCTCACCGAGGAAGGCGCCGCGTTCGGCTTGTTCGCGGACTTTCGCCGGTAGCTCAACTTCTCGCCAGCGCCCGAGTCCTCCTGGCTACTCCGGTCGCCCGCCACCTCGAAGCGATCACCAAACCCGCGACGCCGCGGTCTCCTAAACCGCGAGAGCGCGGAAGCCAGCTCAGTACAGTGAAAGCGCCAGGCTAGCGGGACATTCGAGCCGATGCTTGGGAGCGGTTCTCGAATTTCGTTCGCGCGTTGTGCGGCCGAGACCCCGCGCATTTCGACGACCGCCCCACCCTCACCTCGAGCATGCCTTCGAAGCACCGCGCTGGCGCGTCGAGCCACGCGGTGCCGCGGGGCGATTCACCCCGTTCTGCTCGTGCGGGGCCCGGAGCACTTCGACACAACGCTGCGAGCTGCGACTCGCGCGGCGAGCGCCGAGCAAAGCTTGGGAGGTAGGCTGCCGCCGAGCGCCCCGCGCGCGAGTGATCGAGCCGAAAGTCGGCTTCGCACGGGCGGGCACGACGGCGAGTGGTAGCGATTGGCACGCCGGAGCAGGCAGGGTGGGAGTCACTCACTCGGGAGAGTGATCGAACTTGGCACTTCCATCATCACACAAAGTCAGATTCGAGCCTGCCCCAACCGTTGCGGGCCTTGCGTATGAAAATCACGAAACACTATAAAATACCGGCGCTACTGTTTTCGCTTGCGGCAATCCAGGCGTGTGGCTCGAGCACCGATGGTGGCTCGCTCGTGCCCGAAGGCGGCGCGGCAGGCACACCGGGAAGCCGCGCGGGCGCGGGCGGAAGCGTCCCTGGCGGAGGCGGCAGCGGACACACAGACGCAGGCACGAGCTCAGCGGGCAACTCGACGACCCTCAGCGGGAGCGGCGGCTCGCACGGAGGAGTGGCAGGGAGCCCAGGCAGCGCGAGCGGTGGCACGACGGGTACGGCGGGCAGCGCTGCGCAAGCGGGCGGCGCCGGCAGCTCGGGAGGCTCTACCTGCGGCGCATGCATCACGGCTCCAACTCGACGAGCTCAATCGCGTCGACGAGTGAATCCTTCACCGGGACGGGTGGGAAGATGACGGCGCGACTCGGTACCGCGAGGCGACAGGTGACTCGGTGGTGAGCGCTCTCATCGGAGTAGTTACATTGCGGGGCGTTCGACCAGGTGACTCGTAAGGGCTTGTCCGGCCAAGTATCGAGCGAGAGCTCATACCTGCCGGGCGCGAGCTCGATTGAAATCGGTGAGCGCGCGACGACCTGCCAATAGGCAACGAGACGATACACCTCGAAGTCAACAGAGCTCTCGAGCGGTCCCGGGGCGCTCCCCGTCACGCGAGCGTGGCCGAGCCTCTTGGCCACCAGCTCGTTGCCGTCCACGCTGAGCACCTCGGGAGCGTCGGAGGTTACCGTTACCGGTACGTCGTCGAAGATGAGGCCTCCGCTGCCGCTGACTAAAAAGCCCGTTGGCTCCGGCGGACCACCGAGCCGCACGCGCGCCGGCGGCGGTGGTGATTGCCCGAGGTGATACGCGAGAAAACACTCGAGGTGCGCACTCGCACTCTCCTGGCCGACCCTCGCGCGAACGGAACCTTCGCCGGTGCGCCTGCAGCGTAGCGTCACGTTGTCGTAAACGGTCGCAAGCTCGGGGGGAGTCACCTCGACTTGCCAGCGATCCACGACGGGGAGCACTTTTTCGCCGGGTTCGAAACCACGAGCCGCAAGTTCTTGCTTCCGTCGCCATTGGGGCGCTGAAGACACACTTGTTTCGATCACGGGACCAAAAGCATTGGGCTGCGCCGTGTGTGCCGAAGCACGTGCGAGCGCAGCCTGCCGCGTTCAGGGTATTGCGCAGGCATTCGCTTCACAGTGACTTTCCTGGTGAACAGCCCCCCCAGACCACAACGAGTCCAATCGATTGGCCTACAGTGAAAATCTGCTCCCCCGCCCCCAAACGGTCCGCCGCCGTCCGGCCCTGGGCAGGTAAGCATCGAGCGGCCGGCTCGACACTGCGCGTGAGACTGTGGCAGCGTACCGGGGCAGGTCGACCGATGTACCTGCGCTGGGAGCGGCTCGCAGGAGCTCGACGCAAAGGGAGATTGGCCGTGCAAAACGCATTGTTGAGAATCGCTGGGATGGATGCCGCTTCGAGCGGTGAGCGCACCTACGACAAGCACGAAAGCTATACGGGGGATCTGCTGGCGCGCGTTTCCGACGCTGGGCCTGCGGACGCACTGGCCGCGCTGGCTGCGGCTCAGGCAGCGTTTCCGATTTGGTCAACGACCCCGCTGGCACAGCGCCGCGCCTGCCTGTGGAAAGCCGCCGACCTTTTGGAGGCGCGGGCCAGCGACGTGGCTCGCACGATCACGCTCGAAACGGGCGGCACCTTTGGCTACGGCATGTTCAACGCCTTCTTCGGAGCTGGCATGTTACGCGAAGCAGCCGCTGCTGTGTCGCACATCCAAGGTGACGTGATTCCTTCCAATCACCCGGGCAGCTTGTCGCTCGCGGTGCGCCAACCACTGGGCGTCGTGCTGGGGATCGCGCCCTGGAACGCGCCCATCATTTTGGGCGTGCGGGCTGTTGCCATGCCGCTCGCCTGCGGCAATACGATGATCCTCAAAGCATCCGAAGAGACGCCGCTCACTCAGCGACTGATCGGCGAAATCCTGGACGAAGCGGGGCTTCCCAAAGGCGCCATCAATGTCCTTACCAGTTCACGTGCCGAAAGCCCGGCGCTCGTGGAAGCGCTGATCGCCGATCCGCGCGTGCGCCACGTTAACTTCACCGGTTCGACCCAGGTGGGGCGGAGCATTGCCGAAAAGGCGGCCCACTACTTGAAACCCGTGCTGCTCGAACTGGGTGGCAAGGCGCCGCAGATCGTGCTCGAGGATGCCGATCTCGATGAAGCGGCAGCGGCCGCTAGTTTCGGCGCGTTCATGCATCAGGGCCAGATTTGCATGTCGACCGAGAAGCTCTTGGTGCAGGCCTCGGTCAGGGCGGAGTTCGTCGCCAAATTGCTGGCCAAAGCCAAGGCGCTGAAGGTGGGCGATCCGTTCGACCCGACGACGCAAATCGGGCCCATGATCCGGGTTGACGCCGCAGAACGCGTACAAGGCCTGGTCGATGACGCTCGCCAGCGAGGGGCCGCAGTGCACTGTGGCGGCTCTCGCCGAGGCGCGCTGTTCCCGCCGACCGTGGTCGACGATGTGACTCGCGACATGCTCCTGTATAGCCAGGAGTCGTTCGGTCCGGTCGTGGCCGTGATTCCTTTCACCAGCGATGACGAAGCCGTGGCCCTCGCCAACGATACCGAATATGGGCTCTCGTCGGCGATCTTCAGCCGCAACATCGAGCGCGCGTACGCGCTCGCTATGCGCATCGAAAGCGGTATCTGTCACATCAACAGTTCGACCGTGGACGATGAACCACAGATGCCGTTCGGCGGCGTGAAAGCCAGCGGTTTTGGGCGCTTCGGCGGCCAAGCCGCGATCGATCAATTCACCCAGCAGCGCTGGATCACCATTCAGTCGGGCCATCGCCACTACCCGATTTGAGTCTCCGGCTGCCACGCAAGCTCGTTTAGCGCAGTTCCGGGCGAGAGCAGGAAATCTCGCGCGCTCGCATGGCACGAGCGCGCGCCTACTCCAAAAGCGCGGCTCGGATTTGCCTTAGCGCGCGCTCGATGTCACTCATGACGAGCGACGCTTCGACCCGAACGACACGGTAGCCGGCGCGCTTGAGCGCCGCGTCGCGGCGCGCATCAGCACGCCCACGCTCGGCGTGATACGCGCCGTCGACTTCAATCACGAGACGCTGCGCCGGAGCCAACGCCACCCATGGCAAGGAGCAACCCTTCGAATCCACTGGGACGCGCCAATCTACGCGCACGCTGAGCGCGGGCGCAAACATTCGCAATGCGAGACCGAGAGTGTGAAGTGGACCCGATCGTCCGGACCGGAAGCGCGCCCACGTGCAGCGCCGACAGTCATTCCATCAAGCAGGAGCTCGGCTAGCTCCGAAAAGCGGGCGAAATCGCGCTGCGCCAGGGCTTGAAACGCGCCAAAAGTGAGGGATCTGCCTGCCGACGAGGGCCCAACGTACTTGTCGCGCAACATCAGGACGGTGTGCAATGGCTTGGTCATTCAGGGGTCTAGCGGCGCAACACGTGCGGAATTGCGGCGAGTCGTGCCGCGGGCCCTGCGCTCTTGGCCGGGCGATCAGTAAACCCGGTCCAAAGTTGCGATAAGTCGAACTCCCCGACATCGGCGCTAAGCTATCGCTTTCATGGTGGAGGCAAAGAGGACCGAGGTGCCGACTAGCAGCGAACCGGCCTTGAGGGCACGGCATGGGCCAGCGCGGCGCGCGGACCGCCGGATTGTCTTCGCCAAACTGCGCCTTTGGCTGTCGTTGATCGTCGTGGCAAGCTGCAAGCGCCAACCTTCGCTCGGAGTCGGCTCGCACTCACCGCTTCGCGAATCACTGGCACGGGTCGTCGTGCCCGGTGGGCCGGTGCTCAGCGCGCCACTTCTGTCTGATACGCCCGCGCCGTTCCGCACCGCCTTCCGCGGACCCGATGATGACGCGAGCGGACGCCTCCAGCTGACGACTCCCTGTGTCTTTCGGATGCACGGCACGCTCGGCACGGCGCCGGTTCACGCCGTGTTGACAGCGAATGGGCGATCGCTTCGCGTCGAGGTATCCGGCATCTTGGACGCACGCAAGACTACTTATCAAGGTATCTTGAGCGGGTCGCCTTGCGCGCACGACATCGAGGACGACGCTGGCGTGCTCGGCAGCGAATCGAGTTCGGGAGAGCTCGCAGGCTGGCCCAACGAGCTCTCGGTTTCGCTCGAACGTAGTAGGGTCAGCTTGCCCTTTCGTTGGCTGGCGCAGGCCAAGCTCGAAGGGCACTCGGTCGCTCGCGGTGCTACGCAAGCACTCGTGCTTCGAAGCGTGCCCGACTGGCGGGTGGCAACCTACGCCGCGCTCGAGCGGCAGCTCGTTCAGTACACCGGGGCCGTGCTCGACATCGAGGAGGCGCTCGACACCGGGCAGCAGAGCTTCATCGTCGCGTATTGGGCGACGGACCGGCAGCTGTGGCTGGCTGCACTGGCGGGGGAGCACTCACCGGTTCGGAGCGCAGTGGCAACCGGGCTCTTCTGCGACACCGAGAGGTGCACAGTGGGACTCGCTGGAGCCGAACCTCGGTCAGGATTTTCGCTCGTGATTGTCAACATCAAACGTTGGCGCTGCCAACCAAGTTGCACGCGTTACGACCAGGCCCAGTTATGGACGCTGACCGCTCGAGGTTTCGTCCCGAGCGGACCAATACAGACCGCGGCACGCGCCGACGGATTCGTCGATGTCGGCGAGGAGGTGGCGACGTCGCTGCAATGGGTGAGCGTGGACGACCGCCTGCCGGTCGACCTTTTGCTGCAACGACAGGCGACGTCCGGATGGCCTGCCCAAACCCGCGTCGTGGAAACCGTCGTGTTCGTGTTCGATCCGCATTTCGGGCGCTATGTTCGGGATCAGCGAGTGATCGAGATGTCACCGGCCGTGCGCTCGACACTCCAGATGTGTGCCGAATTCGACGCACTCTGAACCGCCGGCGGACGCCCTCCGGCTCGCTCTCAAGATTCGAAGACCGTTTTGCAAGAGAGCCCGACGTTCATTTATTCGCGACAGCGATGCCGTAGCAGCACAGCGACGGGCGCCGCCCGGTACACGAGTGCGGCCGGGCTGACTGTTGTTGCGCATTGCCTGCCCTCCCGGAGCCCCCGGACTCCCACTAATGTCGTACGAGCCAGTTGCGATGCGCGCGGTGTATGCAGCCCGGTAAGCAGTAGCAGCTTCGCGAAGACGCAGCCGTCGGACCCTCCGCCGCGCACGACGTCGGCGCGGGATCGTACAAACTCGTGAGTTCGAGCTTCTACTGAGGCGCGTTGCTCATCGGTCAGCGCGTGAAAACGGGAACCGAGCGCGCCCGGCGCCACCGCCGCCGATATG
>Ga0302322_100007007_pt1 | contig 10039 bp, 9 predicted proteins | sample Fen_T0_2_FD_203757 | JGI IMG/M metagenome (GOLD analysis project Ga0302322, IMG submission 203757) | Peat permafrost microbial communities from Stordalen Mire near Abisko, Sweden - Fen_T0_2 | ecosystem: Environmental > Terrestrial > Soil > Wetlands > Permafrost | place: Sweden: Abisko... | reverse complement strand
CGAGCGGGGTAAAATGTGGCGTCTGCCACGACTTTCAACTGCTGGAGAGGATTCCGACCGAACCGCACGATGCCCGGTTAAATTTTATTTTCACCCCGATGCGCAGTGTGCGCCGGAAAGTCTAACGATGCTGGGTGTCCATCCCGTTAAGCGCCCCACCCTGCCAGCCTTCGGGTGAGTTCCACGGCCGGACCGAGGCGTTGTCAGGCTCGGTGCTGGCACACCCGCAAAAAATGCCAGCCAGCGCCAGAAGCGCCAGCAATAGCAGCAGATTCGCAGGACGAAATTTCATTTTAGGTGGCGGGATGCGCGGGACTGACCTCGTCGCCTTCGACCGGATCACCGAGCTTCCAGCCGGGAATCACGTTGGCAATGCAACGATCTTTCTGGATGCTGCGCACGATGACCTTGGCCACCAGTTTGCCATCGCGGCTGACCAGCAATTCCCCGTTCGGCAACACACCCTTGTCTTCACCAATGTTGAGAATAACAAAGTCCCATTTGGGATCCACCTGCAAAATCTTGCCGCGCAGATCAGCGGGCAGGATGACGAAGCTGTTGGTTCCAATGATGGATTCCAATTGCGTCCGCACTTTGACCAGGTTCCGCATGAGCACGGATTTTTCGCCGTTGATGGCTTCGATTTCCAACATGGCGTCCTTGAGATTTTTGTTCAGCTTGACGACTTGCTCCGGCGTGAGGCCGGTGGCCTTGTAGGACGCCAGCGTGTTCTGGGCGTCATCACGTTCCCGGGTGGCTTTGGCCAGCTTTTCATTCAAATCATCCGCGCGCTTCTGCATCGAGTCGCCGCGGGCAATGGCCTTGTCGCGTTCGCTCTTGGTCTCGGCCAGTTCGGTTTTGGTCTGGGCCAGTTCGCTCTTGGTCTTGCCCAATTCGGACTTGGTCTGCTTGAGTTCGCCCATCGTAGCCACCTTGATGGTGTGCTCTTCATCGCGCTGTTTGGCGAGCGCAGGGATTTTATCGGTAACCTCAATATAGCTCAAAGCACCGGCGGCAAGCGCGGCAATAATCGCCACTATCAAACTAATACGCAGTAACATGGTGTCAGAAATTTTTCAGAGATTAAACCGCTTTGGCATCAGTGTCAACGCCGTTTGCCACCAGAAAAACCCGGGCGTTTGAATAATTTTAAGCAAACGCGCTCGCCACCCGCCGTCATTTTTGGTTTGATGCGCCCGAATGAACCAGCCGCTCACCCGCCGTTTCCGTCTCCTGCTCACCATGAGCCGGGTGCGGAACCTGCCGTCGGTCTGGTCCAACTGCCTCGCTGGCTGGTGGTTGGGCGGGGCGGAAACGTTCGGAAAATTACCGCTGCTGCTGCTCGGCGTCAGCACCATGTATCTCGGCGGCTGTTTTTTAAACGACGCCTTTGACGCCGACATCGACCGGCGGCGGCGCCCCGAACGTCCTTTGCCAGCCGGAAAAATTTCACGGGAATTCGTCTGGTGCTCCGGGTTTGGGCTGCTGGCGCTGGGCGTGTTGTTGCTGGTGGTTTGCAGCAAGGCTGCCGGGGTGGCCGCAGTGCTGCTGACGGTGTTCATTTTACTCTATAACGCCACCCACCAATTCTTGACCGCATCCCCTTGGCTGATGGGCATTTGCCGGTTCTGGCTCTATGTCATCGCCGGGGCCGTCGGGGCCAACGGGCTTAATGGCTGGCCCATCTACTGTGGCGTGGCGCTGGCCTTTTATGTGGCCGGACTCGGCTACATCGGCTGGCGCGAACATTTTCGCGGACCGATTCCGCGCTGGCCGCTCCTGCTGCTGTCGTCCCCGCTCGTTCTGGCCATGCTGATGAATGCCAAAAGCTACCGGGTATCCGCCGTGGGATTGGCCGTTGTGCTCGCATCGTGGACGGCGCTCAGCATGCAGGGCGTCTTTCGCGGGACCGAGACCAGCCCGGCACGGGTGGCTGCGAACTTGACCGCCGGCATGGTGCTGGTGGACTGGCTGGCAGTGTTTCCGGTTTGCCCGCTCTGGTTGACCCTGATCTTTCCCGTGCTGTTTGGCCTGACAAAACTGTTGCAAAGAGCGATGCCGCCCGCCTGACCAATAAAGCCCGGCGCGACGGGTGACCGCCGACGCCAACCAGCGGTCCCCGAGGAGTGAAAATTGGGTTTGTTTTCGACCCTGCGTTTTTCGAACTGTTTCTTAAATCGCAACCCATTCCATCGGAATGATTTTCATTCGGGCGGCCAAAGCACGTCGGCGGGACCTCAGGAAAGCGCGGGCAGGCCCCGGATTCCCGGCGTGTTCCGGGGCCGTTGGCGGCATGCGCCCGCCGGGGCATATTCCCACGGATTTTCGTTGCCGCCGGGGACGGCCCGCAAATAACCTTCAGCCACTTCATGGGATTTCATCCCACCATTAACGACATAGCGGCGAGAGGCGCCGAGCAAACCGCCTTGCACGCGCAGGCGAGAGCGGCGGCCAGCCGGACTTTCGGGCGGCAGGTTTTTGTCCGGGGCGTGGTGGAAGTCTCCAATTTCTGCCGGGAAAACTGTGCTTACTGCGGGATGCGCCGCGACAATCATGAACTCGCCCGCGCCCGCGCCCGGCACGATGAAATTGCGGAACTGCTCATCCACCACCGCCCGGCCGGCCTGACCGACGTCAATCTCCAGACCGGCGAGGATCCGGTGGCGGCGCGCGCGATGGTGCTGCCGCTCCTGCGCACCCTGCGGCGCGAAACCAAGCTTGGCCTGAGCGTCTGTCTCGGCACGCTGGACCCGGAAATTTACGCCGAGCTAAAAGCTGCCGGGGCAACCATTTATCTGCTGAAATTTGAAATCGCCAAGGCCGATGACTACGCCCGTTGGCAGGCTCCGGGCCGCTTGGAGGAACGGCTGCGCCACCTGCGGGAACTGGCCGCCACCGGCTGGAAGGTGAGTTCAGGATTTATCGCGGGCCTGCCGGGGCAGGACGCGGATAAGATGCTGGCGAGCTGCGAGTTGGCCGCGTCGCTGCCACTGCATGGATGCAGCGTCAGCCCGTTTGTGCCCGGCGAAGCCACGCCGCTGGCCAACGCGCCGGCCGGCGACGTGGAAACGACCTTAAACTGCATGGCGATTCTGCGCCGGCTCCGGCCGGACTGGCTGATTCCGGCGGTAAGTGCGCTGAACCTGGCACAGGGCGGCACAGGCTACCGGCGCGGCCTGCGGGCGGGCGCGAATGTCGTGACCATCAACCTCACGCCCAAGGAGATGCAGGATGATTATCTGCTCTACAAGCGCGACCGGTTCATCATGGACGAGGCGCGCGTGCTGGCGGCGCTCGCCGCCGAGGGGCTGGAACCTTCCCCACAAAGCATGGCGGATTATCTCGAACAAAACCCGGCGCCTGCCATCATGGGCCGCACGCATTGATTTCATGCCGAGCCGCATTCTCCTCATCAGCGCCAATCGTTGCACGACGCCGGACCCGGTGTTTCCGCTGGGGCTGGCGCACATCAACGCCGCCCTGCGCCGCGCCGGGCACACCACGCGCTGGCTGGACCGCCTCACCAACCCCGACCGCCTGGTGGAAACGCTGCAGGAATTTCAGCCGGAGCTGGTCGGCATTTCCCTCCGCAACATTGATGATGTGCTGATCCGCCAGCAGGAGAAATTTTATGACGAACTGGCTCCATTCACCGCCACCATCCGGCAGCACAGCGCGGCACCGGTGGTGCTCGGCGGGGCGGGGTTCAGCATCTTCCCCCAAAGGTTGCTGGCGCTGACCGGGGCGGATTATGGCATTGCCGGCGAAGGCGAGCCGGGGATGCTGGCGTTGGTGGCCGCGCTGAAACAGGGTGGCGACTTGAGCCGGGTGCCAGGTTTGGTCCACCGGCGAAGCGGGAAAATCGTCATCAATCCCTCCGCGCCCGGTCCGCTGGACGAGCCGCTGACGGCGGCGGACCGGCCGCCGGAAATCACGCAAACCTACCTTGCGGCCAGTGACACGCTGAACATCCAGACCCAGCGCGGCTGCCATTTTCTCTGCTGTTATTGCACCTATCCGCTGATCGAAGGGAAAACCCACCGGCGCCGGCCGCCGGAGGTGGTGGCCGCCGAACTGGAAAGCCTCCAGCAACAGGGCGCCAAGTTCGTGTTCATCGTGGACTCGGTTTTCAATTCCACGGCGCGCCACGTCACGGAAATCTGCGAGGCGATCCTGCGACGCAACGTGAAAATTTCGTGGGGCTGTTTCCTGCGGCCGCGCGGGCTGACGGCGGAATTGATGGAGCTGATGGCGCGGGCCGGGCTGACGCACATCGAGTTCGGGACGGACAGTTTTTCCGACGTGACACTGCGAACCTACGCCAAGCACCTTACGTTTGCGGATGTGCTGGCCGCGAGCGAGCTGGCGCGCGAACGGAAGATTGATTACTGCCATTTTCTCATCTGCGGCGGTCCGGGGGAAACGCCGGCGACGCTGGAGGAAGGTTTTCAAAATTCGCTGCGCCTGAAAAACACGACCATCATGGCCGTCGTGGGCATGCGGATTTATCCGGGCACGCCGCTGTTCGGGCAGGCCGTGGCCGAGGGCGTGATCGCCGCCGATGCCGACCTGCTGGCGCCGGCGTACTATCTTGCGCCGGGCCTGACCGAGGAAATCATTTTTGCGAAGCTGCGCGAGTTCTCGCAGCGCTCGCCGAGCTGGATCGCGGGCGATCCCCTGCCCGGCTACCAGGAATTGATCAAGCGGCTGCGCAAACGCGGGGTGGCCGGCCCGCTGTGGAGCTACCTTTCCACCGTGCAACGGCTCTGGCAACCCACAAAATGAAACGTCTTCTCCTCATCGCCCCCAGCGTCAAAAACAGCCTCATGGCCGGCGGCATGATGTTCCGCCTGCCCAATCTCGGGCTGCTCCGCGTCGCCGCGCTGACGCCGCCCGACTGGGAGGTGATCATCGTGGATGAAAAAATCGAGCCGCTCGATCTGAACCAGCCGGCGGACCTCGTCGGCATCACCACGATGACCACGACGGTCAAGCGGGGCTATGAGATTGCCGATCATTTCCGGCGGCGGGGCATCAAGGTGGTGATGGGGGGCATGCACGTTTCCTGCCTGCCGCAGGAAGCGCTGCAACACTGCGACGCGGTGGTCGCCGGGGAGGCGGAAGGCCTCTGGCCCGCGCTGCTGCAGGACCTTGCGCAAAACACGCTCAAGCCGGTTTACCGGCACGGCGACATCTGGCCGCCGCTCACCGGGCTTCTGCCAAACAACTGGGAGATGGTCCGGCCGAAAAAATATCTGCCGATCCACTTCGTGGAGACGACGCGCGGCTGCCCGATTGACTGCGAGTTCTGCGCCGTCACCAGCGCGTTTGGCGGCACGTTCCGCAACCGTCCGCAGGCCGACGTCCTGACCGAATTGAAATTGCTCCGCCCGTTCACCGGCCTGCTCACGCTGAAAAATCTCGTGTTCTTCGTGGACGACAACATCGTGAGCAACCGCGCCTATGCGCGGGAATTCTTCAGCCGCATCGCGGATCTGAACCTGAACTGGTTCGGTCAGGCGTCAGTGAATATTGCCAAGGATCCGGAGATTTTGAAGCTGGCGCAGGCAAGCGGCTGCACCGGCCTGTTCATGGGCTTTGAAACGCTCTCGACGGAAGCGATCAAGTCCATCGGCAAAGGCGTGAACAAGCCGGGCGAATACCTCGACGTGGTCAAAAAAATCCACGACCACGGCATCGGGATTGACGGCTCGTTCGTGTTTGGGTTCGACTCGGACGATGCCGGGGTGTTTGACCGGACGGTGGAATTCGTGCTCAAGGCCAAGCTGGAAGTTGTTTATTTTTCCATTCTCACTCCCTACCCCGGCACGCGCCTGCACCAGCGGCTCACGCAGGAAGGCCGACTGCTCAGCGAGGACTGGGATCTGTACGATGCCAATCACGTGGTTTATCAGCCCAAGACCTTCACCCCCGACCAACTGCTCGCCGGCTATTATGGCGCGCTGAAGGAAGTTTACACGGTGCCGTCCATCTTCAAGCGGCTCTGGGGAACCACCTCGTGGAAAAACTTTTTCTACCCGATGAACTTTGGCTTCCGTGCCGGCGTCAACCGGCTGGCGGGCACCATGGGGCAGTGAGGCGACGACGTGTTGCCGGCTCCCGAGAAAACTCAATTGACCTTGCAACTGGCCGATCCGGGGGCGGCTTGCCCCGCCAAATTGCTGCGCCCGGGACGGGCGCGCTCCGCTGAAACCGGCCTGCGGGTCAGGCCGCGGCCAGCAGCTCGTTCACTTTGGTGACCACGGCGAAAGCATCGGCCACGTAGAGCACGTCGGCCTTGCCACGCGCCCAACCGCAGTTCGGGTCGAGGCTGATGGCGCGGCGCTCATTGATGAAACGCCAGCCGACGGTGTGCGGCTCCTCGCCATGACAGCAGGTGCTCAGGCCCTTGGCATGACGCGGGGTTGCGCCGGTCTGACCGATCTGGTTGAGGTGCGACAGGAACGGCAGCACGGCCTGGCCTTCGCCACCGAGATCCACGAGCGATTTGCTGCTGCCGAGCGAAGCGCGGGCCGCCTTCAAGAAACCGAGAATCAGCTTTTCCGCCTCGGGCACATGCGTCTGGCCATCGGCCTGTTTCTTGGTCCAGCCGGCACCGGTGACGAACAGAAGCTGCGCATCGGGACGGATGGTTTGCGCGTCCGCTTTCGGTTCGCGCAGGCCTGTCACCGTGGTGCGCCGGGCCGTATCGGGGAGCGCCACCGCGACCATTTCGACGGCCGCCGTGCCGGCGCCGCAAGCGCAGGCCGGCTGGCTGCCGGGATCAATGCCGATGAGCCACGGACGCTGCGTCCGCGTGAGGGCGCCTTCCATGCGCTGGCGGTAATACCAGCGGCTGACCGAGATTTTGCCATCCGTGACCGCCACGCCGGTGACGTGGGTATCGGCGCGGCCACCGAGCCGCTGCGCCACGCCAGGCAACACGCGCGCCCAGCGCGAGGTGGCGGGAGCCACCACAATCGTGGCCTGAGCCGCCTTGAAAATGCTTTCGGCCGCGGCCGCGTCGCTGGCGTAGCGGGCCTGGGTGAAATCCGTGCCGGTGACGCCAAAATATTTGGTCGCCGGACTGGCGGCGATGGAATTGGCCGCCGCCTGAACGTGGTCGCCGATCAGGCCCACGACCAATTGGGAGCCCGCCAGGGATTGGTGCAGCGCGGCCGCCGAGTGCATGGCCTCGCGCGCCGACTTGGCGAGCGAACCGTCATTTTCCGTGTGAGCAAGAACAAGAATAGTTTCCATATTTTAAAATGCTGGTGTATTTCGCGGTTGGTCACTTCTTGATCCACGCGACGATTTCCTGGGCGATGGCGTCGGGGGACTGATCCTTGACGATTTTGGTTTCGCGCAGTTGTTTAGGCAGCGCGACGCCGGCAAAGCTCAGGCCTTCGCCGGCCAGCTTCGTGGGTTTGGCCTTTTGCAGGGCGGGCATCACGGTGCGCATGTTGACCATGCCCACCTGCGGATTATTTTTCGGCTCCGGCAGATTGCCGGTGGCCCAGCCCAGCAAGGCCGGGGCGCCCGCGCACCGGGAGACCTGGTGTTTGCCGCCCTCGATGCGTTCCAAAATTTCCAGCGAACCATCGGCATTCACCGTGAGCTGATCCACGCCCTGAAACTGGTCCACGATGCCGAGACGTTCGCCCACGATCTGCATGGTGGCACCGGCGCCGCGCGAGGCGGATTCCCAGCCGCCGAAAACGAGCAGCTTGGATTTATCCAGGCCCGGAATCGCGGCGATGGCCTCGGCGAGCGCCGTGGCCGTTTCGGTGGCATCGGTGAAACCGCTGGCGGAACCGTCGAGGGCGACGAGTTCAAACGGCACTTTCTGCGCCACCGTCATCATGACCTGCTGGAGCTTGGCCTTGGGTCCGAGGGCGACCAGCCAGACCTTGCTGCCGGGGTTGTTTTTGGCGAGGTTGGCCGCCTCAAACAGCGCATGGCCGGCCCAGGGATCCAGAACGGCGGGCAGCATCATTTCGTTTTTCAACGCCGGCCCGGTGGGCGCAGCGACCGGTTCAAGAGTCTGCAACGGATCCGGAACAATGCTGCCGCACACGACAATTTGGTAGGCTGTGGTCATAAATTTTCAGGTTGGCCATAAACGGGCGCAAAAGCAAAAATTTTCACCCCGCGCGCAACAGAAATAAGTTTCTGAAATTCGAATCATTCAGAAATCAATATCACCCGGCTGACGCACGATCTCAGTTGATACCAAATCATTGGCGACCAACACCCACCCGCGCTAGAGCCGGGCCTCAACGGGCGGCGGCCGGGAAAGTATAGCCGACCATGCTGCGCACTTCGTCCAGCCAGGCGGCGCGCTGCACCGGCGTGCTGGTGACGACGACGGAAAAAGTGCGGCGCCGCACCGTGGACACGCCGCACAAGCCGAAGATGCATTTCTTCCACAACAATTCCAAGGGATCGCCGAAGGCCGCCTGCTCGCGGGCTTCCGGCGTGTTGGAGGTGTTGAAAACCATCGCCGACTGCGCCTTGAGCAACCCCTGCGGCACGCCCTCGCCCTGGTCATTGGCAACGAAACGGTAGGCCACTTCCATCCGCAGCACGCGGTCAATCCAGCCGGTCAAAATCGCCGGCGGCATGCCCCACCAATTGGGATGCACGATGATGATGCCATCCGCCGCAACGATTTCGCGGCAATGCTGGCTGGTCACGGAATCCAGCCGGGCGTCTTTGGCGAGTTCGGCGGCGGGCAGGAGCGGGTCGAACTGTTCCATGCAGAGGTCGCGAAAATTCACGTTATGGCCCTGGCGGCGCAATTCCATGGCCGCGGTGTTGGCGATAGCGTGGTTGAAACTGCCGGGATTCGGGTGCGCGAGGATGATGGAAATATTCATAAGGCTGGGAAAGTCAGAGGGATCAAGGCTTGGGCTGCCCGACCGATTGGGCGAGGACGATGAGTTGCTCCGGACGGAGTTTTAGTTTGGATCCGAGCACGGTTCGATCCACCGAGCCCCGCGCTCCGGTAACGAGCCCCTCGGAAGCGCTGAACAGATAGACGTTTTGGGAAATGTAACCAACATCAATATTGGCGGTGTTCTTACTGCCTTCGTTGTTGCCGCCGGTTTTGGTGAGATCCGCGACGAAGATCAAGGTCACCGGGGCGTCTTTCACGAAGGTCTGGGTGCCGCCCAGTGCGCGGAGGTCTTCGGCGACGACCAAATCCAGCCGGTTGGACACGGCCGAATACACATAGGTGCCGGATTTCAGCAGCACATAAATATCCGTCTCCTGGAAATTCCGGGCGGAGGGCGCGGTGCGGCGGCCATCGGGCCGGTTGACGCCGAAGGCGGCCCAGAGGAGGCTGGAAAGCTGCTGGGGCGAAAGCTCGTTCGTGGCAAAGGCGCGGGCGGTGGACCGCCGGGCCAGCGCGTCCATCAAGGGCATCCCGCCGGTCTTCTGCGGCGCGGGCAGGTCAATGGATTGCGCCAGGAGATGGCCGCCCAGCAAGGCGGCGGCGAGGAGAGCCAAGGTCGGTTTCATAAATATTTCAGGTGGTTGAGATAAATGGTCGAAGCGTTTGTTTCCACCAGGAGTGGCCGCAACGGATCAGGATTCACATTTTAAAACAAAACCAGCTTGATTTATCAAACAACTAATTTACCAACATCGCACCGTGACCGCAATACCCTCGGCTCAAACGGCCACCACTGGGGCATCTGAACACTGTCCTTGATTTAATTCTGCTCAACCGCACGCAGTGATTAAAGGCAAAGCACGAAGCACCATGAACCTCGGTTCTGCGCTGTTTTCGGTGGAATCGACGAGCAAGAGATTTGAACCGCGTGAAGTTTTGGGCCGGAGGCGTGAGCCGATGTCGCTCCTACGGAGCTGAAAAATCAAAGGCGACGGTGCCACTACAAAGATATCGCCCCGAACGGGGCTACCTGACCGTTGCCGCACGCGGAAAACCTTGGAAGCTTGGGAAATTGGCTGGCCAAACCCCTTTTTCCCAGGTAAAATCCGCATACCGGCATTGCCCGCACTCAATGCCGGT
>Ga0302322_100007005_pt1 | contig 10040 bp, 7 predicted proteins | sample Fen_T0_2_FD_203757 | JGI IMG/M metagenome (GOLD analysis project Ga0302322, IMG submission 203757) | Peat permafrost microbial communities from Stordalen Mire near Abisko, Sweden - Fen_T0_2 | ecosystem: Environmental > Terrestrial > Soil > Wetlands > Permafrost | place: Sweden: Abisko... | reverse complement strand
CAGCAAGGGAGGAAGCCACGATGACCGCTTTGGATGTGCGACACCCCGAACTCGACCTGTTTCTCCACAAGGTGAGGGGGCGGTTGAACCGGCGACTCATTGCTGATTTGGCACTGCAGGTAGGCATGGCGGCCGGCTTGACGGCCCTGGCCATCCTACTGTTCCTTCCTGCCTCCTGGCCCCGGCCCACCCTCTGGCTGGGGGCGACCCTGGGAGCCGCCGGGGTGGGAGCCATGGTCAAATGGTGGCACAGACTTTCCCGGGCCCAGGCAGCCTCGTGGCTCGACGAGGGCTTGAGAACCGGCGGGGTCTACCGGGCCGCCGCAGACGCCCTCGACAGAGACCGGGAGATCTTCCCCGACGCCCTGATCCTCCGGGACGCTGACCGGTGCCGCCGGGACCGCCGTCCCGCCTTTCCCTGGCGCCATCTGACGGTTCTGGGACTCTCGAGTCTGGGGTTGACCGGGGCGGCCCTAGCAACCCTGATCTTCGTCGTACCGGGTTTCGGGCCATTTCCCCCTGGGCTAGCAGCCAATCAATCCTCCGAAGGGAGGCCCGGTGAACAGACGCCTCCTCCCTCGCAGGGCGGGAAAGAGCCGGTATTGTCCCCCAAAGAGGCGGGAAAGAGGCTTTTTCCCGAAGATCAACGTCTCGCGGCCTTGTCCGAGCAGGCTCTGGCCTCCGGGGACGCCGGGGCCCTGGAAGCCCTCCTCAACCAGAACCCCACGCCGTCCAACGGCGTCCCTGGCCAGTCTTCGCCCCAGAATAGTCCCTCGTCGGGCGGAAGGCTCGGACCCGGGGACCCCGGGTCTGGATTCGGAGAGGGTTCGGGCCAAGGAGCCCCCGAAGGGTCTCCGGACGCCCAGGGAACCCCTGGGTCCCCCCAGAGGCCGGGGGACACGAGCAAGCCCGGGGCACCCAAGGCCTCGGAGACCGGTCAGGGGCCGGGGGCTGGTTCAGGCGGTCAGTCGGCCCCGGGGACGCAGAATTCGGGACCCTCGGCCGGGCGCGAGGGTTATTCCCAACCAGGTTTTGGCTCGGGGGCCCCGGGAAACGCCCACTCCGACCAGAAATTGGGGAACAAGCCCCCCGGATCGACCGGCGGCCGCCAGGTCCTCGTCCCCGAGAAGGGCAACCCCGGGGTGTTTGAGTCCGTTCTCCCCGAATCGGGGGCGAAGCTGCCCTCGGTCGGGGTGCTGGCCGATAGCCGACGATCGGCCGAGGCCGCCCTCCGCCGGGCGTCCGCCCCCCAGGAATTTGAAAACGCCGTCCGCGAGTATTTCCTTTCCTTGTCCCAGGAGGCCAAGCCATGAACCAGGAGTCTTCCATCCAACACGCCGTCCGGGCCATCCAGGAGGTGCGGGCCCAGCTGGCCAGGGCCATTGTGGGCCAAACCGAAGTCGTCGACCTCACCCTCATCGCCCTGCTCTGCGAAGGCCATGTGCTGTTCGAAGGCGTTCCAGGATTGGGAAAGACCCTGCTGGTCCGAAGCTTGGCCAGGGCCCTGGACCTGAGTTTCTCCCGGATCCAATTCACCCCGGACCTCATGCCCGCCGATGTGCTCGGCTCCACGGTCATCGTCCAGGACGCCGGTCAGAACTACGGGTTCCGGTTCGAACCGGGACCGGTGTTTGCCAATCTGGTCCTGGCCGACGAGATCAACCGCGCGTCCCCCAAGACCCAGTCGGCCCTTCTGGAAGCCATGCAGGAGAGGGCCGTGACGGTCCGGGGCCAGAGGTCAAACCTACCCCGGCCCTTCCAGGTGCTGGCCACCCAGAATCCCCTGGAGATGGAAGGCACCTACCCCCTGCCCGAGGCCCAGATTGACCGGTTTTTCTTCAAGATCCTGGTCCGGCATCCGGGGCTCGAGGATCTGGTGGCCATCGTCGACCGCACTTCTGGAGGGGAGGAGGCGGAACTGGTGGCCCAGATGGACGCGGCCGGTCTGCGGTCCCTGCAGGAAACGGTGAGGTCGGTGGCCGCGCCGGCTCCGGTGGCCGAATTCGCCGCCCGGCTGGTCCTGGCTACCCAACCCGACCAGGAATCGGCTCCGCCCGAGGTGAAACGGTACGTCCGCTACGGTTCGGGGCCCCGGGGAGCCCAGGCGTTGGTTTTGGCGGCCAAGGCCCGGGCCCTCTTGGACGGCCGGTTCCAAGTGGGCCTGGAGGACCTCGAGGCGCTGGTCGAACCGGCGATGGGACACCGGATCGCCCTGAACTTCGACGGTCAGAGCGAGGGAGTGACCCCGGCCCTCATCCTTTCCCACGCTTTAACCGCGGTGCGCAAGGCCCGGGCGTGGCCCCCGGTGCTCCGGAGCTGACCGTGGAACCCCTGCTAGCTCCCCGGGATCTTGATCTGATCCGCCGGCTCGACCTGCTCGCCCGGCGGCGGCTGGCGGGTCAGGCCACCGGGGAACAGCGTAGCCCCGCCCTGGGTGGCGGCATCGAATTCGCCGACTACCGGGAGTACGTCCCCGGAGACGATGTGAGGCAGGTGGACTGGTCGGTGTTCCTGAGGTTCCGGAAACTCCTGGTCAAACTCTGCGCCGAGGAAAAAGAGCTGACGCTGATGCTTTCGGTGGACGTGAGCCGGTCCATGGCCTGGGGCGAGTCGGACAAATTCCGCCAGGCCCTCAGGGTGGCTTCGGTGCTGGGAGGCATAGCCCTGTCTTCGGGAAACCGGGCCGGGGTGCTGTCCTGGGGCGCCGAGCTTCAGGAAGTCTCGGCACCGTTGCGGGGTGCCCGGGCCGTTCCCGCCCTGGTGGAGCGGCTCAGGCGCCTGGAAGCGGGTGGCCAGGGCAACCCCCTGGCCTGCACCCGCCAGTTCGCCTCACGGTACGCCCGCAGGTGCCTGTCGGTGGTGATCACCGATCTGCTCACCCCCGACTGGGCCGGAGTGCTTACCGGCCTCGGGGCTTCGGGGTGCGAAACCCACGTCATCCAGGTTTTGGCCCCCGAGGAACTCGATCCTCCCCAATTGGGGGAAGTGACCCTGGTGGACAGCGAGAACTCCCGGGAGACCGCCCTGCTCCTGGACGCGCCCACCCTGGACCAGTACCGGTCGGCCACCAAGACCTGGCTGGAAGCGGTGGAGGGCCAATGCCGGGCCTCGGGTTTGGGGTACGCCTTGGTCCGGTCCGACGCCGACTTGCCCCGGGTGTTCCTCGAGACGTTGAAAAAAGAGGGCCTGGTATGCTGACCCTGGCTTTTCCCGGGGCCTTGGGACTGCTGGCCGCCCTGGGGGCGGTGGCGTTCTTCTATTTTCTGCGGATGAAGTTCCGTCGACAGACCGTGTCGTCCACCTTCCTCTGGGAGTCGCTGGTGAAAATCAACGAGGGCGCCGCCCGGCTGAAGTACCGGTCGCTGCTGCTCCTCCTCCTCCAGTTCCTGACGGTGGGCGCCTTGGTGTTGGCCCTGGCGGGTTTGGAATGGGTGCAAAGCTTTCCCGCCCGGCCAGGAACGGTGTACCTGCTCGACGCCTCGGGGAGCATGGGAGCGACGGAGGCTTCGGGGAGGCCGCGGTTCGACCGGGCCGTCGAAGCCCTGAAGGGCGACGCTGCGGTGTTGCCTCCGGGCACGCCCTTCGCTGTCTTCCTGGTGGACGACGGGACCACTTTCCTGGGCACCTTCACCGCAGGGTCGGGTCCGGGTTTGGCACCGGCCTTGGGTGGGGCCCGGCCTGGGGCCGGGACGTTTTCAGAAGAGGCCGCGGCCGGAGCATTGGCCGCCTGGGTGCAGACCCGGCCCGGTCCCTGGTCGGGGGTGTTGGTCAGCGACGGAGGGCTCGACCTCGGTGGTTCCCGGCTGGCTGACGTGTTCGACGGTAGGCTGAGGTCTCTGGATTTCGCATTGTCGGCTCCCAACCTGGGACTCACCGACGTCCGCCTCGGAGATGTTCCCCAACCAGGGGTGAGGTACACCGTTTTTAACGGATTCCTCACCCGTCAAAACGTCCACCTCGTCCTTTTCCGGGAAGGGCAACCGGTGGACCGATGGACTGAGTCGGTGCCCCCCGGACCCACGTCCCTGGGCCGGGCCGTTCCCGGCGTGGGCACCCCGGGTCTCTGGAGGCTTGCCTTCGAGGGAAACACCGACGCCCTAACCGGGGACGACGGTTACGATGTGGAAGTCTCTCCCCCTCGGCCGGCCCGAATTCTCTCCGTGGGTCAGCCGGTTCCCTTCCTCAGGGCCGCCTTCCCCGGGGCCGACTTCCACGAGAGGGGCGCCGCCTCGATGGACGGGGGCCCCTGGGATCTGGTCATTGCCTCTGGTGATGACCTCCCCCGGGGTTGGAAGGGCAACCTCGTCACCTTTGGACCGCTGCCGTCGGGGGCGCCGGTGTTCTGGGGCCCGCCCGTATCCGGAATGCTGTCGTCTTCGTCGGTTCATCCGCTGGCCCGGTGGGTGCCCTGGGGAGATGTACGGGCCGACGGTGCCGCCAGTCTGGTGGTCAGCCCGGGGGCCACGGTGCTGGCTTCGGTGGACGATTGGCCGGTGGCCGCCGCCTGGGACGCCGACGGATACAGGTATCTGGCCCTGGGAGCCGACACCGCCCGGTCCAACCTCGGGTTCACCGCCGCGCTACCCATTTTGATGAAGAACCTCCGTCAGGAGATCGTCCCCCAGGAGGCCAACCCCCTGACCGACAACCTCAGGGTAGGGGAAAGCGTCGACCGGGCGGGCGGACCGGACTGGCACGTGGTGTCGGGTCCCGGCGGAGCCTCGTCGGTGGAGGCCGTCCGACGGGGAGGTCTCTGGACACTGACTGCCCACGCACCCGGGACCTTCGGTTGGGCCGATGGAAAGCAGACCGGGGCGTTCACCTCCCACCTTCCAGCATCCGAATCCGACACGGCGCCCAGGACGGTCCCCGGGGTTTCCGGAGCCCCGCCCCCCGCCGGCCGGGAGCAGAGGTTTGAAACCTCCGCTCTGGCCCCCTGGTTGGCCCTGGTGGCGTTGGCTCTCCTGGTCCTGGAATGGAGGCTCTGGAACGGCCGGTTCGCCACCCGGACGAAGCCCGCCCTCGCCTACCTCCGGTGGGGGGCCACAGCTGCCGCAATCCTGGCCCTGGGGGGAGTTTCCCTCCCCCTTCCCGCCGCAGACCGGGCCCTGGTCCTTCTCTTCGACGTTTCCCAGAGTCTGGGACCGGCGCTGGTCGAAGGTGAGAGGACATCCGCCTTGGCCCTCCTCGACACCCTGGATTCCCACGACAGGGTGGCCCTGGTGGCCTTCGCCTCAGCCCCCCGGGTCCTCTCGGGACTCTTACCCAGCGACCAAGCCCGCCAGGCTCTGGAGGCGGCGGGTCTGGACGCGGGGAGCGAAGGCGGGTTCACCGATGTTCAGGCTGCCTTGACCGCGGGGGCACAGCTGCTTGAGGGGCAACCAGGGGCAAAAGGGCAGTACCTCTTTTCCGACGGACGGGCAAACAAAGGAGGAGACATCGCGGCTCTTTCCGGCCGGGCCCGGGTTTACCCCGTTTCGGCGGTGCCCTTTGGCAGGGCTCTGTCGGGGGTGGTGGGCCAGGGCCTCGATCTGCCGCCTTCGGCTCGCCCCGGGGAGAAGGTGGCCGTCCGCTGGACGGGGTGGACGGACCAGGATCAGACCGCTACGGCCGTCCTGTCGGTGGATGGAAAACCCTCCCAAAACGAAAACATCACCCTCAAGGCAGGGACCAACACCGTGGAGTTCTCCCTGGACGCCGGAACCACCGGCACCCACACCGTCGAAGTGGCGGTCGCTGGGTCGAAGGCCGCGGGTTTGCTCCCGGTGGAGGGCCGGAACGCCATCCTCGTCATCCAAGGCCCTGGAACGGGTTCAGCCTTGGGCCGGGCTCTGGAGGCCCAGGGGTTCCCGGTGGTTTTCCGGGGACCCGACGGGTTGCCCGACTCGGCCGCCGGCTTCCAGAGATTTTCAGCCCTGATCCTTGACAATGTTCCCGGACCGGCCCTGACCGGAACCGCCTTGGGAGCCCTCCAGGATTGGGTGGCCGGGGGTGGCGGTTTGCTGGTGGTAGGGGGTGACTCGTCCCTGGGCCGGGGCGAGTATTTCGATTCGCCCCTGGAAGACATGCTTCCGGTCCGTACCGACACCCGCCGAAGGCTTCAATTCACCCGGTCACGGATTCTGTTCGTGGTCGACCATTCGGGGTCGATGACCGACGAAGTAGCCGGGGTGACCAAACTCCAGGCGGCTGTCCAGGGAATCTCCCGGTCCCTGGGCGAACTGACGCCCCAGGACGAGGTGGGCATCCTCGAATTCGACACAGAGGCCACGTGGATCCTTCCCTTCACTCCCCTGACCCAGAAGAAAACCGTCCTCTCCTCCCTGGACACCTTCGACCAAGGCGGCGGCACCGACATGACCAAAGCCCTCGACGAAGTGCTGGCGGCCTTCGGACACCCCGGGCCGGTGAAGCGTCACGTCATCCTGCTCACCGACGGGCAGACCAGCGGCGAGCCGGGGTTCTTCCAGGACTTCACCGAAAAACTCAAGGCCGCCCAGGTTTCCCTGACGGTATTGGGCATAGGCCAAGACGTGAACGACAGCCTGCTGAGCTCGTTGGCGTCCGGGGGAGAAGGGCTCTACTACCATGTCGAGGGCGACCAGGTTCCCTCGGTCATCCACAAAGAAACGGTGCGGGTCACCAGGGACCTGATCCAGGAGGGCCGTTTCTTTCCCCGGGCCGTGGGAGAGGACCCCGTGGTGGATCTGGGGACGAGCCCGCCCTCGGTCCGAGGCTACCTCGTGACCCAGCCCAAACCCGCAGCCCGCCTTCTCTGGGAATTCGAGCGTCCAGACGGGGGACGGGACCCCATGGCCGCCACGGGGCGCTACGGTGCCGGCCGGGTGGGGGTGGTGACCACCGACTCGGGGGCAAGGTGGTTGGCGGGCTGGTCGGGATTGCCGGTGTACAACCGGTTCTGGGGGCAACTGGTCCGAAACTTGGAGACCGGTCCCCGGGACCGGGGTCTGCGGGTAGACCTGACCACGGCGGCCTCGGTGACCAAAGTGGTGGTCGAAGCCCTGGATGCGGGACGGCTCCGCACGGGCGCCTCCCTGGTCGCCGTCCGGGGCGGCACCTCGTTCCCCTTGAAGGAAACGGCCCCAGGCCGTTACGAAACCACCATCCCCGTGGACCCGGGCATACAGGTGATCTCGGTGTACGACAGGACAAGCCCGGCCCATACCTGGGCGTGGACCTGGAACCCTCCGGGCAGCGAACTGAACCGGGGTGGAGCCGATTGGGCCGGCCTCGGGAGGCTGGCTTCGACCACGGGCGGCAGGCTGCAGCCGGCGGCCTCGCCGGCCCCTCCTCCCACCGCATGGACCTGGGCCCAGACCGACCTGCGGGGTTGGTGGCTGCTATTGGCCCTGGGACTCTTTTTGGGGGAATTGACCCTTCGAAGCACGTCTCTGGGCCAGCTGGCCCAGGCCAGGGCCCGTTTTGAGGCGTGGTGGGCGGACCAGGCCCGGCCGTGGACCAGACAGATCAAACCTCCCGTGGTCCGGACCGCGGGGGACGACGAGAGGCGCACCCGGGAGGCCTACCGGGCCCTGGCCACCCGGAGACAGCCCAAGGACGAGGCCTGACCAGAGGCTAGAACTTCCCTGACACCAGGGTGTTCTCAAGACGTTCGTAAACCGGAAGGATGCGGCCTAGAAAATCCGGGTCTATGGTCACGGCTTTGTCAGCGATTCCGGCACAATACCCGCAACCGGAGCAGTCCCGCTGGTTGCAGCTGCCTCTTTGAAACCGGTCAAGAAAATTTGCCGGGATGGCGTGGTTGTCGATGACGATGGGGTTGGTGTTCTGGGTGTACAGCAGCATACCCTGCCCTTTCAGAAAGGCCAGAGCGTCTGCCGCCAGTCCCGGGGGCATCTTCCAAAACCGGAAGGCCCGGAGCATGTGGAGGGGGCTCCATTTTGGCGGCCGCTTCTTAAACCCCCACGAAAGCAGAAGGTCGGCCAGGTTCCCCTCCCAGCGGCGATCGTGGTAGGCCCGGACCCTCTCCACCAGTGCTTCACTGGGAATGTTGCGCTCGAGCAGTTTGAACGTTGCGTACCCCAGGGCCTCGTACCGGGCTATGTCCTCGGGCCGGATCCATCCGGAAGAAATGAACAACTCCTTGTGGGTCAGACGGTTCTTCTGGCACTGCATCAGCGGGTAGTCGATGTAGAACGTGGGATGGAGGCCGCTGGCGTGGGCATGGCCGTTCTGATGCTGAATCTGGTAGGGGCAGTTGGGCTGGCAGAAATGGTTGGCGATGAGTACTAAATCGGCCTTCACCGCCGCCCGGATCTTACCCAGGGTTTCGAAGTCGCGGTTGATGGAGAAAGACTCGAGGTTGATGGTGTCGCACCCCAGGTCTTCCCAGTACCGGGCCCGCTTGACGGTGTCCACCTGGGCGTAGATGCCTACCTTCACTTTGAAGTGGGGAAATCGTTTCTTCACGATCTGGACGAGGTACGGCGCGGAGATCGTCAGAGTCTCGACTCCCAGGCCTGTGAGCCAAGTGAGCAACTGGTCAAGTTTACGGTGGAAAGTTCTGGTCCACTCGGCGTTGCCGAAACACGCCGCGTTGAGCAGGTAGTTGAACTCCAGTCCCTGGCGGTGAACTTCACCGATGTACGAAGCCAGGCTGGCCTTGGACAGAGGCGTCGACATCGACGTCGGCCGACCGCCTCCGGTGATGTCGAAGGGCAATTTTCCATAAAGCTCGAAGGCCCCCGACTGCTTCAAAACAGGAAGGATGGAGGCATCGTAGTTTGCGGGAACGGTGAGGCGCATGGGAAGATCTTAATCCCCATACAATCCTTGGCAAGCCCTCCACGGCCCCTCCTCGGGGCGAAAACCCTTGATTCGTCCATTTGGTTCGGTTACACTCATCCGGAGAGTCTGCTCTTCAGGAGACAGTATGAAGACCAAGGTCGATTTCCCTACGATCAACGCCAAGAACCCCGACGGCACCAAGGACGACGGTACTCCGTACCGGGTTCTCATCGTCGACGATTCAATGTTTGTTACCAAGCAGATCGGCCAAATCCTGACCAGCGAAGGTTTTGAGGTGGTCGGCACCGCCAGCGACGGCGAGGCTGGTGTCGAAAAGTACAAAGAACTGTTCCCCAACGTCGACTTCGTGACCATGGACATCACCATGCCGAAAATGGACGGGGTCACCGCCCTGGAGAAGATCGTCGCCTTTGATCCCCAGGCGCGGGTCATCATGGTGAGCGCCCTCGGCAAGCAGGATTTGGTGAAGGATGCCCTGATCAAAGGCGCCAAAAATTACATTGTCAAACCTTTGGACCGGGAGAAAGTCCTGGAACGCGTGGTAATGTCGTTGAAGAAATGAATTGCCGGGCCGGGTGCGGCGCGTGCTGCATCGTCCCGTCCATTTCGTCCCTGAACAAGCCGGCGTTCGTCCCCTGCCCCCACCTGACCCAGAATTTCCGTTGCGGCCTGTGGGGCAAACCAGAGCGGCCGGCGGTTTGCGCTTCATTGCGACCCGAACCCGACATGTGCGGATCCTCCCGGACCGAGGCCCTCCACCTGCTGACCGCCCTGGAAGCGGCGACGGCCCCGCATTGACTCCCGGGGTCATTTTCGACACTATTCCCTACTGTATCTTAACATTGAGCCGCCATCAGATCGTCGCGGATGTCGCTTTTGACGCGGGCAAAACGTTCCACCGGCACCCCTGAGAACGGCTCTCCCCAAGGAAGGGACTATGGTTATCAAGCCAAAGATCATCAACAATATTTGCCTCAATTCCCACCCGGTGGGGTGCGCTGCCGATGTGGCACGGCAGATCCGATACGTGCGTTCCAGGGGCCCCGTGAAGAACGGTCCGAAGAATGTGTTGGTGATCGGATCTTCCACCGGGTACGGCCTAGCCACCCGGATCGCCGCAGCCTTCGGAGCCGGAGCGAAAACCATTGGTGTCGCCTACGAGAAGGCCGGGAGCGAGAAAGGCCCAGGTACCGCAGGATTCTACAACACCATCGCCTTTGACCAAGCGGCAAAAAAGGAAGGACTGTTCA
>Ga0302322_100007004_pt1 | contig 10040 bp, 7 predicted proteins | sample Fen_T0_2_FD_203757 | JGI IMG/M metagenome (GOLD analysis project Ga0302322, IMG submission 203757) | Peat permafrost microbial communities from Stordalen Mire near Abisko, Sweden - Fen_T0_2 | ecosystem: Environmental > Terrestrial > Soil > Wetlands > Permafrost | place: Sweden: Abisko... | reverse complement strand
CGGTGACCGTAAGCCCCCACTTCGGCTTCGACTGCCTCGGCCAGGCGCTGCAGTCGCTTGCGCAGCACCTTGTGGTAGTCGCGCCCGTGGGCATAGACCGATACATAGGCCGCGCCCGGCTGATCCAGGCGCGCGCCGGCAGCGGCCGGCGCGGCGGCCAGATAGTTGACCCGCGCGGTGATCACCGAGAGCGTGCCGGGCATCAGGTCGGCAGGGCTTACCCGCTTCATGCCGTGGCGCGCCATATAATCCATCTCGCCGTGATAACCCGCCTCCAGCCACGCTTCCAGCTTCGCCCGCGCCGCCTCGCCCAGGTTGACGCCGGCAAACCCGACCGCGTCAAAGCCGAGCGCCAGGCCCAGGGCGCGGATGCGTTGCTTCAAGGCCTGCGGGTGCGGCGGATCGGTTGCTGCTGATGTCATCGAAGGATCATACAAAGGATCACATATTCACGTTGCCCGATGAAGCGGCCACCCTGGCGCTCGGGGCGGCGCTCGCCGGGGTGCTGGTCCCCGGGCTGGTGATCCACCTGATCGGCGACCTGGGCGCGGGCAAAACCACCCTGGTGCGCGGCCTGCTCCGGGCCCTGGGCCATACCGGCCCGGTGCGCAGCCCCACGTATACACTTGTTGAACTTTACGTAGTTTCTGGGTATATTGTGTATCACTTTGATTTTTATCGCTTCAACCGGCCGGAGGAATGGCTGGAGGCAGGGCTGGACGAGCACTTCAACCGGGAGTCTGTCTGCCTGGTGGAATGGCCCGAAAAGGCCGGCGACCTGTTGCCGCCCGCCGACCTCCAAGTGCGGATAGACGTGGTTCCCGATGTGGCGACCGACCAGGATGGAGATGCCCGCAAGCTTGCGCTTCACGCACTCACCGAACGCGGCCAACTATGCATAAGCGGACTGCAATTCCCCCTCTACGCGAAGCCGACCTAGGCACGCTGCCTGGCCCGGTTTTCTGTTCGTCCTCGGTGCCCGTACGTAGCGCCGCGCGGCGCGACTTCCTGCGCGCCTCCGGCGCCCTGCTGCTCACCGTCTCCTCGCCGCTGTTCGCCGCCGGAGAGGCGATCGTCGCGGTGCGGGTCTGGCCGGCCAAGGACTACACCCGCGTCACCCTGGAACTGGACGCCCCGCTCAAGTACACCTACCAGGTGGTCAAGAACCCGGAGCGCCTGGTAGTCGACCTGGAAGACGTCGAGCTCTCCGGCAAGCTGCGCGAGCTGTTCTCCAAGGTCACCGCCAACGACCCCTACATCGCGGGCGTGCGCGCCGGCCAGTACAAGGCGCGAGTGGTGCGCCTGGTGATCGACCTGAAGACCGAGATCAACCCCCAGGTGTTTGCCCTGAAGCCGGTGGGCGAATACGGTCACCGCCTGGTGCTCGACATCTACCCGAACACGCCCGCCGACCCGCTGCTCTCGCTGCTCGACAAGCAGGAAGTCCCGGCCGATCTGGCGCCGCGCGGCGGCGTTCCCGACCAGCCCGAGCCCAAAGTGGCTGACAAAGTTGACACCAAGGGTGACACCAGAGGCGAAACCCGGGGCGACACGCGCCCCAAGGCCGATGCCAAGGGCGACCCGAGGAGCGAAGGCAAAGGCGACCCCAAGCCGGAGCCTAAGGCCGAGGAGCGCGCGCTTGGCGCCGGCAAGCCGGTGGTGGCGCGCCTGGTGACCATCACCCTGGACCCCGGCCACGGCGGCGAGGACCCGGGCGCGGTGGGCCGGCGCGGCACCTACGAGAAGACCGTGACCATGGCGATCAGCAAGCGCCTGAAGGACAAGATCGACGCCGAGCCCAACATGCGCGCCATGCTCACGCGCGACTCCGACTACTTCGTGCCCTTGCACGTGCGGGTCCAGAAAGCCCGCCGGGTCCAGGCCGACCTGTTCGTCTCGATCCACGCCGATGCCTTCATCAAGCCTTCCGCGCGCGGCTCGTCGGTGTTCTGCCTGTCCGAGAGGGGCGCCACTTCGAGCGCCGCCAACTGGCTGGCGAAAAAGGAAAACGAGGCCGACCTGATCGGCGGCGTCAACCTGGGCACACAAGATAAAGACCTGGCGCGGGTGCTGCTCGACCTGTCGACCACCGCGCAGATCAACGACAGCCTGAAACTGGGCCGCGCGGTGCTCGGCGAACTGGGCAGCATCAACAACCTGCACAAGGGCGCGGTCGAGCAGGCCGGCTTTGCCGTGCTCAAGGCCCCCGACATTCCTTCCATCCTGGTCGAGACCGCCTTCATCAGCAACCCCGACGAGGAGGCCAAGCTGCGCGACGAGGCCTACCAGGAGAAGATGGCCAATTCCATCCTCAAGGGCATCAAGGCCTACTTCTCGCGCAACCCGCCCCTGGCCAAGTCCAGGATGGCGGTGGTTGAGCCGCTGGACTGGAACCGGGCCTGAGCCGCGGCCGGGTCAGCATCTGACCGTGCTAACCATGCCCCAGCCAGGGGCTGAAACCGGGGTCCGCCCGTCCGCCCGGGTATTATTCCCGCTTTTCAAAGCCTTAGCGTCTTACGCAGGGGTCGCTTGATCCACCTGCTTGACAGGGCTTATGGTGCGGCGCACAATCCGCCGCCTATCGAATCGGTCGCGCGACAACAGCTCCGGCGCACGTAACGCCCGGGCCCACTGCAGGGAATAAATCCGATATGTCATCCTCCACCGCTGCTGCCGGCACCAATGCCCATGCCAGCAGCAAATCCACCCTGACCCTGGCCGCCCTGGGGGTGGTCTATGGCGACATCGGCACCAGCCCACTGTACGCCTTCAAGGAATGCCTGAGCCCGGATCGCGGCGTGACCATCGACACCGCCAGCGTGCTGGGCGTGCTGTCGCTGATCTTCTGGGCGCTGATGATCATCGTCTCGCTCAAGTACGTGGTGCTGGTGATGCGCGCCGACAACCAGGGCGAAGGCGGGATCCTCGCCCTGCTCGCCCTGGCGGCGCGCGGCTTCGCCGACCGCTCGAAGGCACGCGCCGCCCTGGTGATGCTCGGGCTGATCGGCGCCTCGATGTTCTACGGCGACAGCGTGATCACCCCGGCGATCTCGGTGCTCTCCGCCGTCGAGGGCCTGGAGATCGCCACGCCGGCCTTCACCCATTACGTCGTGCCCATCACCCTGGCGATCATTTTCGGCCTGTTCCTGATCCAGAAGCGCGGCACCGCGCACATCGGCAGGATGTTCGGCCCGGTGATGATCCTCTGGTTCTCGGTGCTGGCCATCGCCGGCGTCTCGCAGATCCTGCGCAACCCGGCGGTGCTGGCCGCGCTCAACCCACTGCACGGCGCCGTGTTCCTGTTCTCCGACCCGCTGAAGGGCTTTTTCGTGCTCGGCGCGGTGTTCCTGGCGGTGACCGGCGGCGAGGCCCTGTATGCCGACATGGGCCACTTCGGCGCCAACCCGATCCGCAAGGCCTGGTTCGGCCTGGTGTTGCCGGCCCTGGTGCTGAACTACTTCGGCCAGGGCGCCCTGGTGCTGGCCAACCCGGCCGCGATCAAGAACCCCTTCTACCTGAGCTTTCCCGACTGGGCGTTGCTGCCGATGGTGGTGCTCTCGGCGGTGGCCACGGTGATCGCCTCGCAGGCGGTGATCTCGGGCGCCTACTCGCTGACCGCCCAGGCGGTGCAGCTGGGCTACAGCCCGCGCATGCGCATCACCCACACCTCGGAGAGCGAGCGCGGGCAGATCTACGTGCCCTTCATCAACTGGACCCTGTTCATCGTGGTGGTGCTGCTGGTGCTGGGCTTTCACACCTCCTCGAACCTGGCGGCGGCCTATGGCATCGCGGTGGCCATGACCATGGTGGTGACCACCATCCTGTGCAGCGTGGTGGCGACCCGCACCTGGAAGTGGCGCCCGCTGGTGGTGTACGCGGTGTTCGGCCCGCTGGCCCTGATCGACATCGGCTTCGTGCTTGCCAACAGCCTGAAAATCGCCGAGGGCGGCTGGTTCCCGATCCTCGCCGGCAGCGGCGTGTATCTGCTCCTGATCACCTGGAAGCGCGGCCGCGAAATCGTCGCCGACGCCACCGCCGCGAACAGCTTCCCGCTCGAGGAATTCATCCACAGCATGGAGTCCTACCCGCCGCACCGGGTCGAGGGCACGTCGGTATTCATGGCCGCCGACACCACCGCCGTGCCGCACGCCCTGCTGCACAACCTCAAGCACAACAAGGTGCTGCACGAGACCGTGGTGTTTTTCACCATCCGCACCGAGGAAATCCCGCGGGTGGCCGATGCCGACCGGATCGAATTCACCGACCTGGGCTTCGGCTGTTACCGGGTGGTCGCCCACCTGGGCTTTCTCGAGCAGCCCGACGCCGAGAAGCTGCTCACCAGTTGCTCGCGCATCGGCCTCAATTTCGAGCCCATGCTCACCTCCTACTTTTTGTCGCGCGACGCCATCATCCCCACCGACCTGCCCGGCATGGCGATCTGGCGCGAACACCTGTTCGCCTGGATGGTCAAGAACGCCACCCGCGCCACCGATTTTTTCAAGGTGCCGCCGAACCGGGTGGTGGAACTGGGAACGCAGGTCGAGATTTAGGACTTTTCCGTTAATGAACGGGCGGAGGCAGGCGGACGATTGGGGTCCAGGGCAAGGCGCAAATCACGCCGATACTTGACATATCGCGAGGATTTGCAGTGCCGCCATGGGTTCCTATCGTCCGCCGGCCGACCCCGGCTATCGACGGACAAATTCTTAGCCGACACCCTTTCCTGGAATAGAACAGGTTCTTACGCGGCTGCCGGTCAGCCCGGGCAGGAAGCCGATAAGACATCACTGATCTTCCCGGCGCAAAATCAGCCGCCGCGCGCGTCGGCACCTTATAAAAACATATAGATTTCGCGCTCCGCGCCAAGCCCATGGCCGCCCCTCGAGTCGCCAAAACCATGCGCAATGCAGGTACCGGCATCTTGGTGCCGCGCATGTCGGCCTGCCGGGCAAAGCCGGGCAGGTGTGGACCTGACGCGAATCACGAAGCCATCACGCTGCGCGGCCCGCATCACCTGCGCGAGCCGCAGATCCGAAGCCAAGCATACAAAATTCCGCCACCTATGTGTGGGTGTTTTGGCAGGATACGCGGGGACGGGAATTGGCGTGCCTCAAGGTCGTAGCTCGCGACGTCCAAGATTGCGCGAAATCCGCGCGGTCAAAATGCCGGATGCGCCTACTGCGCAGGCCTGCGCGGCTTGATTTTGCGCGCCAGCGGAACGCTGCAGGCACTCTCCGCCGACACCGAGAGCACCTGGCCGTCCGCCATATCCCACTCCAGCACATACACCCCGAAGCCGACGTCGCGCGCGGCCGGGCCGATCTGCGCGACGATCTGACGGATGTTGGCCGAGGCGGGCAGCTTGCGGACCGATGGCGGCTCCACCGGCTTGGCCGCGCCCGACACGTAGCCCGCTGACCACGGGCACGATTCGGAAGCGAAGGCCGCCGGCCACGCGGCAACCAGCGCCAGGCACACCACCGCGGTCCGACACGTAAGCGCAATCGACATGGCGTGAAAACCCGGGAAGAAGATGGTGAACAAAGGGACTGGCCCGCATCGATTTTCCGCGCGGCGCCGCCAGCGCATGCAACCGCGCATCGATGGCGAAGCCTGACGGGAACGGCTCCGGCGCTAGCTCGACGGAGCGGAAAAGCACGAACGGGCCGGGAAGATTGCCGTTGTTCGGAGCGCCCTGCAACCAGCCGGCCGCCCCTGTTTTTCTTCTGCATCAGCACCCGTTAATACTGACCGGGCGACTGAGGCGACGAGGCATTTAATATGACAAATAGATATTTGTCAACGCTACGAAAGTCGTAGGGCAACATGGGTGCTCGGCAGTAGCCGGCGCACGGCGTGCCGCAGGCAAAGGGGCTGCCGCCTTTGCAGCCGCCCGGGAGTCTGCGCGGCAGAGGGAGTCGAGGCAGCATTGGCGAAAAGCAAGGCGTGTGCGGCGAGGCTTTCCAGGCAATGGCCGGGCTATTGACGCCGAAGGTATCGTCGGGGAATACCGTCTTCTCGCCGCTTTGAAGCGACGACCCTCTACCCCGCGCTGGCTCCTAGCCGGCCTTGGCCGCGACACGGCGCTGCGCCACCGCCAGGTCCGGCGTGCATGCGCAGATGGAAGTCAGTTGCAGGCGCAGCGGTTCCACCGCAGGTGTCGGCGCGATGGCCGAGGTGGCCGCGATATTCTTCTTGCCGGCAATCCGGTAGTCGCCGTACGAGCCTACGCACAACTGATCGCCCTCGCGGTATTCTCCGCCGGCGGTCAGGATGCGGTAACAACCGGAGGTGGAGTCCGCAGTGTCGTCATGGCGCAGGCCGGTCGAAATCTCCAGCGCCTCGTGCTCGTAGACATAGATCGATGCCGGGGTGCAGATGGTGCTGCCGTCGTTGCAGCCGGCGCGCGCCGGCAGGACCGCTCCGCGCACCGGGCTGTCCGCCGCGACTATCCGCGGGCAGTCGCAGTCGGCGCCGAGAAGCTTGACGCTGATCTCCTTGCCGCCCAGCATCACTTTGCCGTAGGGCACGGGCGGGCCATCGAATATCGAGGACGTACCCGCGCATGCGGCCAGCGCAAGGCAAAGTCCGGTCAGCAAGAGGCGCGTAAGGAGGGATTTCATGGCGAGACTCGCAGTAGGGAAGGCAAGGATGGGTTTGAACGTCCGGGCTTGGCCGCGGTCGATTGCGCGTAACCATTCTTGCCGCACTGGACAGTGCCGTCTACGCCTCAAAGGTTAAATGAATGCGCGTATTTGCAAGAGATGTTTGCGCAACTGCAAGATCGGATTAAATCGGCGACGCCGGCAGCCTGGAGCGGAGCAAGCGCGCCACGCACCGGCCCGCCACGGCCGCCTCGGCAGCGCGTTGCATTGCCATCCAAAGATTGGACCAAAGTCGGGGATCAGGGCACGCGCTTTCCGCCCGCCGCCCGCCGGGGCGCGGTGTTTTGGCGGCGATCATGCCGCCCCTTCTACGCTAAAATGATAGCGATAACAATTCATAAGATTTCCGGAGACGACCATGCAGACACGCCGCCATTTCCTTCAATTCGGGGCCGCCAGCGCGCTCGCTTGCGCCCTGCCCCGGGCCCTCGCCCAAACCCCGGCCTGGCCGACCCGGCCCCTGCGCATCGTGATCCCGTTCGCGGCGGGCGGCTCGTCGGACTTCATCGCGCGCCTGATCAGCAACCCCTTGAGCGAGGCGCTGGGGGTGAACGTGATCGTCGACAACCGGCCGGGCAATGCCGGCAACCTGGGCGCGGCCCTGGTGGCGCAGGCCACCGACCTGCACACGGTGCTGCTCTCGGACATCGGCTCGCTGGCGATCAGCCCGCTGGTCACGCCGAACCTGAACTACAAGCTGAGCGAGCTGACCGGGGTGGCGATGCTGGGCTATTCGCCACACCTGCTGGTGGTGCATCCCTCGGTGGCGGCGAACAACCTGCGCGAACTGGTCGAGTTGTCGAAGAAAAAGGCGATCAACGTTGCCTCCGCCGGGTCCGGTTCGCCGAATCACCTGGGGGTGGTCGAGATCGCGCTGGCCACCGGGATGCGCTGGCAGCACGTACCCTACAAGGGCGGGGCGCAGGCCCTGGCTGATACGGCGGCGGGCAATACCGATGCGGTGCTCAACGGCATGCTGGCCACCCTGCCGCTGGTGCAGGCGGGCAAGCTCAAGGCGATCGCAGTGTCCAAGCGCACCCGGGTGCCCCTGCTGCCGCAGCTGGCCACCGTGGCCGAACAGGGGGTGAGCAATTTCGAGTCCGGCACCTACCAGGGCGTGGTCGCCCCGAGCACTCAGCCCAAGGCGCATCTGGCACGCCTGAGCGAGGCGCTGATCCGGGTGATCCGCGCGCCCGAGTTGCGCGCACGCATGCTGGAAGCCGGCGCCGAGGTGACCACCTCCACACCGGTTGAGTTGAACGAGTTCCTGGTCCGCGAAAAAGTGCGCTGGGAGACCGTGATCAAGCGCGCCGGCAAGGGCATCGAAGGCAATGCGTAAGGCGCCATGATGGGTTCTTCGGATCAACAGGCACAGCGTCACACCCCGGCCGCGCTGGAACAATTCGCCGCGACGCTGCTGGCGGCCGCCGGCATGGACGATGAAAAGTCGCGCACGGTGGCGCGCCTGCTGGTGCTCACCGACATGATGGGCCGGCGCACCCACGGCCTGGCGATGCTGCCGCTGTATCTGGCCGAGTTGGCCAAGGGTGCAAATGAGGGAGGCCAGGAGAGCGGGATGCGCGGCACCGGCGAGCCGGTGGTGCTCAAGGACAGCGGCGCCACCCTGGTGTGGGACGGCAACTACCTGCCGGGCGCCTGGCTGGTGAACCGCGCCATCGAACTGGCGGTAGCGCGCTGCGCCACCCACGGCGTGGTGACGGTGGCGATCCGCAAAAGCCACCACATCGGCTGCCTGGCGGCGCTGGCCAAACAGGCGGCCGACAGAGGCTTTGTAGCGATCATCGCCAATTCGGACCCGGCGGGCAAGCGGGTCGCGCCCTATGGCGGCAGGCAGGCGCTGTTCACCCCGGACCCGTACGCCATCGGCTACCCGGGCAAGGACCATCCGGTGCTGGTGGACATTTGCGCCTCGATCACCACCACCTCGATGACGCGCCAGAAAGTCGCCGCCGGCGAGCAATTCGAACACCCCTGGCTGCTCGACGCGGACGGCACGCCGACCTGCGACCCTTCGGTGCTGGAGCACCGCGACCCGCGCGGCTCCCTGCAGCTGCTGGGCGGACAGGAATACGGCCACAAGGGCTTCGGCCTGGCCCTGATGATAGAGGCGCTCTCGCAAGGCCTTTCCGGCCACGGCCGGGCCGACGCGCCCACCCGCTGGGGCGGCAACGTGTTCCTTCAGGTGCTGGACCCGGACTTTTTCGCCGGGGGCGATGCCTTCGCGGCGCAGATGGATTACCTGTCCGAGCAGTGCCGGCACAACCCGCCCGTCGACCCCGCGCGGCCGGTGCGCATGCCCGGCGACCAGGCGGCGCGGGGTATCGGGTCGGCGCACCGGAACGGCATGGCCTACGATCCGGCGACCTGGAATGCGCTCGCGCCGCTGGCGGAAAAATTCGGCGTGGCCATGCCGGTAGCGTTGCCCGCGCGCGCGGCTTGAACGCCACGGGCGGGAATGCTTCATCCGTGCCCAGATACCCGGTTTCGGCCCTCCCCCGGGGCCGCGCATGAAAGATGTACGCGCCGAACACCGCCAACGCGCCGCAGCTGGAAAATTGCGGCGACGACGGGGTCTGGCCCTAAGGCCGGCGCGGATCTTCCGGTCGGCTGATCACCCGTAAGGTCGCCACGCCCCTTTCCCGGCCCCGGTTTTGGGCGGCGGCGCAGGCATGGCATACTGACTGCCGGCGCCGGTATTGGCAAAATTCCGGTTCGCATGGCATGATTGCCCGTATTACAACAAGAGGCAAGAATGCGGTTTCGACCTCCAACTTGGCGATGATAAAAAAATATCCGTCCGAAGCGGCGCAGGCCCGGGCCGCAAGCATGTGTCTGGCCCTGTGCGTCGCGCTTGCCCCTGTCGGGGCGGCCCGGGCGCAAGGGGCCTATCCGAGCAAGCCGATCCGCCTGATCGTCGGCCTGGCGCCGGGCGGGATCGCCGACCAGTCGGCACGCCTGATCGCGCCCGAACTGTCGAAGGCCCTGGGCCAGCAGGTGGTCGTCGAGAACCGCACCGGCGCCAACGGCAACATCGGCGCGCGCGCGGTGGCCGACGCCGCGCCCGATGGCTACACCCTGATGCTGGCCTTCGACGGCACCATGGTGGCGGGCGCCGCCTACAACCCGCAGACCCCGTTCGACCCGGTAAAGGACTTCCTGCCCATCACCAAGCTGGCCGACAGCCCGGTGCTGATCACCGCCCACCCGTCCCTGCCGGCGAACAACATCAAGGAACTGGTCGAACTGGCGCGCTCCAAACCGGGCCGCTACGACTTCGGCACCGCGGGCAACGGCAGCACCGGCCACCTGACCGGCGAGCTGCTAAAGAATCTGGCCGGCATCTACATGGTCCAC
>Ga0302322_100007003_pt1 | contig 10041 bp, 6 predicted proteins | sample Fen_T0_2_FD_203757 | JGI IMG/M metagenome (GOLD analysis project Ga0302322, IMG submission 203757) | Peat permafrost microbial communities from Stordalen Mire near Abisko, Sweden - Fen_T0_2 | ecosystem: Environmental > Terrestrial > Soil > Wetlands > Permafrost | place: Sweden: Abisko... | reverse complement strand
GGTATCGGGCGTGCCATCGCGCTCCGGCTCGCGGGGCAGGGCGCGAACGTGGCGTTCAGCTTCAAGGGCAACGCGGAGGCGGCGCACGCCACGCAGGCGGACATCGCGGCCCTCGGTCGGCAGGCCGTCGCGATCCAGGCGGATGTCTCCCAGCCGGAGTCGGCTGACGCCCTCATCCGCGAGGCGCTCGAGTTCCTGGGCAGGGTCGACATCCTGGTCAACAACGCGGGCATCACCCGTGACGACCTGATCATGCGCATGAGCATCGATGCCTGGCGCGAGGTCATCGACACTAACCTCTCGGGCGCCTTCTACGCCACGAAGGCCGTCACCCGTCCCATGCTCCGGGCACGCAGTGGTCGGATCATCAACATCACGAGCGTCTCGGGCCAGGCGGGCCAGATGGGCCAGGCGAACTACTCCTCGGCGAAGGCCGGGCTCATCGGGCTGACGAAGGCGACCGCCCGCGAGCTGGCCAGCCGGGGCATCACGGTCAATGCTGTGGCACCTGGGTTCGTCGTCACGGAGCTGACCCAGGACCTGCCCCAGGAACTCAAGGATGAGCTCATCCGGCGCACACCCCTGGGCCGCTTTGGCGAGACGACCGAGATCGCCAGCGCCGTGGCGTTCCTCGCCTCCGATGAGGCGGCCTTCATCACGGGACAGGTGCTCGCCGTCGACGGCGGCCTGGTGATGATGTAGGTGCGCCGACGGCCAGGGTGGGGGACACCGTGACCACCCGGACGGACGCCCGGGGCGGCAGCACCCGACCGCGACGATCGGTCCGCGTCCAGCGGTTCTGGCTGGTCATCGTGGTCGTGCTCGCGGGCGCCGTCAGCCTGGTCGTCCTGGCAGCGCTCATGGCGCCCGAGCGGCAGCATGACATCTGGGTCGAGATGGCCAAGAGCGGCGCACAGATCGTCGTGCTGGTGCTCGCGACCGGTGTGGTCGGGGCGATGCTGCGCGATCGTGATGCACTTCGCGAGCAGCAACGGCGTCATGAGGCGTATCTGCTGTCATTCCTGGACCAGGTCGAGGCGACGTATGCGCAGGTCAAGACCGCGCGCCGGATGCTCCGGACGATGGGCTTTGACGCTCCGACGACCATGATCCTGAGCCACGAGCAGGCGGCCGGCTTCCGGATCCAGATGGGCCTCCTGAACGAGGCAGAGCTGTCGTTCGAGACCTATGCCCGCAAGGTCACCGTGATGCCCGGCCTGTGGCAGACGGAGAGCGACTCGATGGCGGCGGAGCTGACCACCTTGTACCGCTATCTCCATGGCGTCCTCGCGGAGTGGCAGACCGATCCGACCGTCCTCGCCGCTGCGAGCGACACGTCGGTGATGCTGGGTTGGCAGAACTTTCGCCACTTCCTCGGCTACGACGAGGCGTCCGCCCAGGCCTTCGCGGAGGGCGTCGACGACCGGATGATGGCCATCGAGCTGCTCATCCGCGCCGCGGACAAGCCCGCGCCCCGACCGCTGGTCCACCGACGCGACGGAGATCCGCCCGCGCAGGGGTGACGGCACACGCGCCAGGCTCAGGTGGTCTTGATACCGATCGCTGACAGGAGGCTGCTGCCCAGCAGCGCCACGTCGAGGATGATGACCAGAGCGACGCTCGAGATACCCAGGGTGTTGAGCAACCGGCCGTTGGCGTTGGCGCCCATCGTCCGGCGGTCGTTGACGAGCACCAGCATGAACACCAGCACGATCGGCAGCAGCAGGCCCTGGAGGTACTGGCTGCCGACGATGACCGCGATGAGGTCGAGCCCCGGGATGAGCGTCACGACGGCGCCCACGAGCAGCACGAACGTGAACAGGCCAAAGAAGGCGGGCGCTTCACGGACCGGCTTGCCGACACCCGATTCCCAGCCGAAGGCCTCGCAGATGACGAAGGCCGTGCTCACAGGCATGATCACCGCCGCGAGCATGCTGGCGCCGAACAGGCCGATACCGAACATCGTGGTCGAGAGGTCGCCCGCAACGGGTCGCAGGGCCACCGCAGCATCCGCGGCCGCGTCGATATGCACGCCGGAGCCGAACAGGGCCGCCGCGGTGGCCAGGACGATGCAGAACGCGATGGCGTTCGTCCAGACCGACCCCACGACCGCGTCGGCACGCTCGTAGGCCAGGTCCTCCACGCCGATGCCCTTCTCGGCCACGGCCGACTGGAGGTAGAACTGCATGTACGGCGTGATGGTGGTGCCGACCATAGCCACCGCCAGCAGCAGCACCTGGGCCGTGCCCATGCCGGGCACGCTGAGCGATGGATGGGTCAGCCCGTATCCGACGCCGCTCCAGTCTGGATGCGACAGCACCGCGGCCGCGACATACGTCACGAACACCAGGCTGAGCAGCAGGAACAGCTTCTCCAGGCGCCGGTAGCTCGCATACATGACGACCAGCCACAGGCCGATGGCCAGCACCGGGACGGTCACGTTCGTTGGGATGCCGAACAGGCCGAGGGCCGCGGATGCTCCCGCGAACTCGGCCACGGTATTGGCGAGGTTGGCCAGCAGCAGCACGCCCATGGCAAGCAGCGTCCAGCGGACGCCAAAGCGGTCGCGGATGAGATCCGACAGCCCCTGGCCCGAGACGGTCCCGAGGCGAGCCGCCATCTCCTGGACCACGCCCAGCACCACGGCCGTGATGGGGAACAACCACAGCAGCGTATAGCCTGTGGTCGCGCCCATGACGGAGTAGGTCGTGATACCGCCGGCGTCATTGCCCGCGACACCTGCGATGAGCCCCGGCCCCAGGACCGCCAGGAAGGGCGCGATGCGGCGCAGCCGGATGGGAGCCCGGGGCCGCGGCACGTGGGGCGGCCGGATACGGGGCAGCGGTCCCAGGCGGATACCCGGCACCACCCGCAGGCGTGCCTTGGGCACCGGTCCCGCGTCTTGAGGCGTCGGTGCGACTCCACCCGCTGCGGCGTCCCCGGCGGGCGTACCACCGCCACTGTCGCTGCCGCCCCGGTGCAACCGCACCTCAGCCACCCGCCCGATTGAACACACGCGGCAGGCGCCGCTTCCAGGTCATCGGCAGGACCGCATCGATCGCGTCATCCACGGTCACGATGCCCTCGAGCCGACCGTCGTCGGCGATGACGGGCACGGCCAGCAGGTCATAGCGCGCGATGAGCGCGGCGACCTCCGACTGGGGGGTCAGCACGTTGACGGTCACGGGCTCAGCGATCATGAAGTCTCGTAGGTGCGCTCCGGGCCGAGCAACGATGAGGTCACGCAGCGACAACACGCCCACGAGGCGACCATCCGGATCGGTCACATACAGGTAGTAGATGGTCTCCGCGTCCGGCTCGAGCTCCCGCAGACGCTCGATGGTCTCAGCCGCCGTCAGCTCCTCCTGGACCGCGATGAACTCCGTGGTCATGATGCCGCCGGCCGAGTCCTCGGGGTAGGCCAGCAGCTCGCCCAGCTCCTCGGCCTCGTCCGGCTCCATGTGCGTCAGGATCTCGGCGCGTGCCTCGGCCGACAAGTCGGCCACCAGGTCAGCCGCGTCGTCGGGGCTCATCTCTTCCAGGATGTCGGCCGCCCGCTCGGGCGTAAGGTCCTCCAGCACCTCGACCTGGGTGTCGGGCTCCATCGACTCGATGGCGTCGGCGGCCTGCTCATCGTCGAGGGAGGCGAGCACTCCCGCCCGGTCGCGGGGCGCCAACTGGTCGATGATGGTCGCGAGGTCCACCGGGTGGAGCGAGCGAAGGCCCTCGTGGGGCACCCGCAGGCGGATGGACGCGATGGACGTCTCGACCGGGTCGACGTCCTCCCAGTCGATATAGCGCTCCATCTCCGGCAGGTGGAGACGGCTAGCCACGCGCACGAACGGGCCTTCCACGCCCAGCCGACGGGCGATGCCGGCCGGTCCCACGTCCACGGCCACCAGGTGCAGCCGGCCGTCGATGTCGTCGAGGCGCAGGTCGTTGACGCGGACCACCTTGCGGCCATCGATGTCGACGATCTGCTTGTCCTGGAGGTCCGCGGCGAGCAGCAGCTCGTTGGGGCGCTGGGCGAAGCGCTCGATATCGATGCGGTGGGCGGACAGGGTGGCTCCCGCCCGGCCGAACGAGGCGACGTCGGTCCAGGGCAGGAAGATCCGCCGGCGCCCCGTCGAGACGACGAGGCCCGTGACGGGCGGATACCGGCCCTCGATGGCCACGATCAGATCGGCGACCTTGCCGATGGCCTCAGCGTGGCGATCGAGCACCGGCCGCCCGAGCGCCTGGCTCAGATACAGCATGTGCCACCTCGCGACGATCCCTCCGTCGTTGGTGGCGAGGCTCAGCGGACCGTGACGCCTCCCGGTACAGAGGCGGCGTGCGCCGAACCGCGACCACGCGGGACGGGGTGGACCGATATCAGGGTCGCGACGCCCGGGGCGCCGCAGCTACTGGGTCCGTCTTCCACGGGGGAAGACCCCTCCGGATGCGTGTTCCGCCGACGACCTGGGTCCGTGCCAGCCGGTGGTGCCGGGCGCGCGGGGACGTCGGTGGCAGTGTAGCCCGCGAGGCCGGTCGCCGGGCAGTGGGCCGACGGGCGGCCGGCCCACGGGCAGCGGGCAGCCGACCGGCGGCCCTCGCGGAGGACCATCGTCGACGTCACTGTGGGTGCCCGTGTGCCATCCTCGGCACGTGCTGGACCGGGCGGACAAGTCACTGGCACCGACGCCGACCGGGGTTCCCGACATCGAGGTCCCGGAGACCGACGAACACGTCACCCGGCGCCTGGAGGTGGTGCGGCTCGTCATCTCCGGCGCTGTCGCGCTGCTGGCCCTATCGGTCGTGGCGGCCCTGCTGGATGGTTCGGTGACCTGGGTCGACGTGCTGGATGCGGGTCTGGTGATGGTGCTCGGTTCCGGATTGCTCATCCACGACCGGCTGACGGCCATGCTGGCCGAGCGACGCCACTCGCGGGAGCTGGGCATGACCCGCATCCTTCAGGGGCTGTCCCGGTCCATGTCACCCGACTCCGTGGTCGAGGCCATCGTGGCCGAGCTGCGCTCGACGTCGGGTGCCGATCACGTGGTCGTGGCCCGGGTGCGCCGACCGGACCACGTGGTGGAGGTGACCCTCGTGACCGCCCGGGCCAACGTGCCGCCGTCGCGGACCTGGCTGCGGCCGGAGGTACCGGAGCTCTCGTCGGACGCCCCTGCGATCGTGGTGGAGCCGCGTGCGGTGGCGGCAGCAGGGTCGGTGGCCCCGCGTGCCGCGGTCCCGGGTGCCCGGCCGGTGATGCCGACAGGGCCGCCTGGGCCGAGCCTGATTGGCCTGGACCTGACATCGACGGATGACGACGCCTCAGCACCCGCCACCCCGGCACGCATCGCGGCGGAGGAGATCGCGCGCCGGGTGCGGTCTGCCTATGGCCTGCCGTACACCCTGACTGCGCCGCTGGTCGCCGAGCGGCGCTTCCTGGGGGCGCTCATCCTGTCGCGACGCACCCGCGAGCCGTGGGCCGATCCCGAGCGCCGACTGCTCGACTGGGCCGCCCAGGAGGTCGCGGCCGCATTCTCTCGGGCCTACACCCTGGAGGACGCGGAACGAGGCGCGAACCTGGATGCCCTGACAGGTCTGCCGAACCGGCGCTACTTCGATGAGCTGCTGGCCATCATGGGCCCCCGGCGCCGGGACACCGATAGTTTGGGCATCCTGATGATCGACATCGACCACTTCAAGCGTCTCAATGACCGATACGGGCACGCGCAAGGGGATGTCGTGCTTCGGGAGGTCGGTGGGGCGATCGCGATGACCCTGCGGGCCGAGGACACGCCGGTCCGGTATGGTGGCGAGGAGTTCGCCGTGATCCTCCGCCGGGCTTCGGCGCCACAGGCGAACGAGGCTGCGGAACGGGTGCGTGCGGCGGTGTCGGGTCTCTCGATCGCCCGGCTGGGCATCGAAGCGCCGGTGACGGTATCGGTCGGGGTGGCCATCGCAGCCGAGGACGAGGAGGTGACTGCCGTGATCGGACGCGCCGACCAGGCGCTGTATCGTGCCAAGCGACGCGGCCGTGACCGCGTGGAGATCGACCGGTGAGCCCGGCCAGAGGGCCGGGAACCGGCCCAGCCAGTGATGGGCGCCCGAGCTTCGCTGCCGGCGATGACGTGCCCGCCCTGCGCAATGAGCAGCTGGCGCGCATCTTCCATGAGATCTCGGACGTGCTGGAGATCACTGGCGAGGTGCCGTTCAAGATCAGCGCCTACCGGCGGGCTGCCGATTCCGTGGCCCATACACCGGTCGATGTGGTGGCGGCGTATCGCGCCGGGACGCCGCCGCGGCTCGAGGGCGTGGGCAAGGCCATCGATGAGAAGCTGGCCGAGCTGGCGGATACCGGCCGGCTGCGCTACCACGAGCAGCTGCTGGCGGAGGTGCCGCCGTCGCTCGTGACCCTGCTCGCCGTGCCCGGCATCGGGCCGCGGACGGCCGGCGACCTATGGCGCGCCCTGGGTGTCGCCACACTCGCGGATCTCGAGACGGCCGCGCGAGAGGGGCGCCTACGCGAGGTCAAGGGCATCTCGGCCAAGACCGAGCAACGCATCCTGGACGGCATCGCGGAACTAGAGACCCGCCCGCCGAGCCGGATGCATATGGCCGAGGCGCGTGGTGTCGCGGACCAGATGGCGATGCTCATCGAGACGTACCCGGGTGTGCGGTCCGTGACCGCGGCCGGGTCGGTGCGCCGGGGCCGCGAGACCGTCGGCGACCTGGACGTGCTGGTCGAGACGGACCAGCCTGCGGAGGTCCTATCGGCGGTCCGCACGATGGCCGCCGCGGAGCGGGTCGTGGCTGGGCTGCGCACCGGCGAGCACCGGGTATCGGTGCAGTTGTTGCGCGGCCCACAAGCGGACGTGATGACCTATCCACCTGGCCGTGGAGGTACGTACCACGTCCATTTCACGGGGTCGGCTGCGCACAACGTCCGGCTCCGCGAACGGGCCCGCGACCTGGGCTGGAGCCTGTCGGAGCATGGCTTCGCGCGCCTGGACGCGAGCGGCGCGGCTATCGTGGGGAAGGGGTCGGAGGTGCGCACCTTCGCCACCGAGACCGAGGTGTACGACTTCCTGGGCCTGCCGTTCATCGAGCCTGAGCTGCGCGAGGACCGGGGCGAGATCGAGGCGGCGCTGGCGGGCCGGCTGCCGACGCTCGTGCGCGCCGGCGACCTGCTAGGCGATTGCCATTCGCACTCTGAGTGGTCGGACGGCAAGGAGTCAGTCGAGACGGTGGCCGAGACCGCTCGGCGGCGTGGCTATGCCTACCAGGTGCTGACCGACCATTCCTGGAGCCTGACCATCGCCAACGGCCTGAGCCCCGCCCAGGTGGAGCAGCAGCGCGTCCTCATCCGGGAGTTGAACGAGCGTTTCGCGCGCGAGGAGGCGGCAGGGGAGGTGCCGGAGGGTGCCCATCCATCGGGGTTCCGGCTGCTCCACGGCTGCGAGCTGGAGATCCGCGTCGACGGCCGTCTGGACTACGAGGACGAGTTGCTGGCTCGCTTCGATGTCGTGGTCGCGTCGCTCCATGTGGGACGGAAGCAGCCCCGCGCGCAGCTCATGGCCCGCTACGAGACCGCCCTGCGGAGCCCGCACGTGGACATCATCGCGCACCCATCGGGGCGCAAGATCGACCAGCGGCCGGACCTGGACCTCGATTGGCAGGCGTTCTACCGCCTCGCGGCGGAGACGGGCACGCTCCTGGAGGTCAACGGCTCCGACGAGCGCCTGGACCTGGACGACCGGCGCATCCGTTCCGCGCTGGATGCGGGCTGCCGCTTCACCATCGACTCCGACGCGCACTACCTCTCGGAGTGGGACAACGTGCTGTGGGGCACGGCGCAGGCACGCCGCGGCTGGCTGGAGGCCCGCCACGTGGCCAACACCCGGCCGCGCGACGAGTTCCTGGCACTCATGGCGGAGAAGCCGCACCGGCTGTAGGGATGTCTGCGGCTGTGCCCACGTGCCCGCTGGCCGGGTGATCGGGACGGCGAGGCTGATCGAAAGTGCCGAACTGCCGCTGCGCCGGCCGCGTGACCCGCCGGCCGGGTCGAGCGGCCGGCCAGGTCCAGTGGGTGAGCCAGTCCGACCACCTCGTCGGCTCGCTCACCCGCTGGGCGGGCACCCAACCTCGGCACGAGCGCGGGCGACGGCACGCCACGACTGGGAACGTGAGCAGGGCCGCCAGGCACCCAACCGCGAGGCCCGCAGCCGTGTCGGCGCGCTCGATCTCACCCCGCGCGCTCTGGGGCATGATCCTGACCATGGGTTCGTGGTCCTTGCACATTTGCCTCGGCCGCGAATCGCCACGACCCGGAGTGCCGCCACTCCACGGGAGCGTGATACCATCCGTAGTCGCCCCGTTCTCGAGCCCGGAGCGCGTCCGCGCGCCCATCTGCCGGCTGTCCCGCCGGATCCGAGGAGTCCATGAGCTTCAACAGCCTGACCGAGGGGAACGCGCCCTCGAATGCCCTGACCACCACCCGACTCAAGCGCCAGCTGGTCGAGCAGGCTATCGATGCCGCCACCGCGGCGGAATGGGAAGAGGCCGCCCGGATCAACGAGCGGCTGCTGGAGATGGGCCCCGACAGCGAGGCGGAGAACCGGCTCGCCAAGGCGTTCTGGGAGCAGGGCGAGCTGTCCACCGCGCGCGAGCACTATCAGGCTGCGCTGGCGCTCGACCCCACCAATCGGATCGCCGAGCGCAACATCAACCGACTACGCACCCTGCTGGCCGAGGCAGGCAAGAAGACCGTGCCCGCAAAGCCCGGTAGCAAGGCACCCGTCAGCATCTTCGTGGAGGAGACCGGCAAGACCGGCTTTGCCCACCTCGTCGATCTGGCCAGCTCGCGCGAGCTCGCCCAGGTCAACCCCGGCGACACCGTCGAGCTGAGCCCCGTCGGCCCCAGGCTCCAGGCGATCTCCAACGGCCTGCCCATCGGCGTCGTCGAGCCGCGCGTCGCGGCACGGCTGCTGAAGCTCATCGCGGACGGCAACAAGTACGCCGCGGGCGTCACCAGCCTCGGTGACAAGGACGTCCGGATCATCATCCGCGAGACGTACCAGGATCCCCTGAACTACGGCAAGGTCTCGTTCCCGACCGCTGCCCGCATCTCTGACCTGCGGCCGTACACCAAGGGCACCCTGGTGCGCGAGGAGATGGAGCTCGACGACGAGCTCGAGATGGACGAGGAGGAGGACGACATCCTCTTCATCGGCTCGGCGCTGCCCGCGGATGTGACCATGGATGAGGCGTTCGAGGCCGAGGAGTCGGACGAGGACGAGGACGACTAGCAGCCGAGCGGGCCGCGTCGGAGCAGGCCCCATCGACGTGGTCTGAACCGCCATGGCGGACTCCCGAGCGACGCTCCCCCGGCCGCGGCGTGCGGGCTCCCTGCCCGCCTTCGACCGTCTCGCGCCGCCACCCGGGGAAGCGGATGTGCGTCTCTGGATCGGGTCACGCAGCGCGGCCTCGGACATCGTGGTCGAGCTCCACGGCCGGGGTGGCTGGGTCACTCGGGCGGCCGCAGAGGACCTCCGGCGCGGCTATGACCTGGAGTCGACCGCGCTGACACGTCTGGTGGCGGAGATCGTGCTCCGACCGCCCGACATCCGACATCTCGACGCAGCCTTCACCGCCCTCGCCGGAGCGCAGCGCGGTGGCCTGTCGCTGCGGGAATCGATCGAGCGTGGCTTTGCCTCGCGCTGTGGCAGTTGTGGCGGCCCGGTCATCGTCGAGGAGTTCGTGTGGGATGGCGATGCGGTCGCTCCATCCCGTCGTTCATACCGCTGCGGCCAGTGCCGGGAGTCCCGCACTGGGGACAGCCGCGCCGTCCCGGTGGACCGGGACGACATCGCGGCCGCCAAGGCGGCGGATGGCTATCCGTCGCGCAGCCGCCTCATCGGCCGGTTCCCGGTCCCCGACCCGGACCACGAGCTGCCAGACCAGTTGCTCGACCTGTACACGCCCCGGTCGCTCGACGCCATCGCGGGCACGCTTGACCGCATCGAATCGGACATGCGGGCCCCCGGCATCGAGGCC
>Ga0302322_100007000_pt1 | contig 10043 bp, 7 predicted proteins | sample Fen_T0_2_FD_203757 | JGI IMG/M metagenome (GOLD analysis project Ga0302322, IMG submission 203757) | Peat permafrost microbial communities from Stordalen Mire near Abisko, Sweden - Fen_T0_2 | ecosystem: Environmental > Terrestrial > Soil > Wetlands > Permafrost | place: Sweden: Abisko... | reverse complement strand
AAAATTCCTTTCGCCATTGGTACTGGGCTTTGCCACACCAAAATTTTTCAGGCTATAGGTAAAGGTGAGCATAAAGTATTGCTGTAATACTTTCGTTTGCGAATCGGTAATTGAATTCTCATTTACCGTTCTTACAATGCTTTGATTTTGCTTCAACAGATCAAATACAGATAACTTCAGTTCGCCTGCTTTATTCTTTAAGAATTTTTTGCCGATTGCTGCATTCCATAACCAAAAGCTTTGATTAAGGCCACCCGATAAACCGCTGTAGGTATTTCCTGAAATATCGTTTTGTACAAACCAACCTTTTTTATTTAACAGATTTACCTGTGCACCAATAACCTGGTTTACAGATTTACTGGTGGTGCTGGTTGTTGTATTTGTTTTTGAGTTGGCAAAATTTGCATTGTACGACAAATTAAAATCAACGTACTCACTTATATTACTTGCCAGCACTACGCCAGCATTGTATGCATAGCTATTTGTAAATGTCTTTTGGTAATTTACCATGCCGGGTAATTTAGAATAGCTGAAACCTGTGCTTAAATTTAAAGTTGTTTTAATAAACTTAAGCGGCATGCTGTAATTAAAGAATGTGCGTAAACTTTTATACCCGTTCAGGTTTACCGGCTTGCTCAATAATGATCCTCTTTTCAACACTATATTTTGCTGTATGGCAGTATCCTTGCTGGCTATATAAGTTGCACTGGAAATATAATTACTGGCTGTTTGCAAAAACAAATTGGCAAAAAAGCTTTTACTTGTTTTTGAATTGGTATACGAATAACGGCCCGATAAAAAGTGTGTGTACGATTGTTTTAAACCCGGATTACCACTGCTTACATACAAAGGATTGCTCAGGTTTACCACATCCTGCAACTGACTTATTGATGGGAAATTAGTTGATGCCCTGTAAAACACACGAACATTCACATTGTTAGAAAGTTTTTTACGCCACATTAAATTGGGTAGTACGTTGGCGAATGATTGATCTACCGCTGTTGTGGTAGGAAAAATACGCTGGCTTTCCAACCTGGAGTGTTGAAAGTTTACACCAAAGGAAAGCTGCTCATCCCTGCTTTGCCCAAGGCGGTAATTTATACCGGCGTTGTTGGTGGTAATGGTATTATCAAAGCGATTCGACAATATAGTATCGAACTGGCTGTATTTTTGACCATCGTAAGCAAAGGTTTGCTGATCGGCTTTATTCTTTTGTACAGAGATGGTATAATCAAATTGTAACTGCCCCTTTTTACCAATTGGTTCTGTGTAAGCAATATTGCCGCCAATGGTATGGCCGTTGGTGTTGTTATCGCTTAATCTGTTTTGTGCCGAATCTTTTGCGAATACACCGGCAGTATCATAATAACGGTATTTGGCATCAGTGATTGATTCGCCATCATTTTTTGTAAAGGTTGTATTAAAGCCAAAAGATAAAGTTCGTCCTCTTTTAGCAAACGAGTGGCGATACAATATGTTGTTACGGATATTAAAACCATTCCTGTCTGATGACGAATTGGATAATGAGTTATTTACCGAGTCTGCAATACCTTCATACGTATTTAATGAAGAGGAAGACGTTGACTTATTTTTTTGAAAACTAAAGCTCGGAATTATAAAAATTGAATTGGCCGAATCTATCTTATACTCTAACCGCAGATTAATACGGTGATTGGTATTATCAGTAACCGAAGTACTTTTTTGTAAGCTGAACTGATTTTTAGGATCGGCAAATGTTTCTGTATTAACCACACTCTCATTATTGTTATGACTGTTGTTAAAAAAATAACTGCCTGTAAGTGTTAGTTTTTTTGCATACACATTGCTGAAGTTGATACCAAAGGCGTTTGTTTTGCTGATACCACTTGCCTGGCCTACATTAAAATTATCGGCACCACCACCACCCATACCGCCACCACCTCTGTTACCACCTCGTCCACCGCCTCCGCCACCACTGCTGGTAACGCCTAGTAAATCCTGCGATGCAAAATTTTGCATATTGATATTATTGAAATTGCCTACCAGCGAAAGGCGCCTGTCTCCTTTAAAAAAGCTAACATTACCTCCTGCAGAATAGCGGCTGTCTGTTCCGGCACCTGCATAAATTCTTCCAAACTGCCCGTTCTTGATCCCCGATTTGGTAACAATGTTCACTGTTTTAACGGAGTTACCATCATCAAAGCCGGTAAGTTGTGCCTGGTCGCTCAGTTTATCAAACACCTGTATTTTATCAATTACAGATGCAGGTAAATTCTTGAGTGCTGCGGTTGCATCATCACCAAAAAAATCCCTTCCATCCACAGTTACTTTTCGTACCTGCTCACCCATGGCTGTTACTGTACCATCTTTGGCAACAGTAACACCCGGTAATTTTTTTATGATATCCTCTGCTGTTGCATCGGGGTTTACTTTAAACTGGTTGGCGCTGTATTCGGTAGTATCACCTTTTTGCCTGGCCGGTGCCGCTTTGGCAACAACGGTTACATCACTAAGATCTGTAGCTACTTTTGCCAGGCTAAAGCTAAGCGGGGTAATATTACTGGCCTGCAGGTTAACCCGTTGCTCAACCTTTTCATAACCTGTAAAACTGATAAAAAGCCTGTAACCACTTGCATTCAGCTTATTAAAAACAAAATTTCCGTTTTTATCTGTAACCACCAGCTTTACCTGTGACGAGTCTCTTAACGAAACCAACTTTACCGTTGCACCCACTATTGCCGATTTATCGGTTTTGTCGCCAACTTTACCTTTAAGCGATATATCCTGGCTTTTTGCAACAACTGCAACCAGGCTAAAAATTAATACTAACAGGACCGATCTTAATTTCATAAATTTTCTTTTGTATGCTTTTAGACGACAGACTGAAAGAAAACAGGCGTTAAAAGCAGCTTTTTTGACCAAAAGCAGTCTTTGCTGGTAAAAGCGGTATATATATTGTATAAGTGGCAATAACCTGCTGTTAACGAAGGGCTATTAAGCAAATAGATAAATTGCCTTTTTAGAATTAACTTGCATCCCTAAAAATTAAAACGACGAATTATGGAATATGGCAAATTGGTATCGGTAACCGGCTTACCGGGATTGTTTGAACTGTTATCTTCAAAAGCAGATGGTGGAGTTGTAAAATCGCTGGAAGACAAAAGCACAAAATTTGTAAGCACCAGGGTTCACCAGTTTTCTCATCTCGAGAGTATTGAAGTTTTTACAACTGCCGATAATGTGAACCTGGTAGATGTATTTACAGCTATGGCAGCCAGTACAGAAAAAATGCCTGCCGAAGGCGATGCTGCTGCTGTAAAAAAATATTTTGAAAAAGTTTATCCAACGATGGATTTTGCCCGTGTGTATGCCAGTGATATGAAGAAGATGGTAAAATGGTTTGGTATTTTAAAAGCCAATGATGTAGAGATAAAATTATCTGAATTGCCGGAAGGCGATACGGCAACAACAGAAACAGTGAAAGCGAAACCTGCTGCAAACACTAAAGCTGCTGCTGTAAATAATGCACCAGCCAGGAAGATAAATACACCGAGGAAAATGGCATAGGAGATAGAACGCGGATTACACAGACTTAACGGATCAACACAGATTTTAATAACCTATAAATCCTGCCATAGTATTTTATCTGCGGCAGGATTTATGATTTTCGAGACAAAAACTCACTACTCACGTTTCACCATTGACGATTATGTACACTGCTGATATAAAAAAACTTCCCCGTCATTTTGTTCCAAAAGATTTTACCATTTCCAATTGGCAAAGCCTGGAACCTTATTTTAAAGACCTGCTTGATAGAAATATTGACACGAAAGAAAACCTGGAGCAATGGCTGAAAGACCAGAGTGAACTGGAAGCGTTGATCAATGAAAATGCCTGCTGGCGGCAGATTAAAATGACCTGCGATACAGAGAACAAAACCCTGGAAGAGGCTTTCAACTATTTCTGTATGGAGATACAGCCAAAAATTCAGCCTTATGCAGATGCATTGAATAAGAAACTGGTGAATCATCCGCTATCCAAAGAGCTGGATGCAGAAAAATATTTTACCTACCTGCGCAGCATGCGCAAAAGCATTGAACTTTTCAGGGAAGAAAATATTCCTTTACAGGCAGAACTATCTGTAATGCAGCAGCAATATGGGGTTATATCAGGTAAGATGACTGTAACTATAAATGACCAGGAATATACTTTACAGCAGGCCGCCAAATTCTTAGAAAACCCAGACAGGAATTTAAGAGAAGAAGTGTACCGTAAAATAAATGAGAGAAGACTGGTTGATAAAGAAGCGATGAATACTTTGTACGATAAGCTGATTGAAAAAAGAAACCAGGAAGCGATCAATGCAGGCTTTAGCAACTATCGCGATTACCGTTTTAAAGAACTGGGCCGTTTTGATTATACCAAAGAAGACTGCTTTAAATTTCATGATGCAGTAAAGCTACATGTGCTGCCGCTGGTGAACATCATCTACCAAAATAAAAAACAAAAACTGGGACTTGATACTTTACGTCCCTGGGATATAGAAGCCGAACCGGAAGGAGTAAAGCCTTTAGTGCCTTTTAAAACCAGCGAAGAGCTGATTGAAAAATCAATTGCCTGTTTCAGCAAGCTGCGCCCTTTCTTTGGCGAATGCTTAAAAAAGATGCAGGAGCTTAAACACCTTGACCTGGAAAGCCGCAAGGGCAAGGCTCCGGGCGGCTATAACTGCCCGCTGGCAGAAAGTGGCGCTCCATTTATTTTTATGAATGCTGCCGGGCAAATGCATGATGTTACCACCATGCTGCACGAAGGTGGTCATGCTGTTCATTCTTTTTTAGCACATCCTTTGGAGCTGAATGGCTTTAAAGAATACCCCATGGAAATTGCAGAAGTGGCCAGTATGGCCATGGAGCTGATGAGCATGGATGAATGGGAAACTTTTTTTACAGATGAAACTGATCTTAAAAGAGCAAAAGAACACCAGCTGGAAAGAGTGATCACCATTTTTCCATGGATTGCCATCATTGATAAATTTCAACATTGGATCTACGAACATCCTGCACACAAACATGAAGAACGCACTGCAACCTGGAATGCAATACTGAAAGAATTCCAGGATGATGTTATCGATTACAGCGGACTGGAAACCTACCGCAGTAATAGCTGGCAGCGCCAGTTACATTTATTTGAAGTGCCTTTTTATTATATCGAGTATGGTATTGCACAGCTGGGCGCTATTGGCATGTGGATGCAGTTTAAGAACAATAAGCAATTGGCAATGGACAATTATTGTAGCGCATTAGCATTGGGTGGCACCAAAACACTACCACAATTATTTGAAACCGCAGGGTTAAAATTTGATTTTAGCCCGGATAAGATTAAAGTGTTGATGGAGTTTGTGAAAACCGAAATGGAACGCTGATTAGATTGATTTGTTGGATTTCGCTGATTATATAAGTGGTCTCCCTCGTACTCGTCTCTGACGACCTATGCAATGGTATTGAGTCTTTTACTCAAACTTTAATTACTTACACTGATCACAAACGCCGCTTATCACCAAATCAATCTGATTCTGTTTAAATCCCTTGGGCAATTTTACTTCAGGGATACTCACATGTTCCAGACAAATTGTTTTGTCACACACATCGCAGATGAAGTGTACGTGGTTATCGTGGTGATGGCCTGCTTCGCAATTGTCTTTACACAATGCGTATAAAATAGAATTGTCGGTTGTTGGTATGTTATGGATGATGCCTTTCTCAACAAAAGTTTGCAATGTTCTGTAAACAGTTACACGGTCAAAAGAAGCATCGGTATTTTTTTCAATATCGGCATGTGCCAAAGCACCCGGACTGTTTAAAAACAATTCCAGTATTTTTTTTCGCCCCTCTGTTACGCTGAGCTGGTTTCTTTTCAGTATATCTAATAGCGGTTCCATATTTTAATTTGGTGTGTTGCTGAACCCGTTCATAAAATGTTTGGTCGTCACTTTCTCCTTTAGTAAACCTTTGATATCGGTAATTAATTTTTCCACTTCATCATTATTCAAACCATCATAAACCATTCCCCTTACCCTGCGCTGTTTATCTACCAGTGCAAAAAACTGGGTATGTATAAACTGGTCTTTCATCAGCTGTGTGGTATCGGGCTTGCCATTATCAATACCATAATCCTGCCTGGCCATTTTATAAAGCAGTGTTTTGTCGCCGGTAACAAAATTCCAATTAGGATTTGTAGTTTGTGGTTTGTGGTTTGTAGTTGAATCGTATGCTATCTTATAAGACCCGTCTGCGTTTTTTTCAAGCTTGCCATTCAGCATTTTTTCTTCGTAAGCTTTCAGCAACGGAACAGAATCTGTCTCAGGCATACAGGTATGTGAAATGATCATGAAATTAGGCTCATCTTTAAACGCTTCATACACCCGGCGCATGTTGGCATTCATTTTCGGGCAAATGCCTTTACAGGTTGTAAAAAAATATTCCACCACATACACTTTACCCTCTATTTCTCTTTCGGTTATTCTTTTGCCATCCTGGTTTATAAATGAAAAATCCTCCACATTATCATTCCGCACCATCAGGTTCGACTTTGAAAAATCGTAGTCATTAAACAACAGCAAATAAAACACGCCAAGCAGCACAACAAAAAAGCCTACATAGATCAGGATCCGCTTATTCCTCTTACTCATAAAGATCATTTTTGCAAATTTACGCCGCTTTAAATTAGTAAAGAGTGCTATTAAACAACATTTGCAACATTATTGCAAATATCTTACCTTTGTCGCCAGCCTTATTATGAATATTAAACTAAACTGGGACGCTTTAGGAATTGGAACATCTGTACTCTGCGCCATTCACTGTGCATTGCTGCCTGTGCTTATGAGTACGCTGCCTGTTTTTGGCATCAACATCATTCACAATTTGTTTTTTGAATGGGGTATGATTGCGCTGGCATTTGTTGTAGGTTCATATTCCCTCTTTCATGGCTATATAAAACACCATCGTTCTTTTAAACCGGTTTTACTTTTCAGTATCGGATTTGTCTTTCTTATATTAAAACAGTTTTTTTTTCAGCACGATATTCTTTTTTTATTGGTTGCAGTTACCTGCATAATCAGTGCCCATTATTATAACTACCGGCTTTGTCACAGAAGTAGGTGTTCATCTCCACATCATACGCACTAAAAGTTAATTCGTTAATCCGTTAACTGGTTAATCCGTGGCGGATTATTTATATTTATAGTTCAAACTAAATTGTATGAGAAAGATTCTTTCGGTCTTCATAATCGTAATGTTCTTTTATTCAACTGCATCTGCACAAAATAAAGATGAACAGATCATTCGCACACTTATTGAAGAGCAGCGCCTGGCCTGGAATTCAGGTGATAAGGAAAAATTCATGCAAACCTATTGGCAAAGCGATTCGCTGATGTTTATTGGTAAAAGTGGCGTTACCTATGGCTGGCAAAAAACTCTGGATAATTACAAAAAGGGATATCCCGATACTGCTGCCATGGGCAAACTTGATTTTGACCTGCTGGAAGTAAAAAGACTATCAGTGATGTATTTTTTTGTAGTAGGCAAGTGGCATTTAACCAGGAGCATTGGTAATGTTGGCGGCCACTTTACACTGCTGTTTAAAAAGATAAAAAACAATTGGGTGATCATTGCAGATCACAGCAGTTGATCACAATTTCCATTTACGCTTCAGGTGTATGAGTAAAGCAATTAAAGATGCCAGCAGGAAAACATAGTAAACATAATTTGTCCAATCCGGACTTTCTTCAAAAAAAGCAAATCCTTTATAAATACCAATAAACACATTGGCCATCATCCACAATAATACAATGGCAACGGTATTTAATATCCTTACCAAAAATTCTCTTGTTTCATCTTCCATGCCCATGCAACACTCATCTCCTAAAGGGGAGTTATGAGGTTTGATAAAATTACTGAAATCGGGGTTGGTATTTTTATTTTGTAAGAAGCTTTTTAAAAGCAGCGCTGTCTCCGTTAAACACATTAAAATCAACATAGGCATCAATACCATTCACATGGCCTTTTTCATTATGTTGCCAGATAAGCCAGTTGCGTTTGATCCTGGGTTTATCTTTTACATAATAATGTGCCACCCATAGCGGGTAATCATCAAACTTGCCATCCAGGAAGTTTTCGTAAAAATCCACATTAGTATAAATGATGGGTTTTACTTTATAATATTTCTCGATCATCAGCAGCCAGTCTTTTGCCCTTTGCTGAATATCGGCTACAGATGCACCGTTGGCTGTTTCTATATCAAGTACGGGCGGCAGATCGCCTTTGGATAATTTAACCGTCTCGATAAAATTTTCGGCCTGTGCTTTGCCGCTTTTGCTGCTAATGAAAAAATGATAGGCTCCTCTTGGCAGCATGGCTTCTTTGGCATTAAACCAGTTTCTTCTGAATCCATTATCAACCCTGCCCAAACCTTCTGTTGCTTTAATAAAAGCAAAACCGATCTTTACTTTTTTATCTTCCATGGATTGCACAGCCCTCCAGTCAATATTATCCTGGTGATGGCTTACATCAATGCCATGTATCTCATAATTTACCGGCAGGTCGATGCCAAAAGCGGGATATCGTACAAATTTTGGCCTGCTTAAAAAATCGCTGATATAATAAACAGCCGTGGCAGCCACAACCAGTAGCAACAGGGGAATTAAAATGGTTTTTAAAATACGCTTCTTTCTTTTTGCCAAGGGTTGGGTGCTGAAATGATGTTATGCCAGGCGGTCACAAATTAGCAATAAATGGAATCATCTATCTGGTAAAATTTTCCTAAATGAATTACTTCAGCAGTTTTTTTACAAATTTAAAATCGCCTGCATCGATCTTTAAAAAATAAACACCATTCGGCAAATATTGCGAAGGTATTTCCAGGTACTCCGATCCGTTTACCAGGTTTGCAGTTCTGCTGTAAAGCCTTTGCCCTGCAGCATTGTATAAATTGATTGTGGCTGTATTGGCAACCATTTTGCGCAGGTAAACATAAAAATGATCTGCTACCGGGTTTGGAAATACTTGTATGATATTTTGGCCGGTAGCCGCATCGGGCACTTTTGCCGATACATTGTTTTTGGTTACCAGCCAGTATTCAGGATCGATCAGGACGGTATCAGCAATAAACCCAATATTCTTAAAAAAAATTTCGCCATTGGCTTTATTATCTACCACAATTGTTTTCTCCTGAGTGGAATTTTTAAACTTCAATGCTACCGGCAGTTCAAAAAAATCTACCGAGGTATGCGATGTGGTTTGATTCATTTTAATGTTTGCATATTCTTTGCCAACCTGTGTCCACTGCACATTGTAACTTGGGTAGCCTTGTCCCTTAAACCAGTCTTTAAAAAATTCGGTAAGGTTTTGTCCGCTTGCCTGCTCCAGGTTTCTTTTTAAGTCATCTGTTTTGGCAAAGCCATAAGCAAGTTTTGTATCTTTCTGGTATTGCCGAAGCCCGTTGAAGAAAGCGGCATCGCCCAGCTTCCAACGCAGCATGTATAACAGGTAACTCCCCTTGTTATAACTCAGCCTGCCATCAAATATTCTTCCCACATCAGTTGTATCATCTACCCAAACCGAACCACCAGGTGCAGAAGTAATATTGTTGATAATAGATTTTCTTGCGTTCAGCGTATTGGCCGGGTATTTATTTTCCATGTAAAATGCAGCCAGGAATGTTGCAAAACCTTCATTCAGCCAAATATCTTCCCAGCTTGCACAGGTGATTTTATCGCCAAACCATTGATGGCCCAGTTCATGTGCAATCAGGCCTTCATCAATTGAAACTACAAAGGTTGAAGTCTGGTGTTCCATACCACCGCCCCAGTTAAACTGCACATGACCATATTTTTCTTTTATAAAAGGATAGTCTCCAAAATTGTTGTGATATAATTGCAAAGCATCCAATACATTTTGTGTCCCATTTTGAAAAGAGGCCAGGTTCTCCGGATAGCAAAAGGTTTGCATGGGTAAATTGGTACTGCCCAATAAAACACTGTTATTAAATACTGCATAATTAGTAACTGC
>Ga0302322_100006999_pt1 | contig 10045 bp, 6 predicted proteins | sample Fen_T0_2_FD_203757 | JGI IMG/M metagenome (GOLD analysis project Ga0302322, IMG submission 203757) | Peat permafrost microbial communities from Stordalen Mire near Abisko, Sweden - Fen_T0_2 | ecosystem: Environmental > Terrestrial > Soil > Wetlands > Permafrost | place: Sweden: Abisko... | reverse complement strand
AAGCGCCCGCCACGCAAGGTCACCGCACTGATAACCATGACCGAGGTGGTGCTGCCCGCCTGCTTGAGAGCAGCGAGGACGGCCAGCCCGTCCATCTCGGGCATTTCCATGTCGAGGGTGAGGAGATCGGGCTTGAGATCGATGACCTTCTGCACGGCGATCTTGCCGTTTGGGGCCGAGCCCACGACCTGGACATCGGGAAGGCTCGTCAGCGCATCGCTGATGGCTCGGCGAAACACCGAGGAGTCATCCGCAACCAGAACTCGAAGTGCCATCAGCCCTTTCCGCTAGCGCTGCCAATGCTTGGCCGCGCCTCACGACGGACCGGTGACGCCCTTCTCGATCTCGGTGTCGAGAAGAAGCACCTTGTCCAGATCCAGCATAGCCACGATACGGTCGCCATTGCGGAAGACCCCCAGCATGCGATGGCTCTGCGCCGAGCGCACATTCTCGGGGGCCGGGCCGATGGCATCTCCATCCACCGAGAGAACATCTTCCATGGTGTCCACCACCAGTCCGACACGCTCGTTCTGCCATTCGACGATGATGATGCGCTTGTCCCCGAGCAATTCCACGTGCCCCAGGCCCAGCCGCGCCGACAAGTCGATCACCGTCGAGATGTGGCCGCGCAGGTTCATAACCCCGACCACGCACGAGGCGGCGTGGTGCACTGGGGTCACCGCGGTCAGGCGCACCACCTCCTGAACCATGGCCGTGTCCATTCCGAAGAGCGAGCCCGAGACCACGAAGGTGGTGACCAGCAGTTGGCGATCTTGCGTTGTCTGCGCAGCCATGGAAATCCCGCCTCAAATCTTGAACTGGGCAACGCGCTCTTTGAGTTGATTGGCCAGGCCGGTCAACTCCGAGGCGCCGCCGCGAACCTGCTCGGCCCCACTCACCAAGGTGGTGACCGTGCTGTTCACGTTGGCGATATCCTTGGCGATGTTCTGCGACACGCTTGCGGTCTGTGACACCCGTTCGTTGGCATCTTTCACACCCGTGCTGGCTTGCGCGATGTTGGTGGCGACGTCCCTGGTCACCGTCGACTGCTCTTCGATAGCCGCCGCAATCGAAGCAACTATTTCGCCGACCTCCTTGATGACGTGGGCGATCTTCTCGATGTCGCCCATGGCGCCGCCCGTGGACGCCTGGATGCCCGAGATCTTGCTCTTGATGTCCTCGGTGGCCGCAGCCGTCTGCTGCGCCAGTTCCTTGATTTCGTTGGCCACCACCGCGAAGCCCTTGCCCGCCGCACCGGCGCGCGCCGCCTCGATGGTGGCGTTGAGCGCCAGCAGGTTGGTTTGGGCCGAGATGCTGGTGATGGTTTCCGTGACCTTGCCGATGTCTTGCGCCGCCCGCCCCAAATCCTTCATCATGGCCGAGATGGCCTGCGCCTGGCTGGTGGCCTCGCTGCTGATCGAGCGTGCCTTCTCGGCGTTGGAGGCGATTTCGCCCACCGTCGCGCTCATTTCCTCGGTGGCGCTGGCCACGGAGGTCAGGTTGGTGGTGGTTTGTTCCATGGCCGCTGCTACCGATGTCGTGTTGGCGCTGGATTCCTCGGCCGCTGCCGCCACCGTGTTGGCCAGACCCGCCACCTCTTTGCTGCCGGTCGACAGGCCGGCCGCGATAGTGGCCATCTCGCCGGAAGCCATGGCCAGCGTGTCGGCCCCACTGCCTACTTCGCCAATCATGGTGCGCAGATTTTTGGTCAGCGTCGCGGTGGCGCGCGCCAGATCGCCCGCCTCGTCCTTGCGGTCCACCAAGCCCGCGGCCAGTTCGGTGGTCAAATCCCCCTTGGCGGCCTCTCCCAGCGACTTCGCCGTCGCCCCCATGGGGCCGGTGATACTGCGGGTGATGGTGACGCCAAAGAACGTGGCCAGTGCAACCGCCAGCAGGCCAAGGCCAATCAAGACTCTGCGGGTCGTGACCAGGAAGGCCTCGGCCTTGGTATCGGTGGCCTTGACCTCCGCTTCCGACACCTTCTTCAGTTGCTCGCACAGCTTGGTGACCTTGTCCATCTTGGGCAGGCTGGTGGACAAATAGAGGCTCGCTGCTTCGGCATCCTGCCCAGCCATGGCGAGCCTTTCGATCTTTTGGTTGACCTCTTTTGCGTCCACAAGCGCTTCGTCGATGGTGCTGAGAAGCGTCCGTTCCTCCGCCGAGGGATCAAGGGCTTTGAGCTCTTCCATCCGTTTGAGGTAGAGTCCGCGGGCTTCTTGCAGAAGTTCTTGGCGCGCCTCCTTTTGGACCTTGTCACGCGCTAGCAGGATGTTGGCGATTTCGTGCCCAATCTCCGCCACGTTTCTTTCCAACCGCGCGACGTTGTAGGCGCGCGTTTCCCCATGGTAGGTCTCGTCACAGGTATCGTTGAGGGCATTCTGCGCCCACATCGACGCGGCGGTGATTACCACCAGCAACAGGGTGACGGCGCCAAAGCCAATGGAAAGCCGCTTGCCAATCTTCATATTCGCGAGTGCGCTCATACGGTCCTCTCTTCCTTCTTCCAATCCGACTAGCTTGTACTCTCTTGATTTGATTCTGCCGGATGTCCGCTTGGCGCAGCCACGCCCCGCGCGGCGAGCAATGCCCGCAAGGACATCAACAGGTTGTCCCGATCCAGCTTGATTTGGTAATCGTCCACGCCCGCGGCCTTGCCTTTGGCGATGTCCTCTTCGCTGGCCAGGCTGGTCAACGCCAGGATGGGCAGGTGCCCCAAGCGCGCGTCCGCTCGAACGCGGGTGGCCAGGCCAAGGCCAGTCAGGTTTGGCATCTCGACGTCGGTCACCAGGGCCTGGACCGTGTCCCCGTGCTCTTGCAGAAGTTTCCACGCCGCCTCGCCGTCCTCGGCTTCAAGCACCCCGAATCCGTCCGATTCCAGGTAGCGCTTGACTTGCGCACGGAAGAAATCCGAGTCTTCGGCCAACACCAACAGACAGGTCGATTGCGACGACGACGACGCAGCATCGGCCGTCCGCTGCAAGTTCCACTCTGGGAACACCGTTTGCGCCAGCTCGAAGATGTCGGCCACCAGCACCGTGGTGTCGCGCATGATGGTCGAACCTGCAATGCCCGTTTGCCGGTGGGTGACCACGTCAAGGGTTGCCTTGGTTTCGATAACGTCCACGGGCATGGCGGCCAGCAGTCCGACCTCTCGCTCCCCGATCCTGGCCACGATGACCGCGAGCTCTTGCTCCTCGTCCATACTACCCACGCGCGCCACATCCGACAGCGTGACCAAGGGCAGGAAATTCCCACGGTATTGCATGGTGCGCTTGCCGCCGATGTTCTCGACCTGCTTGCGCGTGACCTTTTCCACACGCACCACACTCTCCAGCGGGGTAGCGCACAATTCCTCACGGCCGTTGTAGAAGAGCAGGAACGAACGGTTCTCCACCAGCCTGTCGGTGGTACTTTCCGCCTCGGCCTCGCGTGCTCCCGCGACCACGTTCGCCAATTGCGCCTTGGCTGCCAGCCCCGCCGCATCGACGATCAGCGCCACCGTGCCATCCCCCATGATGGTCGCGCCGGCATATTCGGGCAGGCCCTTCAAGTGACGGCCGAGAGGCTTGACCACGATTTCCTCGCCCGTGAGGAAGTAGTCGACCACCAGGCCGTACTTCATGGCCCCCGTGTTGACCACGACGATTTCGAGGTCGCTGCTGGCACTCTGCCTGCGATCGGTTCCCACCCGCTGTTCGATGGCATCCGTCCGCGCGCCGCTCTGCTCGCCGTGCGCGGAGGCACGTCGATCGGCTAGCCGCTCGCGGCGATCGTCGCTGGTTTCGCCGGTATCCGGATCAAGGCGCGCGCGTTTGATGCGTAGGATATCCATGAAACGCACGATGGGAATAAGCTCATCGCGCAGCACCAGGACCTCGGCGTCGCCGATGACCTCGATGCGCTCTTTGACCTTGTCGGCGCGGATGCGCAACAGCTCCACCACGCTGATTTGCGGGATGGCGAAGCGCTCGTTGTTCACGCTAACCACCAAAGAAGGAATGATAGCCAGGGTCAGCGGCAACTTGATGCGAAAGAGCGTGCCCTGCCCGATCTCCGAGACGATGTCGACCTTGCCACCCAGGCGCGCCAGGTTGGTGCGCACCACGTCCATGCCGACGCCACGGCCCGAAACATCGGTGACCTTTTCGGCGGTGGAAAGTCCGGGTAGGAAGATGAGGTGCATCTTCTCCTGATCCGACATGGCCTGCATGGCCTCAGACGAGATGAGCCCGCGCGAAACCGCGGCCGCGGCGATCTTGTTCGGGTCAAGACCCTTGCCGTCGTCGGCGATTTCAACCACCACTTGCCCGGCCTCGTGTCGGGCCTCGATGCGCAGGGTTCCGGTCGCGCGTTTGCCCACGCGCAGGCGCTCTTCCACGCTCTCGATACCGTGGTCCGCAGCATTGCGAACCATGTGGGTCAAGGGATCGGAAAGTCCCTCGATCAGGCTCTTGTCCAGGCCGACATCCTTGCCGCGAATGTCGAGCTGGATGTCCTTCTTCAGATTCCTGGACATGTCGCGCACGACCCGCGGGAACTTGGCGAACACGTTGCCGATGGATTGCATGCGCGTCTGCATGATGGCGTCCTGCAGCTCGGACGTGACTAGGTTGATGCGCTGGAAACTGGCCTGAACCCCGCGCAGCTTGTGCTGGTTCAGAACGGCGCGCAGCTGGTTTCGGCTCAGCACCAGCTCGCCAGCCAGATTCATCAGCGATTCAAGCAATTCCACGCTTACCCGCAACGTTCCCTCGGCAGCAGAACCACCCTCCTTCTCCTTAACCGCTGGGGCCGCTTGCGGCTGGGCCACGGGGGCCCGCGTCGGCGATGGCTGCGGAGCGGGGAGACTAGGGGCGAGTACCGGCGCCGCCGATGCTACAGGCTGCTGAACGGTCTCGACCACCGCCGGCACCTCGGACTCGGTCGGACTACTGACCAATCGGATGTGGCCGGCACTCAGAAAGAATGGAGCAGCGGTTGGATCTACTTTGGACCGACTGGAGAATGTGATCTTGGTCGGCAACTTCCGGCCGCCCGGCGACTCCAGCGAACCGGAACTGTCACCATCCACATTGCAATCCACAATGTCGCCGGCATTGCGCAGATCCTGGACGAACTCACTGAGCGTCCGACCCTGCTTCTCCACGTCGGAGAACAGGTCGAGTTGCAACTCGTATACGTAGCTGGCCTTGTTCTCCAGCCGTGCCTTGGGAATCGTGACGGTGTCACTCTGAACAATCACGGGCAGCTCGGTTCCCGTGACGCTGACAATGGTTCCAATGTGACCCGGGTTGGCATTGGGGTGCACCGACTGCGCCAGATCAACAAGGCCGATCAGGAAGGCATGGGTGTCGGCCGTCTCGCTTTGCCCTGGGTCGTTGACCATCTCGCGAAGTTTGTCGAAGGCACCCAGGAGCAGGTTGGTAATTTCTGCGTTCGGCGCCAGTTTGCGCGAGCGAATCAGATCAAGAACCGTCTCGGCTTTGTGGGCCAGCTCCTTGATCTTGTCCAGGCCGAAGAATCCGCTGGCACCCTTGATCGAGTGTGCCGCCCGAAAGACCTTGTTGACCCGGTCTTCGTCGATGTCGGCTCCCCCGTCTTCGATGGCCAAGAGGTCGGATTCGATAGTCGCCAGGTGTTCGCGTGCCTCGGCGACAAACTCCTTCAGAATGTCATCGTCCATTTGTCCCACGGCGAATTACCCCATCTCTGCGTTTAGCCGCTTTTCAAGTCGGAGCGTCTCAAGCAGCGAGAAGAGCGGAGCCTGCAGCCCCGCCAGCTTGAAAGTTCGTCCGCTTTGGCAAAAGCCGCTGCGAGCGGCAAGCAACAGGCTCAGCCCCGCGGTGTCTAGAAAGGTTGTCTTGGAGAAATCGAGCACCAAATCCGTTACGCCATCGTCCCGGATTGCACAAAGCAGCTCGCGTAGTTCTGGCACGAAGGAGACGGTTAGTTCAGAACCCATGGTGACCTTGACCTTGGCGCCCTCACGTTCCAGAGGAAAACGGCTCATGGCACCCCTTGGAAACAGACGCGCGGCGGGCGAGAACGAAATGCAAACACGCTACTTCTCATCGGATAGCGGGCGGCATTCTTGAGCTATCCAGTCATTTGCGCCGCGCTCGACCTTGGGACTCAAGCCCGAGATCGTTCATGCCGATGGAAAACCTAATCGTGACCTGGAAGGTCGCGATTCAGCGTCGGTCATTCCCTCGTTGCCGAGGCCCCGAGCGCCCGACGGACCGCGCTGGCAAGGTCTGGACCAGAGAATGGCTTCTCTAGGAAGTGCACAACCGCATTGGGGACACCATCGCGACGAATGGCGGACTCGGTGTACCCTGACACGAATAGGCATGCGAGACCTGGACGAAAGAGCGAAATACGGGAGGCCAGGTCGTAGCCGTTCATCTCGGGCATCACGACATCGGTCACCAGCAGGCGGATCGATGCGTGACACTCGGCGATCCTGATCGCCTCGCTCGGTGTGCTCGCGGCCAGTACGGTGTACCCAAACCGTGTAAGCATTGCCTGGGCCAGTCTCAATAGCGCCGGCTCGTCCTCGACCAGAAGAAGGGTCTCGTTTCCACCCTCGACCTCACCAACGACAGGTGGGTCCTCTCCACCCCGGTCATGCACGGCCGCGTGTCGAGGCAGATACAGCGCCAGGGACGTCCCTTGGTTCGGCGCGCTGCGCACGGTGACGAACCCGCGGTTCTGTTTGACCACGCCGTAGACGGTTGCGAGACCGAGTCCAGTCCCCTTTCCCACGCCCTTGGTGGTGAAGAACGGCTCGAATAGGTGACTTAACGCCTCTTGATTCATTCCGCTGCCGTTATCACTGACGGATAGCATGACGAACGAGCCGGGCTCATGCCCGGTGTGCTGGGCACACCAGTTGGTATCGAACTCCGTGTTTGCCGTTTCAATGGTGATCCGGCCGACCCCGGCGATGGCATCGCGGGCATTGACCACTAGGTTGGCGAGCATTTGATCGACTTGTGCGGGATCGATATGGACGTACCAGAGATCCTGGCCAGGCCGGAAGGTGAGCGTGATGTCCTCGCCGATAAGGCGACCCAGCATTTTCATGGTCCGGTCCACAGTTTCGTTGAGCTCGAGCACCTGAGGCGCGACGGCCTGCTTGCGCGCGAAGGTCAATAGCTGGCTGACCAGGCTGGCCGAACGCTTGGCAGCCTTAATGACCTGATCCAGTTCCTCCCGAGCCGGATGCTGAGGGCCGAGTTGGGATAGCGCGATATCGGCGTTCCCGATGATCACTCCCAGCATGTTGTTGAAGTCGTGGGCCACGCCGCCGGCCAAACGGCCAACCGACTCCATCTTCTGGGCCTGGGTTAGCAACGCCTGCAGCCGCGCCTGCTCGGCCTCGGCCAGCTTACGCTCCGTGATGTCGATCAGGATCAGATAGGCGGCGACGATCTCGCCTGTCGTGCTCAAGATGGGAGTTCCGTAGACCGACTCCCAGCGAACCGTTCCATCCTTGCGCACGATCTTTCGCTCCTCGGCGAATGTTTTCCTTCCAGCCAGCGCCCGCGCCAGGGGCAGATCCTCAAGCCGACCAAGGGTCCCGTCAGAGTCGAAATCCTGGAACGAGGCCTTGTAGTCCCAAAGCACCGTTCCGATTGCCGAAGGCTCGTCCACAAGGCCCAGAAATTCCCGGCACGCGGGGTTGACGATGCGTAGGACGGCGTCTGGCAGGCTGACCAAGAGCATGGGAACCGGACACTGCTCGAAGGTTTCCTCAAGCAGGCGCTGCGCGCGTGCCAGGGATTCCTCTCTTCCTCTGTGTTCGGTGATGTCCTCGTAAACGCCGAGAACGCCGTAGACCGCGCCATGCTCATCGACCAACGGAAGCTTGGTAGTGTCGGCCCAGATTCGTCGACCGTCCGCCCGCTGAACTTGCTCGATGATGTGCCGCTTGGGCGCTTGATTCTCCATGACATGCGCGTCGTCGGCGCGGTAGGCCTCGGCCTCGGCGCGCGGCCAGGGCAGGTCGAAATCGGTCTTCCCTACAATCTCGTGCGGGCCGAGAAGCCCGACCGTTCTGGCAAACACATGGTTGCAGCCAAGGTACCTGCTGGTCCGGTCCTTCCAGAATACCGACTGCGGAATGGTGTCCAGCACTTGGCGAAGAATGGACTGGTGCTTCCGCAAGGCATCCTCCGCCAGGTCGTGCGGGTTGTTTGTCGCAAGGGTTGGCACGCGCGCACCCGACGTGTGTTGCAGCACTAGAAGTCGTTCGCCCATGCGAACCCGTGCACGGAGCTCTTCGGGCTTGAAGGGAAGGAGCAGGATATCGTCCGCGTGTTCCTCCAGCCCTGCGATGTTCTGGCTGCGGTCCCCGAGCGCGATGACGTGAACAGGCTGGCCGCCCAGGTGAGCACGAATCGTGCGACACACCTCCCACCCACGCGGCGTCCTTGCATCGACGAGCGCCATCCCAGGTGCGTTGGGCTCGGCCAGGTCGGCTAGGGCACTGGTACTATCAGCCACCGTGGCAAGTTCGTGACCGTCGGGAGCGAGCGCGACCGCCAAGCTCTCTTGGAGTCCTGCCTCGGCTGCGACAACGAGAATCCGCATCCTCACCAACGGCCTTCAGCATGCGTCCGACAAACAGTCCGGTCAAGACCACTGGCGCCGTGCACCAGATTTTCTGAAGTGCGCGGTTGGGGCTGGTGAATTCGCTTCCTCTACGCTGCCTTCGCGCGCGCCTGTTCCACCGTGGTGAAGCAGTGCAAATCCTTGGTTTCCTGAAAGCCGCTCATGGCTTTGGGCAATTCGGGCGACCCCACCACCTTCACCGAGATGCCAAGCTCGGAAGCGACCTTGAAGGTATCGACAAGGAACTGGGCAACCCGCGCAGGCTGTTGCAGGGGTATGTGGGTGGCGTCGATGACCGCGTTTTCGAAGCAGGCCTCGCCCAGCTTTTGCACTACGAGCTTCACGTCGGCCGACAGCTTGGTGAAATAGCGCTCCAGTTTGTCCTCTTTGCCGAGGAACTGGGTGAGCTCGATAAGATCTTCCTTGGCCACGAAGAGGGTTTCGTTCTTGGACGTGTACTGCTCGATCAAGGCATCAATGGCATCCTGGGTGAATGGCTTGAGCAAGGCATCGTCAAAGCCAAGATCCCGCATCTCCTTGGCCACGTTGTTGGCGCTACGCAAAGCCATGCCCCAGATGCCCGCCCCGGGCTGGAGCAAGCGCAATTGCTTGACCAGGGGCGCGGGACCGCCAGCCTGAATCTCGGCATCGACCAAGATGGCCTTGAACTTTTTGCCGCGAACCGCGGTCAGGCCATCCTGGACCGAGATGGCAGTTTCCACCTCCACGGCCTCAGGGATCATCGAGCGGAGTTTCTTGTGCACGTTCTCCATGTCATCGATGACCAGCATGACGAGCTTACCGTCGCCCGCGTCCGGAGCCGCAGCGGCCGCGCCTGATTTCTGGGCTATGTAGTTGGCCGGCAACTTGAGGGCCTTGAGCACCTTGGCGCGCAGCTCGTCACCCTTGAAGGGCTTGAGCAGGTAGTCCGCGATGCCAAGCTTCATCAGCGCGGCCACGATAGAGGTCTTGGACTCGGACGTCAGCATGAGCACCGGCGTCTTGTCGCCGCCCTCGCGCATTTTCGCCAGCATGCCCGGGCCGTCGAGATTGGGCATGGTGACATCGAGAACCACCAAGTCGAACGCCCCCGCCGCCAGTTTCTTGAGGCCGTCGTTGCCATCCTCGGCCTCGCCCACCTCGAAACCCATCTCGACCAGTGCCTTGGACACGATCATGCGGATGGGACGGCTGTCGTCTACGGTCAGAATACGTGGCATGTGACTGCTCCTTCTGATTCAACTACTTCCCCGAAAATCATTTACGCGGCCTTCACGTTCCATTTGAGAAGCCCATCGCAGGCCCACAGGGCGATTCCAACCTCACGTGCGATGAGCACAAGGGCCGGGTGCTGGCGAGCAATCTCGGACAATGACTCCTTGTCGTCGACGATGGCGGGCACGGTCAGTGCCTGATCGAGCGCCATCTC
>Ga0302322_100006998_pt1 | contig 10045 bp, 11 predicted proteins | sample Fen_T0_2_FD_203757 | JGI IMG/M metagenome (GOLD analysis project Ga0302322, IMG submission 203757) | Peat permafrost microbial communities from Stordalen Mire near Abisko, Sweden - Fen_T0_2 | ecosystem: Environmental > Terrestrial > Soil > Wetlands > Permafrost | place: Sweden: Abisko... | reverse complement strand
CCGTAGTCGGGTGCGACTGCCAGAAGAGCACCGACCGGCGACGATTGATACCCCGCCAATGTGGTGAATCCAGGATGACGCCCCTCACATTCGTCGTCGCTTTGTCCTCGGCTCGGCCCTGGTGTGAACAAGTCCATGGGTGTCGCGCAGTAGTGCGGGACCCGGAAGTCAGGCGGGCACGAACCGCGCGACGCACTCCACGTGGTGGGTCTGCGGGAACGCGTCGAACGCCCGCAGGGTGTCCAGCCGGTAGCCCGCGGCGGCCAGGGCGGCGGTGTCCCGGCCCAGCGCGGCGGGGTCACAGGCGACATACACGATGACCGACGGCCCGCGAGTCGCGATCGCCGCGCAGAGCGCGGGCCCGGCCCCCGTCCGCGGCGGATCCAGCACGACGGCGTCGACCGGGCCCGCGAGCTCGCCGATCACCTCGTCCACCATTCCGTGTCGCACGGACGCCTGAGGATGCCCGGCCAGGTTCGCCACCGCCAGCTCGCAGGCACCGGGGTCGGACTCGACCGCGACCACGGTCCCGTCCGGACCGACGACGCGACAGAGGATCTCGGCGAACAGGCCCACTCCCCCGTACAGGTCCCACGCGTTTGCGCCGCCCAACTCGACACCCTCGACGGCCTGGGCCACCGCATCGACCAGCGCCAGGGCGGCGCCGGGGTGGACCTGCCAGAAACCATCCGCGGCGACCGAGAAGTCCCGTCCGGCAGCGTGTTCGGTCACCACCGGTGCCTTCTCACCGTCCCAGACGGCGGTCAGCCGGCCGCCGGTCGCGGCGGTCAGGGTGACCTCGGGGAGTCCGCCGGCGGTGGACCGGGAGCGGCGGGCCCGGGGTGTCCGACCGTCCGGCGGTGTGGACGCGGCCCGGGCACCCCGCCGCACCCCGGTGGGAATGTCGATGGATCCGGCCAGCTCGGTCAGGCCCGGCGCGGCGATCAGGCACGGCGCGGTGGCGTTGACGGCCTCCACCCGGTGCGACCGCACCCCGCGGGGGCCGATCCGCCCGTCGGGGTCCAGCGCCCAGCGGACCCGCGTGCGCCAGCCGAAACCGTCGCCGGGCAACGCTTCCACCGCCACCGTGCGGTCCACGCCGGCGAGCCGCCGGAGCTGTTCCTGGATGACGAAGGCCTTCAGTTCGCGTTGCAGGCCCGGGTCGGCGTGCTGGAAGTCGCAGCCGCCGCAGCCACCGGGATGGAAGTGGACGCACGGGGCGTCGACCCGGCGGGGATCGGGGCGCAGCACCCGCGCCACCTCGCCGCGGCAGAACGACCCGCGCCGCGCCTCGGTGATCCGCACGACCACCCGCTCGCCGGGCAGCGCGAGCCGGACGAAGATCACCCGGCCGTCGAAACGGGCCACGCAGTGCCCGCCGTGGGCGACCGGCCCGACGTCGACCTCGACCTCGACACCGGGCACCAGGTCGTCAGCGGAGTGGACGGTCAATCGTCGCCCGACCCGCCCCGGTTCCACCCGGGATCATCGGTCGCGCCGTCCGGCGGGTCCACCGACCCGGGGAACCGGCCGCGCACCGACGGCATCCGATCGGCGCGTTCCCGGATCCGCGCGTCCAGCGCCTCGGACGACGAGAGCTGCCAGGGCACCGAGGTGACCATGACGCCCGGGGTGAACAGCAGCCTGGTCTTGAGCCGCAGCGCGGACTGGTTGTGCAGCAGATGCTCCCACCAGTGCCCGACCACGTACTCGGGGATGAACACGGTCACGATGTCTCGGGGCGCGTCCGTGCGGGTGCGTCTGACGTAGTCCAGCACCGGTTTGGTGATCTCCCGGAACGGCGAGTCGATGACCTTCAACGGAACCGGGATCTGCCGGTCCTCCCACTCCCGGGCGAGGTCGGCGGTGTCCTCGGGGTCGACGTTGACCGTCACCGCCTCCAGGTAGTCCGGGCGGGTCGCCCTCGCGTAGGCCAGCGCCCGCATCGTGGGCAGGTGGAGTTTGGAGACCAGCACGATGGACCGCACCCGGCTGGGCAGGACAAGGTCGTCCTCGTCGGCGGCGATCTCGCTGGCCACCCGAACGTAGTGCCGGTGGATCGCCTTCATGGTCATGAAGATGATGCCCATGGCCAGGATGGCGATGTAGGCGCCGGCCAGGACCTTCGTGATCAGCACGATGACCAGCACGACCGCGGTGAAGCAGAACCCGATGGCGTTGATGGTCTGGCTGCGCCGCATCCGCCGCCGCGCCCCGGCGTCTCGTTCGGTGGCCAGCAGCTTGTTCCAGTGCCGGATCATCCCGGCCTGTGAGCAGGTGAACGACACGAACACCCCGACGATGTAGAGCTGGATCAGTGCCCCGACGTCGGCCTGGAACGCGATGATCAGGATCAGTGCGATGACGGCCAGGAAGACGATCCCGTTGGAGAACGCGAGTCGGTCGCCGCGGGTGTGCAGCTGCCGCGGCAGGAACCGGTCCTGCGCCAGGATCGAACCGAGCACCGGGAAGCCGTTGAAGGCCGTGTTGCAGGCCAGCACCAGGATCAACCCGGTGGTGAAGGAGACGACGTAGAACGCGATCGGGAAACCGGCGAACACGGTCTCCGCGATCTGCGCGATGAGGGTCTTCTGGGCATAGCCCGGCGGCGCCCCGATCAGCTGCTCGGCTGGTTTGTCCGCGTACTGCACGCCGGTCATCAGGGTCAGCGCCACCAGCCCGAGCATCATCGTCACCGACAGGCCGGCCATCAACGCCAGCGTTGTCGCCGCGTTGCGGGACTTGGGCTTCTTGAACGCCGGCACGCCGTTCGAGATGGCCTCAACGCCGGTCAGCGCCGCCGACCCCGAGGAGAAGGAGCGAGCCAGCAGGAAGATCAGCGCGAACCCGGACAACGACGATTCGGCCACCAGTTCGTAGTTCGCGCTCTGCGCCTGCATGTCGACGCCGAGAAAGAACTGAACGAAGCCCGTGACGAGCATGACGGCGATCGAGATGATGAATGCGTACACCGGGACCGCGAACGCGGATCCCGATTCCCGGATGCCGCGCAGGTTCGCCGCCGTCACCAGCACGATGATGCCGACCGAGAACCAGACCGGATGGTCACCGACCACCTGGATCGCCGACCCGATGTTGGCCACGCCGGCGGCCGTCGAGACCGCGACGGTGAGGATGTAGTCGACCAGCAGCGCGCTGGCCACCAACAGGCCGAAGGTCGGTCCCAGGTTCTTGGTGACGACCTCGTAGTCGCCGCCGCCGCTCGGGTAGGCGTGCACGTTCTGCCGGTACGAGGCGACCACCACGACCATCACCAGGCAGACCATCAGAGCGATCCACGGCGCGTAGGCGTACGCGGCCAGCCCGGCCACCGATAGCACCGCGAAGATCTCACCGGGCGCGTAGGCGACGCTGGACAGGGCGTCGGAGGCGAACACCGGCAGCGCGATGCGCTTGGGCAGCAGGGTGTGCGCCAGCCGGTCGCTCCGGAACGGCCGGCCGACCAGCAGGTGCTTGGTGGCGGTGGTCAACTTGGACACAAAACCGGAGCCTACGGTTCGCAGGTGGCACGCCGCACCGGGGCGGGTCACCGATGGATAACGACTCTCGAACAGCGCCCCGACACCGCTCGATGACGCTCGGCTCGACCCGGTGCTCGACGGGCGGTCCGCCGCAGGTCGCCCACGGTACGGTTGACGCCAGGGCAGGTCAGGTCGCCAGTCGCCGACCAGGCCGGCTGGGCCGAGGCTCACCGGCCCGGGATCGAAATGGGCGGCGCGCGCACCAGCGAAGGGGCACCGGAGTGCACATCGTGATCATGGGGTGTGGCCGGGTCGGATCGTCACTGGCCCGCCAGCTCGGTCGCGCGGGCCATTCGGTGGCGGTCATCGATCGCGACCCGTCGTCCTTCCGGCGGTTGGGTGCCGATTTCCATGGTCAGCAGGTGACCGGGGTCGGCTTCGATCGGGATGTGCTCATCCAGGCGAGAATCAGTGAGGCGCATGCGTTCGCCGCAGTGTCCTCGGGTGACAACTCCAACATCATCGCCGCGCGGGTGGCCCGCGAGCAGTTCAACGTCGAGACCGTGGTCGCCCGGATCTACGACGCCAAGCGCGCCCAGGTCTACGAGCGGCTCGGGATCCCCACCGTGGCGACCGTGCCGTGGACCACCGACCGCCTGCTCCGGGCCATCGTCCCCGAGGGTCTGATCAGCGAGTGGCGTGACCCGTCCGGCACCGTGACCATCGTCAACCTGCCCTACCACCGGCACTGGATCGGACGACCATTGGCCGAGTTCGAGGGCGCCATCGGAGTGCACACCGCCTTCGTCGTGCGGTTCGGCCGGGGCGTGCTGCCCACCCACGACACCGTCGTCCAGGACGGCGACCTGGTCTACGCGTCGGTGCTGTCCAAGGACGTGCACGACGTCGGCGACAAGGCCGCGATCTCCCCCGTGGACGGCCTGTGATGCGGATCGCCGCTATCGACGCTGCCGGGGCCGGCTCCGTCCGCCGCTGCATCGCCGGTGAGTTGACCGGCGACCGCCCGAGAGAGAAGCACTGATGCGGATCGCCATCGCCGGGGCCGGCTCCGTCGGCCGTTCCATCGCCGGAGAGCTCGTCGAGAACGGCCACCAGGTGATGCTCATCGACCGCGATGCGGAGGCGATCAAGCCCGAGCGTATCGAGGGGGCCGAGTGGGTTCTCGCGGACGCCTGCGAGGTCGCCCTGCTCGAAGACGCGGGCTTGCAGACCTGTGACGTGGTGATCGCCTGCACCGGCGACGACAAGGTCAACCTGGTCGTATCGCTCCTGGCCAAGACCGAGTTCGCCGTCGGCCGGGTGGTCGGACGGGTCAACGATCCGCGCAACGAGTGGTTGTTCACCGACGCGTGGGGGGTGGACGTCGCGGTGTCCACCCCGCGCATCCTGGCCGCACTGGTGGAAGAGGCGGTGTCGGTCGGCGACCTGGTCCGGCTGTTCACCCTGCGCCAGGGGCAGGTCAACCTCGTCGAGGTCACCCTGCCGACGACGACCAGCATCGCCGGACGGCCGGTGCGCGACCTGCGGTTGCCGCGGGATGCCGCGCTGGTCACCATCCTGCGTGGTGGTCGGGTGATCGTCCCGCAACCGGACGAGCCGCTCGAACCCGGCGACGAGTTGCTGTTCGTTGCCTCGACCGAGGTGGAGGACGACGTCCGGGAGGCGCTTCGGTAGCCGCACACGGGGCTGCCGCTGGTGGGCCCAGCCAGCGGCGAAGGTCACCCCAGAGGCGAAGGGTCGCCGGCGGTTCGCTGGTTGCCGCCGGTGATCAGCCCGGGTCGGAGTCAGGCCGCCGCCGCGTCGCGGGCATCCGGTCCTTCAGCGATGCGACGGCATTCCGGCCCGCGCCACGGCCGGCCACGATCAGCGCGCAGATCCCGATCGCCGCGATCCACATCGGGTAGCCCATCAGCAGCCTGACCACGGCCAGCCAGCCGACCTGATCGGTGTCGTACAGGTAGTTCTGCACCAGGTAGCGGGCGGCGAAGACAACCACCCAGACGACGGTGGCCCAGTCGTACCGCCGGACCAGCTTCTTGTCGGCCCGCCAGGCCGTTCCGCGACCGTTGATGCCCTCCCAGATCACCCCGATCAGCGGCCAGCGCACGAGCATCGACACCACCAGCGCGCCGCCGTAGAGCAGGTAACTCCAGATGCCCAGCAGGAAATAACCCTTGGCCGTCCCGGTGCGATAGGCGATGAAGGCGGCGATCCCGACACCGAACAACCCGGCGATGGCCTGGGTGACCGGCCGTCGGCGCGCCAGGCGCAGCCCGGCGATCAACACTCCGGCGGCCAACGCCGCACCGATGCCCCAGCTCAGGCCCGCAATGGCGTTGACGATCACAAAGACGACGACCGGCAAGCCGGAGTCGATCATGCCCAGCGGACCGCCCAGCTGTTCCCAGACGGTCGGCATGGATCGTTCGGTAGCGGCCGGCCCGCCGGGTGAATCCGGCTGGGCCGGTGTCGATGACCCGGGGCCGCCGGCGTGCTCGGGGCGTCGCGGGTCGGATTCCGGCAATTCGGCGCGGGCACGATCGTCCAGCTCGTCGGGGACGGCCTCCCACAGAGCCGCGGCGTCGATCTGATCGACCAATTCGGCAGGTGTCGGCGGGCGAGGTCGCGCAGCTCCGGAAGCACCGGCGGTGGGTACCTCGCCCGGGGCGCCCCCGCTCGGATGACTCACGTGTGGACCGGGAGCAAATCGTAATCGGGGTTGTAGATGATCTTCTGCCCATCCCGTATAGCGATCCGTCCGGTGACATTCAACGTTCTTCCCGGCTCGACCCCCGGGATCGAACGCCGACCCAGCCAGATCAGCTGAACGCCTTCGGTACCGTCGAACAACTCGGCCACCAACGACGCCTGCACGTCCGTCGGCCGCAGGTCCACGTACCTCAGTCGGCCGTGCAGAGTGACACGCTCCCCCTGGCAGCACACCTGGGCACGGGTCGCGCCCGACGCGTCGACCTCGTCACTGAGCACTTCTGCGTGCAGTTGGTCGTCGTCACGCGTGAGCCGTTTGAACCAGCCGGAGACCTTTCCAGCCATGGTCGTCTCGCTTTCACCGATGCCCGCCTCAGGCGGGCCTGGATGCGCAGTTCGGCACCGCCATCCTCATTCCAGGGTAGCCGCGTCCGCCGCTCCGCGACGGCCCCGCTCGCCGGCCCGCGGCCGGCGGCGCCGTTACTCCGCCGTCCCCGGCTGGGTTTTCCGCCGCCCGGCGCGGGTCAAGATTGCCGCGACGTCCGGTGGCCGGTATCTGGGCCCCTTGAGGACCTTCCCGTCGGCCCGCCGCAGCGGCCGGCCGTCGTCGTCGAGCTTGGTCATGTTGGACGCGTGCACCTCGTCCAGCACCGCGTCCAGATCGATGCCGTACACATGAGCCGTCCCGTACGCGACGTACACGATGTCGGCCAGGGCGTCGGCGATCCCGGTCAGGTCACCGACGCGAGCGGCGGCTGCAAGTTCGCCGACCTCCTCCTCGATCAGTGCCTGCCGCAGCGTGACCTGATCCGCGCCGACGTCGACGGTGGGCCTTGGCCGGACCGGAAGGCCGTAGACCCGATGGAACTCGCCGACCTGGGTCCACGCCCGGCTCACCCGCCGATCGAGAACCGGGTCGGGATCGGGCTGAGCATCAGGCACAGTCCACGCACACGAGCCGCCCGCCGTTCTCCGACGCCAGTCGACTGCGGTGCTGGACCAGGAAACACACCGAACAGGTGAATTCGTCGGCCTGCTTGGGGATGACCTTGACGGTCAGCTCCTCACCGGACAGGTCGGCGCCGGGCAGTTCGAAACTCTCTGCGGTGTCGCTCTCGTCGATGTCGACGACCGCGGATTGGGCCTCGTTTCGCCTGGCCTTCAATTCCTCGAGTGAATCCTCCGACGCTTCGTCGGACTCGTTCCTGCGCGGGGCGTCGTAATCGGTTGCCATGGTCTTTCCTCTTCCTCACCTCGAGTAAACACTCGTCGTATTCATAAATGCCCAGTCATCTCCACCGCGGTGATGCTCGGTGGTGGCCGCTGAACACTCCGCCGGAGGTCGCACCTGGCGACCTACACTCCCCCTGGGTCTGTCGCGCCGTTCGCGCCACTGTGCCGGAGGCAACGCAGTCGAGCCCCTTTTTGTGCCCCCGAGGGACAGGGATCACATGCCGCCGGAGCGACCGCGTGGAGAGCAATCGGCGATACCTCCGCTTCCTGACCGCGACGCCGTCCGTGGCAAGGCGGTTGCCGCAGGCGGTGGCAGGTTAGCGGACGCCGAGACGGCCGCGTCACCAGGGGGCCGCGCGACCCCACCCGCTGTTGGAGCGAGCGGCCTCGGCGAGCCTTTACGCTGGTGACACGCCGTCACCGCGATGATGGACGCGCATCAACCGTGTCCGACTGCGTCCGGCCACCGATCGAGTTCCCGTCGCGTCGACCCAACCCTGCCCTGGAGGATCCCCGCGGTGAGCCCCGACTCCGCCCCCGATCGCTATCGACGTCGCCGCTACTGGCCGGCGCTGACGGTGATCGGAGTCCTGCTGATCGGCGCGGTCGTCGTCTGGCTCCCGATGTTGCGGCCCACGTCGGCGAGCACCGGAGCCTGCAACGTTCCGGGGCCGGCCCCGGTCACCACCGCGCCGACGACCCGCAGCACACCGAGCACCCAGACCACCCCCAAGAAGACGCCGAAGTCCGCCCCGAAGTCCATCCCGAAGTCCGCCCGGCAATCCACCGGGGCCGCCACGAAGCCCGCCCCCGCGGTGATCACCTCGCTCGGCGTCTACACCGAGCACGCCAGCCTGGAGGCCGTCCGCCCGGCCAACCCCGCGACCATTGCGTTGCAGGTCTACAACGCGAGCACGGTCCGCGGTCAGGCGCTCGCGGTCACCGACGAACTGCGCGCCGCCGGTTTCGAGTCGATCAAGGACGGGGCGAACGATCCGCTGTATCCCGCCGCGGATCTGGGCTGCGTCGCGCAGATCCGCTTCGGCGCGGCCGGGGCGGCGGCCGCCCGCACCATGCTGCTCGTCGCGCCGTGCGCGCAACTGGTGCTCGACTCCCGGGTGGACGACTCGGTGGACCTGGCGCTGGGCGGCCGTTATCTGTACGGACCGGTCAGCAACGAGGCCGCCGCGCAGCTCAAGAGCATCCGCGATGCGGCCACTCCTCCGGCGGTCATCGAGGGCCAGACCGCTTCGGCCAAGCCGCTACCGCCGATCCCGCCACTGCCCCAGGCGGCCTGCGCGAGTTGACCGTCGCGCTCACCGCCGCGCCGACCGCGCCAGGGGTCAGTACAGTTTTCGCATCCCCCGAACGTGACATAGGGCCAAGGCGGGATCACAACGGCGAGGAGAGCGCGGCGTGGCTACCGATCAGACCGACATTGCTTTCGGCATCGACATCGGCGGAACCGGGATGAAGGGCGGGATCGTCGATCTGCGTGGTGGTGTGCTCGTCAGTCAGCGCTTCCGATTGGACACTCCGCAACCGGCGACGCCGCAGGCGATCGCCGAAACCGCCGGCCGGGTGGCAGCGAACTTCGACTACACCGGACCGTTCGGGGTGGCGTTTCCCGGAGTGGTGCTGCACGGGGTGGTGAAGACGGCGGCCAACGTCGACAAGGCCTGGATCGACACCTCATTGCAGCACGCGATCGAACCCGAGCTGCCCGGGCCGGTGACGGTGCTCAACGACGCCGATGCCGCCGGTCTGGCCGAGGCCACCTACGGCGCCGGTCGCGGCGTCCGCGGTTTGGTCATCGTGGTCACCTTCGGGACCGGCATCGGTATCGCCTTGATCAACGACGGCAAGCTGGTGCCCAACGCGGAGCTCGGCCACCTCGAGCTGGACGGCTTCGACGCCGAATCAAGGGCCGCGGCGTCGGCCCGTGAACGCGACGGCCTGAGCTGGGAACAGTGGGCCAAGCGGGCGTCAAAATACCTCCGGCACCTGGAGAACCTGCTGTGGCCCGAACTGTTCGTCCTCGGCGGCGGGATCTCCAAGAAACCGGACAAGTGGGTTCCGCTGCTGCGGAACCGCACGCCGCTCGTGGTGGCCCAGTTGATCAACAACGCGGGCATCGTGGGCGCCGCTCTCGCGGCCAAGGAGGCCGAACAGGGCCGGCAGCTCGGAGCGGCGCAGTCCTCCGCTGAGGACACCACCACGCTGATCCTGGACTGAGCCGGTGCCCCTCTCGGCTGATCCCGGACCGAGCCGCAACGGGTGCCGGCCGAACGTGACCTGGGCCGACGCTGCCGGATGAGTCGGACGAGCGGCACCCCAGCGCCGCAAGTCGGGGCGCCGACTACCCAGGTCCAGGCCGGCACATCCCGCCCGGTCGGCCCATTCGTGGCTATGGTGGGTTGGTAGAGCCGGCGTGCTCACCCGCCCGACCGGGGCGGCCGTCGGCTTGCGTCGGCCGCGCGAAACACCTCAAACCTGCACACTCGACGCGGTTGATGGGTCGTGGCCGACCGACGCCGCCGGTACACTGGAACGGTCGCTCTCCGGCAGGACCACGGTTCTCGAGTTCGGATCCGCACGTT
>Ga0302322_100006997_pt1 | contig 10046 bp, 9 predicted proteins | sample Fen_T0_2_FD_203757 | JGI IMG/M metagenome (GOLD analysis project Ga0302322, IMG submission 203757) | Peat permafrost microbial communities from Stordalen Mire near Abisko, Sweden - Fen_T0_2 | ecosystem: Environmental > Terrestrial > Soil > Wetlands > Permafrost | place: Sweden: Abisko... | reverse complement strand
CTTTTCGACGTTGTCGAGCAACTTGCGATAGCGCGCCTCGTGCTTCTCCTCGACCTTGGTGATCTGGCGGAAGGTAGCAGCGACGTCCTTGAAGCCCTCCGACTCGGCCATGTCGCCGAACGCCGGGTACAGGTCGGTCCACTCCTCGTTCTCGCCGTCGGCTGCCGCGGCCAGGTTCTCGGCGGTGGTGCCGCCCAGCTTGCCCGCCGGGTACGTAGCGGTGATCTCGACCATGCCGCCCTCGAGGTGCTTGAAGTACTGCTTGGCGTGCTGCCTCTCGTTCTCGGCGGTCTCGAGGAAGATGGCGCCTATCTGCTCGTAGCCCTCCTGCTGCGCGATCTTGGCGAAGAAGGTGTAGCGGTTGCGCGCCTGGCTCTCGCCGGCGAACGCCTTGAGAAGGTTCTGTTCGGTCTTGCTGCCCTTGATGCTGGCCATGCTGACTCCTTTCGGGGACCCGTGCTGACAGTCTAGCGCGTGAGGCCGGAGAGCGGCTGTTGACGCGCCGGCGAGCGAGGCGCCGGATCAGGGCGCCGGCAGATCGACGCCCTCTTCGCCGGCGCCGCCGCTCGTCCAGCTGGCGCCGGCGGCCGCGGCCAACACGGCGCCCAAGGCCGCGGCTTCGAGCGCCGAGATACGCTGGCCGAGCACGACGAAGCCGGCCAGCGCGGCGCCGGCCGGCTCGATGCTCAGCAGAACGCCGTAGGTGGCGGCGCGCACCCGGCGCAGGGCGATCAGCTCGAGCAGATACGGGAACGCGGACGAGACCACGGCGATCAGGATGCCGAGCCCGATAGCGTGCCAGTGACCGGCGACCTTGACCCCGCCGACGAAGAGGAGCGGGGTGAGCAGCGCCGTGGAGCCGAGCAGCATCAGCGTGGTCACCGAGAACGGATCCATCCCGGTGACGGCGCGCTTGGCGAGCAGCAGGTACACACCCCAGCTCGCGCCGGCAGTGAGAGCCAGCACGAGGCCGAGGCCGGTGACGGCGCCGGACGGGCCGGCGAGGACGAGGACGCCGGCGCCGGCCAGCGCGATCCACAGCCAGTCGACGCGGCGGCGCGTGCCCAGCACGGCCACGGCGAGCGGGCCGACGAACTCGACCGCGACCACCAGACCCACGGGCGCGCGGCTGATCGCGCCGTAGAAGCTGAGGTTCATCACCAGCAGCGCCACGGAGAGAGCGGCCAGCGGCAGACGATGCCCGCGCGCCGGGAGGCGCAGCGCGCGCGGCCGCACGACGACGAGGATCAGCGCCGCAAAGGCGGTGCGCAACCAGAGCGCCTCGATGATGCCGACCGACGCGATGACGCGCACGGCCAGCGCCGAGCCGGTCTGGATGGAGACGGCCAGCACGACCACGAGCAGCGCCGCACCGGCGGCGGCGCGGCGGGCGCTCGGTGGTGGCGGCGAGCTGGGCGGCTTTGGGCTGGCTGGTCGCGGCACCAGGCGATTCTAGTCGAACCGGGAGGGGCTGAGGCCGGCTCGCCGCCGGACCCGTCATCGACTACGATCCGGTCGTAACCAGCGACCAGGAGTCAGTGATGTCCCGAGATCTCACCGTCCACGCCACCCATCAGGGCGGCATGCGCTTCACCGCCACCGCCCGCGACCACACGGTCACGATCGATTACCCGCTCGAACCAGGCGACGCGGGAGCCGGGCAGACGTCGCTCGAGTTGCTCCTCTCTGCGCTCACGACGTGCTGCGGCAACTCCATGGTCGTCCTGCTGAACAAGATGCGCGTGCCGTTCCACGGCGTCGAGGTGACCGCCCGCGCCCAGCGACGCGAGGAACACCCGACGGTGCTCACGCGGATCGACCTCGACGTGGTCGTGCGCGGCGATGGCGTCGACAAAGCCGCCGCCGAGCGCGCCCTCAAGGTCGGCGAGGAGCAGATCTGCCCGGTGTGGGCGATGCTGAAGCCGGGCACCCCCATCAGCGCATCGGTGCGCGTCGAGCAAGACTAGGCGCGGGGCAACGGACCTCCGCGTGTCGCCGCCGTGGCAGGCAACGTAGAATGGCCGTGCAATCCATGCGGCGCCACCGAAAGTAGCGTGACGGGGCGCCGACGGAAAGGAGCGATGTCATGGCCTTCTCGTTCGGTCCCCGGAGGGGCGTCTACCTCGACATCGCGGAAGTCCTGGATCCGGGTGAGGACCCGCTCCCGGCTCAGGACCTCGCCCATTTCGAGACCCTCGATCTGATCTACCGGTCCCTCTGCGCGTTGCTCTACAACTACGTGCCGACCTCGGGGCACCCGGGCGGGTCGATCTCGTCAGGCCGCTTTGTCGAGACGCTGCTTTTCGACGCCATGGACTACGATCTCGGCGCTCCCGACCGCCCCGACGCCGACCTCATCAGCTACGCCGCCGGCCACAAGGCCATGGGCCTCTACGCGATGTGGGCACTGCGCGACGAGGTGGCCGGCGTGAGCGCCCCCGAGCTGCTGCCCGGTGACCGGCACGACCGGCTGCGTCTCGAGGACCTCCTCGGCTTTCGCCGCAACCCGATCACCAGCACGCCGCTGTTCACGCGCTTTCGCGCCAGGGCGCTCGACGGCCACCCCACCCCGGCCACGCCGTTCGTGAAGCTGTCCACCGGCGCCTCCGGCGTCGGAATGGCGAGCTCCATCGGCCTCGGCTTCGGCGCCGCCGACCGCTACGGAAGCGCGGCGCCCAAGGTGCACGTCGTCGAGGGCGAAGGCGGGCTCACGCCGGGCCGCGTGGCCGAGGCGCTGGCCGCGGCCGGCACCGCTTCGCTCGGCAACATCGTCGTCCACCTCGACTGGAACCAGGCCTCGATCGACAGTGACCGTGTCTGCCGCGACGGCGATCAGCCGGGCGACTACGTACAGTGGACCCCGGCCGAGCTCTTCTACCTGCACGACTGGAACGTGATCACCGTGCCGAACGGGTTCGACTTCCGGCAGATCGTCGCGGCGCAACACGCGGCGCTCGAGCTCGACACCGGGCAGCCGACGGCCATCGTCTACACGACGCTCAAGGGCTGGAAGTACGGCGTCGAGGGCAAGGCCTCGCACGGCGCCGGGCACAAGCTGTGCTCGGAGGGCTTCTACGAAGCCCTGGCACAGCTGTTCGGCGGCGGTGCCGCCGGGCACGCCGCGGCCGAGGCGGCGCTTCCGACCTGCAGTCCCGGCGACCAGCGCTGCGCCGGCCCGGGCGGCCCCGCCGTCCGCGAGGAGTGCTTCTGGGCGGCGCTCGAAGTCATCCGCCGGCGGGTCGCGGAGGAGCGGCCCGCCGCGGAGGCGCTGGGCGGCCGCCTCAGGGCGGCCCGCGAGCGCCTCGACCGGCGGGCGCGGGCGCCGCGCCGCGGCGCCCCCGACGTGGAGGCCGTGTTCGCGGCCGCCGCTGCCGACGGCATCCCCGACGAGCTGCGGCTCACGCCGGGCTCGTCGGCCACGCTGCGCGGCGAGCTCGGCCGTGCCCTGCACCACCTCAACGAGGCGAGCGGCGGCGCCATCCTCACCGCCTCCGCCGACCTGTACGGCTCCACCAGCGTGAGCACCATCGCCGGCGGCTTCCCCGCCGGCTTCTGGAACATGCGCACCGACCCGGACGCCCGCCTGCTCTCGGTGGGCGGCATCTGCGAGGACGCCATCGCCGGTGTCCTCAGCGGCATCTCGACCTACGGCCACGGCATCGGCGTCGGTTCGTCCTACGGCGCCTTCATGGCGCCGCTCGGGCACATCGCCGCGCGCCTGCACGCGATCGGCGCCCAAGCGCGCAGGTCGGTCTCGGGCGAACCGTACAAACCGCTGATCCTCGTCTGCGCCCACGCCGGACTCAAGACCGGCGAGGACGGCCCCACGCACGCCGACCCGCAGCCGCTCCAGCTCCTGCAGGAGAACTTCCCGCTCGGGACGGCGATCTCGCTGACCCCGTGGGAGCCGCAGGAGATCTGGACGCTGGTGGCGGCCGCGCTGGAGAAGCGACCCGCGGTGATCTCGGCGTTCGTGACCAGGCCCGGCGAGCCGGTCCTCGACCGGCCGGGCCTGGGTCTGGCGCCACCTGAGGCGGCCGCCTCCGGCGTGTACGTGCTGCGGCCGTCGGCCGGAACGCCCGACGTGACCATCGTGCTGCAGGAGAGCGCCGTCGCGTACGCCTTCGTCCTGGAGGCGCTGCCGCTGCTCGAGCAGCAGGGCATCGACGCGCTGGTCTACTACGTGGCCAGCGCCGAACTCTTCGACCTGCTCCCCGCCGACGAGCAACGCCGCATCTTCCCGGAGACCGCCGCCCAGGCGGCGATCGGCATCACCGGCTTCACGCTGCCGACGCTGTTCCGCTGGGTGGCCGGCGGCGCCGGGCGCGAGGCGAGCCTGCACCCGTACCGCGCCGGCCACTACCTGGGCAGCGGCCCGGGCGAGGTCGTGCTCGAGGAGGCCGGGCTCGACGGCGCCGGCCAAGCCGCGGCCGTCAAGGCGTTCCTGGACGGGCGTGCCGCGCGGCGCTGACGCCGGCGCGGCGGGCGGCGAGGCTGAGCCCGGACCGGCAGGCGGGGACCCGCCGCCGCGCTTCCAGCAGCTCCGCAACCGCGCCTTGGCGCTGGTCGTTGCCGGATGCTGGGCCGATGCTCTGCCTCTGGCGCTCGCGGCCGAGACGCGCTTTCCCGACAAGGGTGAAGTGCCGTTCTGGATCGCGTGCGTCCAGTGCCGTCTGGGCGCACCCGAGCGCGCGCTCGCGGCCCTGCGGGCCGGCCTGACGCGCGGCCACTACTGGCCCGACGACTGGCTGTTCAATGACGACGACCTCGAGCCGCTGCGGGAGCGCCCCGAGCTTGCGGACATCGCGCGCGAGTCGGCGGCGGTCAGAGCCTCCGCCGCAGCCGCCACGGCCGAGCCTCTGGAGCCGGTCGTCTTGGCCGGCGGCGGGGCTGCGCCGGCCGCCGTCGTCCTCGCTCTGCACGGCTGGGGCCAGGACGCCGACGAGTTCAGCGTCCACTGGCAGGCGGCGGCGACCCGCGGCTACACCATCGTCGTGGCGCGTTCCCGCCAGCAACCTACGCCCGGTTTCTGCGTCTGGGACGACCGGGACGTAGCGCGGCGCGAGGTGCTGGACCAGCTGCGGCGCGCCGTCGCCCACCGCGGCCTTGCGGCTGCGCCGCTGCTCACCGCCGGCTTCTCGCAGGGCGCCGGCCTGGCCGTGGAACTGGCGCTCGACGACGGCCTCGCGACGACGAGCGACGGTTTCTCCGCCGCCGGATTCCTCGCCGTCGCCGGCGGCGTCAAGGACGTGGAGCCTCCACCGAACGGCGCCCGGTTCGCTGCTGCAGCAGGCCGCGGCATGCGCGGCCGAGTACTTGTCGGCGACCGTGACGGTGCCCTCGAGGACGCCCACGAGCTGGCTGCGGCCGCGACGGCGGCCGGCTTGCGCTGTGTGCTCACGGTCACGCCGGGGGCCGGGCACGAGATGCCTGAGCCGCCCGGCGAGCCGCTCGCCGGTGAGCTCGCCGCCCTGTTTGACTGAGATCGGCGCGGCTGCGCCGCCCTTGTCTCAGCCTTCGGTCGGCTCCGGGAGCTCGACGCTCGCCGGCGCCTCGCGCCGGTCGGCGAGCCACTCGCGCTCGTCCATCCCGCCCTCGGCGATATCCTCGATCCCCATCTTCACGTACTTGCCGCGGCCTTCCACGGCGACGCTGCCGTCGGCCAGCAGGAGCTCGCCGGTTCCTTCGAAAAGCCGGGTCGTGTCGCGCGTGATCCGCCCCACGGCCCTGATCTCGCCGTCCAGCGGCACCGGCTGGCGGAACCGCACGCTGAACTCCACCGTGACCCCCCAGACGCCCGGGTTGGCGACGATGATCGCCCGCCCGATGGTCTCGTCGAGGATCGCCGACGAGATGCCGCCGTGCAGGCGGCCGGGATAACTCTGGTGCACCTCCAGCGGGCGGAAGACTCCCAGAAGGTCACCGCCCTCCAGTTCGAGGAACTGCGCCTTGAGGCTCACGGGATTCCCGGCGCCGCACACCAGGCACATGCGGCTGACGTTCTGGCTGGTGAGTACGGTGCGGTCCATGGACGGTCTCCTTGTGCGGCGCGGTCCACTCCATCATACGAGACGGCGCCGGAGGGCGGCGAGACATCGCCGGCGCGACGCTGCCCCAGCGCCGCGCGGTGCTATCCTCGTCACAGCGGCGACGCCGCCGAGAGCGAGCAGGAGGCCCGGCCATGACCGAACCCAAGGAGATCGCCGACCATCTCGACCAGGTCGAGGACGGCCTGTTCCATTGGCGCATCCACAACAGCGGCATCGGCGGCAACGTCTCGAGCTCACAAGCGCTCGTGACTCACGATGCCTGCGTGCTGATCGACCCGGTACGCCTCCAGGACGACCTGCTGGCCACGCTGCCGGCGCCGACGGCGATAGCGCTCACGGCGCGCTGTCACCAGCGCGCCGCCTGGCGCTACCGCGGCGAGTTCGGCGCCGCGGTCTGGCTGCCCGAAGACGCCGAGGCCGCCGACGAAGAGCCCGACGAGCGCTACGCGGAGGGAGACGTGCTCCCCGGCGGCCTCCTGGCCGTGCGTACGCCGGGGCCGGAGTGGCCGCACTACTCGTTTCTGCTCGACGCCGACCCCGGCGTGCTGTTCTGCTCGGACCTCGTGATGCGGCCGGGCGGCAAGGAGCTGCGCTTCGTGCCCTTCGAGTACCACGAGGACCCGGCGGCCACGCGGCACAGCGTCGAGCGTCTGCTCGAGCTGTCGTTCGAAGTCCTCTGCCTGGCCCACGGCAAGCCGCTCACCGACGACCCCAAGGCGGCGCTTCGCGAGCTGCTCGACAAGACCTGAGCGGCGCTCGTCAGCCGATCAGCCGTCGCGCCTCGGCGGCGCCCTCGAGCTTCGCGAAGCAGACGACCGCGCCGCTGTGCGGCGCCTCGATCACCAGGCCGCGCCCGGCGTAGACCGCCACGTGGTAGTAGTAGCCCGGGCCGCCGTAGAAGACCAGGTCACCCGCCTTGAGGTGCCGCAGCGACACCTGCCGGCCGCGGTGGGCCTGGTCGGTGCCGCCGTGGCTCAGGCTGATGCCGACGCGTTTGTAGACGTACATCGTCAGCCCTGAGCAGTCGAAGCCGCTCGGCGAGGCCCCGCCATACACGTACGGGACGCCGCGAAGGCCGCGCGCGAGACGCACCACCTTGCGGCGGCGGCACTGCTGGCGGCGCGCGCGCTTCTTGGCCTTGGTAGACGTCGGCGTGTGACTGACGACGAAGTCCTCCGCGGACGCGATCGCGCCGGCGACGCCGAAATGGGCCGCCGTCGGGGACGGCGAGATGGGCGCCAGGGCCGACGACGGGGGCGGCGATGACGCCGCGACGAGCGTGATGGAGACGAGCAGGGTGGTCAGGAGGGCTGCAAGGGAGATGAGACCTCCGACCAGGCGAGTGTGGTGCATCGGTGTGCCTCCTTGATGGCCGGGAGTGCAGACCCGGTCTCTCGGTGGGCGCCTTGATGACGCCGCGGCCGCTGGTCGGCCGGTTCGCCCATCGGGGGCGAAGGCGCAAGGGTAGGGGCGAAGGCACCGCCGGTCAACCTGACGGCGGTAGTCGGTGCAGGGCGTACGGTGATGGTGCTGGCGTCGGGCGGCGCGGATCGGCGCACTCGTCCTCACGTACCCCGGCGTGATCGTCTCCCCCCGCTGGGGTGCACCCGGCACCGCGAAATCCCCCCGCAGTTGACCCCGGGTTCCGCCCGCCGGGAGACGACGGCGAAGGCTCCTCCCCGTAGGCTTCTTCCAGTACAAGCAAACTACGGGGAAAGGAACCCGCCATGACCACTCTCGAAGCCACGCCGGCGCTGAGCCGCCCGCGCATCGACCTCGCCCTCGCCTTCAAAGGCGGCTGGCGAGTATTCGCCGCCGACATCGTCCCATTGCTGCTCGGCGGCCTCATCACCCTGGTGTTGTCGATCGTCACCTTGGGGATCATGGCCGGGCCGCTGGTCGCCGGCCTCTACAAGATGGTCGTCGGCCGGGTCCGCGACGGCAAGCCGGCCGAGATCAGCGACCTCTTCGACTGCATGGAACGGTTCGGGGCCTTCTTTGCCGCCGCCCTCGTACTCATCCTGCTCATCGGCCTGGCGTCTCTGACCATCGTCGGCGGCGTCGTGCTGTCGACGGTCTGGATGTACGTCTTCCCGCTTATGGTCGACCGCGGCCTGAGCCTCGGCGAAGCGATGAAGACCAGCTATCACCTGGTCGTCGACCACGGCTTCTGGGAGCACCTGGCCCTGACTATCCTGCTGATCGCCCTGGACGGGATCGCCCACGGTCCGCTGGCGCTGATCACGACGCCGTTCACGATCGCCACGCTGACGGCCGCGTATTTCGTCGCCGACGGCCGCGGCGATCTGGTGGAGCGCGTCTGACGCGAAGGACGAGGTGTGGATCGCGGCCCCGGGGTAGCCCCCGGGGCCGGCGGCGTCACCGCGACGTGACCTCGTCCACGAACTCGCCGAAGGCCTGGAGGTAGTCGCTCACGTCGGCCTCGGTGGCGGCCACCGACATCGCCGGTCCGGCGGTACTGATCGCCTCCCACACGCCGCGATTCGCGAGGCAGAGACGCAGCAGCGCGTTGAGCTCGGGCTGCTCGTCGGCGTCGGCCTCCGCGGCGCTGCGCGCGAGGCGGCCGCTCAGGCTCAGGCCCGAGCGCGCGTACAAGCGCTGGACCTTCCAGGGCAGGCCGGCGTGCGCGACCGCCGCCTCGAGACCGTCCGCCAAGCGGGCGCCGAGGGCCGCCGCGTGCGCGTAGGCGGGCGGCGTGAGCACCTCCGTCAGCGCCGCCCGCGCCGCCGCCATGCTCAAGGCGTTGCCGAACAGGGTGCCGCCGGTGGCGAGTTCGCCGGGCACGCCGGCTAGGCTCTCGCCAAGCTCGAAGGCGCCGGCAAGGTCCGCGGTCATCCCGTAGGCGCCGAGCGGCAACCCTCCGCCGATCGCCTTGCCGACCACGACCATGTCCGGCTCGAGCTCCCACTCGCGGGTGAGGCCGCCGGGCCCGCAGATCAGGGTGTGCGTCTCGTCGAGCACGAGCAGGGTGCCGGCCGCGCGCGTCAACCGTCGCAGCTCGGCGTGGAAGCCCGGGTCCGGCAGCACCACTCCTTCGTTGGTGAGCGCCGGTTCGGTGAAGACGCAGGCGTATGCGCCGCCGCCCAGCGCCGCGGCAAGCGCCGGCAGGTCGTTGAACTGCACCACGTCGAGGTCGCGCCCGGCCGCCTCGGGCAGCCCAAGGTACGAGAGTCGCCGCTCACCGGCGAAGGCGGCCAGAAGCTCGTCGCCGTGGCCGCCGTAGTTGCCGGTGAAGCTGAGCACGCGCGGGCGGCCGGTGGCGTGACGCGCCAGGCGAAGGACCTCGGTGTTGGCCTGCGAGGCCGACAGCGTGAACTGCCACGCCGGCAGGCCCCAGCGGGCGGCCAGCTCGTCGGCGACGACGATCGCGTCCTCGGTCGGTAGCATGAACTGAGCGCCGGCTGCCACGCGCCGTTGAACGGCGCGTACGACCGGCGCCGGGTCGATGCCGCAGAAGGTGCTCTTGTCGCCCACATTGGTGTCGAGGAAGCGGCGCCCGTCGGCGCAGGTGAAATGGGCGCCGTGACCTTCGTCGACCCAGAGCGGCGGATGTGCGAAGTAGCTTGCCATCCAGCTCATCGGCACGCCGTGCGGCATGCGCGGGCGGGCGCGCTCGCGCAGCGCCAGGCAGCTCGGATGCGCGCGCGCATAGCGCGCGCTCTCGCGCCGCCACAGCTCGGCCACGCGCCCGGCATCCACTCCGGCTCGTTCGTCCACGCCCCCGATGATAGCAGCGGTGAGTCAGTGTCCGTGCGCGAAGTCGGGGTCTTGCCCCGGGCCGTGCGCGTGCGCGTGCCGGTGGGCGGTCGACGCGTGGCGATGCGTGTGCTCGTGGATCAGGTTCACCGAGAGAAGCAGATCGCGCTCCGCGAGCACCTCCTCGGGGGTCCCGTCGGCAGCCACCGTGTGGTCCTCGGACAGGACGACGATGCGGTCGGCCGACTCCGCCGCGGCGGAGAGGTCGTGCGTGGCCAT
>Ga0302322_100006995_pt1 | contig 10049 bp, 10 predicted proteins | sample Fen_T0_2_FD_203757 | JGI IMG/M metagenome (GOLD analysis project Ga0302322, IMG submission 203757) | Peat permafrost microbial communities from Stordalen Mire near Abisko, Sweden - Fen_T0_2 | ecosystem: Environmental > Terrestrial > Soil > Wetlands > Permafrost | place: Sweden: Abisko... | reverse complement strand
GGCGGCGTTGCCGCTTTCGCTGGAGCGGGTGCGGTCACTATTTTTTCCTGGGCAAAAGCGCTGGTCGCGCCAGCCAGCAACAAGGTTAGAACAAGCAGACGATAGGAGTGCATGATAGTGTAGTATCGGCCCGCGGAGCAGTGCTTTGAGGGCAGAACGACAAGTGCCGCCGAGCAATAGGGTTAACGCAAAATCGAATTACCACCCGGCGGCATCCATGAGATTTACGTATGGGCCTTATTAACGCACCTAAGAGCGGGCAACCCTTCGGTATCCTATGCAGCTCAATCGACTAACTTATCTCGTCAGTCGCCAACGTCGACGGAATGCCCGTTGTCTTTAGCGCTCAGGGACAAGATATAAGGCCCCGCCTCTTTCGCCCACGCTTCGGCTTGCGGGTAGGAGTCGGCGTCGCCGGCCCAACATTGCTGAAGCATCGCCGTGTTTATAATTCCGGGATTGAGCGGCACCGCCGCCATGCCTTCGGGCAGCTCTTCCGCCAATGCTTTGGTTAGGCCCTCAATCGCCCATTTCGACGCGCAGTAAGGCGCGACTTCCGGCGAAACCGAACGTCCCCAGCCCGAACTGAAGTTTACCACCACGCCTTTCTTTTCCTTTACCATCGCGGGCACAAAAGCGCGGATAACGTTGGCGACGCCCTTGATGTTCACATCGATTAAGCGGGAAAACTTGTCGGCCGGAACCGCCCAGAGTGGCGCCGGATCATTCATCAAGGCTGCATTGTTGATTAGAAAATCCGGTGTGCCGTGCACGGCCAGTACCCGTTCCGCCCACAGCTCAACTTTCGTCGTATCCGCCACATCGAGCACCGAGAAATCCTGCGGCGCCGGATGCGCGAAGCGCAGGTCAAGGATGCCTTCCGCGCCGCGTCCACAACCAATCACCGTATGCCCTTCGGCAATATAGAAGTCGGTCAATGCCCGACCCAGACCGCGGGTGATTCCAGTAATGACGATTTTCATCCGTTCAAGCGCTGCGGTTTTGACTTCTCAATCCAGCCCCAGTTTTTGCCGGCCATCGGCCGAGATCATTTGTGGCGTCCAGACTGGTTCCCAAACGATATAAACCTTGGCCGAACTCACGGTTGGTATCGCCGCGATCTTTTGCCGGGCGTCTTCTGCAATCACCGGCCCCATGCCGCAGCCGGGAGCCGTAAGCGTCATCTTCACCTCGATCGCATGTCCGCCATCCGGGGCCTTTTCGACGTTCAAATCGTAGACCAGCCCGAGGTCGACAATGTTGACCGGTATCTCGGGATCAAAACAGGTCTTCATTGCCGCCCACACCGCCTGTTCGCTGAATTCGCCCGCAGGTTCAGCTGAATTCTCTGCCGACTTCGCAGAATAACCGACGATAGCGTCAGCATGATCGCTCGCGATGCGAAACAACCCGCCGTCGGTCCGCACCGTGACGTTTCCACCAAGCGATTGCATGAGATAGACACTGGTGTCAGCGGGCAGGGTAATGCTGTCACCCGCTGGAATGGCGGTGGCGGGTGTTTCCCGGGAAAGTTTTGTATTGGGGTTCATGGGAGGGTTCCTAACGCTATTTTACCGTAATCTCAAAGGGGGCCCGAGCGTAGATGCCTTGCGCGTCGTTGAACTGCTCAAGCGTGATGAGATCATTGCGCAAGGTTTCCACGAGGTTCGTGACTACCCCGGCGCGCGAGTTGTTCGGCCGCAGCCCTTCGAGGGCTTCGGCGATCATTTCAGCCAGTTCCTTTTTTGCCGGATACTCTGCCAGAGTGTACTTATCCCCCAGCCCGGCCTTTTTCGCCGCAAATTTTATCGCGGACTCCAAACCGCCAATCTCGTCGACCAGACCCAGTTTCTTTGCCTCCACGCCCGACCAGACACGGCCTTGGGCAATCTCCTGCACCTGCGCAGGCTCGATGCCACGCGACTCAGCAACTTTGGCCACAAACTCACCGTAAATCCAATCGACCGAACGCTGAATCACCGCCAGTTCCTCATCGGTCTTGGGCCGTGAGATGCTCAGGGCATCGGCGAATTTCCCGGTTTTCACGTGGTCAAAAGTGAAGCCGAGATCGTTGGCGAGCTTCTGCACATTCAGCATGAGCCCAAACACGCCGATCGAACCGGTGATGGTGGTTGGTTCGGCAAAGATCCTGTCGCTGTAGGTGGAAATCCAATACCCGCCGGACGCGGCATAAGCGCCCATGGAGACGATTACCGGCTTGACCTGTTTCGCGAGGCGGATCTCGCGCTGGATGTGCTCAGAGGCTGAAGCCGAGCCGCCCGGGCTGTTGACGCGAAGCACGATCGCCTTCACGTCGTCGTCCTGCCGGAGTTTTCGCAACTCGCGGGCAAACTTCACTCCGCCAATTTCCCCCGGCTGACCATTGCCATCAACGATCGCGCCTTCCGCGTAAACGACTGCGATGCGGCCGGACGAACCCGTGGTTTTCTCGCCTTTTTTTCCAACCACAAGACCGTCACCCACGCTGCTGATGTAGTCTGCTAATGCCACCTGCTTAAAAGTCTTTGTCGAGCCCTTGCGTCCGGTATTTGCCTTAAGCAGCTCCAACACTTCATCGCGATAACCAACCCGGGTTACCAAGTGCGCCTTCAGCGCGGCTTCAGCGCGGATAAACCCTTCCTTGTCGACCAGCGCCTGCATGTCAGCCGGAGCAAGACCGCGGGCTTTTGCCGTGTCGGCGAGCAGGTCGCCCCAGAGATCGTCGAGGAGCTTCTGCAGCTGCTCGCGATTTTCCGGACTCATGTCTTTGCGCGTAAACGGCTCGACCGCGGACTTGAATTTTCCGACCCGCGTGACCTGCACGCCGATGCCGAACTTTTCAAAAGCGCCAGCGTAGAACATCGGCTCTGTCCCAAGGCCCGGCATGAAGATCGCACCATAGGGATCGAGCACCAATTCATCCGCGACGGAGGCGACAAACATGTCGCGCGTTCCGGCGTAATCGAGATAAGCGACCACCGGTTTGCCTGCCGCCTTCACCGCCAACAGCGCCTCACGAACCTCTTTCAACGCGGCAAAACCATTGCCGTAGGTGCTGCCGCCTGCCGGCATCGAGCCGTGGAGGAAAACCCCCGCGACCCGGCCATCTTTCGCGGCAGCGTGCAGCGCATGAGTGACGAGGCGCAGCTGCAGATTCTTCGGTCCGTCATCTTCGCCATTGAGCGCGGCCAGAAATTCCGCGGGCGAAGATTTTGGCGGCGCGTCGGTGATAAGCGAGGTGAGGTTAAAGACCAGATAAGATCCGGATTCAACCGTCGCCGGCTTCTTGTTGCCTAATGCGGCCAGAATACCAATGCCGATCAAGAACAGGGCAAATGCCCCTGTTGCACAAATTGCCAAAGCGGCGAGCGTGCCAAGCATCGACGTGAAAAAGTTTTTCATATCGCATGAACCGTAGCGGGAAACCGGCACTCAGCCAGCGAATTTCGAGAAAGCCGCGCGCCCGCCAAAACGAAAGGTCCCCGACAACGCGACGCTTTCCATCTAAAGACATGAAGCGGAGGCGTGCTAATGCCTGCCGCAAAGATCGGAAACCATTGCTACTTTTAGCTCACGTTGCGCTGCGCGGCCTTTCCTTTGCCCCGCTTTCCTGCCACGGGTTATGCCTTCGGCGCCTCTTTAAAACTATGAACCCCGTAAGCGAACAGAAGGAACTTCTCACCACCAATCGCAAGGCGCTGACCGTTAATCTCGACGCCGCGAAATACGGCACCTTCGCCGAAATCGGCGCGGGCCAGGAAGTCGCGCGATGGTTTTTCCAGGCCGGCGGTGCGGCCGGGACCGTGGCGAAAACCATTTCCGCCTACGACATGACCTTCAGTGACGCCATCTACGGCAAAGCACCGCGCTATGTCTCGCGCGAGCGCCTGAGCCTGATGCTCGACCACGAATACTCGCTCCTAAAAGAGCGCCTGGCCGCTGCCCGCGGCGCGAACACGACGTTTTTTGTTTTCGCCGACACGGTGTCAGCCATGAGTTTCAAGGGAAACAATGAGTGTCACGGCTGGATTGGCATCCGCCTGCAAACCGAACCATCCGGTGAACCTAGCGATGTCTTCATGCATGTACGCATGTGGGACAAAGAAAACATCCTCCAACAACAGGCGCTCGGCATCGTCGGCGTTAACCTGATCTACGGCGCCTTTTACCTGCGCGACAATCTGGATGACTTCATTGTGTCGCTCGTCGATGGTGTCGGCACGACGCGTATTGAAGTCGATATGTTGAAATTTTCCGGTCCGGCCTTTCGCCAGGCCGACAACCGGCTGACATCGCTTTTTCTCGTTAAACATGGCCTGACGAACGCGGTTATGTACGGCCCCGGCGGCGAGGTGCTCCAGCCTTCCGAGGTCCTCTATAAGAAGGCGATCATGGTGGAACGCGGCAGTTTCCGTCCCGTAACTCACGTCAATGTCGACATGATCAATTGTGCGTGTGCGCAGTTCGTTCAGGAACCACTCGTCAAGGGCAAGGACGTGATCGTATTGATGGAAATCACGATGAACAACCTGCTCGCCGCGGGTGAGCTCGATGCGGCCGATTTCCTCGCAAGGGTTGACCTGCTCGGCGACATCGGTTTCACGGTCCTCATTTCCAACTATTCCGAGTACTACCGGCTCACGACCTATTTTCGTCGTTACACCAAGGAGATGATTGGCGTGGCGATGGGCATCAACAACCTGCTCGAAGTGTTCAACGAAAAATATTACGAACACCTCGAGGGCGGCATCCTTGAGTCCTTTGGGCGGATGTTCCGCCAAGCAGTGAAACTCTACGTTTACCCCATGCAAAAGCGGGCCTTCGAGCGTTATCTCGCAGAAGGGAAATCCTCCGCTCCGCTGCCTGCGCCAGCCCCTTCATCGGTGTTCAGTCCGCAGGTTCTTATCAACGCCAAAAACCTTCAGGTCCCGGAAAATCTGCGTAACCTTTACCTGCATCTCTTAGAGAATCACTATATTGACTGCATCACGGGATATAACGCAGATATACTCGCCATCTTTTCGCGCGACGTGCTTCTGCGCATCAAAACGAACGACCCTTCCTGGGAAGGCATGGTTCCCGCCGAGGTCGCCGCCGCGATAAAGAAACGCAAGCTCTTCGGCTACGGCGCGACGAACACCGTCACCCCCGCGAAGTGAAGCCCTAGTTTTTTAATCAAAACCATTCTGTAAGGGGATGTTGAATTCGGAAAATTAACAGGTTTCCGGATAACGGATCCAGAGCGCACAAAATATTGTGCGCTTTTCTGTTGGCGCACGGTTATCAGATGTATCTCCCCTCATGACAATCGACGCCGAACTGCTCCGCCGCTACCTCGAAGAACGATCGGAAAGCGCTTTTGCCGAACTTGTGCAGCGTCATCTCGGCCTCGTCTACTCGGCTGCTTTGCGCCGAACCAACTGCAATCATCATCTCGCCGAGGAGGTCGCTCAGAAAGTCTTCACCGACCTCGCACGTAAATCCGCCGCCCTGAAAAGCCATCCCGCGCTGACCGGCTGGCTCTATCGCAGCACACGCTACGCCGCCATCGACGCCCTCCGCGGCGAACTCCGCCGCCAGGTGCTCACTCAAAATCTTCAAACCATGCCCAACGAAGGAACTCAGACGGAATCAATGCTTGCGTGGGAAAATCTCCGTCCGGTGCTCGACGAGGCCATGGACCAGCTGAAGGAACGAGACCGCGAGCTCATGCTCCTGCGGTTCTTCCATGGTCTCACTTTCTCCGAAGTTGGCCAGCGTCTTCAGCTCACCGAGAATGCCGCCCGCATGCGTTCCGAACGCGCCTTGGAAAAACTTCGCGTCCAGCTCAAGAAACGCGGCGTGGGCTCGTCTGCGGCCGTCCTCGGAACATTGCTGTCCAACCAAGCCATCGCCGCAACGCCCGCTGGCCTTTCGGTTTCGGTATCCTCGGCCGCCATTGCGGCCGGACCCGCCACCGGCCTCGCCGGAATCGGAACACTTATTTTTATGAACAAGCTCACCGCCTCCTTCGCCAGCGCAATCACGGCCGCTGCTCTCACGGCCATCGTCAGCAATGCGGTCACAAAAGACTATGACCCCGAGATCGTCGCTCTTCACAACGAGCACGCCCGACTCACCCAGGCCACTGCCGCCAACGCCCCGATCGCTTCCGCCGCCGCGATCGCCAACGAATACGCCACGCAGGCCATCGCTATCGCGCACGCGTTCTCCCAACGCCAGGCCAGCATCTCTGGAGCCACTGCCTCCCCAACTACGGGGAAACAAACAGAAGTCACGCCGCGAGGACACCGCGACCATGGCATCGACACGCCGCACAATGCCGCCATGACCTTCGCCTTTGCCTGCGATACCGCCGATCCATCGCTTATGGCCAAATTGATCTACTTCGACGATGCCACCCGCGCCGAAGCTCAAAAAATGCTCGCGACCATGCCAGATGCGATCCGCACGCAATATCCGACCGCCGAGAGCTTCTACGGTCTCTGCCTCGCTGCTGCCTGCATCGAAGCGCCCCCGCCTGGAGCGGATCTCATGGAACGCTTCATGGTCATCGCCGAAGTCGGCCCCGGACGCATCGCCACTCGCCGGCTCGGCTCCAGTCGCAATGTACACGAGTACAAACAAACCGCCGAGGGCTGGAAATATGTCGTCCCCCTCGTTGCAGTAAAATACGCCCCCTTAAATCTGGCTAGCGAAACCCTAGCCAAGCTCAGCGCCAAGTAACCTTCCGGCAAATAATCATGTCACCGATAAAAACTTCTATTCTCGCAGCTCTGGTTTCCACTGCAGTCACCGCTGGCGCCTATAACCATTTTCAAATGAAAAAAGCCCACGAGGTCGAGTGGCTCCGTGATCAGAACACTGAGCTGCTTTACCAGGCGTATGCAAAGCATCGCAATCAAACGCCTCCGCCAAACGATGCAATCGCCAACTCGAAAAGCACCACCAGCGGAGTCGCCGCTTCCGCTCAGCCAGCAGCACGCAAACCAACCGAAAACTACCGCAACGAAGGCCAGGCCACGCCAGCCGCCGCTCTGCAGACACTCGCTTGGGCCTGCGATCGGGGTGAAACCGAGGTTCTCGCCAAGCTCATTCTGATCGATCCAGCCGCCAGATCTAAAGCCGAGGGCTTTCTCTCTCATCTGTCGCACGCAGAAGAGGCCCGCTGGAAATCCGTAGATGAGTTTGCCTCAACTCAGCTCGCATTTAGTGGCATGGTCAGCCCATTTCCAAACGCCGACGTGCTGGAGATCGCCCGCTTCGAAAGCATCAGTGCCGACCGAACCCAATATCGCCTGCCCGGGACACGGCGCGATCGCATGGAGTTTCAAAAAGTCGGCAATGACTGGAAGGTCGTCGTCACCGAACCTATGGTCGATTTGTTTATCAAAACCGCCGCCGAGCTCGAAACGGCCGAAGCGGCAAAACGCTGATTTCGACCAGATCCCTTGCCTCGTTTTTTGGTTGAGGTTAAGTGCGTGCGCCAACCACCCGAGGTAGCCCGTCGACGAGACCACCATTGATGCCAAAGCCGTAAATGACCCGGCCGGACGAGTCAGAAAGGGCAAGTGACGGTGTCGCACCCGAAGTGATGGTCTCGATCTGGAAGACGGCGTCCGAGGGCGCAGACGTGCCGCACCAACTATAAATGATTGCGGTGTAGATGGGAATGGACGGGGCGGTGCACGGGCGCAATTCCAGGATCTTGCGCCCCATACCGTCGTATTGCCAAGTGGTCGTCAGTTTGTTCGGACCAGTTAACCGAACGTTGCCCACCCGGAAGGTTATCAGACTTACTCCCTGACTTTTTGCGCACTCCAGTATTTTGCCGGTTTTTAACGAGTGTCTCGCGGCTGCATCCAACGAAAGAGAATAATGAAACCCCCACCGAGTCCGCCAAGGAGGGCTCCCATCACGGGGCCTATCAAAAAATGCGACACGATGGCATCAAAACTATTTGCGATGGTAAAGGCGCGCGGATCTTTCCAGCCACTCTGAATAAACTCCGGCCATCCTCGCACGTACGCGTCGTCAGGGAAGCCTAGTAGCGTCAAAAGCAGTCCAAATGCGACCGCGATCGACATCGTTAACATCGCACTTAGCGCGCCCGCAATCGGAGCATATCTCACGCTCAAATTAGCAACTGAACTCCAAATGCCGATTGCAAACCAAACGGCGAAAGTTGCAGACATAAAAATGACCGTGATACCTGGTCGGTCGCCCACGTGTGATCCGAATGCCTCCAGCGACATATGTATCATCTGAATAATAGCGCCAACGATTCCGCCCCACAGAATCTTGTCCGCAAATTGCGATGTCTTTGCGGAGCGAACAACAAAACAGCCGGCAAATCCGTACACGGCCAAAGCGATTGCAGCTCCGAAAACCCAGCGTCCCCCTTTAGGACTCGAGAGCGGTGAATGTTGCCCCGCACAAAGAATAGTCATCATGACCGATGACCCGATGAGCACGGACAGAAGTGTCACTTTGATCGTTCGCATGAAGGTTGATGTCTTTTGTTAATGTTCAACAGGAGTGCGGCGGCCCTCACTCTATTGTCTGCTACTACCGCTCGCACTAATGCTGGTCGAGCTCTGATTCCTCTATCAACCGCAATGTAACATGCGTGCCTGGGCTCTTGGAAGACTCACGAATCTCGATCCCCGTAATCCCACCGCACCTTGTTATTCTACCCGTTGGCTTTTCTATGGTGAGCAATCCTTTTATTGAAGTCTTGGTTTGAAACGCAAACGGAACAACGAACCTCTTGCTTCCTCCAATATCCATTGCCTTGACTGCGGACCAGTCGATTTGCGTAAAGGCGCCGGAAAGCATGCCCGGCTTGTCTACAACCTGGTCCAAGACGTTCTCCAATCCCCCTGTCTTAAATCCAACTGCGCCAAACTGGATGAGTGCGAAGATGGATTTAGCATAGATGCGCTCATCTTCTCCCGTAAATTTTTGTTCTGCCGCACTTTTAGTATCACGGGTGATCTGGGCGTCTGAAAAGCTATTACTTAAGAAAAAAGAAATCTGTGGATCCTTTCGCCCCTCCGACTGCATTCCATGAAATAGCAGCGCCGCCTCGTACAACCCTGACTCTAGGTAGATAGAATTCATCTTTTGCATGGTCTCCAAAATCTTCACGTCGTGTGCTCCGTCCCGAAATGGGCCAACAAATCGTACGCGAACGCCAACGGGAACATCATTGAAACGATATTTGTGCCCCGTGCTGGAATATAGCGTCTTCATGAACGCTCCAACTATGCCCAGGCCACTGCCGGATGAGCCGCTCGCCTTTTCCGGCTTCTCCAACAGGAGCAGCCACTGTTCCGCCCCGGCATCCCAGGCGCGTTCACAGACAAACGGCAAGGTATCGGCGTTGGCTGCGTTGTAGGTCCTGGCATACCTTACAAGATCAGCACGCAAGGTTACTTGTGACCTGGCGCCAAGCGCCGAGAGCAATAGCAGCGCGAACCAATAATATTTCATCGATAGGTTCCCGAAGGTCGAAACCGTGGCGCAGCCGGAGCGATCGGGGCGTCCGCCGCAAGCAGAATGGAAGGGGCCATTTAGATTAACTCCTGGTTAAGCATTTTTTTCGGACACAATATCATCGAAAAACCATTCTATGTGCGAGCAGTTGGCGCACACTAAAATGCAGGCTTCGTGATCAAACCATTCGGTATTTGAAAGCGAACTACGCGCTGAATTGAGCGATGCCTTTTCTTTATGGAATAATATATTCTCGCAATGAAGACATTTGATTTGCTTACCCGCGACGCGGAATGACTCCGCTTTCGGCTCTACCGAGAGCGACTTCACAGCGGCTTTTAGACCAGCGATAATTTTCATAGATTTAGAGATGCGTTTTTGCCAAAGCCGGCCGCCGTATAGGCGAAACGGAAAAATAGAAATGGCTAGCAAGCCGATCGGGGTGTCCACCTTTCTGCACCGAATCACCTTACAACATCCCCTCCAGAGATCTTGGCGACAAATTCCTGAATGCTCCGGAATACCTCATCTTCGTTTGACTGAAAGACAAA
>Ga0302322_100006994_pt1 | contig 10050 bp, 8 predicted proteins | sample Fen_T0_2_FD_203757 | JGI IMG/M metagenome (GOLD analysis project Ga0302322, IMG submission 203757) | Peat permafrost microbial communities from Stordalen Mire near Abisko, Sweden - Fen_T0_2 | ecosystem: Environmental > Terrestrial > Soil > Wetlands > Permafrost | place: Sweden: Abisko... | reverse complement strand
GTGCCGCCGCCATGCAGGCTGACCCGGAACGACGCCGTCGCAGCCGGGAACGCACGCACCTCACCGGCGCCGATCCGGCTGACCGGCGTCGGGTAGAAGTTCAGGCTCAGGTCGGCCGTGCGATTGCTGGTGTCAGCGGCGTTGAGCAGACGGGCCTTGATGGCCGACGGCTTCTCGTTCGGGAACTTCTGCAGCAGCAGAGCCGCTACGCCGGACACGGTGGGAGCCGCACCCGACGTGCCGCCGAAGTTGGTCTCCTCGGCGCCGGTCCCGACCTCGGCCGAGAGCCATGCACCGGGGGCGCCGATGTCGGGCTTGACCCGGGTGCCGTCGATGGACGGACCACGGCTCGACGTGCTCGCCATGGACCTGGCCAGCGAGATCGCCGCGGCCGGGTCGATCTGGATGCTCACCGGGCCGCCGGCGAGGGCGCTGCGCAGCGCGTTGCCCTCGGACTGGCTGACCGACAGCACCGGCACGGTGATCGTCCCTCCGCCGCCATAGCTGAACGACGCGGGCGCACCCGGCGCCGCCATCACCAGGAGCATCCCGGTCGCGCCGGCGGCCTGTGCGTTGGACGCCTTGATCGAGATGGAGCAGGAGCCACGGCCCACGATCGCGATCCTGCCGGCGTTCGCGGCACCGAAGTCCGTGGGTGCGCAGCCCAGCGAGCTGCCGGTGGGCGTCGCCAGGTCGCCCACGAGACCGGGCGACGCCGGGATCGGGCCGCCCCAGTCCATCAGCACGCTGGCCTTGATCCTGTTGTCGGTGAGGCCGGGCACGGCGGCCGGCGAGGTCACGGCGACGACGTTGCTCACGTCGTCCGGCAGCGTCGTCTGGGCCACGCTGATCACTCGCTCGGCCGCCGACGGCGAGCCGACCTTGAACGGCATGTCGCCACCGTTGCCGGCCGACGCCACGACCACGACGCCCGCCCGTACCGCGCTGTCGAGGGCGAAGGAGAGGTCGTCCTCGTCCCCGGCGTAGTCCTGGCCGAGCGAGAGGTTCATCAGGTCGACCGCGTCGCTGAGGTCGCCGTCACCGTTGGGGTCGAGCGCCCAGTCGACGCCCTCGAGCAGCGCGAGGCCGCTGCACGCGGTGGAGACTGCGGAGCAGACCTTGACCGAGTAGAGCGACACCCCGGGAGCGATCCCCTGGTGGCCCGGGCCGTTGCCGCCGATGATGTCGGAGACGTGCGTGCCGTGGCCTTCCTTGTCGATCGGGTTGGGGTCAGGCGCGAGCGCAGTGGTGGGCCAGCCCTCGCCGACGAAGTCGTAGCCGCCCTTGACCTTGGGCGCGCTCGGGCCGAACAGGTCGGCGCACGCGCCGCTCACGGCGAGGGCGTTCGCCGCGTAGCACCCGGCGTAGGCCGCCGTCGTTCCCGGGCCCCCGAGGTTCGCGTGGGTGTAGTCCACGCCGCTGTCGAGCACGGCGACGCGCACGCCGTCACCCGTGATCCCCTGCGCGCGCAACGCGTCGACCTGCAGGTACGCAGCGGCCTGGGCCAGGCTTCCCGATGCGACCGGTTCGGCCTGCGTGCGGTAGCTGCCCAGCGGCCGGATCGACAGGACGCCGGGGATCCTCGCGAGGTCGTCGATCCGTGTGCCGTCGACCTGCAGGACGACGGCGTTCAGGGACTTCGACACCCGACCGAGCTCACGGGCGCCGAGCGCGCGGGCTGCACCGGACACGCCGTCCTGGTCGGCCTTGACGGCAGCGAGCAACGAGCGCTGCTCGGTGCGTGTGGGGAGCGTGTGCGAGGTGACCGCACCCTCGCCCACTGACTCCGAGAGGCTCTTGCGGCGAAGCTGCACAACCACGTCGCGCGAGCCACGCGCACCACGAAGGCTCGGTGCCACGAAGACCGGTCCAGCTGGCGGTCCGTCGGTGACGACGTCGTCCGTCACCGGCACGGGCGGCGTGCCCGCTGTGGCTGCAGGCGCACCCGTCAGTGCGAGGGCAGGAACGATCAGGAGAGCGAGGATTGCGGTGAGCGTCTTCCGGCCGTTTCGACTCATCAGGACCCCAAGGGCTGGCGGTTCGACGTCGGCCGGTGAGGGCCGTTGGAATCGTCGGAACGTATCCCTGTGCGCGCCGAACGGCGTGGAGTCGACGCCAGGTTGCATCGATCGTGTACGTCCGCAGACACGGGCCGCTGAACCTGTCACCTGTTCGGGCGACGACGGGTGCCGGGCTCAGTGACGAAGCGCGATCAGGGTGGCGTCGAGCTCGGTCACGAAGCGCTCGGCGTCGGCCTGCGAGAAGACGAGCGGGGGCCGGACCTTGAGGATGTTGTTGTCGATCCCCGCGGTGCCGAGCAGCACGTGACGCTCGCGCAGCCCGTTCACGACGCGCAGGGTCAGCGCCTCGTCGGGCTCCTTGGCGCTTCCCGGGACGACGAGCTCGACGCCGATGAACAGGCCTGCGCCTCGAACGTCGTCGATCACCGGATGGTGCGTCGCGAGCTCGCGGAGCATCGCGCGCAGGGACTCCCCCGCGACTCGCGCGTTGTCCTGCAGGTGCTCGTCGCGGACGACGTCGAGCACCGCCTGGGCCGCGGCGATCGACACCGCGTTGCCGCCGAAGGTGTTGAAGTAGCGCATGTCCTGCGCGAACTCCGCGATCACCTCCGGGCGCATGATCGTCGCCGCGATCGGCATGCCGTTGCCCATCGGCTTGCCGATGGTGACGATGTCGGGCACGAACGGGTCGTCCGGGGTGCCGTGCCGCTGGAAACCCCACATCGCCTCGCCCAGGCGCCCGAAGCCCGGCTGCACCTCGTCGGCGAGGTAGACGCCTCCGGCGCGCGCGACGACCTCCCGCACCGGTGCGAGGAATCCGGCAGGGTCGGGGAACACGCCGTCGGAGGCGAAGATCGAGTCGGCGACGAACGCGGCGAGACCGAGGCCGTGCGCGGTGAGGTCGTCGATCTGCGCCTGCACCTGCGCGGCGAACCACGACCCGAGATCGGCGTATCCCTCAGCGAGCGGGTCCACGCGATACGCGTCGGGCGCCGGCACGACGCGCACCCAGTCGGGCAGGCTGTCCAGCCCGCCGAGCGACGGCGAGATGGCAGCGATCTCCGTCGTGACACCGTGGTAGGCGTTGCGCGTCACGATGACGCCGGTGCGGCCGGTGTGCCGCTTCGCGATGCGCAGCGCGAGGTCGCCGGCCTCGGACCCGGTGCAGGTGAACATGACGTGCCCGAGAGCGTCGGGCATGGTCGAGAGCAGGTCCTCGGCATAGCGGACGATGCCCTCGTGCAGGTAGCGCGTGTGGGTGTTGAGCACCGCGGCCTGCTCGGCGATCGCTGCCGTCACGCGTGGGTGCGCATGACCCAGCGATGACACGTTGTTGTAGCAGTCGAGGTACTCGGTGCCGTCCGCGTCGTAGAGGTGCACGCCCTCGCCGCGCACGATCTGCACCGGCTGTTCGTAGAACAGGCGGTAGGCCGGCCCGAGGACGTCGACGCGGCGGCGCACCAGCTCGCGGGTCGCAGGCTCGAGGGCGTCGATGCGCGCGACGTCGAAGTAGCTCGACGGTCCCACCCTGCTCGCCACGTGCGCCTCCCTATCGGTCGGCCGGCGACGGCGCGGACAGCAGTCGCCGGTAGGTCTCGGTGGTGCGCGCGATCGCGCGCCCGGTGTAGTGCGCGTTCGACGGGTCGCTCGCCGCGAGCATGGAGTTGAGCAGCAGCCGTTGCGCGAGGCGGGCTCGCACGAGGCCGGGCAGGAGAGCCGACTCGTCAGCCGTGAGCTCGCGCACGGAGGAATAGCCGTGGGCCACGTCGTACGCCGTGAGCCACGGGTCGCGCGCCGCGGCGTCGGCGCCGACGGCGTACGACATCGCCACGGCGAGGTCGCCCACGACCGAGGAACGCACCGCGTCGCCGAAGTCGAGGATTCCCGTGACGAAGCCGGGGCGCGCGGGATCGACGACGACGTTGTCGGCGTTGACGTCCTGGTGCACGACCTGCTGCCGGCTGGCCCGGAGCCCGGGACCGACGTGGTGGTCGTAGGCGTCGAGCTCCGCCGCGACCAGCTCGCGCGCACGAGGGTCTGCGACGTGGCCCAGCAGCGGTCGTAGCGTGCCGACCTGCTGCAGGTCCCACGCCAGGATGCGATGCGCCCCGGGATGCTCGAAGTCCGCGAGCGCGAGGGAGAGCCGGGCAGCGGCACGACCCACGGCGGCGCGCTGCGCAGGCGTGGTGACGGCGTAGTCGAGGAGCACGCCGTTGAGGTAGCCGAGGACGCGGGCGAGCCGCGGCTCGCCGTCGGCACCGGAGACGGCGCGCAGGACGGCGCCGTCCACGTCTGGCAGCAGCCGGGCCAGCGGGAGCGCGGGGTCCCGCGAGAGCGCATGGCGCATCGCGGAGCACTGGAAGTCCAGCAGGACCGGGTCGTCGAGCGGATGGGCCACCTTGAGGACGTGCCGTCCCGAGGCGTGCGTGACGAGGACCGTGTCGTCCCGTTCGGTCGCCAGTCGCTGCACCGACGTGACCGCAAGACCCCAGCCGGTCTCGGCCAGCACGGCGAGAGCAGCGTCGGGCATCCGGGCGAACGGCGCGGCCAGGGTGTCGTCGGTCGGCACCGCGGGCTGCTCCACGCCGGAACGCTACCGGTCCCGCCCGACCGAGGCGGTCGGCGGGAGCGTCAGACCTCGAAGGGGGCGACGCCGTCCGGGAGGAACACGCGTCGACCGCGCTCCGGGTGACCGGCGCGTCGCAGGTACATGTCGTGGTCGGCTCTCCAGAGCAGCTGCTCCGGATCGCGGTCCTCCCACGGGGCGAGCTCCGAACGGCCGACCGAGATCGTGAGCAAGGCCAGCGTGGGGTCGCTCGGGTAGTGCGTGTCCAGGAAGGTGCGGACCCGGCGCTCGAGCGCGTGGGCGGGCTCGCTGGGACCGAGGCCGACGACGACGAACTCGTCACCGCCCCACCGCGCCACGACGTCGCTCACCCGGCAGGTCTCCTCGATCGCCCGAGCGACGGCGAGGATCACACGGTCGCCGGCGTCGTGGCCCTGCCCGTCGTTGATGAGCTTGAGACCGTCGACGTCAGGAAGGTGCAGTGCACGATCTCCCCGCGGCGGCTGCCCACCTCGATCATCTGACGGGTCCGAAGCGCGAGACCACGACGGTTGGCGAGCCCCGTTGCCGGATCGGTGTTCGCGGCCAGCACGGCACGACGCAGCGAGGCGGCGGCCACGTCGATGCTGCGACGTCGCAGCACGACCACGACGCACGCCAGGGCCGATGCCATGGCCAGGTAGACGGCCCACACGGCCCACGTGCGCGCGGTGCCGCCTGCCGCGACGGCACCTGCGATCCAGGCCGACCAGACCAGCAGGACGCAGACGACGAACCAGCACGAGCCGACCAGCGCGACGCCGACACCGACGATGACGAGCATGAAGCTCGCCGTCTCGGTGGGGTCCTGCGTGATCGCCAGGTGGATCGTCGCATCGGCTGTGGTGAGCATGATGAGGCCGGCCATCAGCGCGTGCCCCCAGCGGTCGGCAACCGGGTGCCGCCAGGCGAGGAGGGCCACCGTCCCGGTCATCAGCGACGAGACGAGGGCGACCACGTCCATCACGTGACTCGTCTCCTCGTCGAGAACGACGTGGTGCAGCGCGGCGAGCCCGACGTAGAAGAGCGCGAGCGCCGCGGCGACGGGCAGGACCGCACGTGCCGTGTCGGCGTCGTAGCCGACGCGGTCGACGCCCTCCATGGGGTCGCCGACACGCGGGGCCCGGTCGGGCGGCATGGTCCGATCGGTTCCGGGATTCCGGACCCCCGGACTTGAGCCGATCTCACCGAAACCTCTCAAGCGGCTCCCCACCGGCTGCGCAACAGGTCCAGGCAGGCCTGGCCTGTCCAGCGCTGGTGCGGTCGGATCCACGGCGACCCACCCTCGAAGGTGGGCGCGTCCGCGAGCAGCAGCATGAGCGCCCCCAGCCACGCGACGGCCGCGTCCAGGTCGTCCGGCGCCACATCGGTCAGGAGCCGCGACCCGTAGGCCGGTGCGAGGTCGACGCCGTTCGCGTGCACCTGCGGCAGCAGAAGTGCCAGGTCCACCCAGGCAGGGGCGCGGCACAACCAGTTCCAGTCGACCACCCAGGCAGTACTCCCCTCGATCACGAGGTTGTCCGCACGGACGTCGCAGTGCGCCCAGGTGGTGCCGCGGAAGGCCTCCAGCGAGCGTGCCGTCGCTGCCGAGAGCCGGTCGCGGTGCGCGGCGAGCCAGGTGCCCAGCCCCTCGTGCACCCTGCTCTCGTCGTAGGTCTTCCACAGCGTGAAGGCGCCTGGTTCCGCGGCCGCCTCGTCGACCAGGGTCGAGGTGTCGTCCCACCGGACGTCGGCCAGCGCGTCGGCCGTCCGCTCCAGCGCGGCAACGACCATCCGCAGGTCCGCGCCGTCCCACGGGTTCCCGGGCATGCGCCCGTCGACGTGGTCGAAGGCCAGCACGACCCAGCCGTCCTGGCCTGAGCCCACCTCCGCCGAGTGCAGCAGACGGGGTGCCGGCACCGCTTCGGGCAGGACGCCGTGCACCGCGATCTCACGGCGGTACGACGCGCTGATGTGCGTGTTCGAGAAGGGCACCGCCTTCACGAAGGAGCGACTGCCGTCACCGTTGACCAGAGTCGAGGCGAACCCGCGGGTGAAGCCGCCACCGGCACTGCGCCACGAGACCGGCGTGCCGACCCACTCGGCGACGACCGCCCGCACCTGCTCGGGCAGCTCGTCCCACGACGGACGCACGGCGGTCGCGTCGTACCGGACCCGCTCGTCCATCGCTCCCCCGCCCCCGCCCCTCGGCGGGGCACGCTCCGGCGGAACGGCTCAGGGCCGGGAGATTCTCCCGGCCCTGAGCCAACCACGTGTGGAGCTGAGGGGACTCGAACCCCTGACCCCCTGCATGCCATGCAGGTGCGCTACCAGCTGCGCCACAGCCCCGTGCAGTCGTGCCGGAGAAGCATAACGGGCTCCCCGGCACGACAGGAAATCGACCTACGCCTCGTCGCCGACGACCTCTTCGGGCAGCGAGCGGGCGTTGTGCTCGACCAGCCGCCAGCGCCCGTCGGGCTGTTCCTCGAGCACCGACCAGGCGCAGTTGACCAGTCCGCCCAGCGTCGTCCAGTGCTCCACCGGGAGCCCCAGCAGCGTGCCGATGCATGCCCGGACGGCCCCGCCGTGCGAGGCCACCACGAGGGTCCCGCCGGGCGGCAGCCCGTCGGCGTGCCGCAGGACGGCGCCGCTCACCCGGGTCGCGACCTCGGTGCGCGTCTCGCCACCGCCAGGGCGTACGTCGTCGCCCGCGATCCAGCGGCGCCAGATGTCGCCATCGGCCGCGACGATCTCGTCACGCACGAGGCCCTGCCAGGAGCCGGCGTAGGTCTCGCGCAGGTCGGGGTCGGTGCTGACCTCGAGCCCGACCATCCCGGCCAGGGTCTCCGCGGTCGCCCGCGCTCGCTGCAGGTCGCTCGAGACGATGAGGTGCGGTGACAGGGTCGCGAGATCGCGCGCGGCGCGTTCCGCCTGCGCGACGCCCACCTCGTCGAGGGCGACGTCGGTCGTCCCCTGGAAGCGGGACTCGGCGTTCCACGCGGTTCGGCCGTGTCGCCAGAGCACGACCCGCCGGGGCGTCATCCGCCGTCGCGCGCGCCGTGCGGTGCGTGCACGGACGCGGGGAGCTCGATGCGCGCCCCGTCCTTCCAGAGCCGCTCGAGCCCGTAGTACGAGCGCTCGTCGGAGTGCTGGACGTGAACGACGAGGTCGAGGTAGTCCAGGAGCACCCAGCGACCCTCGCGCTCGCCCTCGCGCCGCACCGGGTCGATGTCCATCTCGTCGAGGCGGGCCTCGATGCCGTCCACGATCGCCTTGACCTGCCGGTCGCTGGACGCCGAGCAGAGCAGGAAGACGTCGGTGATGACGAGGGTGTCGGACACGTCGAGGGCGACGATGTCCTCGGCCAGCTTCTCCGACGCGGCCTCGGCAGCGGCGATCGCCAACTCGAGCGCGCGGGCGGATGCGGTCACGAGTCTCTCCGGTTCGTGGGGCGACGGCGGGGTCGCGGGGGGTCCGGCGTTCGTCAGGACCCGGATCTGGTGCTCCCCCATGGTCTCACGGGGCGAGCGGTGCGACCGACCGTCACGAGGACGTGGGTGAGAAGTCCGCTCCGAGGATGACGATGACGTCCGCCACACTCTGCCCGGACGAGTCGATGACGACGTCGGTGGCGGGCACCTTGAGCGCCGTCGCGATGTCGGTGCCCCACTTGCGCGAGGTCACGCCCGAGTCGGGGATGACGATCTGAGTGGTGGCGTGCCCGAGGGAGCCGGCGTTGCCGCCGTTGATGAAGGTGTATCCGGCGTCGACGAGGAGCTGTCGTGCCGCGGCGTTCAGCCCGGGGGTCCCCACGCCGTTCTGGACGAGCACGCGCACCTGGGAGTTGGCCCCTGGCTTGCGGGCCGCGTCCGGGAGCAGCTCCTGCACCATGGCAGCAGCGGCGACCTGGTCGACCGTGGAGGCCGAGGCGCCGCCGCTGGGCAGCGGCTTCACAGGGAGGTTCTGGTAGGCCACGTTGTCCACCAGGACCTCCGCCTGCAGCTTGACCAGGAACGCGGCCAGCACAGGGGTCTTCACCGTCGACCGGGCCGAGGCTCCGAGGCCGGTGAGGATCGACTCCACCTTGGAGATGTCGGACGGCAACTTGGCAACCGTCAGGCGCAGCACCTGGGTGAAGCGCGCCATCCGCGCCTCCTCGGGCTCGCCCGGCGCGAGGTAGGTCGCGTACGCCGTCGCTTCGGGCCCCTGCAGCACCTGGGCCTTGCCCGCGGACACGAGGATGACCCTCGTGCCGTCGGACTTGGTCTGGATCACGTCGACGTCGACGTCGGCGGTGATGCCGCCGACCGCGTCGACGAGCCCCGAGAAGGCGAGCTCGTTCATGGCCCACGTGCCGGTGACGTTGACGCCGATGGCGTCGCTGAGCGCGTTCGCCGAGCTGTTGGCGTCCGGCAGCCGCGCGATCTGGCCGAACGGCAGCGTGCCCCCCGTCGCGACGTCGAGCACGACGTTCTGCGGGACGGTGATGACGTTGGCGCGCTTGACGCTGCCGCCCACCGAGAGGAGCGCGTTGACGAGCGCGACGCCGTCCTTGTCCTGGACCTGGACCAGGACGGTCGGCTGGATCGGACCGGTTGCCGTGGAGGTCGGCGCGGGCGCAGGCTCGTAGTTGTCGCGCGGCCGGCCGAACACCGCCCAGACGAGGAACACCGCCGCGACGAGACCGAACACGACGCCGCTCACGATCAGCAGTCGGTACCGCGAGGTCGCGGCCTGCTCGGCGGCCGCCTCCTCCGCCGCCCGACGCCGCGAGGCCCGGCTGAGGTCCGGGGCGTTCGGAGCCCCGACCGGCACGGGTCCCACCACTCCCGGAGCGCTCGTGACCGAGTCCTGCGAGTCCGCGGCCGGCGCCTCGCCCGGCTCGGTCAGGTCCAGCGCCGCCTCGGGCACGGGCGGGCCGGAGGGGGGCGGCAGGCCGGGGAGGACGTCGTCGGGGAGGGAGTCGTCGGTCATGCCGCCGCCCGGTAGAGACCGCGTTTCGCGACGTACTCGAGGACGCCGTCGGGGACGAGGTAGCGGATCGGCGCCCCGGCGGCGACCCGGGCCCGGCAGTCCGTGGAGGAGATCGCGAGCGCGGGGACCTCGACGAGCGTGACCGAGCCCTCGGGCAGGCCGGGATCGGTCAGCGCGTGCCCAGGACGGGTCACGCCGACGAAGTGCGCGAGGCCGAGCACCTCGTCGGACTCGCGCCAGGAGGCGATCGAGGCGAGGGCGTCCGCGCCGGTGATGAAGAACAGCTCGGTCTGCACAGAGGCCGCGTCGTACTCGGCTCTCAGGTCGCGCAGCGTGTCGACGGTGTAGGTCGGGCCGCCGCGGTCGACGTCGACCCGGCTGACCCGGAAGCGCGGGTCGGACGCGGTGGCGATCACGGTCATGAGATAGCGGTCCTCGGCAGGTGCGACGTCACGGTCGTCCTTCTGCCAC
>Ga0302322_100006993_pt1 | contig 10050 bp, 3 predicted proteins | sample Fen_T0_2_FD_203757 | JGI IMG/M metagenome (GOLD analysis project Ga0302322, IMG submission 203757) | Peat permafrost microbial communities from Stordalen Mire near Abisko, Sweden - Fen_T0_2 | ecosystem: Environmental > Terrestrial > Soil > Wetlands > Permafrost | place: Sweden: Abisko... | reverse complement strand
AAGGCTTGGGAAGAAGATGCGAAGAGACGACCAACGATACGAACTTTGGTGATAACAACATGGCTACTTGGCGCGGCGTATCACGCCAATAGCGAATTGACTCTGGCAGAAGAAAACCTGTCCAAAGCGCTCAATCTCTGTCGGCAAATCAATTTGGTTGAATTTGAAGCCGACATCCTGCTCGACCTGGCGCGGTTACGTTACGCGCAAGGCGATTTCAAGGACGCGCAGGAAAAAGCGTCCGAGGCGCTGGTGATCACCGAGCGCAGCGGATACGTCTTGCAGGGGGCGGATGTGAATTTGTTCCTCGCACAATACGTGCTGGAGCAAGAGAAGGACAAAGCCAAGGCAAAGGAATATGCCGAGTCCGCGCTGAAACTCGCCACGTGTGACGGTCCGCCGTATTATTACAAGGTCGCATATGAAGAGGCGGAGAAGTTTCTTGAAAACCTAAATTAGCCATGTCGCCCTGAGCGGTAGCGACACTTGCGCCGCGCGCCAGTGCGGTGAGGGTCTCTGAGACAATCGTAGAGGTTCTTCGCTACGCTCAGAACGACACTGTGTAAGGTGAATTAATAAAAGAACAAGAAATCCAGTCAACAAAAAATCTGTGCGAGGTCATTGACCTCGCACAGATTTTCATCCCCCGCTGACGCCCCTTGATATCCCCTCTAACTCCCCCAGCGCCCCTCATATACCCCTCTGACTCCCCCATATTTTTGATTCCCCTCTAGCGCCCCCAGCACCCCTTGTCACCCCTCTAGTTCCCCCGACACCCCTCATATACCCCTCTAGCGCCCCCAGCACCCTTTGTCACCCCTCTAATTCCCCCGTATCTTGGATTCCCCTCTCACACCCCCGTTGTCCTTACACCCCCAAATTATTTCTTTTCGGGAACGACGCTGATCAGGATGGCGCGGACCATGCGGCGATAGTTATACAAGCCGGTCTTTGCGTTGTAATCTTCGCAGGTTACCAGCGTGACCCAGCTATTTTCTTCGTGCTGGAAGACGGTTGATGTGTTGGTGGGGAGCAACAACCTGTTCTCCTGCACTTGATAAACATAGACCTGTCCATACGCATGGATGTAAACCTTCTCTCCCGTCTTCATTCCCTTGATGTCAGAGAATGGTCCGAGGTTGTCGTTTGCATCCACAACGTGAGCTGAGAGCACCGTGTTACCTTCCAAAGTCGGGTAGGCAGAACCTTCGAGATAGCCAACGCTGTCTTTTAGCCAGGTCAGGTCCCAGTTGTTCTTGTCGAACATGACTCCGACAATGGGGTAATTTATGTGGAGTGTTGGGATCTCGATGCGGATACCGTCCAAAGAGGAGTAGGCTTTATCTGTAGGCTGGGCAGGCAATGCTGTAATTGTGTTGGGAGAAAAGCCCGTCACAGGAATAAGGGTTGCGTTTAATATTTCGACTGCCTTTGCTGCATCTGACGCCTTTCTAGTGGAGCCGCCACCACCGTTGCTGCTGGCTGACCGGAGACGGAAGTTAATCAGGAAGTCTGATCCGGGTGCTGTTCCATTACCTGCCAATTTAAGGTCGGTGTTTTTTGCGTCCACGATGGATGTGGTTCCGCAGACAAACAATTGATAGTAACCAGCTGTATTCAATGGGGTGGCGATGGTCAGGGTCGCAACGAACGGACCTGCTCCGCCGCCGTTGCTGTAGGTTACACTGCTAATAGCTATGGCTGCATCGTTTGGTTGGACACCACCACGACAGTTTACAGTTGCGAAAGTGCCGCCGGTACTGCTAAGTATGAGCATATAGTTTGCCGGGTTGGCAACACTCTTGCCGAAATCAGGATCTCCGCTTGCGACGTTGTACACATCCTCGTCAAATTTCACGATGAGTTTGGTGATGCCAAGCGTGGGAGCAATAACCTCGTTGTTACTAATACTGCCATTGCCGGTGTCAGGAACCGAGTTGATGCCATTGGGGGCAATGACCGGTCCGTTCTTTACGGTCAAAGTGAAACTCTGCGCAGCATCAGGCGATGTGCCATTGACGGCATTAAAGGTAAGAGGATAAACCCCGGCTGTGCCAACATTAGGAGTACCAGCCAGCGTGCCTGTGGCGGGATTAAAGGTCACACCACCGGGCAGGGTGCCGGTCATGGAAAGGGTTGGATCAGGAACGCCAATAGCTGTCACCTTGAAAGTGCCGGCTAATAAAATGCTGAAGGTGACATTGTTGGCACTGGTAATGGACGGACCTTCGGTAACGGTCAAAGTAAAGTTCTGTACTGCGTTAGGTGTCACACCGTTGGTGGCAGTGAAAGTAAGCGGGTAGATGCCAGCTGTTCCAGCCGCAGGCGTGCCAGCCAGGACTCCGGTAGCTGGGGTAAAGGTCACACCAGAAGGGAGAGCACCTGTCACAGACAGTGTAGGCAGAGGAAAGCCAGTGGCTGCCACAGTGAATGAGCCTGCTGAACCAAGCGTGAAACTGGTATTGTTGCCGCTGGTGATGCTAGGAGCCAGGCTGATCGTGATGTTAAAGCTTTGTGTGGCGTCAGGCAGTGTTCCGTTTGTGGCGGTGACCACGCCGCTGTATGTGCCGATGGTGGTGGGCGTGCCAGAGAGAACGCCGGCAGATGTTAAATTGAGTCCGGGCGGTAACGAACCGGGGATGGATGAGAAGGTAATAGGTGCCGTACCGGTGGCTGTATAAGTATGACTATATGCTGCACCTTGAACGCCATTGGATGGCGCGGCGCTAGTGATCGTTGGCGGGACAGCCGCGATTGTGATTGAGAAAGCCTGTGTTGCATTAGGCAATGTCCCGTTGGCAGCAGTGACTGTGCCGGTATATGTGCCGGGAGTGGTGGGCGTGCCGGAGAGAACGCCCGCAGATGTCAAAGTGAGTCCGGGTGGGAGCGTGCCAGTAGTGAGCGAGAAAGTAATAGGCGTGGTGCCGTTGGCTGTGTAGGTGTGGCTATATGGAACACCATCTGTGCCGCCGAGTGGCGCGGCGCTGGTGATCGTCGGCGGGACAGCCGCGATGACAATCGAGAAGTTTTGTGTTGCGTTAGGCAATGTTCCATTGGCGGCGGTAACCGTACCGGCGTATGTGCCGGGGGTGGTGGGTGTGCCGGAGAGAACGCCAGCTGTCAAAGTGAGTCCAGGCGGGAGTGTGCCGGCAGTAAGCGAGAAAGTAATAGGCGTGGTGCCGGTAGCTGCGTAGGTATGGGTATATGCGATACCTTGTGTACCTCCAGCCGGAGCAGCGCTGGTAATCGTTGGCGCAACAGATGGGACCGTGTAAGTGACCTTAACCTGAAGCTGGTCAATGTATGCCGGAGAAGATCCCGGACTCGTAGCTGTAGCCTTAACTCTGAAATTGGCGTTGGTGAACTCAGTATTTGACCATCCTCTACCCCATGTATTAGCAGCACCACCAAGGATGAGAGTAGAATCAGCTACCGTAAGACTTGTTGTTGTGGCCGCTGTAAAAGTGGTGCCACCGTTCCAGGAGAGTTGAATTTGCACATTCCTGGTATTGGTTGCGTTGTAACCTTCAACTGCTACTTCAATGCCATTGATCGTTGATCCGGCAGGGATGGCGGGGATGTTGAAGTTGATGTAAGTCGCTGTCTCTCCCAAGGAACTGTAAGCGGCATACGCATTATCTGACACAAAAACATTGTCTGGGGTTGTCGCTACCAGAACATTAGTGGATGCGGTGGGAGCAGACCAACCACCATTAAAACTGGCGGCAATTGTATGGTTGGCAGTCACAGCATTAAAGGTATAGCTGTTTGCTTTCCCAACTGATGCGCTATCCACCAACAGATCAGAGAGAATGAAAGTCGTGTTTGGGGTGCTGCTGAAGGCTTGATTTGCGCCGCCAGCAACTACCACTGCACCGGCGGGATTGATCGTTCCACCCGCACCCGCACTGGCATTAATGGTATAGGATGCATTCACCGTGTGAGCGGCAGCAACAGAAGCACTGCCATTAAAGTTGGCATCCCCTGCGTAGGTGGCGGTTAATGGGCGGGAGCCGCCGGTTGTCAGTGCCAGTGTGCATGTTCCAGCTGCGGCTGTGCCGGTACAACTATTCACACCATCGCTAACCGTAACATTCCCCGTGCGTGCAATCGCGTTCGCCGCTGATGGTGCAACTGTGTAGTTGACAACTACGTTTTGTCCGGCAAGTGAGGGATCAGGTGTGTCGCTACTGATAGTAGTTGTGGTATTGGCTTTTTGTACTGTAAGAGTAAAAGCTTGGGTGGCGTTTGGCAATGTGCCATTGCTGGCTGTGATCGTAATTGGGTACGAGCCAACTGTCCCAGCAGCAGGTGTGCCGCTCAAGACGCCGGCTGCACTAAAGGTTACGCCTGTCGGCAAAGCGCCTGTTTCGGTAAATGTTGGAGCTGGGGAGCCAGATGCCGCTACTGTGAAAGTATTCGCTGCACCAACATTGAAAGTTGCTGTAGCCGCGCTGGTGAATGCTGGAGCAACAGGAGCAGTGTATGTAACTCTAACCTGAACAAGATTTAACGAAAGCGTAGCACCACCGCTCAGATTCGATTGAACACGAACTCTGAAATTGGCATTCGTAAAATCGCCCACAGCCCAGGTTCTTCCCCAGTTATTTGCTGTACCTCCCAAAGTATAGGTTGCATCAGCAGTGGTAAGGTTTCCTGTATTGAAGCCTGAAGCAGTCCATGTAGTGCCATTATTCCAGGATAATTCAGCCCCAAAAGTCCTGGTGGTGAAGTTGCTTGAAGAACGCCCTATCACTTGCACTTCAATACCATTGATTGTGGAGCCGGCTGGAATGGCAGCAAAATTGAAAGTTGTATATTGCTGTTGCCTGCCAGTAACAGTAGAAGTGGCTACAAGGGCATCATTGGTAAAGGCATTATTTGGGTTGGTAAAGCCCGAGCCATCATTTGGGTTAGAAACAGTTGGCGCAGAATACCCAACTGTAGCCGCATCCGCCATTGTAATAGGTAACACAGTCAACGCCAACATGACGATCATGAGGGCCGCAAAGGTCTTGTAAGCAATTGAAGTTAAAGACTTATTACTAGTTTTTGCATTCATTTCTCATTCTCCTTGAAATTGATTAGAAAAATCTGGGGGATTGATTCCCTGCCAGCAAAATGGTTTCGAACTGATTTTGATATTGTTCCTGGGTCTCCTTGTAGATTCTGAATGATGAATATATTTGAGGTCGAAAAATAATCATAAATAATATTGAGGCAATAAATTCCTAGTTTGGAAGTAGTGATCCGGTTGTAACTCTCAACACAAAAGCTGCTTTTCGCAAATTGCTTAGATTCATGTCGTTATCCTTGAAATTATCGAAACTTTCGTATTCGCCGCGCCAGATCTTTAATGCGGTTGGTTCACTGCATCCCCGCTTGCGCATTTCACCGACAAATTCGTCATATGACATGTTTATTTTTTCTGCCAAGTCCTGAACTCTGCTTTTCATTTGTGCTAATCCTTTATGTATTTTAGGAACGATTTTGAAACTCAAGGTAAGCTTAGTAGCTGGATATATTTTGTATTTCTAAACCTGCTTATATTTCTGATTAAAAAAAATACTTTCAGCACCTTTCAAAAACCTTTCAATTGGTTTGCATATTTGCAAGGTGTTAATGACATTCTAATATAATTCGCCGAAAAGTCAAGGGATAGCTTGTTTATTTTTTATAATAAAAGTGATAAAAATTGTTTTCTTCCCCAAATTCCTGCCAATTACTAAAAATCAGAGTATTTATTCAAATTGACCGTATGACTTTTAAGGTCAATTTGAATAAATAAGTAAAAGCCTCTAATTTTTGAAAACGATTTGTAAAAATTATTTTTTATAACGATCATGCATAGCACAGCCAAAGAACCATTGATTGATTATTTACTATTACAAATCGTTCATCTGTATTTCTGAAAATATGCTGTGTTTTGCGTAAAGCACAAATATCATTCAAACTATTTGGATGATTGCTTTGATTAAATACAATTGATAATTGAAGGTTGTCAATAAAATACAGGCCTAAGTACCTTGCAATAATAAAAGGCAATATATCGAAATTGAAAAGAACAAATGCCCTGGTTTGTGCTAAACTCCCAACCAGAAAATATCCGATAAATCGCAAACCTGCTGAAAAGCAGGGACGCAAAGTCATGGGTCTCAAGTTGTGGAAACATAACCAGATCGCCAGGCCGCCGAAGATCACATAATTGTGTTTCCACCCGCGGGTCTGGCAATAGTCAGACCCGTTTTTTTGAACCTTATAAAACAGTTCGTACCGACAAAGGCAAATCCATCCGAAAGGTGGACGCGCAAAACCATGGGTCTAAAGCCGTTTTTATGCGGCCATGATCGCCAGGTCACCGAAAACGAGCAATCGAGATTTCAAGCGTTTTTCAAGCGCAAAAAAATCTGGATGCTCATATGAAGGAGTTTTTCATGGCATCCAGATATCAAATCACGCAATTAAAAAATGGAATATTCGCAAGTATCTTAGTCTGCATCCTGGTCTGCGCATTTGCACTCCCTTCGCAGGTTTACGCAAAAGATATTCCAAACACGCTCCCCGACTTAAATACATTTATCGAAACTGTAACTGATGGAAACGCCAGCGCATTGCGTGGCGTATATGTTTCCAACGTAATGGCATTGTCCATTGTGCAACAACCTACTGGATTCCCTGGCTATGTTTCCACGGAAGAATCGGTTGCAACACAATTCGGTATTGCCTCTGAAGTAGGCAATGTAGGCTTGCTGGCGCATAATACCCATGCAGGCAGTTTCTTCTCAAACATAAATCAGGGCGACCGCATTATCTTGATCTATGGCGACGGGCATGTTGAAAGCTTTATGGTAAACAGCATTCAACGCTACCAGGCTTTGGATCCATACAACACTCATAGCGAATTTAAAAACCTGGAAACGCAAACCACTTTTACCGCCGAGGACCTCTTCAAAAATGTTTATCGTGGTGATTATCATCTCACCCTGCAAACGTGTATCGAGAACAATGGCAACGCGAGCTGGGGCAGATTGTTTATCATGGCAACCCCTGTTGAAAACGAAGCTGTTGACCAGGACGGAAAAATCTTGAACTCTATGGGTTTATTTGCGAACAAAAAGGGCGTCTAATAAATAAAGCATAGTTGAAGTCGTTGTGAAAAAAACATAAAATAATAAATCAAGAGGCGCAAGATATTATCTTGCGCCTCTTGATTTATGGGATTGCTGTTGGTATTTCGGTTGAAGGCTCGCTCGGAGGGGGAGTCTCGGAGGGGACGATGATCTCGGTGGCCGGAATTTCCGTCGGGATAGGAGATGCAGGGGGGACAGGAGTCACTGTCGGCGGGGTGGGAGGCGATGTGAAGGTGTACAGGTCAACGTTGAGTGTGACGTGTTTTTCCACTTCCGTTTTATCGCCAATTAAAGTCAGGCGCAGGGAAATGATTCCGTTCGGCTCATTCGTAAGGTCCCATAAATATAAGGTGCTGTCTTTTACGGGTTTGTCGCTTTCATTAAGGACAGTCCATGTGGTTGGCTCAGCGCCTTGACCGTATTCGAGCACCCATTTTTTGAATCCCTTGTCGGCAGTTGCTGACCCTGTAATCTCCAAAAGGGAATCTGTTATGACATCCCCGTCATTGAGTTTGATTTCGATGACAGGCTGAGGATCGTCTGCTCTGCATTCGCGTTCAGGCGCATAATAAGGTTTGCGCGGCAAGCCACGATCTTCAAGCCATGCGTGACCGTCTTCAGTCCCCAGCCATTCGCGCGCCCATTTATCGGTCACATTTAAAACCACCGCCTCTTCGCTTGGACCTTTGCAGGCGTCAGATGCTTCGAGTCCAGTCCACAGGTCAATTTTGGCACGGCGGACGAGATCCTTGCTTGCTGGAAGCGGAGGCTGGTCGGCGGCGAACACTTCTGTATATTGATTACCGCATGAACTGGATGGCACTGTGCCTGAAATTCCACAAACTATTTTATCGACGATACCTGCTGGACGACTGAATGGAGTGGGCGCGCCGTTGGTGAGATAGGGCACTGCGAATTCCATAAATTGCGACCATATTGGCGCTGCGCCGCTTAAACCTGATGAACCGACCATGGGCGTGTAATCTGCATTGCCGACCCATACACCAGTGGCAAGATCGGGGGTATAGCCCATTGTCCAGTTATCGCGGATATCGTTGGTGGTACCTGTCTTCGCAGCAACAGGGAATGATAAATTGAGTGCAGAATGCCGCCCGAACGTAAAGTTGCGCGCTTCATTGTCGGAAAGAATGGACGAGATGAGGTATGCATGTTCGGCGCGGATAACTTGATCGCCTGCCTGCGGTTTGTACTCGTAAACAACCTTCCCCGCAAAATCTGTGATCTTGAGAATGGCAACAGGCGGCATGCGCCGACCGCCATTGGCGAAGACGGAATAAGCAGATGTCATGTCGATCAAACTCACATCGCCGCCGCCCAATGTAAGCGAAAGCCCGTAGTCGTTGCGCGTGAGCGTTGTAATTCCAAGCCTCTGCGCCATGGCGATCATGCCTTCTTTTTCAGGTGTGTTTGGGTCGTCGTAAATGCCGACAAATTCCAATGTCTTAACTGCGGGGATATTGAACGAATTGGCGAGTGCGAGTCGTACAGTCAGTCCACCGTGGAATTTGCCATCATAGTTGCGAGGTTCATAAGGCGGATTTGCACCATCGGGGAATTGTGTTGGTACATCCCAGATCAGCGTGGAAGGAGTCCAGCCTTTTTCAAAAGCTGCAACGTAGGTGAACGGTTTGATGGATGAACCAGGCTGACGCGTGGGGCTGGTCGCCATGTTTATCTGACCTGAGATCGCATCATTGTTGAAGTCAGGCGAGCCGACCATTGCTAAAATCTCACCCGTGGATGGACGAATGGCAACCAGAGCACCGTTGTGGGTGTTGTTATTCACCATTGCGGCAACTTGATCGGTGACCAGTTGTTGCGCTTTATCCTGCATGGTAGGGTCGAGTGTGGTGTATACCACGAAACCTGAGCGATAAATGGTCTGCGCGTCATATAGTTCTTCAAGTTGAGCGCGGACAAAATTAACCCAATGTGGATACTTGGCGTCAAACGAAGGTGCGCGGAACGCGTAAATCTTCATTTCATCTGCGGCTTGCGTGGCAACGGTCGGGTCAACGCAAACTGGTGTTTCGCTGTTGCTGACATTGATACATCCCTGCTGACTGCTCATCTCAAACATCAGCACCAGCACTTGTTGTTGGCGGATGAGCGTGGTTTCTTTATTTGTATAAATATCATACACAGCAGGCGATTGCGGCAAGCCTGCAAGGAAGGACGCCTCACCCATTGTCAGGTCTTTGGCTGATTTGCCGAAATAGGTTTCAGCCGCGGCTTCCACGCCGTAAGCGAGGTTGCCGTAATAAATTTCGTTGAGATACAACTCGATGATCTTATCTTTTTCAAAGCGGCGCGTGATCTCAGCCGCAAGAATGATCTCGCGTGCCTTGCGGGTTACTGTGCGCTGACTGCGCTCTTCGGGAGAAAGGATCAATGCACGCGCCAACTGTTGTGTAATTGTGGACGCGCCGCCGCCCTGTCCGCCTGTGACATAGTTCTGCCACAAAGCGCGGACGATGGCGATGGGGTCGAAGCCTGGGTTGCTATAGAATTCCTTGTCTTCTGTTGCTATGGTCGCTGCAACGAGATTTGGGGAAATTTCTGAAAGCGGAATATATGTGCGGCGTCCTGCATTCGGATCAAGGATCTCGTAAAGCACCTGTCCATTGCGGTCTAAGATGCGTGTGGTCTCAAATTGCGAGGTGCGGTCCTGCAGATCACTCACGTCAGGCAGTGTGCTGGCGATGGAATAATATTTATAAACAAAATAAGAGCCTGCAATTAGACCGATCACAACAACTGCAAAAGCCGAGATGATCAATCCGCGCAGGAAGCAACCCATGTTTCCGCGCCAGTTGATGTTGAATTTCGATGGGATTTGCGCGCGCGGCTGCGACGGGGGAGTTGAGGTGGTCGCAACAGGCTTGGGCTGTGGCTGTTG
>Ga0302322_100006992_pt1 | contig 10052 bp, 8 predicted proteins | sample Fen_T0_2_FD_203757 | JGI IMG/M metagenome (GOLD analysis project Ga0302322, IMG submission 203757) | Peat permafrost microbial communities from Stordalen Mire near Abisko, Sweden - Fen_T0_2 | ecosystem: Environmental > Terrestrial > Soil > Wetlands > Permafrost | place: Sweden: Abisko... | reverse complement strand
GGGCGTGCAGGAGATCGTGACGAGGCCGCTGGACGAACCCCTGTGCGGCTCGCGCGTGCTGTCGGGTCTGACCATCCTGGGTCAGGGGCGGGTGGTGCCCATCCTCGACTGCGGGGAGGTGTTGAAGCGCGCGGCGGGGCCGGTCGCAACAGCCACGCCCAGCGTTCCGTCCGACAAAGCGGCGCACAGGAGTTCCAGCCATGTCATCTGACGAGCGCCCGGACGCGTCCGCCGTTTCTGCGCCGGCTGTCCCTGCATCCCGGCCGGCGCGCGACAGCCTGCTGGCCTTTGCCGATTCCATTTTGGCCCGCCCCGCCGCGCCTGCTCCTGCGGTCGAAGTGCACCCGTACCTGACCTTCTTCTTGCGCCACGAAGAGTTCGGCCTTCCCCTGCTGCGCAGTCGCGAGATCGTGCGCGTGGGTGAGATCACGCGCATCCCCGAGGCGCCCCCCCATGTGCGCGGCGTGCTCAATGTGCGGGGTCGGGTGGTGCCCATCGTCGAGCTTCGCACGCGTCTGGGGCTACAAGCGGCGCCGCTGACACTACGATCACGGGTGATCATCGTCGAGGCCCATGGCCGCCTTTTCGGGCTGCTGGTCGATCGTGTGTCACGCATCGCCAAGATTTCCGCGTCGGCGATCAAGCCAGCGCCGGCCCAGGCACCATCCCCGGGCGCAGACCACGTCACCGGCATCGCCGAGATGGGCGCGGAGCCCATCGTCCTGCTCGACCTCGACAAGGTTCTCCTGCTCAACCCGACTGCGCCTTCCCCGACCGGCGCGACTGCGGAGCCGCGCGGATGAAGGTGGACACTCTGTCTGACGCCCAGGAACGCCTGACGGCCTTGCAGGCGGCGGCGGCGAGTCCGGGGCGTGACCAAGCCATCGTGGTCGGCCTGAAGGACGCGTCCCCCTTGGTGAGGCAAAACGCCATCGCCCTAGCCGCGCGCCACCTCGCGCCCGAGGTGTTGGCCGAGTTTCTCGCCGACGACGAAGACGCAATTCTGCGCAACGCCGCCCAGGCAGCCCTGGAGCGGCAGGGGCCGCATGCCATTCCGCACCTGCTCAGCCTGACCCGGGGTGCGGACCCCGAACTGGCATTCTTCGCGGTGCAGATTCTGTCCACCATCAACGATGTCTCGGCCAAGCAGGCGCTGCTGCCGCTGCTCGACCACAGCGACCGCAACATCGCCCAGGCGGCGGTAGAGGCACTCGGCCATATGCGCGCGACCGAGGCTGTTCCGGCCTTGATCCGCTTGCTGGCCGGCGATCCCTGGTTGCAGTTCGCGGCGGCGTCCGCCTTGGGACGAATCGGGGATGCGCGCGCGGTTGGCCCGCTGCTGGAACGACTCGACGACGAACTTCTCGCCGAGATCGTGGTGGAGGCCCTGGGCCGGATGGGCGACGCGGCCACCCTGGCGCCCCTGCTCGATCGTCTGGTGTCGAGTGATCGCCTGCCGCTGCGCGATCAGCTTTTGCTTGCGGTGGCCGCCGTCCTCGAACGCAACCCCGGGCTGCGCGGGGTGCCGGCGCGCGCACGTCTGTGGCGGCCTGAGGTCAGGGCTGGCCTGGGCGAGTACCTAGGGGGGCTTCTGGCCATGCACGATGCGACGCTCGCGCGGTCTGCGGGCGTCTTGGTGGTGCACGCCGAGCTTTGGAACCTCATGCCTGCACTGCTCGCGCGCAACCCGGATTCCGGCGAGGAAGGCTGGTTGGAGGGCATGCTTCGTCGCTGCCGGCGCCGCGCCCGGGCGGAGTGGCTGCCTCTTCTCCAGCATAGTGACCCGCGTGTGCGGGCGGGTGCCTTGCTGCAGGTACCGTTTGGCGCTGGCGCCGGGCCTGCCGTGGCCGCCTGCTTGCAGGACCGGGACCCGGAGGTGCGCGCGGCCGCCTGCTTTGCGCTCGGCCGTCTGCGCGAGCCGTCCGCCGCCTCGGCCCTGGCTCGCGCTCTGCGATCGAGCGACGCACGCGAACACGCGGCCGCTGCGCAGGCGCTGGCACAACTACCGCGCCAGAGTCTGGCCGAGTTGGCGCCCGACCTGGAGCCTGGCGCCGATGAGGAGCAGATGGAACGTGCGCTTGGGGTGCTGGAACAGGCGCGCAGCACGATGCACAGGGAGCGCGTGCGCGCGCTTGTGCAAGATGGCCGGCCTGCTCTGCGCCAGGCCGCTCTGCGCGTGTTGGGGCGCTACCCAGGCCACGCGGCTGATGGGTGGATCATGGCCGGCCTGCGCGACGACGACACGGTAGTCCGCATCGCCACGGTCGAGATCCTGGTCCACCGCCGCTGTCGCAAGGCCATCCCTGCTCTGGTCGAGCTTCTGTCCGCTGGCCACCCGCTGCGCTACCACCTGGTGCGCGCCCTGGGACGGCTGCGCGCCCGGGCGGCTGCGTCCCGCCTGCAAGCCCTGTATGCCGGGGCGCCGCTGCACGAGCGCATCGAGATCGTCGTGGCTCTCAACCAAATGGCACCTGCCGGGCTGTTGGCTTTTTTGCGAGAAGTACTGCGTGAGCCCGATGTGGAATTGCGGCGGGTGGCCTCCGACGGATTCGTGCGCGCGGCGGGTGCGCACGAGTTTGAGACGATGGTGGCACTGGCCCGGGATGCCGACTGGGTCGTGCGCAACCATGCGACCTGGGGTCTGGGCCGCCTGGGCTTGCCGGAAGCCCAGTCCCACCTGATGCTTCTGGCCCGTGACGTGGAGCCCCTGGTGGCGCGCACCGCGCAGGCGGCCATGGGCCGGCTGCGCGGGAACAGCCGGGGGCGGGACGCATGAACGGGCAGTTCGCAGAGGAGGAATGGAAGCTCCTGCTAGACCTGGTGAGCCGGGAGTTCGGCCTGGTGTTCCAGGACTCCCGGCGCCGACATCTGGAATCCCGGCTGCTGCCGCGGTTGCGTGCGCTGGGCCTGGAATCGTTTGGCGCCTACTACCGCTATCTGGCGCGCCACCCGGAGCGCGGGGCCGAGTTGCGCGAGCTGGCGCGCATCGTGACCAACAACGAGACCTACTTCTTTCGCGAGGCCCATCACTTCGATCTGCTGGTCCAGCAGGTGGTCCCGCAATTGTCGACGCACAGCCGGCCGGGGCTTCTGCGCGTGTTGTCGGCGGGTTGCTCGTCCGGGGATGAGGCCTACTCCATCGTGATCGCGTTGCAGGGGGCTCTCGTCGATCGCACCGGCCTGGACTGGCAGATCGACGCCTGCGATCTGAACTCGGCCCGGATTGCGCAGGCGCGGGAAGGCCTGTACGAGGCCGGCTCGTTGCGGGCCTGCGACGAACTGGGTCGCAGCGCGCACTTCAGCGCGCAGGGCGACCGCTTTCGCCTGCGTCCCGAACACCGCAAGGGGACCAGCTTCTTCGAAGCCAACCTGGCGGTGGCGGGACTGGATTTGCCGGGCGCGCCCTACCACGTGATCTTCTGTCGCAACGTCCTCATCTATTTTTCCGAAGAGGCGTTCCACCGCACGCTCTCCCATTTTCATCGTACCCTGGTTGCGGGCGGTTATCTCTTCTTGGGCCACGCGGAATCGCTGATTGGTCGCCGCAACGATTTTCAGCCTGTGCGTCTCTGTAATTCGATCGTCTATCGCAAGCAGGACAAGAACCCATGACCGGGATTCTGGTTGTCGACGATTCGCCTTTCATCCGCAAGGCCATCACCCGCATCTTCTCGGGGCGACCCGAGCTGCAGGTGGTAGGCACTGCGCAAAGCGGGGAGGAGGCGCTGGAGCGCATTCCCGCCACGCGGCCGCAGGTGGTGACGCTGGATGTGGAGATGCCGGGCATGGGCGGCCTGGCGACCCTGCGCGAGATCCAGCGCCGCTACCCGGGTCTGCCCGTGATCATGCTGTCCGTGTACACGAAACAGGGGGCGGAGACGACCCTCGATGCGATCAGCGCCGGGGCGGTGGATTTCATAGACAAGAGCCGGCTGAACGTCATGGATTTCGACCGCCTGTCACACGAGCTGCTGGACAAGATCGAAGTCTGGAGGCAGGGGCCGCGTGCCTATTCCTGGGAGCGCGCGGCTCCTCCGGCGCCGGCGTCACCGGCGGTGGAAGGAGCGCTGCCGGCCGTGTGCTGGTCGTCTTATGATCTGTGCGTGATCGGGGCGTCGACCGGAGGCCCACCCGCCTTGCAACAGATCGTGAATCACATCCCCCCGAATTTCCCTTTGCCCATCGCCGTGGTCCAGCACATGCCGGTGGGCTTCACTCGTCCGTTCGCCGACCGGCTGGACTCTCTCGCCTGGATGCGGGTGAAAGAAGCCGCGGATCACAATACCCTGCGGCCCGGTCACATGTTGCTGGCACGGGCCGGGGCGCACCTGTACATCGAGCCCGATCTGAATGCGCACCTGTCGCTCGATCCCATGGATGCCGTTCACATCCCCAGCGTCGACGTCCTGATGGAGTCGGCCAATCGCGCGCGGCCCGGACGCGTGGTTGCCATCTTACTGACCGGCATGGGCGACGACGGAGCCGAGGGGATGCTGGCCATCCATCGTTCGGGCGGTCTCACTTTCGCCGAGAGCGAAGCCTCGTGTGTGGTGTACGGCATGCCCCGCGCCGCCTACAAACGGGGCGCAGTTTCTCACATGCTTTCCCTTTCCGAGATCTGTCAGCTCTTCGCTGCAAGGAGCGGTGACCCATGAGCGACCAGAAAGAGACGCCCCCATCGGCCGAGCCACGAGTTCCAACCGGCAAGCCGGCATCCACGATTCGCCGTTTCAAGGCGGTCGCGTTGCTGCGACACATGCGCTTGTGGCAAAAACTGCTGTCCATCGTGGTGGTGCTGCTGATCCCCACCGTCTTCCTGCTGCGAGACTTCGTCAGCCGCGCCAGCCAGGACATTGTCCGCACCCGCAGCGAGATGTGCCTGGATGACCACTCACGCTTGTTGCGTGCGATCCTGGAGAAGCAGTCCGTTTTGCGTCTGGGACGGGTTCAGTCCGAGGCGGGCTCGGCCGACGTGGTGGCAAGCGCGGGCGCGCAGGTCGAGGGCGCGCTGGCGGCACTCAATCGCCTGGAAGCATCCGGCTGCGGCCGCGCGAATCCGGAAATCGCGCGACGTCTGCGTCCGGTGCTTGCGGGCCTGAGCAGCGCCTGGACCCAATCGCCCGCGCAAGGTCCACGCACCGGTGAGATCGATAAGCGCATGCGGGAGCAATTGCGAATGGCCTACCGGCAAGTGGCGACGGAGAGCAATCCCGGCTCGGCCGCGGATCTCGATTCGGAACTGGTCAACGAGACAACCCGCAGCACGCTGCCCGAGGCGGCCTGGAGGCTGGCGGACATGGTCGCGCTGGGTGCCCAGATCGCCGGGGCGAAAGACACGACCATCGAAATGCGGGTGCAGCTCATCAATGCGGTGGAATCGCTGGAGACCGGCGTGCTCGACTTGCAACGCGGGTTGCGCGCGCTGTCCGGCGGGGACGGCCGGGCCAGCGGGGCAGTGGATTCGCTGGACGCCGCGATCGGCGCGGGGGTGCACCGGTATGCGCAAGCCACGCGCGAGGCCACCACGGCCGCGCGCGAATTGAGCGCACAGGGAAAGATGGCGGCAACCGGGGAGACACCCGCGGTGCGCGGCGCCCTGGCCATGCAGACGTTCGCCAAGGCGGCGCTGGGGGCGCTCTTTGACACCTACGACGCGGCCCTGTCCTGGCAGGGGAGCCAACTCGGCGAGCGGGTGGTGCGCCTGGAAGGGCAGCGCGTGCGCACTGTCCTCTTCGTCATGGTAGCGTTGCTACTAGCGGGGTTCCTGGTGTCCGTCATCGCCCGCAGCATCACCACACCCCTGGCGGTGGCGGTGGACTGCGCCAACCGTCTGGCCGCGCAGGACTTCAGCATCGAGATCGCGCAGAGTGAGTCGAGCGATGAGGCGGGCCAGTTGCAAGCTTCCATGCGCCAGATGGCCGGCAGCTTGCGCGCCACCATCCGATCGATTCTGGCCTCGTCGCGAATCGTGGCGGCGGCATCCGAGAAGATCTCGATCTCGGGCAGCCAGTTGGCGCGCGGGGCGGAAACCCAGTCGGCGGCCACTGAGGAGACATCCTCGAGCATGGCGGAGATCGCGGCTCAGATTCAGCAACTGGCCAAGACCGCCATGTCGCTTTCGGCCAGCGTGGAGCAAACCACCACAGCCTTTCAGAAGATGCACGAGACCCTCGAGCGCACGGCCGGCCACGGACAGACCTTGCTGGCGTCTTCACAAGAGGCGAGCACGCATCTGGCCGAGCTGACCAACAGCATCACCCACGTCACCGCCCAATCTCGTTCGGCCAACGAGATGTCACAGTCGGCCTTGGGCGCGGTGAAGCTGGGCGGGGAGAAGCTGCAGCAGTCGATTGGCGGGATTGGGGAGCGCGCACAGGAGGTCAGCAAGATTGTGCGGCTCATCGAGGAGATCGCGGATCAGACCAATCTGCTGGCGCTCAACGCGGCCATCGAGGCCGCCCGCGCGGGCGAGGCCGGCCGGGGTTTCGCCGTGGTGGCCGACGAGGTACGCCGGCTCGCCGAACGCAGCGCGCAGGCCACCCAGGACATCAGCGCGATCATCGAGCGCGTGCAGAAGGACGTGGGCTCGGCGGTGGCCCTGACCGATGAGGTTCTGGTGGGGATGATGGCGTCCATCGACAAGACGTCTTCGATCATCGAGCAGAGCGCGCTGGCCACCGAGCAGCAGACGGAGTCCGCACGCCAGACCCTGAAGATGGCGGAGAACATGGCGGGCCTGGCCCAGCAGATCGCGGTGGCTTCGCGCGAGAATGCGGGCAGCGCCGCCGAGATCGTCAAGGCGTCGCACAACATGAACGAGCTGACCAATATCATGCTGGACGCCACCATCGAACAGAAGCGCGGGGGCGAAACCGTGGTCAAGGCAACCGACTCGATCGCGGACGTGGCGCGACAGAATCTGCAGGTGGTCGAAGGCATCAACCTGGCCGTGCGTGAACTGGCCGCTGAGGCGGAGACGCTGCGCCGACGGGTGGAGGCGTTCATCGTCTGACGAGGGCCTGATGCCGTGCGCATTTTTCATGACGCCACCCCGGCTCGGGTGCACAATCGAGGTTCGGGATAGCGAGATCAGGGGGTCACGCTGGTGCAGCAAGCGACATCACTTCCCAGTCAGCCGTTGCAAAGGTCGAGTTCGCCGCGGGTGAAGCCAGAGGAGTTGAGCCGTCTGGCCGCGGCTTTCGCGGTTAAGCTGAAGGCAGGCCTTTCGGTGGGAAAGGCGCTGTATGCCCTGTCCGTCGAGACAAAACAACCACGCTTGGTCGCGGCGTGCAGGGGCGTGAAGGCCGACGTGGACAAGGGCCGCCCTCTGGGCGAAGCCCTGCGCGATTACCCGGACGTGTTTGACGAGATCAGCGTGGCGGCGCTGGGTGCGGGACAGAAGGGCAATCGACTGCCGCTTGAGTTGCAGCGTCTGTCGGCGTACCTCGCCACCACAGCGAAGATCGCGCGTGGCCTGTCCGGCGCGACCAAACGGCCTCTCGTCGCTTTTGGCGCCGGTTTGCTCATCGTCCTGGTCGTGCTCGGGGTTTCGGCTCCTGCCCTCGAGAAGTTCCTACAGGGTCTACCCGAGCGAGATTGGCCGGCCGCCAGCCATGTGGCAAGCCTCGTCTCGCATGCTGCGCGATCGTTTTTGCCGGTCGTGCTGGCTCTGGTGGCGTCCGCGTATGCGGGCTTTCACCTGCTCTTGCGCGGCGAGAAGGGTCAGCTCCGGCGGGATGCGATGCTCTTGCAGGCACCTCTGGTCGGGTCGCTGTGGCGGGAAAAGGCCAAAGCGCACTTCACCCGCACCACCGGGCTGCTGGCCGCCGCCGGTGTCCCGCAGCTGGAGGCGATGGAAAGCGCGGCGATGACCTCGGGCAGCGTGGCGGTACGCGGGGCGGTGATGGTGGTGGCGGACAAGCTCGGCAAGGGCCGCGACTTGCCCACGGCGCTCGCCGAAGTGGGGCTGGTTTCGCGGTCCGAGGTCAACGCCATGCAAGCGGCTGAGCGGCGCGGAACCCTGGGCGAGATGCTGATGAAGCACGCCGAGGCGGGCGACGCCGATCTGTTGAGGCGAATCAGCCGGCTCAAGAACGTGGTGCAGTCATTGACGATTTTGGTGCTGGGTGTGCTGGTGGCAGGTGCGCTGTTGGGGCTGGTCGGAGCCGCGCTGGCGCACTGACCAGTCGAGAACGTGCGACAGGGGTTACGGATTCACCGTGGGGGGTCTGGTGCCGTTGAGGAGCTGGACGTCCTGGCAGGTGTCGCGGGTCCCGCAGTCCGGGGTCTTGTTGGTGGCGTAGGTGTAGGTCACACTGCCGGTGAGTACGTCTCCACTGATCGTGGCGACCAGGTGGGCGTCGCGGGTGAAGGCGCAGGTGCTGCTGGAGCCGGATACGGTTCCGCTGATCGACAGGTCGAGGGTATTGCCCGAGAGCTTGCCGGTGAATGTGTCGCTGCCGGTGGCCAGGCCGAGACCCAGGCCCGCCACACCCTGCACCTTGGCGGTCACGTTCGAGCCGTCCTGGGTCACCACCACGGTGACGCCGGTCGAGGAGGTCCCCACGGCATTGGCCAGGATCCCGCAGTCGTTCTTCTCGATGGTCAGGGCAAGGGTGTAGGTGCCGGCCACGTTGGCGGGGGTATCACTGCCACAGGATCCGGCAAGCAGGGCAAGAATGAAGGCTGTTCTGCGCATGAGAAACTCCCTTCTCTGGGAGAGTATATTCCGTGTTGCGGCTCGGTAGAAAGTCTGCAAGCAGAATCTGCCAGTTTCGTCAACCGGTCTCGCCGGGCTGCAGCCCCAAGGCGGGGCCAGATCGAATGAGATTGCCTGTGCCGCAAGAGAGCCGTCCCTGCGGCGACCGGCGCCACCAGCGCGGCGTCCTCGATTTCAACCCGGGTGCGGCGCTGGTGGCTGTGACGGATCGCAGGTCCTGCACAGGCACGTGAGCGTGGTGCTGAGCGGCGCGACACACGACGAGACGCCGCTGCAGATGCCCATGCAGCCGCAGGTCGGGTTCGCGGCGCACTCGGGAGGCGTGGAGACGCAATGGGGTGTAGCAGCGCTCAGGTATGGCATCTGGAATGTCGCACAAGACAACCCTGCCGCCTTGCATACGTCACACGACCCGACGTCCGAGCAATTCTCTGCCCTCACGCAAGGCCCGTAGCAGCCCCCGACGATGAGGGGAACCTCGCCGGCGCGACACGCGGGAGCAGGTGACGTGCAAAGGACCCCAGCCGGGTTGCAGGTCTGGTTGAATGTACAGCGACCAGCGATACAGTCGACTGAGGCCCCCGTGATATAGCGGGAGTCGCAACGGGCCGCAAAGCACTCCAATAGATCGCAGGAAGGCTTGGCCCTGCCTATTGGCATGGACACGCAGTTGCAGCAGTCGTTGACGAGCTGGCAATCCTGGGGCGTCTCGCACTCCGGGTATCCGCCGGGTCGGGTCGAGCTTCCCGCTCCCGTAGTGCTGCCACCTCCCGCGCTACCACCGGTTGTCGTGGACCCAACCGTTGCCGAAACGCCGCCGCTTCCGGTGACACCCCCGCTGCCCCCGCTCCCGGCGGTCGCAGCGTCGCGGCTCGTTCCAGCAGCACCTCCGTTGCCCGCAGCCGCGTCCAGGGCAGGTACCTGCGCATCCGCTTTTCTCAGGCCGATCCCTTTGTTGCTACAGCCGACGGGCAAACCGCCCGCGACCATGCCAATCAGCAAAATCCAAAGGCCCGCCGGGGTCGTCGCTGGTCTCGTCATCACTGGCCTCCCTGCTGTTTCTCTAGAGTACCACGCCTCCACGGTGAGACATGACCTCGCCCAAGGTTTCACCCTCTTGTAGTGACATTGGTCACAGAAGCAACAGGGTGTGGGAGTCCGGCCGGTCGGCCGCCCAGCGAGCAGCCGGCTGAGAAAGCGGCCCCGCATCAGTTCGGGTCATCGTCCGAACTATGACGGGCGCGGCAAAACCGCTCAGCTAGGGGGTGTCCCTAATAGAGGGCGGCCATTGGGGCAGGCGGCCGCTCGGCGCTGGCGGTCGACAGGAGATGCT